>CAJDWE010000026.1_pt1 | contig 11261 bp, 8 predicted proteins | sample 7391521 | NCBI WGS metagenome assembly CAJDWE01 (sample SAMEA7055732, study PRJEB34461) | soil metagenome | biome: terrestrial ecosystem; feature: Peninsula; material: soil | place: Antarctica | collected 2016 | reverse complement strand
TTGCTCCAATCTGAAGCGGTGAATGACAGCCTCGAAACAGCCGGTGCACAGACTCTTAACGAAGCCATAAAGCTGCTGAAAGCGGCGAGAGACATGCGGGCCTATCTTGACCAAGCAACCGGCAACCCCATGCGCGGGGTGTGATCCGTGGTGCCACGACCGTCGATCTTTCCAAGCGGCTACAATAACTGCTTACAGGTTGGCACGAGGCGCTTGACATGAGCGGTCACGGCCCGCATGGCGTCAGTCGCCACAGGGCTGGATACTGGTGATTCCAAGTTGGCGCGAGGTTACCACAAAGAGGACAACACGGTTGCCACCACGGTCGACTATTTTCCATATCCCGGGCGTGTAAGCTATGCGTATAGTACAAGTGGCGTAACTTTTCGTCATGGCATTGGTGAGGTAGGCTAATGACAATGGGTAGACGCCGGGAGCGGATCCGACATGGCCGCGCAAAACCAGCAACGGAAGGTCGCCATAGCTTGAGAGGATGACGCCATCTGGGGATTCCAGCATGGCGAGATTGTACTTCTCGCTTAGCGGGACGCTGGAGTTCGATGGATAGTCGCGGTACAGGCCAACCGGAGACAGGTCGGCGGTGACCAACATACCGAGGGTAATGTGAAAGGAGGCAGCGCCGCGACCCTGGATGGTCGTCATGGGAACCCCGTACACTGGCTGCCTAATAGGTGGGCGTGGCGCACTGACAGCGCTTGGCGCGCCCGCGAAGGCGATAGCCAGCATAGCCCAGCAACATACTTGTTTCCATGTGTGAAGCACGTTCGCGTTCCCGTATTTACCTGGCGTGGCGTAAGGATGGCAGCAAGATAAACATTGAACATCTGGTCCTTTACCCAATGGTGATATGATAGCCGATGTTGAGCCTGTGATCCAGCACTATTTGTCTACAGTAACGTCATGATAACAATAGGTTATCAGACTCTTAACCAGTGCCGATCCAAAGACTAATGGCTCCAGTGCTGCAACTCGAACCATGTTGGCAGTACGAGCCTAGATATTCTCAAGTCGGCCAGCGGGTTGTCCATTGGTCAGCGTTTGTGCGCCTGATGAGACTGGCGGCGCAATGGCGGTGGCAAGCAAAGCGGTGGCAAGCTGTTCCATCTCCGTGGGGTGCTCGGTAAGCCATTCCTTGGCGTTTTCGCGACCTTGCCCAATACGAGTTCCTTGATACGTGTACCAGGCGCCAGATTTTTCGATGAGGGAAGCACTTGAGGCGCGGTCGAGCACTTCACCAGCGCGAGAGATACCCTCGCCGTAGATAAGCTCAAACTCGGCGTTGCGAAACGGTGGAGCGACTTTGTTCTTGACGACCTTTACCCTGGTCTGAGAACCGATGATTTCCTCGCCACGCTTGACCTGACCGATACGACGAATATCCAAACGCACGGAAGCATAAAACTTCAAGGCATTACCGCCAGTTGTGGTTTCAGGTGACCCAAACATCACACCTATTTTCATGCGGATTTGATTGATGAAGATTACGAGGGTGTTGGAACGCTTGACTGTAGCTGTCAGCTTGCGTAACGCCTGGCTCATCAGGCGTGCGTGCAGACCCATATGCGAGTCGCCCATTTCCCCTTCGATCTCGGCCTTCGGGGTCAGCGCTGCAACCGAGTCCACCACGACCACATCCACCGCACCCGAGTCCACCAAAGTGTTAAGGATCTCCAGAGCCTGCTCACCGTTGTCTGGCTGAGAAATCAACAAATCATCCACTTGCACGCCAAGCTTGGCGGCGTATGTTGGATCCAAGGCGTGTTCGGCATCAATGAAGGCCACAGTGCCACCCGCGCGCTGGGCGTTGGCAAGCACCAGAAGAGACAAAGTAGTTTTCCCGCCCGCCTCAGGCCCATACAGCTCGACTACACGACCACGCGGCAGGCCACCTACGCCAGTGGCAATGTCCAATCCAAGCGAACCGGTTGAGACAACATCCACTTTCTGGTTGAGATGTTCATTCAGACGCATCACCGCGCCGACACCAAACTGTTTGCTAATCTGGGCCAAAGCTGAAGCCAGGGCGGTAGCGCGGGCTGTATCGATGGACTTCACCGGAGACGATTTTGACATGAGCGAAAGGTTTCTTGTATTGGGGGGGCGCCCATGATACCCCGGGCGGGCAGCCCAGGTCAACGAATCTTGCGGCCTGACAGTGTTCAGGTTTAAAAGCTTGGGCGCGGTGTACCGGAGTGACTCCTGGCCGGGCTCGCACCATGGAAGCTGGGGCCGCGGTTCGCAGTTGTGACTTGGGAGAGGCTACAACACTGGCGGCGGCGGCGGAAACAAAATAACATGGGCGCTGGGGGAGGCATAAAGTGGGAAGTAGCAACCTTTCGGCTGACCCTTCCGGTGGCTCACCCCTGAAGGGGCGCGTTTTGAATCGCATAGCCAGTATGTATGCTTTATGGGCTTGCGCAAGAGCGTGAGCGCACAAGCACAAAGACACGCATCAAGTAAAAATGCAGCATGAAAGTCGGCTTTACTATCGCGATCTACTGGAGTGGACGTGTGTGATTGGCAATGATAGAGCAACCGATCTTGAAAAGTAACCCTACTTGCCACAAGGAAGAGACACGCTCAGATTGCGGTGAGCCAATCAAGTTGCTATAGCCTTGAATCTCAAGCCAAACCACCACTTGCGACACAAGCTGGCCTGACTTTACCGTGGCTCACCGCACGGCTGGGGAGCATCCAGATCAGGAATTTTCTATCTTCCTGGTGCGCTTTGGGGCAGGCGCAACATCATCTGGGTCTGCTGCCAGTTCAAAAGCGGCAAACTCGGTGTCCATAAGCTCTTGACTATCTGGCTTTAGGAATATTCCAAGGTCGCCCTTGAACACCATGTCGGCGTGGCCGATCAGGGTTTGGGTTGGATGCTGGATGCCCCTTAGATACTGGCCAAGACCAGTGACAGCAAGACGTGCGGTGGAAGTGGATCTGGTCAAGTCATGATACATCTCATAGAAAGCCTGATCGTGACCGTGGCTACCCTGACTACTTTCAAGATGAGAGTATTCGTGCGCCAGCAGGGTGGTCAACTCAGCAAAACCAGATAAGCCGAATCTTGCCTTTTTCAGCTGGGAGCGCTCAATCCAGATATTGCTAAGCCCGTCGGTCATGCCAGCGGATGATTCAGAAGCCATGACTCGGATGGTGCGCGGCGATCTGTAACGAAAACTGTCGCCTAGCTGGTGGCGCAACAAGCCATTTTGGATATGCCCCATGTTTACGCCCATGTGCCTTATAGCGTGCAACGCTGCTTTTTCTTCTGACTTGAGATCAGACAGCTTGACTTGGGTGAAGGACAGGTTGACCAAGTCCTTGAACTTTGAAAGGTCAAAGTGGACGACAATCTCTTTGAGGGTCTGGCGATAATGCTTGACTGTCCACGGATGCGTATCTTCTTCTTGCTCGATCCGATCCAGCGCTTTAAGCAAGCGCTGTTTGAGCTCGTCAATACCATCCACGCCAAAGCGCGCCATGGTATCAGGGGCGAATACATACAAACTTTTGCGGCTCAACAAGATGTCCGCGGTACGATCGCCAGCTGGAGCCACGGCCCAATCGCGACGACTGAGCAAGGACTGAAGGTTTACATGACGACCATTACTCAAGGTGAACAAGGGATGCCCAATAAGGGTATCCAGTGTCCCGCTGGATAACGCTTCGGCTGCCATGGCACGTCGTTGGGAATCGGTCAAGGTGTTGCGCTTGGCTCCGGCGGCGCCAAGCTCACGAGCCTTGGCACGCAGCACTTTTTCCACGCGCCCCCATACCGGGCAGCGATCCTTGACGATATCGTTGCGAGCCATGTTTAGCATGAAAGCTGAACCTGGTCTGGTGACGACCACACCGCCCACTCCATGACGACTGGTTTGGTCGACCAGCAGGCCTTGTGAGTACAAGCGCAACGTGCCCTCGCGCTTCAGGTCAAACCAGGCGTCCGGGCTATCTTGAGGCCACTTGATCTCTTGTGGCGATAGGCTTATTTGTTTGTCGTTGTAGAACACCGGCACCACGCTATAGCGAATCAGATCACGAAAGGCTTCTTCAAGGTTGTAGCTGTCACGCAAGGAGAGCGGCTTGAATAGATCTATGCTGATATCCATGCCGGCGACTTTTGGCAAGTTACTCCTAAAGTCGTAGTCGAAGCCCTTGTGTTCCACGTCAACCTCAAGCTCGAAAGTATTGGTGCGCCAACGGTTTACTCCATAACAAAACAGCTGACCGCGTCCGACCCCAAAACGGCCGTGTTCGCGTGTGAGATTGTCGTGGTCAAAACCAAATACTCCGAACAGTTTCTTCACTTCGCTCTTGCTGGCAAGTCCGGCGCCGTTGTCACGGATGCGTACGCATGTTGGAGAAACAGCAACATCAATCCTGGTGGCACCAGCATCGATGGAGTTGGCTACCGCCTCCATCATTGCTTTTTCAATGCTGCCGGCCTGGGCGCCAATAATCGAGCGAATGATGGCCGGATCTACGCTAAAACTATGCGTTACCGATTTTACTGACTTTGGCATGGCAAGGAAACAAGAGTATGGTTACCAAGTTTACCACAATGTGGCCGACGGCGGGAAAAGACAACGAGGGGGATCGTGGTGTATGCTATGTAGACGCAGTCTTGGAGGTGGGCATGGACAATAAAGCCAGCGTGGCACTTGATATTAGAGCGCTTTCAACACGGACGCTTTCGCCCGGACGGTATGTTGCCATGACCAGGGCGGACAAGGCCACGGTCAAGTCAACTGAAATTGTCGCTCCCAAGCTTGGCGATGTGCACTTTGGAAGGATTCGTGTACGCTACAACACGCCCATCTATGAAGTGGCTGGGTGGGCACCAACACGCGCATGAGTGGCGAGGCTGGTAAAGCCGGTTAGCTCTTGGGCTTGCGCAAGCTTGCTTTCTTTGGTGGCTGCTGGGCAGACTCAGTCGGGGGCGTGGCGGGATCGGTGCTTACAGCCGGCGTGGGGTCATCACCGTCTACGGCATAGGCGTGCTCGGCCTTGAGCTTGAGTGACCCCACTCGATCCGGGCGGCTTTGATCCTTGCGTTCGCCTTGGTAGACCGGCTGGAACAAGGATCCATTTGGATAGCGGTAAAGGTACTCTACATTAACCAGCGCGCCCAGCCCCGGGATACTGGCAGACGGGGGTATCGAAACGTTGCCGACCTTGACAAGATCATTCCCCTCGTCGGTCAATGCCGACATCGCCACGCTGCGCTTTTTTGCGGTGTGGCCTGTCACGACAACAGTGCATTGTTCGGTGAACTTGAACTTCAACTGAGCACCGCCAGAGGCTGGACGGCCGGGGGTGTAAGGAGCCGCGGCGTCCTTGAACACGATGCCTTCACCATTGTGGGCGCGCAGATTGTCCAAAAGAGCGCGCTTGTCTTTGCTGGTGAACGCTGTTTTCACGCACTCTATGTTCTTGAGGTTCCTGCCAGACAGCAATGACTCCAGCTTGGCCAGACGCAAGGCGTATGGCTCGGTGCGCAAGTCCGCTTTGTCAATATGAAGCAAATCGAACGCCACGTAGCGCTCGCCCATGATTTCTCCATCAAGGTGAACACGCTCTACACCAAGGCTACGTACATCGGCTTCAACCCCCGCTGTCAAACCGGCTACCAGCCCTTCTTTGTTGATGCCCTCCACTGCATTTTTAGATGCAAAGCCAAAGCGGATAGGGCGGCGTTCACCATCGTGCTTTTCCTGGGCCAACATTTTATCGTCGGCAATAGCAGACGCCAGCGCAATTGGCTGCCGGATGGAGTTCAAAAGTTGCGGGACGAACCCCGAGAACTTGCGATCACCCGTGCTTTGCAAATCCTGGTAAATGGTGCCAGAGGTGTCTTCAACGTAACCCTTTCGGGTCTTCTGCGCGATGACCTGGGCGTAAATGGCATAAGCAGTTGAATAGTCGACTGGCTGCTTGGTCTTTTTTTGCTCGACTAGCGTTCCTCCGCGGCGACCATTGAAGGCCAACGTCAGCCATGTGCCAGAGCCCGCGCTGCGGATTTCAACTCGGTATTCCTTATCGGAACTCCCGGCCGTATAGAACAAAGCGACTTTGCGGGGCTCTTCAACCAATGGCGAGGCCGGTTCTTTCTTTACAGACATCTTTAAGCACTCCTTGAAATGCCAATGTATTGTAACATGTGTGGGGTCAAATGACAGCTTTTTATGACAAAATAAGGTTGTCGTGGACATAAAACCGTACACAACTGGCGTTGTGCCGACTTACTCAAGAGCCGCAATCTTGGTACAATGAGATCATGAATACCGCAGAACCTTCATTGTGGTGGCTATTGTTTCGCAACGTTGGCAATGGCTACAGACTCTTGCCAAACGACATCAAGATGCTTGAGGCAGCAGCAGTACATCCAGCGCTGGATATCACGGTCGTTAGTGAAGGCATCAACTTACTGACTGCCGTCATGATCCGCTGCGGCGGAGGCCAAGAAGTAATCAGCGGGATTATAGCAACGCTACTCGAGCGCGGAGTTGACCCATGCCATAACTTCAAGGAGCTAGTACGGGGTACAAACGGTGCCATTGTATCACCTCTACAAGCTGCGTTTGAGTACAGGCATGAGGGCATACTCAAAATGCTGCTTGAGACCGGACGATTCGATAAACAAGATCTCAATCGGTTATTGGATTGCCAGGACGGGGAGCCCTGGATGATCAAAGCGGCCAAACATGACCGCAAGACGGCCATGGCAGCCTTGCTTAAGGCTGGTGTTGACCCAAATATTATTGGCACCAATGGGCAAAGCGCCCTATTTTGCGCCGTATCGTCAGAAGCTGTAGACACGTTACTTGCCGCTGGAGCAAATCCACTTATCCGCGATGCGCAAGGACGGGTTTGTCATGAGCTATGGCAGCACAATGTCTCTCACGCCAATCTGTCCAAGATGAGCACACAGCTCAAGCGGGTCGGAACAATGGATGAAAAAAGCGCTACAGGATTACTGTGGCACGCCTTATATCGAAACCCCAGCAAGAATGCGTTTGAGCGGTGTTGCCGCAAGCTGGATGGGCGCAGCGGGCTTGATGATTTGCGATCAACCGTTTTGCTTGGTTCCATGGGCATGCAATATAAAGGCGGTACAGCGGTACGAGGGAAAGCGATCGCACAGTTGCTGAATGCCGACGAAGCTGGCGAATGGACGCAAACCCATCGAGCGCTGGCCTTACTAATGCTTTCAAGCGTTCTTGGCAAACTTACAGGGGCGCACACCAGTGGCAACTACTACGCAGTTTCGGCGCACGACAAGGCATTGGAGCACTGGCGAGCCATGGCGAGCGCGGCTAGCAGCATACTGCTTGGTGGCCAAGGGCTCTACGGAGAAAAATCTAAACCCAGCGACATAAGATGGGACATACCCAAGTTGCGCAAACTGCTTGTGGGGCATGGAGACTGGCCGGCTGCCATAAACATGTTGTCACAGGTAAGCTCCAAGCTTGTACAACTTGACGGAGACGAAGGGGCTAACAAGGCTCAGAATATTATCTTGTCGGCAGCGATGGCAAGCTACGGGACCGCTTGTTTTGATGAAGCCTTGAAGCAAGTAGCGCTAAACTCCGGCAAGTCTATGGTTGTCAAAAGTACGGATGGCGAAAAGGAACCTCTAATCTGGCATCTAGCGAGAGGACTTGATAATGTCGGCATATTCGAGGGCGGCTATGGATTTGGCAAAATCAAGGGCATCCCGGCACCATCAATCGAGACGACAGCAGCTGCTCTTTATGCGTTATGCGCACGAATACCCGACGCCTTTGAAACAAAACTGGCAAACACGATCATTGACAACGTCGGAAGATGGACACGCGACGATTGGGCGAACCTTGACCGATCTGGCTGGGTGCAAAGTTTCGAGTCTTGTCATAGCAACCTTGTACGTCTTGTAAACGACAAGAACGACGAGACTGACGATTACGGGACGATGAATCTACGCCGCAAGGCTAGCGGTTTGGCAGGGCTATTGGATGGGGTGCTGGCCAGTAAGAATGCATATTCTTTGGCAACACGGAAAAATGAGGGCGCGCTGGGGCGGGCTGGGGGGAAGGCAAGGTGGCGGGCATAGGAGGCGCCATGCCTGGGCGGGTAGATATCAAGAATGGGGCGTGGCGCTTCAGGTATGTGGCAGGCCTTGGTCTCTCACCCCAATGCCGCAGTTGCCGGATCCATCCAGGTAGCCGCGGCGCGAGCATGTACAACAGTTTTGGCACGTGAGCACCCAAGACGACACCATCTATGCTTTAACGACTATCGCTTGACGCTGAACGGCCATGACTTCCCGCCGACCCGGCGGTAGAGTACAGGTGACCAGGCAAGGTAACGCATCCAGGTTTTCTCATTGTTACGCAGAACCTGCTCCAGTGGGGCACGTGGAACTTGCGCAAGCCAGGGTCTTGCTGGATCCTTGGTACGGATCGGTCAACGCCTTGGAGACCATGCTGGGAGGTAACTTCTTGCCGGTATCTTTGCGGGCGGTGGCCTGGGTCGCAACTGTCCAGTTCCACACATACCGACAACAGCCAATCCATTGCCTCAAGGCTGTTGATTGCTCGACGCTTGGGTAGAGCCGTACCACGTAAGCACGCGATAGTTGTCAGGGCCGTTTTTACGCGGTGGGCTACAGGGCGGCTTTTCCTTGTCCAAGTCGACAGCGATGGCAGTAGCGTCAAGCATGGGGTGAGAGGATGCCGGATATGCCGCCGGGCGTCTACCTCACTCGAGTTGCGTTGTTACGGGTGAGACCGGAAATCGCCATACGGACGCTTGCGATTTGACTTGAACCGGCGGAATCGTCGATATCCCTATCTCCTTCGACGCCAGTCATGAACGCTGGCGATTCCTGATGGCGGCGGGCTTTGGTGACGTTGATCGAGCATCCAAGTTTTGGGATGCCAGCATGGCGCGAGTGCGCGGAAGATTCAAGGCCGGATTTTTGGCTATGAATTGCTTGGCGAAGGGCTCCGACAAGCACGAAAGCAACAGATCGCAGCCCGGGGATATAATGAAGCTTGAGTCCTTTAAAACCTCGATAGAATCACCATATGGCAGCAATGACCTGACGACTTCGAGGTGGCCATTCATGGCAGCATGTCGAAGCGCCCATGAACTTGCGTCTTTTTGACCAGACACCGGCAGCAGCAGCTTGACAATTTCAAGGTGACCGTTTGATGCGGCCATCCGCAGCGCAAAAGAGGTTGAGGTTTTCGGATCAGATACCGGCAACAGCAGTTTGACGACTTCAAGGTGGCCGCCTTCGGCAGCATTTTGAAGCGCCAAAGAGCCGTCGGCCTTCGCATCGGATACCGGCAACAGCAACTTGGCGATTTCAAGGTGGCCGCCTTCGGCAGTCAGCTGCAACGCTTCGGAAGCATTGGCTTTTGGATCGGACACTGGCAACAGCAACTTGACTTTGCGCCTTCGGATCGGATACCGGTAGCAATAACTTGACGATTGCCAGGTGGCCGTTTCTGGCGGCCAAGCGCAGCGCCAAAGAGTCGTCGGCCTTCGGATCGGATGCCGGTAACAAGAGTTTGACGATTTCAAGGTGACCGTTTCCGGCAGCCAAGCGCAGCGCCAAAGAGTCGTCGGCCTTCGGATCGGATGCCGGTAACAAGAGCTTGACGATTTCAAGGTGGCCGTTTCCGGCAGCCAAGCGCAGCGCCAAATAATCATTGGCCACGGGGGTGGCGCCGGCCACAAGCAAACGCTTGACTTCATCCAGTCGCCCATTTTTGGCGGCTTCAATTAATGCGTTGTCAAGTTTGGTTGGCATGGGCTCATTATAGTACTTGAGCAGCCGTCACGCACGGTGGCGCTGACTGGCGAGATGTTTCTGGCGCGCTGGCCTACGGCTCAAACCTTGCGCCGCCAACATGGCGCGGGTGCGCGGAAGACTCAAGTCCGGATTGTTGGCTATGAATTGCTTGGCGAAGGGCTCCGACAAGCACGAAAGCAACAGATCGCAGCCCGGGGATATAATGAAACTTGAGTCCTTTAAAACCTCGATAGAATCGCCATATGGCAGTAATGACCTGACGATTTCCACATGGCCATTCTCGGCGGCCAGTTTAAGTGCCAAAGAGCCTTTGACCTTTTGGTCGGACACCGGCAACAGCAACTTGACGATTTCAAGGTGACCGCTTTTTGCAGCGTATTGCAGCGCCAAAGAATCATTGGCCTTCGGATCGGATACCGGTAACAATAGCTTGACGATTGCCAGGTGGCCGTTTTTGGCGGCCAAGCGCAGCGCCAAAGAGTCGTCGGCCTTCGGGTCGGATACCGGGAGCAATAGCCTGACGATTTCAAGGTGACCGTTTCTGGCGGCCAAGCATCGCAACGCCGAAGAGTCGTTGGCTTTTGGATCGGATACCGGTAGCAGCAGCTTAACGATTTCAAGGTGACCATTCATGGCGCCCCATTGCAGCGCCGAAGAGTCGTTGGCTCTTGGATCGGATACCGGCAACAACAGCTTGACTATCTCCAAGTGGCCGTTCGAGGCAGCCATTTGCATAGCATATGAATCGTTGGCTTTTGGGTCAGCACCCGCTTCAAGCAAACGATTCTGCTGTTGACTTTCGACTACTCAATCTTTGTGCCGCCAGCATGGCACGGGTACGCGGAAAGTCGAGGTCTGGATGATCAGCCATGAATTGCTTGATAAAAGGTTCCGGCAGGCACGAAAGCAACAGGTCACAACCTGGTAAACGGATGAAGCCTGGGGACTTCAAGACCGCGACGTGGTCGCTATGAGGCAACAGTAGCCTGACGATTTCAAAGTGTCCGTTTTCAGCTGCCCACAGTAATGCCAAAGAATCGTTTGCCCCTGGGTCAGACACTGGCAACAACAGCTTGACGATTTCAAGGTGACCATTCTGAGATGCCCGTTGCAGCGCCCCCGATCTGTTGGCTTTTGGGTTTGATACTGGCAACAACAGCTTGACGATTTCAAGGTGACCGTTGTTGGAGGCTATAAACAGCGCCCAAGAATCTTGGAATTTTGGATCGGATACTGGCAACAACAGCTTGACGATTTCAAGGTGTCCATTCTCGACAGCCAACCGTAGCGCGCAAGAGTTGCTGGCCTTAGGGTCGGACAGCGGCAGCAATAGCTCGACGATTTCCAGGTGACCGTTTTCGGCGGCCCATTGCAGCGCTAAAGAGTCGTCGGTTTTTGGATCAGACCGCGGCAGCAAGAGCTTGACGATTTCCTG
>CAJDWE010000061.1_pt1 | contig 11274 bp, 10 predicted proteins | sample 7391521 | NCBI WGS metagenome assembly CAJDWE01 (sample SAMEA7055732, study PRJEB34461) | soil metagenome | biome: terrestrial ecosystem; feature: Peninsula; material: soil | place: Antarctica | collected 2016 | reverse complement strand
TATACGTTCAGGAGAACCGGTATGAGGCAGAAGATCGCTGCGATGGGTTGGCGAAGGGGAGAGGGAAGGCAGAAGTGGAATGGACGTGGAGCAGAGCTTTCAAGCTGGTTCTGTTGATGCTGTAGATTGCGAAGCTCGTTCCGCTGCGGCCTTTCTTTGAGGAAAGGCCGCGAAACGATTCCCTCCGCGATGTAGAGGTTCAGGAGCACCGATCTAGAGTCGGCGTCTTGCGGGAGAGTGCAAGCCGAGCAGCGGGAGCCGCATTGAGAGCGGACTTACGCGACTCCGAGCTGAGAAACCTGTTCCTCTAAAAGGCCAATGATCTGGAAGGAGCGCAGGGAGCCTTTTGGGACGAACAGACAGCGATTGTTGGTAAACTCATCGACCGGAAAGAGGCGGAACGCATTCTTTGTCAGGAGATCAATATCATTGGAGACCCGGCCTTCCATGATTTCTCCGTCCTGAAACGTCACCCGCACCCACAGGAACGGATGGATGGAAAGCGAGTCGAAGAAACGGACGTCCTGCTGGGTCGGGCTGCCGGCAAAGCTATGAACAAAGAAGACGGCTTTCGCAGCCTCAAGGTCGAAGTTCACGATCGCGCCGCCGTCTTCCGGCTCGATTGTCATACTGACGGGCAAGTCTCTGGGTACTGCTGTCGGATGGGTGGGGGCATTGTCGGTTCGATAATACCCGTGGAGGACACGCGAATTTTTAAGATTGACAACGATGTTATAGAGCATCCGAAGGCCTTTCAGTACAAAGAATCAGTGTTCGTCGTTATGCAGACTGTGCAGGTGCGGATAGATTGTATTGGCGGATCTTGTACAGGAGCGCTTTATAGCTGATGTTCAGACGAGTGGCAGCAATGCGGCGGTTCCATTTGGTTTCCGCCAGTGTTTCCCGAATCGCCTGCATTTCCGCCTGGTCTTTCAGGCCACGAACCATTGATTTCAGATCGGGGCTGGTGGTTGCGGTGACCATGGTGGAACGCTCTGGGGCGGGTAGGAAGTAGCCGGGAATTTTGGATTCGAGATCGGCCAGGGCCGCAGGTTCATCTCGAATCACCAGATATCGCTTGACGAAATTGCCCAGTTCGCGAAGATTGCCGGGCCAGTGGTAGGAGATGCAGGCCGCAATCATCTGAGGAGAGAAGCTGACAGGCTCCAGATTGTGGACGGCAGCCAGTTGTTGGGACATTTGCGTGAGCACGTACGGAATTTCCTCGCGCCGTTCCCGAAGCGGAGGAATCTGCAGAATGAATGTGCTCAGACGGTAGTACAAATCCTCACGGAATGTTTTTTCCACGAGTGCTTTTTGAATGTCGATATTCGTTGCGGCGAGAATCCGCGCATTGGTTCGCTTTTCACCTCGGCCACCCAGCCTGGAGAAGGTGCCGTCCTGCAGCACGTGGAGCAGTTTGGCCTGCAATTGCGGGCTCATTTCTCCAATTTCGTCCAGCAACAGCGTGCCTTTGTCGCACATTTCAAATTTGCCGGGCTTGGACTTGGTGGCTCCCGTGAAGGCGCCGGCTTCATAGCCGAACAGTTCACTTTCCAGCAGGTCCACGGGTAGGGCAGCACAGTTGATTTTCAGCCACTCTTCACTGGACCGCTGCGAGAGATGGTGAATCAGCCGCGCAACAACCTCCTTGCCGACGCCGCTTTCGCCTGTGATTAAAACAGGAATGTCCGCGTGGGCAATGGCAGCCGCCTGATCGTAGATTTTCTTCATGGCGGGGGTAGCAGCCAGGAAAAAGGTGCCGTTGCCGAGATCTTCTCGAATAATGGTGCTGCTGGAAGCCTTGGCCGCTGCACTGAGAACCCGATCCCGCACGCGGCGAAGGATGGCATCCATCTGATGCTTCAAAAATGGCTTGGGCAATACGTCGTACACGCCTTCTCTGGCGACTGAGAGGAAACCGGAACGATTGCTGGCGGGGATCAGGAGTACGACGCTGATCATCGGGTGCTGCTGACGCAGTGTGGTGAGCATGGACTCAAGATTGACCCCGGGCAGAGTCGTGTCGACCAGGAGAAGATCTGCTCCTGCGGCAGCACGGCATGTCTGCTCAACATCAATCGATTGTGGCGAATCCACAACACAATTAAAGGATTGCAGCATGTTCTGGATATAAGCACGAACCGGAATCTCATCTTCGACAAGAACAACACGAAGTCGCTCGTTCACAAACACCACCCAAGGCCTCAAGAATTGTATTTAGACATGTATTCGACAACTTATATAGCGATCGAACGTGGTCTGGGGGGTTGCAGTCCATGAAGAAGTCGAACCCGATCATGGCAACTGACAGACTTGGAGATCCCAGACAGAAAGTCTTACAAAAAACTACCAATGTAAAGAATGCAATCTTTTTCACAGTTAACTATTTAGTACTCACGCTTGTGTCGTCCTTTTCGAAGCGATAACTACCTGCGTTTGTTGCCTGTGGAAAAAGTGTTCTTGAGTGGTTCTCCGAATCGAAAAAAGGTGAATGTTCCGGGCTCGACACTTGCGAGATTTCCAGCGTGCTACAGATGTTTTTCTCGCTTTGAGCTCCGACCAGCATTCCTTCACGACTCCAACCAGCAAGTGCACTTTTTTTCTACTTATTCCCGATTCATGACTGACTTGATTCTGCATCTTTCACCCTTGTTTGACAATGGACTTTTAGTAACCGAAGGAAGAGTACCGGCGGGGTGCAGACGTTGCAAGAAAGTTAACACCTGATTTTCTGAAGTTCAGCCTCCCCCCCCGATGATTCGCGATGGCACGCGTCTGGATTTCTCATCTTGTTTTGCTCGTGCGACCCGTGGTCGCGCCCGTCCGCGCCGGTGTGAAAACTTTTACCCATTGCGAAGGGAACTTCCTAGTTCCGGCCTCGACCACGCTGTGGTACAGACTCGCGACTGGCCTGTTGAACGGTTCTTTTCCGGGGCGGGCCAGCACGTGGCTGAACTCTCGACAATTTTTCTGACCCTTGATTTACGGCTATTTCAGCCCGAATTGGCTCTGTATTCAGGGGCCTGAAGACAAGAGCGGGGGTGTTTGGTGTTGTACATGCTAGGTAGAGGCCGAGTGGAAAAAATATGCAATTGATATCACCATCCTTCGCGACTATGCTCGTGCTACTGGGGGATTCTCCAGCAATGTCGGTTGTGCGGCGTCAGGTACAACTGGCGGCGACGGCAGGCATGCCGGTACTGATCACCGGCGAGAGCGGCACCGGGAAAAATGTGGTTGCACAGAATTTACACATGCTTTCCACGCGCCGAGATCGAGCGTTCGTCCAGGTAAATTGTCCATCGCTGCCCCATACCCTGATTGAAAGTGAGCTGTTTGGATATGAACAGGGCGCGTTTACCGGGGCGAACCACACCCGCAACGGCAAAGTGGAACAGGCGCAGAATGGGACGCTCTTTCTGGATGAAATCGGCGATCTGGATGCGACGGTGCAGGCAAAACTGCTGCAGGTGTTGCAGGATTTCCGTTTCAGCCGCCTGGGCGGATCGGAAGATCGCGCCGTTGATGTCTGGCTGATCTGCGCCACGCACCGGAACCTGCATGCGGACATTGAAGCCGGCCGCTTCCGGTCGGACCTGTATTACCGGATCAATGTCGTTTCCATCGAATTGCCGCCTTTGCGAGAGCACCGTTCCGATGTGCCCTTGCTTCTGAACCATTTTTTGCGCCACTACGAACTGAAATTCAGCCGCTCGCTCGATCCACTCTCCAGCTCTGCCCGGAAGCTGCTGGAGGCGTATCACTGGCCCGGAAACGTGCGGGAACTGGAGAACCTGGTGAAGCGCTATGTCGTGCTTGGGACCGAGCAGGCGATTGTGGAAGCGCTGAATGACAGCGAATCCGCCGCGGCATCGTCGCCGTTTGTTCCGGACGGCCATCTGCCTCTCCGCCTGCAGACGCAGCGCGCCGTGCGCATGATGGAGCGGCAAATTATTCTGCGCGCCCTGAACGAGCACCGGTGGAACCGCAGGAAAATGAAAAAAAATACCATGTACCGTCGGTTTCCCCGATTCGCGGCGGCTGTTGTCATGACGGGTTTGACGTGCTGCTGGCTACACGCCCAGACGGTACCCACCCCTAGCCAAGCCTTCAACACGCCCACAAGTAGTCCGGAAGCGCCGGTCGGGACCGCATTCAATTCCAAAAATGGCGGCACCGCCCCGACTCGGCCCGATACGCGAGTTGCACAAGGCGCGGAGGCCAGTTATCGTATCGGCGCGGATGACGTGCTGACGATCAACGTGTGGAACGAGCCGCAAGTATCCCGCAATGTGCCGGTGCGCCCCGACGGAAAGATTTCTCTTCCGCTCGTAGGGGATGTGCAGGCCGCCGGCATGACGCCGACGGAACTGCAGCATGAGTTGGCGGCACGCTTCTCGAAATATCTTACGAATCCCGATGTCAGCGTCATTGTGGCGGAGATCCGGAGCCAGCGCATCAATGTCCTGGGCCAGGTCCTTCGTCCCGGCACCTATGCGCTGATCCCTCCAATGGGCGTGATTGACGCGATTGCGACGGCCGGCGGCTTGAGGGAGTTCGCAAAGCCGAATAAGACCTATGTCTTGCGCGTATTGCCCAATGGCCAAAAGGAACGCCTGAAGTTTAAGTACAAGGACGTTCTGAACGGCAAGAATGGCAGCAAAGACATTCCGTTGCAGACTCGCGACACCGTGGTGGTCCCGTGAAGGATTGCAGACCATTGCGGACGGTTCGATTGCCGATACGGTACGCGGCAGGGCTATGCCTGGGCGCTTGCCTGCTCCTGCTGCCGGCGGGTCGAGCTATTGCCCAAGCGGTTCCGGCCGGCATATCGCCAACTGGCGATGCGAATCCCGCCGATCAGCCGTTGGCTGGACAAAGCCTGGGAGCGGGACTCAGCCTGAACCAGGGAGTTTCCGCAATCAGCGCGGAAAATGAGTCGTTCGATCGCTTTGGATTGGGCTTGACGGCATCCGGGGGAGAACAAACAAACTTTCTAGGCACCCAAACCAACAAACAGAATGCGGGATATGGGCAGTTTACCGCCAACGGCGGATTGCTGTTGCGCAGCAGCCGGACGCGATATTTCCTGCTCTACCAGCCGCAATACAACCTGTATCCGAGCTTTTCTGATGTAAACAATTTCTCTCAGACTGCTTTCCAGAGTGTCACCCACGCCTTTTCGGAGCGATCGGCGCTTGCCTGGAATACGACCGGCGCGCGCTTTTTGAGTCTCAATCAATTTTTGCCGCAATCCCTCGGCATTGGTGGAATTGGGGTCGTGGTGCCTACCCAGGTTACGCAATTGCTGGAAAGCAGCTTTGAATTGACGAATGCCGCCTCCACCATTACGTTGCAGCGTTTGATGAGCGATCGGCTGACATTGACGGGCACATTGACCGGCGGCTTTTTTATGTTGATCCCGCATGTGGAGGGACCGAACACGAATGAGGCGGAACGGCTTGCGACCGGTGGTGCGGATTTGAAACTGGAGTATCAGCAGACATTCAAAGACACGATCGGTATTGAGGCCACACCCGTCTACATTTACGGTTTGCGTCCTACCGGGCATGAAGCAGCGGAAACTCTACAGGGCACGTATGCAAGGCAATTGACGCCAACGTTGACTGCAAGGGTTGCCGCCGGCCCGCTTTTTGTTCAGTCTTCGGTTGCTCCATTCGGCAGTATTCGACAGACGAGTTATGCGGTGAACGGATCTCTGAGTCGCCACATCCGGCAATCGCAATTCGCGGTCACTTACAATCGAGCGATTTTAGTGAATTTGCTGGAGCCCTCGTATCTGTCCAATTCCGTCGGCGCGAATGCATATCTTCCATTTGGATCCCACTGGATTTTCACGGGAGCGGCGTCCTACACCGCGAACGGCGCCAGCACAAATGCCGGTTCCGGACATATTGTGGGCGGTTCCGGGCAGATGGCCTATCAAGTCACCTCAAAAATGCAGATCTTCGGTCTTTACTCTTTGATTTCTGAAAATTATTCAGTCGGCGGCACAACACCGCAAACCGCGGGATTCACCAGAAACCAGTTTGGCGGCGGCATCCGATTCAATCTAGGCAATCCCATCACCCGTGGAGGTGTGCAGTAATGGAACGCAAACCGCCCTCGTCTCTCGGCGAGATTCTCGCTGTGGTTCAACGTCGCAAGTATTGGATCATTCTTCCCGCTGTCATTCTAATCGCGTTGAGTTTGGCGCTGATTCCGCTTGTGCCGCGCTTCTACAAGTCAACCACCACAATTACAGTGGATGGCCAGAGCATGCCGTCTGTGTACGTGAGGTCGGAGAATAACCGTGCGGTGGCCCATCTCGAGAAGATCAATTTGGAGGTGATGAGCGGGCAGGGATTTCCGGACATCATCCAAAAATTTGATCTCTACCCCAAGCTGCGCAAAAAGGCCAGTATGGCGGATGTGATTGCAGCAATGCGCAAGGACATCTCTGTCCAGGAAGTGCCGGATGCGAGCGATGGCAGAGGAGGAGTCCTGGCCTTCACGATTTCTTACGTCGGTCGCACACCGCAGGAAGCGAGAGATGTAGCCGAGGCCATTACGGACCTGTTCATCAACGAAAACCTGAAAGAGGGACGCAATCGGAATCAGGGAACCTACGCCTTCTTTACCACACAACTGAACGCGGAAGGCGAACAGTTGGCGGCGCAACAGGCCAAGATCCAGGCATTCAAGAGCGCGCATCTGGGGGGCCTGCCGGAGCAGGCACAGGCCAACCTGCAGATGGCGAGTCAAATTCAGGCGGCAATGCAGACCAACGAAGACACCATGACGCAGGCCAATCAGCAACGCGTGTATCTGCAGTCGGTGCTGAATGTAAAACAGACAGGCAGTCAGGCGGTTGCAGCGCCGGCCCCAGCTACGTCATTGCAACTGGAGCTTGCGAAGAAACAACAGCAACTGAGCGCGGACCTGCTGAAATACACGCCCCTGTATCCAGACGTGATTCGGCTGAAGCATGACATCGCTGTGCTGCAGAATGAAATCGAGAATGCCCCCACATCCGGCAGCCTCGCTAACATTGCACCGACGCTGCAGTTGACGGGCCCGACGATGAACGATCAACTCAGGAGTCAACTGGTTGCGCTGAATGCCGATATCAAGGCTAGAGGAGCCCGCCAGAACCAATTAGAGCAACGGCTGGTCCAACTGCAGCAATCTGCCGGGTCGGTACCGGCCGTGCAGACGGAGTTTGCCGCGCTTACCGGCGACTATGCGGAAATGCAGAAAAACTACAACGCGTTGTTGGAGCAGCAGCGTCAAGCTGGGATGGCGTCTGCCTTGGATCAGCACGATTTAGGCCAGCCGTTCGTTGTTGCGCAACCGCCGAATGTTCCATCGATCCCGTTTCGCCCGAACGTCTTACTGTTGCGAATGGGAGCCGTGCTGGGAGGGTTGCTCGTGGGATTTCTGTTCGCGCTGATTGTGGAGATCAGCGACGACACCATCCACGATTCAGACGAAGCAGCGGCTTATCTTAAGCTGCCGGTGATGGTAGCACTGCCGAAATGTGCCGGTCTCATTGATGAAACATGGGATGTCACACCAGCTCGAAGTTAGAACTCCATGACGGTCGCAACAAAAAGCAAGGTTACGGAGAAGAAGATATGCAAGCAGCGAATATGCAGCAGGAAGGTGTCGCAGTGAAACCGATGCAACCAGCAATGAAGCCCGTCACGGAACCCGCAATCCTCTATCCCCGTCCAGGCAGCGACTCGGATCGGACGGTGCGGCGCGTGGATCTTTCAAGGGTCAGCCGATCCCTCGTCACACTGGCTCCCGCGGGTGCGGAGCTTGATCCTAAGCAGCAGGTGATGGCGGAGCAATTTCGTCTGCTGCGGACACGTGTAAAGACCATGAGCAAAGACTTCCAGCTTCGGACGATGTTGATTACAAGTACGCTTTCCGGGGAAGGGAAATCAACGCTCGCGAGCAACCTGGCGGGATCGCTTAGCAGAGTGGAAGGGCTACGCGTGCTGCTCGTCGATTTTGATTTGCGCCGCCCAAGCTTGCATACGATTTTTGGCGTGGAACCGGATCGACGTCAGCAGCCGTCGTGGCTGGCTGGCGAGGCACCGTGGCAGAGCGCCGTGTATCAGGTCAATCGGAGATTGGATGTTTTGTTCGGTTTTATCCCGCTGGAGGAACCGGACCAGTTGCTGCAAAGCAGTCGCCTGGAGAAGCTGCTGGAGGAGATGAAGTCGGAATACGACGTCATGATCCTGGATTCCGCTCCTATGTTGGCCGTGTCGGATACGCATTCGCTGGTTCCGCTGGTGGATTGCGCTCTATTTGTTCTGAATGCGGATACTACACCGATTCATGGCGCACGAGAGGCCCTGGGCATGCTGCAGAATAAGGTCGCAGGCTGCATTGTGAACCGCGTCCGGCACCTGAAGAGCGAAGACTACTATCGCAATTCCGGGTATGGCTACAGCTACGGATCAAAGCGCAAGGAAAGCTGACATGATTCGCGTATTCAACCTGTATATTCCGTCGAGCAAATTTCTGCTGGTGATAGGGGATGCCCTGTTGCTGGCAACCGGGTGTTTCCTTCTGCTTGGACCCCTTGCTCCCAACGATGCGCTGGCGAATACGCGGCTCTGTGTTTTTGTTGTGCTGGCCGCACTGATTGGAATCTGGTCATTCTATTTTTCAGATCTCTACGAGAACGCAACACTGCGCAGCCGGCAAAGGGTCCTGGTGTCCGGCCTGCGCGGACTGGGATTAAGCGCGCTGCTACTCAGCCCGCTGGTCTGGCTGATGTCCCGCGATCGCCTGACCTACGATCATTTCATTGAGCCGGTTCTGGCGTTGATATTGATTCTGCTCTATCTGCAACGGCGGCTCTCCTACTGGTGGCAGCGCAGGATCAGTCGCAGCGAGCGGGTATTGCTGGTTGGTTCCGGCGTCACGATTCAGCTACTTGCCGACCAACTGGCGGGAAGATGCGGATTGCCGTTGAAGCTGGCTGGCGTGGTACTTGACGATGCGCGTCCGCTGCCGCATGATTTTCGATTTGCCGTGGTTGGTACTGTAGGTAATCTTCGCGAACTGGCCCATTCTTTTCGCCCGGATCGTATCGTGATCAGCTCGGAGATTGGCGTCTCCACGATCTCGGCGACGGATCTGCTGGCGCTGCGGCGGGTTGGAATCCGCGTGCAGGACGCCGGGGAGTTATACGAATCCGTAACTGGCCGCGTTCCAGTGGAATCTGTCCGGTCGAATGGACTGGCCTTCGGAGCGGCGTTGATTCCGACTCCGATGAAACGTGCCATTCATCGCGCAGTCAGTTTCCTGGTGGCTGTGATCCTGACGGTTCTGCTGGTACCGATTGGATTGCTGATCGCAATTGCGGTGAAGCTGGAGTCAAAGGGACCGGTTTTTTATACGCAGGAACGGGTTGGAGTGGGTGGGCGCACGTTTCGCGTCATCAAGTTTCGCTCCATGCGTCAGGATGCCGAAAGCGCCTCCGGCCCGGTTTGGGCTACTGCCCAGGATGCGCGCGTCACCCGCGTGGGCACGGCGCTCCGAAAATTGCGACTGGATGAACTGCCACAGGTGATCAATGTGCTTCGCGGCGAGATGTGTATGGTTGGACCGCGTCCCGAGCGGCCGCATTTTGTACAGATGCTGGAAGAAAGAATCACCTACTACGACCTGCGGCACTGCATTCCGCCGGGAATTACCGGCTGGGCGCAGGTCTGCGCCGACTATGGGTCGAACGTGGAGGAATCGCGCACCAAACTCGAATATGACTTGTTCTACGTCAAGAATGCCTCACTGTTATTCGATCTGCTAATTCTTTTCAAAACCGTCAAGATTGTCCTGTGCGGTCGAGGGGCCCGATGATTCCGCAGTTCCAGAAGGCGTCGCTGTTCCCGCAAGAAGGGCAACAAAGGAGAAAGCCGTGTCGCGCATACTTCATCTAATCGCAAGCGACTCTGTCGGGGGGCCGGAGAAGCAATTGCTGCACCACGGCCGCGATACGCGGGATTCCGACTATGAGATCATTCTGGGCAGTTTTCAGGATGATCATGCCACGGCGCCCGACATCCTGACTTCCGCCAGCCGCCTGGGAATTGAGACAGTCTCGGTTCCAGGAGGAATCCGCCCCGGCCTGGTGGATGATTTGACCCAATATCTGAATAGCGGACATATCGATCTGCTCTGTACCCATGGATACAAGGCAAACGTTGTCGGACACTTCGCGGCCAAGCATGCAAATGTCCCCTGGGTACCATTTGTGCGGGACTTTACCGCGGAAACCTGGCAGGTGACGCTCTATGAACGTCTGGAGCGCAATTTAGTGATGCGCAGTCCGTGGGTGGTTTGTGTTTCGCCCGCGCAGGCGCGGGAACTGGGGCGTCTGCGCCGGGGACGGCGCGCGCCGCTGGTGATTCAAAACGCCGTGCTGGCTCCGAAAGTGACAAGTTTGTCGGCAGAGCCGGCACCGACCCGCGAGGATCTAGGATTCCAAAGGAATGCTTTTGTGTTTGGAACTGCTGGACGTCTGAGCCGGGAAAAAGGACATCGCAGTCTTCTGGATGCGTTTGCTCTTTGCTCTTCTGCAGAAGATGCTGCCCGACCAGCCGATGCATCTGCTGTTGCTGGGCGAGGGCCGGGAGGAGATGGCGCTGCGCACACAAGCCCGGCGGCTGGGAATCGAATCGCACGTTTATTTCGCCGGATTTCAACCAAAAGCAGCGGTCTGGATGAAGTTCATGGATAGCCTGGTGCAGCCTTCGCTGACGGAAGGAACGCCCAACTCTGTGTTGGAAGCAATGCTGCTGGGAATCCCGGTGATCGCGACGGCGGCGGGAGGTGTTCCCGACGTGATTGAAAACGGTCAGACGGGGATTCTGGTAGAGCCGGGTTCCTCGGTCGATTTGGCGGAAGCGATGAAAAAGATGGTTCGCTCCTCGGCTTTGCGCACGCATCTGGCAGCCGAAGCGAAGTATCGTGTGCAACGGGATTTTTCTCCGAGGCGGCAGCGAGAATTGCTGGAGATGCTGTACAAAACGATGCTGGGCGATGCATTTTCAGGGGAGATTGAGGAACTGGTGCATGGCGTCGCCTAAAATCTCTGTCATCCTGCCGGTCCGCAATGAAGTACGCAGCATCGGAAGGCTGCTGGACCAGCTGTTGCAACAGACGTACGCCGAGGATCGCTATGAGATTCTGGTCGCCGATGGGCGATCGAACGACGGAACGCGGGAAGCGGTAGAAGCGAAAGCAAGG
>CAJDWE010000019.1_pt1 | contig 11616 bp, 9 predicted proteins | sample 7391521 | NCBI WGS metagenome assembly CAJDWE01 (sample SAMEA7055732, study PRJEB34461) | soil metagenome | biome: terrestrial ecosystem; feature: Peninsula; material: soil | place: Antarctica | collected 2016 | reverse complement strand
CCAACCTCGTCGAGACCAAGGACCTGGCGACGATCACCCAGCTGGAGGCCTGCCTGGGCGGCCAGTACGTGCAGACCAACTCGACGCTCCGGGCATTCACGGCGGTCAACCACGCGCCCTACGGCGGCTGGTCGAGCCCGTGCGGCCACCTGATGAAGTCACGCGCCGCCCAGGTCGTCTACGGCCCGGGCACGTTCCTCAACCAGGCGGTGGCGGCCGTCAACACCGGCATCAGCTCGATGCTCTCCGGCGCGTGGGGCAAGCTCCGGAGCCGAGCTTCAACTTCAAAAGGCTTGAGATCGGCAAGTCTATATTCACCCCAAGTTGGACGAATGTGTTTATTGATGGGCAAACGATAATTCGTTTGACTTTTTGGACGTTATGGCATTTCGCTTCCCATGTAGGAATCCATAACTGCTCCAAAGGTAGGCAACTGATCGAAGGCTGGAGGCAGGACGACAATGAGAGTCGTCCTCACGCATCTCTCGATGACAGGACGCCTAGCGAGTTCGCCAGCCAGTACGCGGCTAGCCGCGTACTGGCTGAAACCTAAACAGGTCGAAGACTAACTCTGACCTTGGTACAGAAAAGCTAGGCCCTTCAATCGCTGCGCTACACTAACAATCTACTTGGTACAAAACATCGGGCAGTCCATGAGTTCCTTCCAAAGCTTCATCCTAAACGGCATTTTTGTTGCGATTGTTGCTCACGGTTTGATTGGGATTTCGTTGGTCTGGGACAAAGTCCTGCTCAAGAAGCAGGGCATGAAAAATCTGCTCTCCTATGTATTCTGGCTGGGAGCCATCAGTGTTTTCGGCTTGGTAGCAGCTTTTTTCGGTTTTAAACTGCCACAACTGAGATATGTGGGAATGGGATCAGCCGCCGGTTTGCTCGATCTGGTCGCCACGTATTTTTTTTTCGCGGCGTTGAAAGCAGGCGAGGCATCCGAAGAAGTGGCAGCCCTGGGCGGGTTTGGGTCCGTCGCCACTGCGCTGATCGCAATTCCTCTGCTTAAGAATCCGATCGGCGGGGAACTGCTTGGCTTTATCGTCATGACCCTGGGCGGGTTTGTCCTATTCTTTGCGTCGAAGGTCCCGCTCAAGAAGATGCTGCCGAAGATCTTTCTCGCTTCGGTTGCGTTTGGGATGACGAATGTCTTGCAGAAAATCGTTTTTGATCATACCAACTTTGTGACCGGGTTCTGCTTTTACACAACGGGAACGTTTATCGGGGCTACGGCACTGCTGATTCCGCCTTCCTGGCGGCAACAGATCTTTCAGCACTCGGAAGATGCGCCGCCGCGAAGCAAGATCGGATATATGATCAACCGATTTCTCGCCGGCGTCGGGTCCTTCCTCGTTATCTTTGCCATCAGTCGCACATCTCCTGTGCTGGTGGAGGCGATCTCCGGGGTGCGCTACGTGATCATATTTCTTGCCGCCTACGCCATTACGCGGTGGAAGCCTTCCTGGTTCCGCGAGGACTTTCGCGGCTGGACGCTCGCCGCCAAAGTTTTGGCAACCTGCCTGGTCATCGCTGGGCTGGCGCTGGTGGGTCTGCATGGCGGATCATGGCGGTACTGACCCTTCGTAACCGGATTGGCAAAATCTTTGGATACCCGAAAGATCTCTGCTAATCTACATCGCGTATGGTCCATTTAATCCTGACGTGGTTTCTCAGCTCGCTCGCTCTGCTGATCGTCGCCTATATCGTACCCGGTTTTGAGCTTGCCGATCAGGCCCTTCATCGTTGCGCTACACTAACTATCCATCTGGTACAAAAGATCGGGCGGTCCACTCCGCACATCAAAATTACGCCTACACGAACCAGTGGGGGTGAAGAGGAGTTGGAACTCTCGATCCAGCAGGTTACATGTGAAGCGTGATTCATGATGGCAATCACACGGCCAGCCTTGGGGTACGACAACCGACATCCGTGTGTGGTCCGGAGAGCGTCTCCGCAACCTGTGCTTGAAGTGCGGATGGACTCAGCAGATCCTTGCCGATCACGCGCAGCTTGCTCGGGGAACACATTTCAGCCGTAGAAACCGGAGGGGTGGAGCCGGGACCTCGGGCTCTGGAGCGAATGACCAGCACGCTTGAAATATCCTAAAGGACCTGGTCGGCCGTTAGGCATCCCCAAAATGAAGCTCCATGCCGCGCCCTTCCGAAACTGGCCTCTGGACGACACTCAAGACAAGCAACCCTCCCGGTCCCGGTGATCAGAACTGCACAGCTTTTGTTTCCCGGCCTGCCGATACTATCTTCAAGCGTCGTGGTGAAGTGTGGCATTAGTCAAGCTGTCTCACACGGGTTTGTCTCCCAAAGGTCAACGTCTCTTCGGCGCAGACGACGCCCAGGACTTGCTCCGGACAGATGGAACACCTGAGCCGACAAGTTCGCCCGACCTATGGGGGAAGCTCGGGAATGATCACGAGTTTTGCCAGGCCCTTTCACAGGTTTCGCTTCGGGCGGGCGTTTGCGTGGCGTGGTTTTGTGCTTCAGTGGCAAGACCGCCGTGCACGGAGGCCTGGCGCGGCCGAGTCACGAGGGACAACGAGTGAAGGGAGAGAATGCGAATGGCAGTCATGATGCAGGCGTTTTACTGGGATGCTCCGGTGAAGGAGAACAAGCACGGGGAGTGGTGGAACTACCTTGCAGAGAAGGTACCTCAACTTGCCGCTTCCGGAATCGATTCCATGTGGTTGCCGCCGTTCAGCAAGTCCGCAAACCCCGCTTCGATGGGCTACGATCCATACGACTATTTCGACCTGGGCGACTTCGATCAGAAGGGGGCCGTTAAGACGCTCTACGGAAATCGCGCGGAACTTGAGAAGCTCATCCAGGTGATGCGACAGCACAACATAAGTGCGATCGCCGACATGGTCATCGACCATTGCTCAGGGGCGGATGAGGAGGAGACGAACCCGCTGGACGGCAAGAAACGGTGGACAAAGTTCACACCGAAGAGCGGTAAGTTTCCACGCGACTGGAACTGCTTTCATCCCAGCCGGTATGAGCGCGTCATTATCGAGGGCGAAAAGTTTGGGGGATTTCCACACCTGTGTCATCGCAATCCCCGCGTGTATGAGGCGATGTTTGAATACGCGCGCCTGGCTATCGAGGAACTTGATTTCGATGGTTTCCGGTTCGATTTCGCGAAGGGCTTCGGAGCCTGGATGATCGGACTGCTCGCCAAGTATCAGTATCAGAAGAAGGATGGTCGTGAGTTCACTCCCTTCGTCGTGGGGGAGTATTGGTCGGGACCAGAAGCGATCGAGGGTTGGATCGATGAAGTACGGAGGGTAACCGACGATCAGATCGCGGCGTTTGACTTCCCACTGCGGTACAAGCTGAAGGACGTTTGCGACACGCCGAACTACGACTTGCGCAAGCTGACCGATGGTGAATCCGTCTCTGCCGGGCGACCGTTCCATGCCGTTACCTTTACCGAAAATCACGACATGGGTGGCAATGAGGTCACCAACGACAAAATGCTCGGTTATTCCTTCATCCTGACTGGCGACGGATATCCCTGCGTCTTCTGGTGGGATTACTTCAATTGCGAGCTTGCCCGTCCCGGCACGCCCAATGGAATCGACGCTTTGATCGACGCGCATCATCGGTACGCCGGCGGGGAGTCCTCCATCCTGCATGCCGATCCCGATCTGTATATCATGGAGCGTGCAGGAACCGAGACGCAGAGCGGCCTGATCTATGTGCTGAACAATCTCGGGAATCAGTGGAGCGGTACATCGGTGAAGACGAAGTGGGCGAACCAGAAGTTCAAACCTGTAGCGTGGGACGGGCGTGACACGGCTTATCCGGATGAGCGTACGACCGACGACCAGGGAAATGCGGAGTTTCCAGCGCCACCGCGAGGCTATTGTGTCTATGCTCCCAGCTTCGAGTAGTTGGTCGATTCCACCACGCACGATGTGAGTGCCTCAGTTTGTTGACGAGATAGTCCAGTTCCGCATCGATGAAGCTTTTGCAGGTAGCTGGCGACGGGTTAAATGCATCTCATGTTAGAACGAGATGTTCTATGAACAACGAGCATGTGAAGGGTGCAGCGGAAAAAGAGTGAAGGCAAGATCTAAAGAAGTAGCCGGCACGTAACTGGCAACAAGAAGCTCGAGAACGAAGGCAAGGTCGATCAGGTGAAGGGTGCCGTCCACAATGCGGCGGGGGATGCGAAGGACGCTGTCAAGCAGACTTTCAAGAAGAAGAATTAAATCCGATCGCTGCACCCGCCTTCGGGTAATGACGCCCCACTTGAGAAGCAACCGATCAGCAAGAAGATGGAGAGCATTGCCAATAAGGCGGCGGGGGCGGAGTCGTGCACGTCAACGGCATGTCGAAGCCGGCAAGGGTGTGATTGTCCAGAGCGATGGTCATGGGTCATCGAACGTAGGCGAGTCTGGATATGAATGACCCACATGTTGGAACAAGTGGGTCGTAGGTGCGCACCCAACAAATCCGCAATTGCAATGAAAACTAAAGTGGATATCTAGAAGCTGTCTCATCTATGGCATAGTGGTTTCGGCGAACGACCTGAGGCCGCTTTGATTGCGAGCTTCATACCAGATGTATCGGCAATTTCGGGTTTATGAGACAGCTTCTCGTCAGACCTAATGGACTGGACCCATCAAGGGTGAATCAAGTTGATACTCCTTGCAACAGCGGGCATGGATATAGCCAGACAGGTGTTTCAAGTGCATGGTGTAGACAGAAACGGCAAGGCAGTCCTTCGGAAAAAAGCTGAAGCGAGCCCATGTGGTGGAGTTCTTTGCGGGCGTGGACGGGGCAGCGTCATCGCCTCATGGCTGTTGGATCTGGCCGCGACTTCCCTGCTCGCCAGCCCAGACCTCGCGAAGTTTGCCGGCTGGGTTTCGGACTCAGGGGAAGGACGCTGCACGATCAAGGCGGCGATCGACGAGTCCATTCCGGCTCCGGTTCTCAGCACCGCGCTCTACGAACGCTTAAGCTCGGGAGGCGAAGACGACTTCGCCGACAAGCTATTGTTCGCGCTTTGCTATCAGTTCGGTGGCCATGAGGAAAAGGCCGCTCCTGGGAAAGAGGCTGCCTGATGGCTGCCCCCAAATCAGACGCGCTCGTTCTCTTCGGGGTGACCGGAGATCTCGCCCACAAGATGACCTTCCCGGCTCTCTATGCCATGGTGAAACACGGCACGCTCGCAGTGCCGGTCATCGGTGTAGCCCACCGCAGGTTGAGCCTCGAGCGTCTACACAAGCGCGTGACGGACAGCATCGAACGATCAGGCGGGATCGATAATAAGCGTGCTCTCAAACACCTTCTGTCTTTGTTCAGCTATGTGAGTGGCGATTACAAAGACCCGGCCACATTCACGGCAATAAAAAAGGTGCTCGGCAACGCCCGGCGCCCGGCACACTACCTCGCTATTCCGCCCTCACTCTTCGAAACAGCAATCCAGGGGCTCGGTAATGCGGGCCTGGCCGAGAACGCACGAGTCATCGTCGAGAAGCCATTCGGACGCGACTTAGCTTCCGCACGGGCGCTCAACCGCGTCGCACATTCGATATTCCCGGAAGACGCAATCTTCCGCATCGACCACTTCCTCGGAAAGGAGGCGATCATGAATATCCTCTATTTCCGTTTCGCCAACTCCTTCCTGGAGCCGATCTGGAATCGCAACTACGTGGCCAGCATCCAGATAACCCTGTCCGAAACCTTCGGCGTGAAAGGCCGTGGCGCATTCTATGAAACCGCGGGGTGTCTGCGTGACGTGATCCAGAACCACCTCTTCCAGATCGTCGCCCTCCTTGCCATGGAGCCGCCGGCCACGCGGGATTTTGGAGCTGTGCACAACGAGAAAGCGAAGGTCTTCCAAGCCATGCGTCCTCTCAAGCCCAGCGATGTGGTCCGCGGCCAGTACGACGGCTACCGCGAGGAGAAAGACGTGGCGAAGAACTCCGACATCGAGACCTTCTGCGCCCTGCGGCTTTTTATCGACTCATGGCGGTGGGAGGGAGTGCCCTGGTATCTCCGTTCCGGCAAGTATCTGCATGAGACCGCCACCGAGGTCTTGGTGGAACTGAAGCCGTCGCCGCAGAGCCTCTTCGCTGATTCCGAACCGACGAACGGCCTTGCCAACTATCTGCGTTTCCGGATCTCTCCCGACTCGGCCATCGCCCTCGCTGCTCGCGTCAAGATTGCGGGAAAAGAGTTCACCGGCGAACAGCGGGAACTCTATCTGTCCGAAGAACGGCCGCGGCAGGAGGCGCCATACGAGCGGCTGTTAGGAGCGGCTATGAGCGGCGACGGAGCACTGTTCACCCGTGAGGACGCAGTGGAAGCTGCCTGGGCAGTCGTTGACCCAGTTCTGAAAAAACACCCCCGGGCTCATCCTTACAAACGCCGTACCTGGGGACCTGAAGAGGCCAAAGCGATTCTCATACCAGGCAGCAGTTGGCACAACCCGGCTCCCTAAAAGCATTAAGAGATAAACGATGAAAGCGACACTGATCAGCACGATATATTTTTCTAGTAGAAAACCCAGTCAACGATCTGGCATTGGTAAAGTGGCTTGCTATCAACGCCTTCTTGGAGACCTTCCTGCTGATTATTCAAGGTTTTGGATGGCTGCTTGGTTTACATATACGATTTTGGTATTGAGCCTCGCCATCGCCTCTTGACTATAGAGCATCCTTTGGGCATTCTTGTGATAGTCAATTCGTTCCTCCGCAGTCGCTATGGCCTTGTCACCATCAGCTTCTACGTTCCGGTCCGAATGGGCGACCTATTGAAACCTCACATCTAGTCCGGCGGAAGCTCCCGTCACCATCACCACTTGCTTCGACCTCATAAACTTCCTTTCCGGTGCATAGACTTCTCTGTTTCCTGTTTCATGAGTGCAGTTCCAAGCTGAGGCCAGCACTTTGAAATTCGGTCAGCACCTCTGCCCCTTGGTTCGTTACAACTACCACGTCACAGTGGCGCATCCCGCCGTAGCCATCAATATAAATTGCAGGTTCTATATTGAACGTCATTCCGGTTTCGAGAATATCGGTCGATTCCGGATGCACCCTTGGGATGGCGTCGTGGTTCGCCGCCGCGAAGCAGACACCGTGACCTGTGGCGTGTTTGAAGCTTTTACCGAATCCTCGGTCAGTCAAAACGTCGCGTGCCGCCTTATCGACTTCCGATGCGGCAACGCCTGAAGTAATGGTTGCGAGAGCGGCTGAGCGAGCTTCCATGATGGCGCTCCGCATCGCTTGTTGCTTGGCATCTGGCTCCCCGCAGGTGTAAGTACGAGTCACGTCCGTCCAGTAGCCGTCGGCGTGGGAGTTGCAATGGATCATCACCAGATCGCCCTGTTCAATGGCCCGTTCGCGCGTTCGGGCATAGGCTGCGTGCGCCTTTGCCGAGTTCTCCCCCGACATGCAGAAAAAGAATGCATCGGCTCGCACCGGATGCTTGCGCGACATTGCGGCCGCGAAGGCAGAGCGGAAAAGCTCTGCTGCTTGCGGCTCCTGCAAGCCGATCTGAAGAGCGTTGCTTCCCGCTTCATACGCGGTTTGCACGATTTTGCAAGCGCACCGCAGGTGGTCAAGTTCCTGCGGCGTCTTGGTCATACTGAGCTGGTTGAGGAGGTCATCGGCAGGGAGAAGCGTGCCATGCGGGAAAGCGTTCTGCATAATATCGCGGAGCATCGAACCATAACGGAATTGCGCCAGGTATGAGGAGGGATCGAGAGATCCATCCCATTCCATGCCGATCCGGAAGCGATCAAGGCCCAGTGAATGAACGAGATCTACAAGTGGTTGGGCAACGGCCTTCTCAGCGGTTGTAATCTGGCTGAGTGATCCAGGATGAAAACTGGTGCGCTGCGCCACTGACATTTGAGCGGCGATTTCCTCTTCGTCTTCGGGCAGGACCAGATGGATGGCTTTGTCCGCCGTGAAGAGCGCAACTGTGTTTGCCATCACAGGCCAATAACCCGTCAGCATCAGCACATGCGAAGGAATGGAGCAGAGCAGCGCGTCGAGCTTGCTTTCACGCAGAGCGGTGACGATGCGGTCAACGCGCTCTGTATCCGGCTTGACTGGTGCGGTATTGACTGCATCGGTCATGATGTAGTATTCGCAAATCTGGGGATGCCTCTGCCATAGGTTCCGGGAGGCGCAAGTTGCGGCCGGGGAGGCGGAGGCGTCATATCGCGCCGGTCCGAGTTGAAGACAGAGTCCCCCTGTGAAATGAGATAGTCGGCCGTGCGTGCGGCGAGCGATTGGATGGTCAATCCAGGATTGGCTGAACCTTGGGTCGGCATGATGCTCCCGTCGCATACGAATAAATTGGTCACGTCATGCGTGCGACCGAATTTATCGACGACCGATGTGCGCGGATCGGAACCCATTCGGCATCCTCCTACCAGATGGGCGTACCGCGCTTCCTGCACGACTTCCTCCGCACCCGCGGCGCGCATCACCTCCATCGTCTTCTTCTTGCCGAATTCGATGAGCTTTTTGTCATTATCGTGCAGGCCGAAAGTAACTTTCGCAACGGGCAAGCCGAACCTGTCCTTTTCTTCGGCGAGCTGAACGCGATTGTCGGCCCAGGGCAGAATTTCTCCTAGGAAGCCGAATGCTGCCCAGTGGTTGTAATCCATCATCACTCGCCGCAATCCCCATCCCCAGGCTCCCTTCGCCGTCATCATCTGCTTCGCAAACGCGATGGGCAGTGGGCCGACGGTTTGAATGGCAAACCCTCGAGCGAAGTCGCGCTTTGGATCCGTCTCGTAAAATTCTTCCGTAAGAGCGTGCGCCGGAGGGGCCTTGTACATGCGGACCAGTTGTTCAAATCGTCCCAGGATTACATTGCCAGCTTGCGCCATCAGGTACCGTCCTAAGGTGTCGCTGGAGTTCGCCAGACCATTCTCGTGTCCGGGGCAAGCGGAGTTGAACAGCAGACGCGGCGTCTCGATCGCATATCCGGAGACGATGACAGCTTTGGCTTTCTGAAAGCGTTCCACACCCTTCGAGTCAAAATAGCTCACTCCCGTAACCCGATTTTCTTTGTCCAAATGGATACGGCTCGCCATGCAGTTATCGCGGATTTCCGCGCCATTCTGGAGTGCGTCGGGCACATGCGTGATCAGGGTACTGGCCTTCGCGCCCACTTTGCAGGCCTGAATACAGTAGCCGCGATAGATGCAGTGAGGCCGGTCTCCGTGAGAGCCGGAGAGGATGGCGACCGGGCCGCCAATGCTGACTCCAATTCCAAGGTTGGTGCAGCCACGGATGAGCGCGTCCCCTACGCCGCCCATGGGGTGCGGCCCGTAAGCGTAACTGTGGGGATCGCCCCAAGGATAATAGCCTGGTCCGGCGACCGGCATTTCCATCTCCAGCATCTGGTAGTAAGGCTTTAACTCGTCATAACTCATCGGCCAATCGACGCCGACGCCATCCTGCGAACGGATGCTGAAGTCGGAGGGATGCAGGCGCGGAGCGAATGCGGCCCAATGGACCGATCCTCCGCCCACTCCTCTACCGCAATTGTTGGCTCCAAGAGCGAGCGGATTGCTGCCGCCAGTGATGCGCAGATCTTCCCAGTACAGATTGTGCGAACCGGCCTCGTCGCTGACCCAATCGAGCTCCGTATTCCAAAACGGCCCGGCTTCGAGACCGAGAACTCGAAACCCTGCGCGAGACAGACGCTGCAGTAAGACGCCACCGGCGGAGCCCACGCCGATCACGATGTAGTCGACTTCTTCTTCTCCATAGTGACGCATGGGCACGTCAATCTTCTGAATGGGGCCAAGTGCATGCCCATTGTTCATGTTCTCAAAGGTTCCGAGTAAAGGTGTCTTCAACGCGGGCCTCCGTGACCTGATGAGTCTGGATGCGGCGACGGGTGTTCTGTCGGGCTCTTCTGGAGACTGTACTTGTCGGAGACTGAATTGGCGGGAGCTTCCCACTCATAACGCTGCTCGTTCACTTCCCACGGCTCCGCCTCACCGCGTTCAAGGCGTATGTAGCCGCGCGGATAGGCTGGCCCTCCGAAACCGATTTCGTCCCATGCGTAAGGATGTGCGTAATACACCTCGGCAGCGTCCTGAACGAGAAGCATCCAGAAACGATGGACAGGCATCCGCTTCCAGGTTTCTTGGGCGGCTTCGGGTTTTCCATCATGCAAAGACCCGAGCAGCTTGTCCTGTTCGAGTGGCACCAGATCGGCAAAACCGCAACTATACAAGGTGCGCGCCATCTCCTCGATGGCTGCGATTCCCAGACGGTAAGCATCCCGATCGGATGGCATATCCGCAAAGCGGTAGCCATCGATGCGATTCTTGTGAAGCCTTTGGTCCACGAACGGAACGATTGGAATCTTCCTGTCCGCATCGCGGTCATCCTGCGGAAGGATGTGGTCGAAAATCGCCCCGATGATGGGAAGTTCTTCCGGCGTAAAGAAATATAGCTGAGGGATGTTCGTCACACGATCGAGGACCGTTTTCCGCGTGGTTTCATCCCAGAACGCTTGCTGACTGAGCGTATCGAATCCGGCGTAGTATCCCGGTCCAGAATGCTCCTGAGCATGCTTCGATCGTTTGTCTTTTCCAGGTGAATGACTTACTGGACTCATTTCTCTCTCCGAAGCAAACTGGCCATCAGGCCGAGCATTCCACACGCTCCAAACAGCAGCGGCGCGAGCACCGGTGGTCCGTTGCGCGAACTTGCGGCTTCGCATGGCGCCAACGCTGGCACCAATCAGCAACGGCGCTAGTACCACGGGTGTCCACTGCGCCTTATATTGAAAATTGTTTTTGTAGTGGGAGTAGAAAGCCTCAAAGCCGCTGAAGAAGGCGGCGATAGCCGTCGCCGCAGCCATGTGCTTCTGGAAGCGTCCCTCGCGAATGTCCTGGCACAGACCAATTTTTTCGGTCTTCGAGATGCTGCCGGGAAGCGCTCGTGTCCAGTGTCGGGGATTGGCGGCGCGTGGGACCCAAGCTACGTCATGTTCCGGCGTTGTGCGATCTTCTTCCCGGCGCAGATAGGAAGCGATCAACCCTAAATACGCGCTGATGCCGAAGAGCAGCGGCGCAAAGATGGGTGGACCCATGATCATGTTGGTCATGGGCAGCCGCCATCCGCCGGGCTTTCGCACGATACCGCGAACGTGAAAATAAAATCCCAGCACGCCATCGGCCAAGGTCAGGGCGGCGACCGGACGAAGAACATTGCGGGCCGCACGCTTACTGAAAAAACCAAGAATACCCGCCCCAAATAACGCCCCACTGAGAATCACCGGGGTATACATCACTCGGCGACTGTAGCTCCCGCGATAATGCTGATAGGCGACTTCCAGTCCGGTCATAAGGCTGGTGGCTCCCGCAAGAAGCGAAAGACTTCGCTGAAACCTTCCCTCGCGCACATATTCGTCGACGAGTTCCGCGTCGTGGGCAAACTTCGCCTCGCTAAAGTAGTCGGGCGACAGCACATCACCTCCGCTACCAGCGTCATGCTTCTTCATCGAACACCTCATTGGTTAGAGAGCATATTTACGAACCGGGCTAAAGTACTTCGCGGATCTTATCTTCGAGGACCGTTTTGATGATTTTGAACCGGTCCTTCTCTCC
>CAJDWE010000018.1_pt1 | contig 11850 bp, 14 predicted proteins | sample 7391521 | NCBI WGS metagenome assembly CAJDWE01 (sample SAMEA7055732, study PRJEB34461) | soil metagenome | biome: terrestrial ecosystem; feature: Peninsula; material: soil | place: Antarctica | collected 2016 | reverse complement strand
CTCCTACGCTCCGTTAAGCGCACGAACAACATACTGTTCAAGGGACTGCGCGAACGTTGCGCACTCCAAGCGTATGATGGGGAAGAGGAACTCACACTACAAGGACGGTCGGAGTTATGCCAAGTGGTTCCGAGAGATGCGACCGCTAATAATGGAACGGGATGTGGGCTGCGTGATCTGTGCGAAAACCTCGACGCCACATATCCACCATATCGACCACGATCCGACGAACAACCAGCCGGAGAACCTAGTCAGGATGTGCAGCAGGCACCACATCGCTCACCACAAGTCAGCTACGACTCCTTGGCCGTGGTTAGGCGCATATGCAGCGACTCGGTCACAGTCTATGACCTCGAAGTGGAAGAAACGCACAACTTCTTTGCAGGAGACATTTGCGTCCACAACTGCCTGATTATCGACGACCCGATCAAGAACGCTGAGGAGGCAGACAGCGCGCAGGTTAGAGAGTCGATATGGGACTGGTACGGGTCGACTGCATACACACGTCTCGCCCCCGGCGCAGGCGTACTGGCGATCCAGTGCATGACGGGCGACACACCCGTGCTGCTTCCTGACGGCACAGAGAAACGTCTCGACGCGGTGCGTCGAGGCGACTGCATTGCCACGTATGAGAACGGGAAACTGACTCAAGCGCGGGTTGCCGCTCAGCGCAGCGTTGGCCCCGATAAAATCTTGAAAATTACTACGAAGTCAGGCAGAGTCGTGCGAGCGAACGGGCGACACCCATTTTTAGCGACGACACCTACCGGCGAACTGAAATGGATAAGAGCCCGAAGCTTGAGTACGGTGAACAGAATCGTGGTCTTAAAGGGCAGCGGGGAAAGTGGACAGGAGTGGAGCGTTCTTCTGAAGGAGGCGAAGCCCGCGCAAGGCACCTCTGTAACGACTGCAACACAGGTATCGGACATCTTGGAACTGAGTCCAACGCACTTGCCGCAGCACAGTACCTCCGACTTCACACTGGATGAAATTCTCGCCATCGTCCCAGACGGTGTTGAAGAGGTGTTTGATATTCAGGTAGACAGGACAACGAACTTCATAGCGAACGGCGTGGTGGCCTCGAATACGTGGTGGCATGATGATGACCTCGCAGGACGACTACAACAAGCGATGGCAGCAGACCCCGAAGCCGACCAGTTCGAGATCATTAAATACCCTGCGATTGCTGAAGCTGCGGAGTTTGAAAACACTGAGACTGACGAGATAGTACGCATTAGTGTTGACGCAACCGACGAGGCCGGAGCCTTCGCTGAAGCGGAGAAAATGGGCGTAGTCACGAGCAACTTGAAGTTCCTACGGGCAAAGGGCGACCCACTCCACGCTGAGCGCTATGACATCAAGAAGCTGCGGCGCATTAAAGCGACCATCGCCACACGGTTCTGGAGCGCACTGTACCAGCAGAACCCTGTACCAGATGACGGTGCCTACTTCACCAAAGACCAGTTCCGTCGTGCGCCAGAGCCTGCGCGCAAGAACTGTCATGTGTACATCGCGTGGGACTTCGCCATCTCCGAGAAAGCCCACAACGACTATACGGTCGGCTCAGTCGGCTTACAGGACGAGAACGATACTCTCCACGTCCCAGAGGTCGTGCGGTTTAAGAGCGCTGACGCGTTCTTCATCGTCGACTCCATACTGCGACTGGCACAGCGCTGGTATCACGCTTCCATTACCTTGGGCTTTGAGGACGGGCAGATTTACCGCTCGCTTGAAGCCCTCTTGAAGAAACGCATGCGGGAGTTGCAGTTTTACCCCAGCACTATAGTTTTGAAGCCCATCTCGGACAAGATGGCACGCGCCCGAGCGCTTCAGGGGCGTATGCAGCAAGGGATGGTCACATTTAGCCAAGACGCGGAGTGGTACGACACAGTAAGGAACGAGATGCTGCGGTTTCCAGCAGGGGTGCATGACGACTGCGTCGACAGCCTCGCTTGGATGACCCAGATGGCAGTCGGACGCGAGCCTCCTCGCAAGCCTACTCCTACAAAACAGAAGTCTTGGAAGGATAAGCTGCGCAACAGCTCCGGGACACTTACCCATATGTCGGCATGAGGATCACAATGACCCAGAAAAATATACAAAAAACACCGCATGAGGTGCTCGCTAAGCTGTACAGCTACTTGCTAGCGAAGGTAGACAACATCCCCACCGCTGAGCCGACGCCGCTCCAGTGGTTAGAGATAAAAGACGCGATACTGAGCGTAGCTGCTGAAGGAGACGAGCATGCCGGTTAACACGAAGCTCGCGTGCGAGCAGTGGGACAGATACGCATACGCCCGAGACCACGGCCACCATGAATTCGTCAAGAAGTATGACCTCTGCGACGCGTTCTTCCGGGGAGACCAGTGGGACGCGACGGATAAAGCTCTGCTGGCGGCGAACCGTCGCCCAGCGCTGACTATCAACAAGATCATCTCCACCCTCAGCAACGTGATGGGGGAGCAGATTTACAACCGCTCGGAGATTTCCTTCCGCCCACGTAGCTCCGGCTCATCTGAGGTAGCAGAGACGCTAGCGAAGGTATTCAAGCAGATTTCAGACAACAACATGCTGGACTGGAAGCGCAGCGACATGTTCGCCGACGGGATCATCTCCAGCCGGGGGTTCCTCGACGTGCGTATGGACTTCACCGACAACATGATGGGGGAAGTCCGTTATCAGGACTTGAACCCCAAGAACGTCGTCATCGACCCAGACGGCGAAGAGTACGACCCAGACACTTGGAACGAGGTGTTCACGACGAAGTGGATGACGGTAGATGACATCGCCGTGCTCTACAACACCGACGATGCTGAGACGTTGCGCACCTACGACACATCAGGGTTTGCCTACGGTTACGACTCGATTGAAACTGTCCGCGATAGGTTCGGCGACAAGAACACCCCCCTGTATTCAGGATTGACAGACATGCGCGAGGTGCTGCGAAACATTCGTGTCGTCGAGCGCCAGTTCCGCATGCTAGACAAGCAGAACCACTTCGTCGACCCTACTAACGGAGACACCCGCCCTGTCCCCGAGGACTGGGATCGGAACAGGATCGCCGCTGTACGTGCGCAGTTCGGGCTCGAGGTCGTCCCCCGCTTAACCCGACGGATTCGCTGGCGTGTTACTGCCGACGATGTTGTGCTGCACGACGACTGGAGCCCATACAAACACTTGACCATCGTGCCGTACTTCCCGTACTTCCGGCACGGACACACTATCGGCTTAGCCGAGCACTTAATCGGCCCACAAGAGCTGCTAAACAAGGTCTCTAGCCAAGAACTGCACGTCGTGAACACCACCGCGAACAGCGGGTGGAAGGTCAAGACAGGCGCGTTGACCAACATGTCTATTGAAGAGCTGGAGCAGAGGGGTGCTACGACAGGACTTGTGCTGGAGCTCAACGACTTGAACGCAGCCGAGAAGATCACTTCCAACGGCACGCCGCAGGGGCTGGATCGGATCAGCTACAAGGCAGAAGAACACATCAAGAGCATCTCCGGTGTCTCAGACAGTATGCAGGGGCAAGATCGTGCTGACGTAGCAGCGAAGGCGATTCAAGCGAAGCGGCAGGCAGGTTCGACGAACTTGGCAAAACCGCTCGATAGCCTCGTACGCACAGATTTCATCATTGCCCGGAACACACTGGACTTGATTCAGGCGTACTACACCGAAGCGCGCTTGCTGAACATCACCAAAGACGCCGTGTCAGGAGAGACAGAGACGGTCGCGATCAACCAGATGACGCCTGAAGGGACGATTGTCAACGATTTGACCTTGGGGGAGTACGACGTGGTGATCAGTTCAGTGCCTCAGCGCGAGACTCTGGAAGACAGCCAGTTCGACCAAGCTGTTTCCCTACGGGAACTAGGTGTTGGCATCCCTGACAAGACCTTGATTGAGAACTCTCGCCTACGTGGTAAGCGCGAGATTCTGCAAGAAATGACCGGAGAGGCGAACAGCCCTGAAGCCCAGCAGGCTCGTGAGCTGGATATGCGAGGGAAAAAGGCCGGGGTAGAGAAACTAGAAGCAGAAGTGATGGTTAAACAGGCGGAAGCAGGCCTTAAAGGCGCGAAAGCCCAAGGTGAAGGGGTCAAGACACAGATGAACGCTTCGACGCCTCCAGGGGCTCAGAATGCCGCCGAGATGGCCAAGGCGGAAGCCGAGATCAACCAAGGAAACGCTCGGCTGAACTTAGACGCCCACATTGCCGCCGAGAAACTGAGTTTAGAACGCGAGAAAGCGCAGCACAGCATGGCTATGCAGGCTCAAGAGCAGGCAGATAAGGCTATACACGAACGTATCGCACGTATGAAGTCCAACCAGCCCCAAGGAGAAACACATGCATAAATCGAAACTACTGAACTGGCTACTAGCCCCATTCTTCATGTCGGTCGCCGACGAGGGAGGAGGAGGAGGCGGCGGCGCAGAAGAAGACCGAGGCGACGCACTGCCCGGTGAGGACAGCGATGATTCAGCGGAGAAGGAAGCTGCTGCTAAGGCTGAGGAAGAAGCCGCTGCTGCTAAGGCAGAGGAAGAAGCCGCCGCCGCCGCCGCTAAGGCAGAGGAAGAAGCCGCTGCTGCCATCACTGCTAAGGCAGAGGAGGAAACCGGGGACGAAGATAAAACTACGAAGAAAGACACACGTATCCCGCTGTCTCGGCACAAGCAGATGCTGGAAAAAGAACGTGCTGCACGCGAGACGCTAGAAGCGGAGTTAGTAAAGCTCAGAGGCGGGGAAAGAACAGCCCGTACCAGCGAAGAGATCACCGCAAACGAGACGAAGATCGACGAGTTGGAGGGGAAATACACGAAGATGCTCGTAGACGGTGAGACGGACAAGGCAGCGTCGGTCATGAAGGAGATTCGCAAGCTGGAACGCGAGGTATCTGACCGGAAGTCAGACATAAAAGCCGCTGCTGCGGAGACGCGGGCAGTAGAACGCGTCCGGTTTGACTCGATTGTCGACCGGATTGAAGAAGCCTACCCAGAAATGAACCCGAAACACGACGATTACAGCGAAGAAAAAGTGGCCGAGGTTCTGGAGTTGCAGCAAGCGTTCTTAACCCAAGGGATTGCCCCTTCAACAGCTATCCAGCGGGCGGTAAAGTACGTGCTCGGGGCAGTTTCAAAGGAAACGAACGTCGGAGACGAGAAAACAGCGGACGCCACCGCCAAAATCTCCGCTACCGAGGCTACAGCCAAGGCGCGCAAGACTGAGCAGCTGAAGAAAAACATCGACACCGCCCTGAAACAACCATCTTCGACCACAAAAGTCGGCATGGACAGCGACAAAGCCGGGGGCGGGGCAGTGGATGGTAAGGCGATCATGAAAATGAGCCAGACGGACTTCAACAAGCTCGATGAGAAAGAACTAGCACGACTGCGCGGCGATGATCTGGCCGCTTAATCCTTACCCACAGAGGACAACTATGGACTTCGGAACTGCGCTACAAGCGCTGAAAACGGGGGGGAAGATAGCCCGCGTCGGTTGGTGTGCGAGAGGAGCATGGTTAGAGCTGCAAAGTGCTGACCCCAATTCGCCTATCAGCTGGCCGTGTATCTACCTCCACCGCTCTGACGGCATGGAGGAAGACCCGGGCACGCGGGCTCCTTGGATACCGTCGCACACAGACCTTTTGGCCGATGATTGGAGATTCAGATGAAGCCGCATGTCACTGTAGCCGACATCTTCGCTAAGATTAAGAAGAGCGCCTACTTAAACCACGAAGTGCTCACAGTCTGTGTTCTAACGCTAGAGAACGGTTTCATAGTTACAGGGAAGTCCGCTTGCGCTAGCCCCGAGAACTTCAACAAAACGCTAGGCGAGAAGTATGCCTACGAGAACGCGGTTGAGAAAATATGGGAGTTGGAAGGCTACCTGCTACGCGAGAAGTTGTATCAAGCTAGCTTGGTAGCCCAGTAGTCCCATCAGCCCCGTAGTTCCTTTCTATAAATATTTCTTGCAATCTAAGTTAGAGTGGATTACGATTCACTCTACTTCCGCCCGAAGGCGCGACAGTCCTTCAACCGCCCGTCGAAGCTGACATTCGATCCGTAGCAGCCACGTTTCTTATTTCAATTTTTCGGAGGGCTATCATGCTCACAAACTTCGCCGCCTTGACGGCAGAACAAAAGACCGTCTGGTCGAAAGACCTGTGGAAGCAGGCACGCAATATGTCGTTCGTAAACCGTTTCCTCGGTAACGACGAAAACTCCCTTATTCAGCACATCACCGAGCTAAAGCGCGATGAAAAAGGCGCTCGCGCTGTCATCACATTGCTCGCTGACTTGACCGGCGACGGTGTTGCAGGCGACCGCACGTTGGAAGGCAACGAAGAAGCTTCGCAGTCGTTTGACCAAGTGATCCGTATCGATCAGTTGCGCCATGCGAACCGCTCAGAAGGTAAAATGGCCGACCAAAAATCGGTTGTGAACTTCCGTAAAAACTCCCGCAACACACTGGCCTACTGGCTGTCTGACCGCATCGACCAACTCGCGTTCTTGACGCTGGCTGGCGTTTCGTACAGCAAGAAAAACAACGGTGCAGCTCGTGTCGGCTCCGACTTCCCTAATCTGGAATTCGCAGCTGACGTAGCAGCTCCGTCGACAAACCGTCGCCTTCAGTGGGACGCAACCAACGGCCTTATCGTCGGTGGCGCAACGTCCAACATCATCGCGGCTGACGTACCGGTATGGGACATGATCGTTCAGCTGAAAGCCTACGCTAAGGATCACTACATCCGTGGCGTCAAAGAAGTCGGCGGCGAAGAAACCTACCACGCATTCCTGACTCCGCAAGCGATGGCGAAGCTGAAGAAAGACGAAGATTACAAGTTGAACCTGCGCCACGCGCTCACACGCGGCGGCGAGAACAACCTCTTCACCGGCACTTCGGTCAAGATCGACGGCGTCTATCTGCACGAGTTCCGCCACGTCTACAACACAGCCGGTGCTGTGTCTGGCACGGGTAAATGGGGCGCAGGCGCTGACGTTGATGGTTGTTCAGTGGCATTCTGCGGTGCTCAAGCGCTGGCTATGGCAGACATCGGCAACCCAGACTGGGTAGAGAAAGCATTCGACTACGAAAACCAACCGGGTATCTCGATTGGCAAAATGCTCGGGTTCTTGAAGCCTAAGTTCGGTTCGATCTACGAAACAGCAAACGCTGTCGAAGACTTCGGTGTTCTCAACTGCTACGTTGCTCAATAAGGAGAACCACCATGACTATCACTCTTAAAAATGGCCGTCAGACTCCTTTGTGCGCAGAAGTAGCTTTCGGTTTTGCGGACTTGCCAACAGCCGTCTCGGTTAAGGCGTTCAACCTACCCGCGAATGCGCAGATCGTAGGCGGCGCGATAATCGTCGACACTGCGTGGGACACAGGCACCACTGCTACTGTCAACGTCGGTGACTCAGTGACAGCGAACCGCTACGGCTCAGCTGTCAACCTGAAAGCTGCGGCGCGTACCCCACTGACTCTGACCGGCTTCATCAACGGCGCTGGTCTGGACTTGAACCTAACTTCTGCTCTGGTCGGCACAGCCGCTACAGTAGGTGGAGGGCGCATCCAGATCATGTACGTGATTCAAGATCGAGCCACGGAAGTTCAGCCGAACTAAGTAGACCAGTTTAAGGGAGGCTCCGGCCTCCCTTAAAGTATCACCCAACTGCTTGCCCCTCGTTTCTGCTTTCCGTTTCTGCTTTCCGTTTCTGCTTTCCGTTTCTACCTTCAGGAGCCAACATGCTATTTACTCTCAACCGTAACAAGACCGTGGCCTCGAATACCGGCCATACCATCGCCTTCATAAAAGATAAGCCCGTATCAGTCCCCCGCGAGATGTGGAGTGAAGTGCGCGCTATCGGTGCTGTCCCCCAAGAAGAAATCATCGATGAAGAAGTCAAGCGTGGCGCAGAGCCCGCAGACTCGGGGCAACGCGAGAAGATGATTATGGAAGCCATGAAGGCGCTTGTGCTGCGTAATAAGCGCGGCGACTTCACCGCTAACAACGTACCCCACACAAAGCCGCTGGCTTTGCTGCTCGGCTTTGAAGTTGACCACAGAGAGCGCGACGTCATGTGGAAAAAAGTCCAGCTAGCTGAAGCAGGCGCGGTTGAATAATGGACTCGACGAGCCTGCGCGACCGCTTCCGCCTCTCCGTCGATGACGTAGAGACTCCGTACCTTTGGTCGGACGAGGAAGTGTTCGGCTACATGGATGATGCGCAGAACATGTTCTGCCGCTTCACTAACGGTATAGGTGATGCAACAAGCGCCCGTATCACGCAGCTCGCCGTACCTGTAGACACAGAGTGGGTCGACCTTAGTAACCTAATACTGAAAATTCGTGGCGCAAACCGTGGGTCAGATGGCTCCACGATGACTATTGTTAACTATGAAGATATGGAAGCACATGGCCTGCGCTTCGATGGCCGCACAGGAGCGATTCAGTATCTAGTCATCGGCATGGAAGATAACAAGGCGCGTATTTATCCTAAAGCCTCAGTGGCTGACACCGTGTCTTTGCTGGTGTACCGGCTACCTCTGAAGCCGATTATTGACGAAGACCAGAAGCTCGAGATCGATGTAAAACACCACCTCCATCTGATCTGGTGGATGCAGCATCTTGCGTACAGCAAGCAGGACGCCGAGACGCTTGATAGGACCAAAGCCAGCGACGCGAGAGCGACGTTCGAAGAATACTGTGCTATGGCCAAGAACGAACAGGGCTTAGCGAAACATAAGACAAGGGTCGTGGCATATGGCGGCATTTAAAGTCAGACTATCGATTGACCAAGGGGCGACTTTCCGTAAGCACTTCGTCTATAAGTCCGGCGTACCCGCGACCGCAGTGGACCTGACAGGCTTTACCGCTCGCATGCAGGTTCGCGAAGAGGTCACAAGTGATGCCATCCTAGTCAATTTGACAACCGAGAATGGTGGCATAACTCTCGGCGGAACAGCCGGGACGATTGATCTATTTATCAACGATACCGACACTTCCGGCTTCCTGTGGACAGACGGCGTCTATGATCTTGAGTTAGTTGCGCCCAGCGGTGATGTGACCCGAAGAATTTCCGGCACTGTCGGTGTCTCGCCAGAGGTGACTCGATGACCGACTCAGTTCTCGCAGTTGAGATCGAGACACTGCTAGAAGTAGAGGCGGAAGTATCTGAGCTACTGGTGACGCCCAGTGAAGAGACGCTGGTCGTAACAGACCCTGTCGAGGAATTCCTAGAGACCTTGAACGACGAAGTGCTCGTCGTAACCGGGGAAACCGTACAAGAAGTCCTTGATGCAGAGAACGTCGAGGTGCTGTTAGAAGTAGCACAGCAGGGCCTACCGGGGCCGCAGGGTTTGCCGGGGCAAGCTGGTGTTTCGTTCCTGACTTTCAAGGCGGACGGAGCGCTCGGAGGCCACCGTGCGGTGGTGATGACCGGCACAGGCAAAGTTGGCTACGCAGATAATTTGACGCCTTCTCATGCGAACGCTGTCGTCGGCATCACGCTTGGCGCGGCGTCGGATGGCAACGATGTTCAAGTGCAGAACGGGGGAGAGATTCTGGAGCCCAGCTGGAACTGGGCACTACAGTCTCCCGTGTTTCTGTCGACAAACGGGCTACTAACGCAGACCTGCCCTGTAACGGGGTTCGCGTTGATCCTCGGTGCCCCTACTTCCCCTGACACTCTGTTAGTGGGCATCAAACAACCTTTCATACAAGAGGCGTGACATGGCTGGTGATAAATATCTATACAACAACGCAGGCACAATTACTGAGAAGGCTGCGGTTCAGTCTTCCGCCGGAGCGACTGACGCCGGGAAGGTCGCGGCACTGGACTCCACCGGGAGAATCGACGCGTCGATGATGCCCACAGGGATCGGGGCGGACACCGCGCTGATCTCAGCTAGTGAAGCTCTCGCCGCCGGGGATTACGTGAACGTATGGAACAGTGCTGGGGCGTTCAAGGTACGAAAAGCCGACGCTACGACCGCAGGGAAAGAAGCGCATGGCTTTGTCCTCGCTGCAGTAGCGAGCGGTGCGTCTGCCACAGTGTATTTTGAAGGCCCTAACACTCAGGTTTCTGGCCAGACAGCCGGGCCTGTCTTCCTCAGTACAACAGCCGGAACTGGCTCAGCTACTCCTCCTAGCGGCTCTGGGAACGTAGTTCAGCGACTGGGTTTTGCGACAAGCGCTACCTCAGTGAACTTCCAGTCTCTGATCCCCATCGCACTGGCATAACTCATGACTACGCGCCGTCCTCTCGTCAACGTAAGCGGGCAGGTACAGGAACTGCCTACGGGCGACCTGCTCTACGGTATCGGGTCGTTCCCCTTTTTCAAAGCTGACGGAACGCTGAGCAAAATTCTGCTCTCCGCAGCAGGCGCTCTCCCTTTCTTCAAGGCAGATGGGTCGTCGAGCGACATTGGGCTGGTAGCTTAGTATGGCTAACATCACCCCCGTCAAGGCAGTCTTCACCAGCGGCGTACCGACTGCGCTCGCGGAGATGGCCGCGTCCGACACCATCAACAAAACTCTTGTAGGACTAGGTAACGTCGACAACACGAGTGACCTAGGAAAGCCTGTCTCAACGGCGACGACAACAGCCTTGGCTGGCAAGGAACCGACGATCACGGCGGGAACCACGTCACAGTATCTGCGCGGCGACAAAAGCCTAGCGACGTTTATGACGGAACTGCGACGAACGCAGTGATCACAGCTTCGGATACAGTCCTGTCCGCGCTCGGGAAATTGCAGAAGCAAATATCAGACAATCTAGTAACGCTGAATTCACGCACCGGCGACACAGGCTCTATAGTGTTTCGCAACCGGCTTATCAACGGAAATTTTTCGATCAACCAGCTTAACCTATCCGGCACTGTCACTCTTGCAGCGGGCGCTTATGGGCACGACGGGTGGAAGGCTGGAGCGAGCGGTTGTACGTACACATTTGCAGCATCTGGTATAGACACAGTTATCACAATTTCTGCGGGGTCGTTATTGCAGATCGTCGAGGATAGAAAAATAGAGGGTGGTGTTTACACGTTATCGCATGCAGGCACAGCGAATGCGCGTATAGCAGTGAGTGGAGCGGCTACATCTGGAGCGTATGCAGCAACACCATTAGCCTCCGCATCGGCGGGGGCGGGGCAGACAGTGACTGTGGAGTTCACAACGGGTACAGTCAGCAAAGTACAGTTAGAGCAGGGCACGACAGCTTCCACTTTTGAGCGCCGCCCTTACGACTTCGAGCTGAGAATGTGCCAGAGGTATTATGAGGTGAGTTCTGAAGCGTCAGCATTGGTGATTGGCGTTACCACAATCAGAGCAAACCCAACTTGTGGTTGTGACTTCAAGGTAGAAAAAATGGCATTTCCAACACTAGTCCTAACGTCGGCAAGCACTCCTACCGTTGGTAACGTATCAGGCTATTCTTCAGGTACTTTATATGCTATTAGCAGTATCAGTGGAACCAACGTGAAAAAATTAGGGACTTATATCCAGACAACTACTAGTATGCCTACCGGGGACATGGTAGTTTTTTCTTGGACGGCTTCCTCGCGGCTTTGACGATTTACTTGTTCTGACTACTGATTATTAAACTACACGACTATATGAGCACACAGCATAGCTTCAAGCACACATTCAACCTCCCCATCGCGATACCAATCTGGTGGCTAGTGACAGCTATTATCGGCATGGTTTTTACGGCTGGGATCACGATGCAAAAGCTAGACTACGTGATAGCAGTCACGCAGAAGATTGATGTGATCCAGCAGCGGCAGATTGATACGATTGCGGTCAATCGCGCCCAAGATGCCGCAATCCAGAACCACGAAGCTCGACTG
>CAJDWE010000155.1_pt1 | contig 11865 bp, 14 predicted proteins | sample 7391521 | NCBI WGS metagenome assembly CAJDWE01 (sample SAMEA7055732, study PRJEB34461) | soil metagenome | biome: terrestrial ecosystem; feature: Peninsula; material: soil | place: Antarctica | collected 2016 | reverse complement strand
ATCCTGCCCAGCGTAGGGGAGGCCGTTGAGAAGCAATTCTGTTGGCTTCGTTGTGTGGTTCATTAGACCAGTGCCTCCTGCATCTCTCCGGACAACTCCACGGGCAGGGGTCCAACCTCCGCGAGCCCACGCGGGTATTGCTCTGCAAGCTTTTCGTAGGCGGTGATCAGCGGAAGTTGCCGGTGCTCCCGCAACCACCACTTGCGATAGGTGCGTTCGCGCGCATAGGTCGTGGTGATCCAATAGTCCACGGGGCTCGGAACAATCCGAATCGAATGCGTGGATTCCGCCTTTTCCCCGATCGCGATGAGGAACTCCGCGCTATGTCCCTTCTTGGGGTGGGCAAAGGTTTTGATCTGGTTGAGGGCGGTTTCATTGAGGTGGACGTGCTCTCGAAGCGCAGTCATGTCACCCGGCTGTTTGCCAATGATTTTGGTCGTCGCGTTCTTGACGATGCCCGCACCATGCTCATTGGGCCGATCCGGCGTCCCGACGAAATCCTCAGGCGTCTGGCTGATGCCCCACACGCTCGCGTTGCGCTTGCGAGCCGTGCGAAAGAGTTGAACGACCACGCTGGCGAGAATGGGGGACTCCAGGAGCGCCCAACATTCGTCCAGAAGAACGATGCTCGGCCTCCCCGTGAGTCCTGACGCGCGATAGGTGGCGGTGTGAGCAATCAGAAGACTCTCGGCACGTTCAAGGCGAGGATCGTCTTTCAGCTTCTCCACATTGAAGTAAAGCCATGGATTATCGAGTTGAATAGTCGTCGGACGGTCGAAGAGCCGCGCATAAGGTCCGTCATCAACCCAGGCACGGAGCTTGGTCGATGCCATCTGAGCCATCGCGTTGATCTTCTGGTTCCGGTCACGGTCTTGCCAGTGGGCAAGTTCCGCTGCGAGGTCCCCGAACAACGGCACGGGATTCGAGGTCTTCGCACTGCAGCGCTTGTACGTGGAGGTGATTGCCTCGAGAAGAACGCTATCGAGTAAATCTATATCCAGGTCTGGAGGAGTGTTCTCCCCGAGCATGTGCCGTGTCAGGTTTTTTAGAAACGAGATCTGATCGTTGGAAGGCCTGGTCTCCCCCTTCGGAAGGTCCCAGGGATTGATGGTCTGATCGCTGTCGAGCGACATCTCGATCATCTCGCCACCCATCAATTCAACGAGCGGCTGATATGAGTCCCCGCGTTCGAGGATAGAAATCAAGGGATTCGCTCGAGCTGCCATCAGTAGCATCTGTTGCGCGGCAAGAGTCTTGCCTCCGCCGCTTTTCGCCATCAACAAGCCATTCGCATCCGACAGATCCGGATCGAACATCGAGAACGGGATCAACTGGCGGTAGGGCGTTTCAAACAGAATGAGAGGACTGCGCCGCGTCCCAGTCCAGGGCATTTCCACCGGTACGAGGTCCGCGACGTTCGAGGTCAGCATGTCCTGGTCTCGCTTGTCCGCCTCGGCCATGCCTGGCAGCGTTCCGAGAAAGATGCGTCGCTTTGCGATCGTTTCCATGACGGCCTTCGCGCCGTTCATATGCGTGAACGCGTTGAGAACCTCTTGTGTGCGATTAGCGAGATCGCGCTCGGATCGTTCGAGGTCGGCGAATGTCACGGCGGGCACTGAGGTACGGACTACAACCGAAAGGCTTAACTTCGCCGTTTTGAGAGAGGATGAGATGATGTCGCGCTGCACCTGAATAAGTTGGGCCTGCGCGACTTCCGCTTCAGGGTTGGATTTGAAGTTTCCGTTCGCATCCTTCTGCGCGGCGGTCATCTTCTGCAGGCGCTTCTTATAGCTTTTGAGGACCTTGACCTGATCGGGAATGACGACCTGGCTGCTGATGGCGATGGGAAACCCCAGGGTGGAGAAGTTCTGTAGCATACCGGGGAAGGTGGCATCCGGCAGCTCTTTGAGAGAGATCACCGAATACAGATACCCGTCGATATTGAGATACGTTTCCGTTTCATTGAGAATGCTTGATTGAGTCGCCTGCTCTCGGGCGCTGCGATACTCGAACAGCTCTTCGCCAGGTACATAGGGCCGGTGGTCACGTCTGGTCGGGTGTTGGGAATGCTTCAACTCTTCGAACAATTCCTGGGTGGAGAGTCTCCGGGGACCGAGGTTGGCCCCCTCCATCGACCCCTCGATACCCCGGAGAATCGACTCAAACTCTGCGAGGTAGGTCTCATGCTCCTTCCGAGTTCGCTGGATCGCCTTTCTCTGGCTTACGGCGAACCTGCCGAGCTGCCGGTTCTGTTGTGCAGAGTGATAGAGCTTGGCATGGACGCGAGGGTCCCAGATGAAATAGACGTGAAGCCTGTTCTCGAAAAAGAACCCGCTGCTTTCCTTCTGCCGCCACATCCGGAGACGGTGCGCATCCAGAGCCATAACCTCCGGCTGCTCGGTGCGCTGCTGACCAACGTAGCTGTCCAGGAGATCGCCAAGATGCTCGGAGATTTCATAGCGAAACTGGATGCGCATGCTAACGTCGGGCACGCTGCGGAAGAGCGCCTCAAGCATCGACTTGGTCTGATTGCGGTCACTATCAGTCGCGAAATAGGCCAGAATGCCCCGCAGCTCGTATCCAGCAACGAATGCTCCGTTGGTGCGCACCATCACGTTGTCGCCGTTGGGTAGATCCCGCAGAGGGAGCAGTTCACAGACAGCCGGAGCCTTAAGTTTCTTTTCGTGTTCCGCATACGTCATTGGCATAACTCTCTTCTCCCTCCTTGTGCTGGAAGCACCCCGTCACCTTGCAATCTCTCCGCCGCCAGCATTGCGAGCGGTGTGAGCCCTTCGTGGAACCGTGATGCAAAGACGACGCAGGCAAAGACTGCCCGAGCGGCCTCTGCGTCGAGTTGCAGGTTCACCGTACCGTCCGATTCCGCCTTGATTGAAGCCTGCATACGGCTATTCCTCCTTCCCGTCGACGTAAGCCTCTAACAGTTGCGAATCCCGCTCAAGTGCGCACCACGCATGCGGGGCGAAGAACGAGCGCAGCAGGTCGGTCAAATAACCGCGGGGCCTGCCGTACTTGAACAGCATCAGGAACGGAACCGCCAGCACCGGCACGACGAACTCCATAAAAATGTTGAGGGGTATCCCAAAGATGTGTGCATTGTTGCCTGCGAAGTGCGCAAGCAGATTCATGAGGGCCGCGAGTGCGAGCACCAGAATCAAGTCCTCGAATTCGAGGCCGAGGAACGTCACCTTGGTATGAAGGTTCCGGTGAACCGGTGTCAGATCGAGACTCATGACGTCCTCCTCAGATTCCGTGCGCCTGCGTCACCATGGACTCGGCAAGGCGCACCATACCCGAGACCATCAAGGCGGCTATCGCCGCGATAAACTTGCGAATCCAGGTCGACCCGGGATATATCTCCGAGACCACTCCCCCCATGTGCAAAGCCATCGCTGCGAGCTGGGTCAGCGCAAACATGGGCAGAATCACGTTGGCGGTCCAGTTCACCAGGCTCATGGTTGCCATCCAAAAGGCGTCAGCGCTGGTTGGACCCGCATGTTGAACAAAGCCTTCAAGCGCACGCAGCATGCCGGAGCACATCAGCGACGCGAAACCGCCATAAAGAAAGTGTTCGAAGGGACCACTCTTGCTGTAGCGATACACAGCTGCCGAGAAGAACATGCCAGCCATCGTCGGCATCATGACGTTACCGGCCCAGGAAGCGAGATTCGTGATTGCACCGTCAAGACTCATCGATTACTCCTCAAGCCGCCATGGCCTGGAATAGCGCCAGCAGCCCACTCACACTCAGGAACGAGATCGCGGCAAAGACCATCCGTGTCCAGGGTCTGTGCCTGACAAAATTGATGACCGCTCCGACACACGCTAATCCCGCTGCTGCGGGCATAATTTGCCCGACGATGTAGTTCCAGAGAGACGTGAGCATGTCGGTGGTCGCGTACTGTCCCCCCGAATTCCAGCCCTGCATGAGTTGCATGGTCGCGGAGAGGGACATTAAGAAGAGCGCGGCGATGACGGAGGGGAGCGGGTTTTCTCCTGCGGCTCCATCAAGCGTCGCTTTGAGAACGAAATAGGCGGCAAGAATCGGGACCAGCTTGGCCACCACGATTTGATTGACGAAGGCCTTGAAGATGGTCTCCATGCTGGCGATCCAACTCGTTCCTATCGAGCCGCTCACGGACGGAACGGTGATGCCTTGTGCCGCAATCCAGGACAGCAGTTGTGGAAGCGTCAAAAGGACCACCGTCCACAACACCCACTTTCCAGTTCGTCCATTGACGTGGAAGTTGGTCCCTCCTTCATGGCGCAAACTCACCCCTGCGGCGGTCAGCGTCAGGAACGCGGCCGGCACAGCGAGATCGAGCAGCATCTGAAGAAGGTCGAGAAGGAATTGCGGCACTGGCATGGATCGGACCTCGTCACTGGATACCTTGCGCTTGCGTGATGAACCCTTCGGCCATACGTCCCAGACCGGAGATCACCATCAGGGCAACGCCAGTGACGCCCCAACCCAAATAGCCCCGACCGCTCTTGAAGTGCCATCCAGCGACACCCAGGCAGGCAACAGCGATCACTGGCGCAATGACGTTGCAACCCCAATTGACAATGTTCAGGACGGTGCCTTCGACCGTAGTCGCTTGCTACGACGTTCCCCAGGAGGATCAGCCCAAGGGCGAACATCAGAAAAACACGAACCCAATCTCTTTCAATTGGGCGGTGAAAGACTTTGGTGAGCGGCGCTGCGGACCTTTCAGAGCGTCGCCAGATAGCGGATACGATTCTCATTTCATTTCTCTCCTGGACTCGGCTGCTCTGGGCCTCCGTGTCGAGAGAAGAGGATGGGTTCTATCCGAAACTCGGTCAAATCTGGGGAGATCCTGAGGAGACTAGGAAGCGGGACTTGGCGCTATCTCCAATTTTTTGTGTAATTTTGCGCAATCGAAGCGGATTACAGCTTTTCTGGGGATTCCCCCGGAGTAGCTCCGTCCGCGACAAAGGGCTAAAATCCCTGTCAGGATTGGAGTGGACCTCTCGAGTCAAACTCGTTGGTCCGGGGCTCATGGAATGGCAACGCCACTGCAACAAAACCCGTATCGATGCGATCAGTGCGGAACCGGAGAGATCGTGGCTGTCCCACTCCTCTATCAACAAGGTACGCGGTCCTATTCGGGTACGTTTAGTCGCGGGACCAGCCAATCCTATTCTGCACAAGTAGCAGCGCCGCCTCGCCCCCGGAGTTATTTGCGGTCCTTCTTGCCATGGGGGTTTGCGATTTTCTTCTGTATTTTTTGGGGAGGAGCCGGTTTCAGCAAAATCGCCGAACAACCCGGCCGTCATACGGGTCTAGTGCCCGCCGTTGGCTTTTTGCTATTTGTGGGTCTTGGATGTCTCGCTGGTTTGGCTCTGAGCCTTCGCCGAATCGCCCGCTATAACAGAGAGATCTACCCACGACTTCATTGGGGCTGGACACATACCTATATGTGTCGCCGTTGCGGTAAGAGCAGCCTCATCCCTTCGTAGAAATTCTGAAGAACCCTAACGCGACGGTGGAGCAAGATCACCTACAGCATGCCCGTTCCCCTTCCGCACAGAAAGTAGTTGGGAGCGATCTCGACTCAAGCTCCAATGAGCATTGGGGGCGTCGTTTGCTCAGACGCATTTTGGGTGCGGGGGGTCTATCTTTGCTCTTCTCGCTACCGGGTAAAGCAAAGGTTTTGACTCAATTGAAAAGGAGCAATTGGACCGATGAATGCTCAAATGCACACTGGGTTCCGCGGGCTGGAATTTGCTCATTCAAACAAGGGGAACGGGGCCTCTGTTGACCCAACTGCGGATTGGGTAGTTCGGAGCGGTATGGGCTCAACTCGGGATCGGTCCACAGTCCTCCACGGCCGCGCGGTCGAATAGGACGGCCTTGCCACCAGCGGAAACGCTCTTTTCTGAATTCCACTCCGTAAGCCGGTTTCGCTCGTTGCCCGGATGCCGGTAGAGATGACGACCCACTCTCAATAGGACAGCAAAAAGCCCTGGCTAATCAGCCAGGGCCGGGAGATTGTGGTTCTTTGTGCCTACTGCGTTGCCGACGCGATCTTGTGAAACTGGGCGGAATTCGGTTCCTGCTTCGTGAACACGATATAGATCTTCGTATCGGCCGGCACAGAAACGACGACGCGGCTATTCGCATTGAGGTTCATGACCTCGGAATCCCCAGCTGTACCAATGTTCTCTGCCACACGTTCTCGCAGTATATCGTCCTCGGAAAATGCCGCACTGCTGTTGTTGCCGGCTATCTCAGCAAGGACGGAACCCATCCCCGATGCAGCTCTCACAAGAAAGTTCTTTCCTGTATTTTTTCCGAAGACGTTGCCTTTAATCGGGCCAAGATCGAGTCCCGTACCGATGGCATCGATCTTCTCCCTAGCCCCGTCCAGCAACTGGATCTCATCGAACTTCACGCCGACGAGTCCACTTCGGTCAGCCTGTTGAAGTTGGCCATAAACGCGAGCCCCCGCGGGAACAACGATCTTGTCTCCGATCGCATAGGTGTATTCCACAACGGCGACCACAGGGGCCTGCACCGCGCTCGAAATTTGGGTTTCAAGCTTCGCCTCAATGCGTGTTCCTGGCGTTATCTGCAATAACGGCGCGCTGTCGCCGTCGGAATTGACATTGTTCGTTGCGGCCGCCCGGCTTTGAATCTGGCTGCGAACGAAGATGAGGGACGGCTCTTTCAGCGTGTTTTGTTGCTGCGATTGTGATGCCGGCGTCGGTGTAGGCTCGCCGTAGGGTTGGGGCTCTTCCCACTTCTGCTGCGTATCGGCGAACGAAGGAACATTCCCCAAAGAGCCAACCGCCGCTGGCTTCACTGCAATCTGCCTTGGAGCGAGTTGGAAATTTGTCCGAGAAGCCATACTTCCATCTGACGAGCGCGTGCGTCGGATGTCGGCGGGTGCAAGCTGCCCGCTTGCATTGTCCGGAGTTGGAGTGCGAACAGTTTCCATGAGGGGCGTCACGCTGCCTTTTTGCGTCTTAAGCTCTACCTGTGTTGTCTGCGACGCAGTCGGTCTCCCAGCGGTTTGCTTCTTGGGAGACTTTCCAATGACCGCCGTAAAGACAAAAAACAGCACCGCAGCTGCCAGGCCGCCGCCGAGAAAAATTAGCTTGGTTTTGTCGATTCCACCTGTTGCGTTGATACCGGCCCGTGTTGCAAAACCGGAAGCAGGGACTGCCGCAGGTTCGTCGCTAACTTCCGGGTTGGTCGATCCGTTCGCTGGAGGCGGCATGTGCGAGACCCCGGGTTCGGAAAGCTCATCGAGCTGAGGAGATAAGCTTCTGCTGCCGTTGGTGTTGTTCTCACTGATACTCATGGTGTTCAAACTCCTCTCTACTAGCGATCGGACGCGATGGGTGGGGTAAACGGAAGACGGATCAAGATGGGCTGATCCACCTGATTTGCTTGCGCAAGCTGCAGAAATAGCTTCTCCGTCGATTGCTTGAAATTCGGGCGGTCGAACATCACGACACAGTCAACTCGCCCACCTGGCTCAAGCCTCGTCGCACTCAGCTTGTAGTCGCGGATTTCGAGTTGGTCGGAGATGATGCCCTTGCCTTCCTTCTTCTTCTTTTTCCCCACCTTGCGGCCACTAATCTGTATCTGCGGCGGAACGATCTCGACCGGCTGGTCTGAACTGTTGTAGATGGAATAGGAAACAACCGTCTCATTGTTCCATTGCCGGATGTCGCCAATCGAGGTCTCGATTTGGTTGCCGTTCCATTTGGTCCAATGAGGTGCGTTGACTCGCTCCTGTTGTTCAAACTCCTCGTCGAGAGCGGAAGGAACGATCATGTTAGGTCGCACGCCCGATCCCGTGGCGCTGGGTCCGGGCTTTTTGTCCCGGACCTCGGGGAGAGGCAAAGATGGTGCATCAGAAACGATCAAATGAGTTCCAACGTCACATGCTGGCCCGACTTGGTTGCGATGAGAAGGTTCGACTCGGCCGGATTTTTGGTGATGGGTTTTACATAGACGTATTCTGGTTCGCCCTCACTGTGTTCCGCCTTAAAAGATCCAGGGCTCCCGAGAACAATGGAAGTGATCGCGTCGGGCATATGGATCGACGACTCAAACTCGGGCCGCAAATGGAGAACGGTGACTTCGTTCGGATTGATCGTGACCGTAGCCACACGCGCGCTTACAGCAGGGCCAGAGGCCTGGAGCCGGAGTGGAAAAAGGATTGCGACCGGAATTAGCCAGCGAAGTTTCATCGTGTTCATCTCCTCGTCAGCCTTCCGGCCGCATATTTTCGCATCATGTATTGCCTTCGAACTGCCTGGACGTACGCAATGACGTCCGGATTGCGGTAGTTGAGCTGCTTCTGCCCTACCCAGCGGTCACCCGCGTAATAAGCTGCGGCAACTAGACGAAGATCGCCGTGGAACTCCCACATCAAGGTGGTCACGTATCGTGTGCCAGCCGCGATGTTCTGGTCGATATCGAAAGGCCGAAATGCTCCAAAACGTCGCGCGGTTTCCGGCATAAGCTGCATTAGCCCCATCGCTCCCTTGTTCGAGAGCGCGCGAGGGTTCCATTGCGATTCCACGTCGATGAGAGCGGCAATCAGTTCGGGTGGTACGTGATAATAGTTCGCGTAATGCTGAACGCACCGTTCCGCCGTCGAAGTCGACCCTTCCGCTTGGGCATGGCAAGCAAGCGTGAAAAGCATTAGTGGGAGCAGCCACTTCATGATCCTGTCCTTCCTGGAAACGCCATCTTCTGAGCAAAGCGCGCTCCATCATCGAGGAGGCTCTTGAAGCCTTCGCGGAGAAGCAAGTGGCGACGGTCCTTCTCGGTCTTCGCCAAGAATGGCAGCAGAACATCTCGATACTCTTCGGTGACATGATCGGCGCCGAGCAATTGCAAAGCGTTGGCGAAGTCGATCATCTCTGAGACAGAAGGCGGTTTCTCCAACGAGTAGTTGCGAAACGAAAGGGCGATGCCTGCCATTTCGCGGTGAAACTCCTCATCGGCGTCTGGTGTGCGGCTCGCGATGATCTCCGATTCGCGTTGCGGTGTCGGATGCTCGACGCGCACGTAAAGACTACGTCTACGGATCGGATCGCCGAGGCGCCTCTCTTCATTGCTGGTCAGAACGACGAACGGGATGCTCTTGGCTTCAACCGTGCCGAATTCAGGAATTGAGAGTTGCCAGGCGGATAGGATCTCCAACAGCATCGCTTCAAATCCGTCATCCACCTTGTCGAGTTCGTCGATGAGCAGCACGCAAGGCCGTTCGCACTCGAGGGCACGCATCAGCGGACCGGGACGAAAGAAGTCGCGTCCCTTTAAGCTTGCCTGCACGGTCTGCCAGTTCTCGTGCTGACCTCTCGAGAACTCCATGTAGAGTCGCTGCAGCCCCTCGTCGAAGCGCCCAATGGCCTTGTCCTCGCTGACTCCGCGATAGCATTGCAGGCGCTCGACATGGGTATCGGCTGCAGCCGCAACGGAGAGGGCGAGCTGCGTCTTGCCGGAGCCAGCGGGACCTTCAAGCAACAGAGGTTTTTTCAACTTCGCGGCCAGAAAAACAACCTGGACCATTACCGGGTCAATAAAGTAGCCGGTCGCAGAGAGTTTATTTGAGAAGTCAACGAGCGAATCAAACATCGCGGTCCTCCACCATCTCTGCCGGAAGTATTTCCGCATAGCTCGAAAGGGCAGCGTCGCGGTATCGAAACATCTGCTGCAGATCGTAGTAAGCGCGAACCCACAGATTTAAGAGCGACGTCGCCCATAGAGCGGCGAGCAGCAACAACAGCAATCTGCTCCAGATGATCCCTGCGAATGCTCGCCAGACCGCGCCGCCGTAGTGCACGACCACGACGGCGTCGAGAACCGTTAGCGAGACAGCAACCGCAAGCCGCCTTGTCCGCTCTCCCATAGACACCTCCCTCAAGCGCGGTGTCAGCATGGGGCGATTCTGAAACTCGGTCAAGTTTGTAATCTGGCCGGGGGAGGACTCGTGCAAAACCAGACACCGATGATCGCGGTAGCCCAGCAAATCGTTGACAGCACTCGGAACAACGTCGGTATGCCGATCACGCCGAGATAGCCATGCGTTGACGCGCACTTACTCGTCCGACAGACCTTCGTCCATTTCCGCCTGTCGGGAGGGCCTCAACCCACTGCGTGATCGCTTCCGGGCGATAACGCACCAACGGTCCGACTTTGACGTACTCGGGACCCTCTCCGCGAAGCCTCCAACGCCTCAGGCAGGCTAGGCTCACCTGTATCTTTTCTGCAACCTGTGTTTCGTTTAGAAATGACTCCATCGTGTGCTCCTCTTGTCTCGGCGGCCATATTGAACAACTTGGCCGAGACTCTAGCCAAGGTCTAGATCTCGGTCAAGTTGTCACCGCTTTGGCTCTATTGCGATTGACCGGCGCTCGGTTGAGATGGATCCTTGCGTCCGGTGATGACCGCTTCCATCGCAGCTCGCTTCGCCTTCATCCGAATGTGGCTGTAATGTCGGAGCATCTGGCGGTCCACGTGGCCGGCGATCTCCATGATGGTCTCGTCGCCAGCCCCGCTCTCCGCAAGTTCGGTAATGAGCGTATGACGATTGTCGTGCCATCGGCCCTTTACTTTCGCGTTCTTCCGCATGGTCTTCCAAGCGGTCTTAAACGAGGTGATGTGTCGCGTCGGATCCGACGGCCTTGGCCGTCCCCACGGAAAGAGGTACCAATCGTCCTGAATCGCGCCGAACTTCTTCAGATACAAGGCCCGGTGTATGACAAGGGCCTCGAATAGCTCTGAGTTCAACGGAACGATGCGCCCTTCTCCCGCTTCGCTCTTTGCCCTGCCGACCTGGACGGTCTTTGCGTCCGTGTTGATCTGGCCCCAGGTCAGGGTTTTGATCTCGGTATCTCGCAGGCCGCCGTTGCGGGCGAACATAAAGGCGAGAAACATGTGAGGGCTACGCGACTTCTGCGCTTTTGCGGTGAGGCTGTCGGTCTCCTTCGTATCGAAGGCTTTGCCGATCCGTTTATGGACCGCCAGCTTGAGTTGTTTTTTCTTTTTGAGATGCGCGCGAATCACTTCTCCGGGATCGCCCATCATCTTGAGCAGGAACCGCACCTCTTCGTTGATCGACTTGGGCGCGGCTTTCTCACGTAGTCGATCCTCCTGATATCCCAGGACCGCGGCTTCGTTGATGTCGACGACCAGCTTCGAACCCAGCAGGCGCGAGACATGGCCAAGGGCATACTCGGCGAAGGTGGCCGAACGATAGCGCAGCCTGTAACCGACCAGATATTCGCCGATAATGTCCTCAAGGCTGCGAATACGGTTTTGACGGACTTCCTTGACGTTGTTGTAGCCGGCTTCGAGTTCCCGCCTGCGCTCCTGCTCTGCGCTCTTGGCGATCGTTTTGGATGTTGACCTGGACGACTCCCGGACCAGTTGGCCGGCAAAGAAGAAGCTGTACCACCAGACATTCCCTCGTTTGAAAAGCGACATGTTCCACTCCTGTCTCTCGGTAAGGCGCGCCGGTGCTCTGGAGCGCGACTGAAGATTCAGGCGCGGACGAAATTCGATCAAATTCAGAATGCCGAAAATGGCCACACGGAGAAGGTGGTCTTACGGCTTCGGACTGGAGGCTGGGAGTCGGCTGAGGGGGGGAGCAACAACGAAGCTCGATTGCTATGGGTTAGCACTCGTTTTGAAGGAGCAGGTGCACAAAATCGTACACAGTTGGCACTTTTTAGAAGATTTCTGCTCGTCTTCATCTTGCTAAGTTATTGATTTAATTGGCTCCTCAGGTAGGACTCGAACCTACAACCCTTCGGTTAACAGCCGAATGCTCTGCCATTGAGCTACTGAGGAGTGGGGGC
>CAJDWE010000024.1_pt1 | contig 12967 bp, 11 predicted proteins | sample 7391521 | NCBI WGS metagenome assembly CAJDWE01 (sample SAMEA7055732, study PRJEB34461) | soil metagenome | biome: terrestrial ecosystem; feature: Peninsula; material: soil | place: Antarctica | collected 2016 | reverse complement strand
GTGCTTGGTACGGCTGGTTCATTGGCTTTGGGAGCACTTGCCGGTGTGTCGACATCATGCGTCTTACTACAGGCGATCTTGGACAGAGCATAGCGAAAGACTTCAGTTTTCGAATCAGACACCGGCAGTAGTAGCTTGGCGACTTCCAGGTGACCATTCTCGGCAGCAAGCTGGAGCGTGTGTGTGTACCTGGCGCTTTGTGCTGAGGTCTTCAAGTATCCTCGCAAACTTGTTCTTTGCAGCTTGTCCAGCGTCATCGGCAAGCCTTCTGATCCGTTTGCGTCTATAAACTGCTGCGCCATGTGATCAGGCATTTCAGACGCTATGATATCTTGGATCTCTGGGGCATAAGTTGGCATGACATTCAGTATTATACTCAAATCTGTTCTGGTGGCCAAATACTCTATGCGCATTTTACCAAATACCTTCTGGTCATCTGTTAGAAGCGGATACAGGAGGGCGGCAAGGTTTAGCGCTGCCGCTCTGGCCATCTCACGATCAGCAGGAGGAACTTGCTTCACTTTGGCGGGGTCGTGGAGGAATTTGGTATGAATAATGACTTCGCAAAGTTCTTTGAATGTCTCTAGATCGAACGGCGAAGTTACGTTGCAAACTGCTTTCATGAGTGCGATGGAAGCTTCGTTTGTTGGGAACGGTTTCAATTTCAAAGCGTCTTTGGTGGCGAAAGCGCGTCTTTGCTTGCGCTCTAAAGCTGCCATCCAAGTAACAAAGGCGAATTATCTAGGTATTCGCGTAAGCTGTCATTAACCTCAAGCTCTGCGACAGCCGATTGCAGCATTTTGTAGTCATCGGTTTGTGGACCTGGCGAAGGGATAAGAAACCCGAAAATTTCTAGAGCTCTTTTGTTGGAAGCTGGGTACTTCCGGTAGATGAAATCAAAAAGGCCAAAAGGGCTTTCGCGGCGATCTGTATCTTTTTGGCTAGTTGGCTGTTGGTCAGGCATGACATGTCTCCGTGGTTGGCGTAAGGTATTTGGGTGGTGGCTAGCCGCTTGCGATCCTTTATTTTAGGTCACAATCTGGCGACGTCAATGCGTCAGGACGGGCCGGCCTGCCCAGAGGCGTGGTTTTCAACGCGGCCTTCGTGCACTTGCACGATCTGTCTGATGAGCTTGAGTCCGGTTTCATCATCTGGGATCCCTGGGTTATTCGCCAAGGTGGCATATATCCTTTCCCTGTAGCGTGGAGCCAGGGAAATGGCTTTGTCAGCATTTGATGAGTATATCTCAAGATTCATTGATGGGACACTTGCCTGTAACTGCTCGATAAGCGACTTCACAACGTATCCTTGGGAGTGATCCATCATGGACAACCCATCGCCAAAACTGGCGATTGCCCTATCCAAGCTTGTTGTTCCATTTTTCTTGATGAAAGCGACGGTGCGATTAACCATGGCAGTGGCGAACAAGGCATTACCAAACTCATGCCAAGCCGATGCCGGTGACGGATCCGATGATTCATGAATGGCCGTGCGGTCACCAAAGACGTCACCTAGCTTGTAGAGTGGAGACGATCCACTGCCTTGAGCAACCTTCTCGGCGCCAGCTAGTGCTTGCGCGACGGTGCCACCTTCACCTACAAGAATTTTGGCGGCAGCGCTGGCTTGATCATTGATGGCGACAAGAAAATCCTGAAGAGAACTTGCGACGTCTCGGTCAAAATAGACGTGGGCGTGGTGGGCAAAATCGCGGATGGTTTCGTTAACCATGTCTTCGTTGCTGGTCTTGGACAGTTTGTGGTGGAATATGGAAAAGACTCCAGCGACAATCTTGAAAACGCGGTCCATCTGCTCATTGATAGAGTCAGTAAATTCCTTTAGAGAGTTTGCTTCGTGATGGGCGGCGGAAACGATGGTTGGTCGTTTAATCCAAAGACCAGCCTTGCGTAGGCGGATATTGAAATCCAATGACGCACGGGCGATTGTCCTAGGGGTGCCGTAAGTGCGTATTTTCTCTATGGCATTTGCATCAAGCCCGAGCATGATTACCTTTGCGCGACCGTGGCTACGGTATCCTACCCCGCGCATGTAAGCCTTCACGTCTGGACTGAGTGGTGGTTGCGGACTATTGGTAGCGCCTGTAACACATGCAAACAAGCCTTTGAGACGATTATCTCCAGCTTGCTCCTCGAGCAACTTGGTGGCGACACTAACGATGGCTGGGCTAGCGGCAGTTATATTGTCAAACACAAGGGTCCCACCTGCGGATCTTTGGATAATGGCGACAGAGGCTTCGTAATCCTTCAGAAGCCTATGCAAAGTCGTCCTTGGTGACCGGCTCTGTGGGGTTGACCAAAAAGTTCAAATCGAGCAAAGCCGCAGCCTCCATACTGGCTGCACGTAGCACGCCATTGTCCTCAGCGCCAGGCAAGCCCACAAATCCCACGGCACCAATTGGTTGACTATTGGTTTGATTACGCTCAGACAAGACGCGTGAAATATCGCTATCCAGACTTTGGCTGCGACCATATAGCGAGCGCAGTATTTTGTTAACAATTGCCTCTTTTATGGAGTCTGCACTGCCGATGAATGCAGCCGTGTCGACTCTGAGGGTGCGGAGGGCTATACGCGGATGGTTGTCCATCAGCCTTCGTACTTCGGACGCAGGCAGGCACGATAAAAGCAAACCGAATCCGTTGGTTCCGGTTTTGTCTAGAGCCAGATCCAGCATTACTTTGTCGATATCGCTAAATGGCAACAACAGCTTGGCGATCTCCAGGTACCCTCTTTTAGCCGCCTCCCGCAGCGCGTAAGAGTCGCTGGTCTTCGGATCTGACACCGGCAACAACAGCTTGACGATTTCCAGGTGGCCGTTTTTGGCGGCTAGCTGCAACGCCAATGAGCGGGCCGCCTTTGGGTCGGACACCGGCAGAAGTAACCTGACAATTTCGAGATGCCCATGGTCGGCAGCCGTCTGCAGCGCCAAAGATTCATCAGACATGGGGTCTACGCCTTTGTCCAGCAGTTGCTTGACTACATCGATGCGGCCAGCCCTGGCCGCATCTGCGAGAGATCCTTTTTCATCTGGCAGTGTAAGCCTCTGGCGTGGTGCAGCATCATTGCTCAGTACAGCATCTCCAGCGACACCAACAACGTCTTGGGAACTTGTGGACGGTATATTTGGTTGGTCAATCATGGGGAGTTCCTCTTACTTGGTTTTTGGTGTCTTGCTACGACAAGGGTGGATGGTTGCTTATGAGGTTTGGTTTGGCTTTGTCCGCCATGTTGTGACAAGGTTTGGCTTTGTCCGCCATGTTGTGACAAGGCGGACAGGCTGGCGATTTGTACTCATGGACCTTTGGGGGCGTTCCTTGTGCTTGGTACGGCTGGTTCATTGGCCTTGGGAACGGTTGGTTGTATGGCGGCGGCTGTTTGTAATGAGCTCTTCAAGCGTGTGCTAAAACTAACGCGCTGGGTGGCGGGCGAGTCGTTTTTTGGATCGAATTTTTTTTAGGTCGGACTCCGACAATAGCTTGGCGATCTCCAGGTGCCCTCTCCTAGCCGCCTCTCGCAGCGCGTAAGAGTCGCCGGTCTTCGGATCTGACACCGGCAACAACAGCTTGACGATTTCCAGATGGCCGTTTTTGGCGGCTAGCTGCAACGCCAATGAGCGGGCCGCCTTTGGATCGGATACCGGTAGCAACAGCTTGACGATTTCCAAGTGCCCGCTCTCAGCGGCATACTGCAACGCCAAGGAGTCGCTGGCTTTTGGGTCTGACACTGGCAACAACAGCTTGACAACTTCCATGTGTCCATTCTCGGCGGCAAAGCGCAACGCTAAAGAGCCGCAAGCCTTTGGGTCGGACACCGGCAGAAGTAACCCGACAATTTCGAGATGCCCATTCTTGGCAGCCATCTGCAGCGCCGAAGATTTATCAGACATGGGGTCTACGCCTTTGTCCAGCAGTTGCTTGACTACATCGATGCGGCCAGCCCTGGCCGCATCTGCGAGAGCTTCTTTTTCATCTGGCAGTGTAAGCCTCTGGCGTGGTGCAGCATCATTGCTCAGTACAGCATCTCCAGCGACACCAACAACGTCTTGGGAACTTGTGGATGGTATATTTGGTTGGTCAATCATGTGGAGTTCCTCTTACTTGGTTTTTGGTGTCTTGCTACGACAAGGGTGGATGGTTGCTTATGAGGTTTGGCTTGGTGTTGCTGTGCGGCTGATAAAACCGCTATTATGGCGCAGGGCGGCGAGAACGGTAAATTTTGAGTTTGTTAGTATCTGCCAAGGCATTGATCAAGTCGTGACGAACCTCTTCGATGAAGCTTGGATGCGCAGTCAGGGTGTCATAAATACGCTCCATGGTTTCGGTTGTCAGGAAGCGCGATTCTTTGGCAATGCTGTCGGAGCCAGATGCGGTGGCTTGGACGCCCAGCGTTGGAACACGGGTAATCAGGCGCTCGATAAGCATCTCCATGGCATGGGCAATAGGGGCGAGATCTTGCATCATGAACAGGCCGGTGCCAAAACGGGTTATAGTTTCTTCCAGACTCGCCGGACCTTTCTCCTTGATCCGCATGGAAGCGTAATCCACCAAGGCTTCCGAAAACTTGGGATAAACCGTGGACCAGTTGTCATTTTTACGACCGTGAGGGTTGGCCTGCTGCTCGATACGAGCAAGCACCATAGCCTCTGGCGCACTTGCGTCGATTAGCATTTTGGCACATTTTTCCTCGAGATTCGGATTTACCAGCAGCCGATTGGCGGCGAATTCCGTCAGCCTGGCGGATTCCAGTATACGACGGGTGGCGGGCAAGTCGGCGTCTCCATGTACAATCACAAATTGTTTCAGTATGTCGAGCGGCAGAGCCGATGCCACCATATCGCGGCCGGCTGGCGAGAAATAAGGGAGGTCTCCGAGTACTGTCAAAAGATCCGTGACCGGCAGCAAGGCATCAATAAGCGTATTGTTCAGGCGTCCGGCCAGCTTTAGAGCTGCCGTTTTAGCGTCTGCCGAGGCATCCGGCAGCAACCGCAGGAAGACTCTTTTATGCCCTGCCTCGACGGCAGTCAGGAGCGCTACTGAATAAGCGTCAGATGGGGCGTTTGGGATGACATTAGACGGAAGAGTGGCGTGGAATGAACGCCTTAGCCTTGTAGCCATTGTCTGTGGCAAAGGCCCCTGAAGTTGGTCGACAGTTGCGGGGCCAGATGAGTCAGCCTGTATAGACGAGGCAAACTTAGGAGTTGGTACGACGATTACGTTGAATGGAGCGGCCAGTCTTGGGATGTCGGTGAGACCATCCTGGTTATTGGTTGCGCATAGGTACAGTCCATCTAGCGGTGGTTGATCCAGGAGCGGGCGAACTACTTTTTCTAACGTGGTGCGATTGTAACTAGTGGTTTCATCGAAACCGGGTTTCTCTGCAGCGGCGATTAAATCTGGCAGACCGTCAAACAGCAATGTTACTCCGGCCGCCTGCTGGACAAGGGCGCCGATGTCTTTGGCTTCGGGACGGAAGCCCGCGATCTGGTCAAACTGGTCAAACACTGGGCTTACATCCATCGATGTAAAAACGAAATCGTTCTTGGTGACCATCTGGTCGGTGCCTGGATTATTCAAGAAGTTCAGGCCGAGCAAAGCCGCCACCTTTTCGCTGGCAGCCAATATTACGTCTTGGCGGCCGCCTCCTGGGTAGCCTAATAGCATCGTTGGGGGAACTGCGGTCTTGGAAAGCTCGGCACCTGGGTGACGGGCAGCCAGCACTAGATCGATGACGGTATCCATGGGAACATTGCGACCGCGCAATGAATACAGGATGTCGTCGACCATGGCCTCTTCAATAGGGTCCGCGATAGCTGGATAGCTGAACTGGGGGGAGTTCCCGGTAACGACCGGTGTCGATTTTATCGACAAGTCATTTGCGGCTGATGGTATATTTGGTTGGTCAATCATGTGGAGTTCCTCTTACTTGGTTTTTGGTGTCTTGCTACGACAAGGGTGGATGGTTGCTTATGAGGTTTGGCTGGCGTTGTTATTGCTTGATGCGACGGGCTGTGCGGCGACGCGGCTCGCGGTGTGGAATGAGGGCGGCGCGGGCGGCTGGGTAGGTTATGGCCGTGGATGCCACAAGGTCGGCAACGGCGGTGCGCATCTTGCGCATGGTCTCATGCTTGAGGTCACAGCGCGGGCCAGACAACGGCTCACGAGCCATCTCAAGCGACACGCGGGATGCGCTTGGATCGACCATAGCTGCGATATCCACCTTGCGGTCCACATCCAGGCTGCTAAGCAGCGCCACCAAGGTATCGGTACGGCGGGTTGAGGGGGTGGCAATGGCGGCGTCAAAGCGAGGGTCAGCCGTAACATCCACGCCAAGGGCGTCTTTCACGGCTTCAACCAGACGGTCGGCGGCGTATGTCGGACGGCTCCAGTAGTTGGGGTCGTTTAGAACAGTCTCGATTGCGGCATCGTCATAGAGCGGGACGCCGTTGGCATCAGGGGTGCGCATCAAGTTGCGTATCGCATCGAGCAAAAGGTTTTCTTTGAAGGCGCGGGTGACACTGATGCGGGCTATGCCGGCATCAATACGGGAGGTCATGGTTTCGTTGTAGGGCATGGCATGGATTGGCAATGTCTCGGCGGCTACTTGTGAGATCACACCACGCATCTGCTCGCCAACCTTCATCAGCAAGCTCCAGGTGCCAAAATAGTTGGCAAGGGTCCCCAACTGTTTGCGCAAGGCACTGGCGTCGCGGCTGACCGGGGCGCCTACCACTGCGTGATTGGTCGCATCGAGCTCGACCATGCTGTAATCATGGGAAGCCAATGGCTGGGACACCTCGAGGGTCGCCTCTTCCAAGGACACGGTATTTTTGACTGTTATGGTTGGCGCCAAGCGACCCTTTAGAACGTAGTCGTTCCAATAGCGGTCGCCGGAGGCCATGATTCGATCATGCAGGTTCTGGTCGTAGGGGATGTCGCGCTCATCTATATTCCAGGCCTTGAAGTTCATCGAACCAAGGCGCAGTCCATCGATGTGGATACCCAAACGAGTGGCAATGGCGCGATAATGATGAAGCTGGGCTGCGTAGTAGAAAGGGACACCGGTATCGTCATAGTGGGCGATCTGGTCTGGCATGGGCACCTTATAGTCAATGATGTATACCTTGCCGTTTTCCTCAACGATGTCATCAGGGTTACCAATCAGCCACGGGTGATCCGGGTCGTTGTCAGCGGCGGCGATGGCGGCGAGCAAGTCTTCCCTTGGGTGGCCGCCGCGGGCGGCCACCATGGCGCGGTACAAGTCGCGGGCCATTGGCTCACAAGCGGTGCCGCGAGCCATGTCGCCGTTGGCTGGTTCCAATGTCTTGGACAACAACTTGGCGGCGGTAATGTCACGTGCTGTGGAGAATGGATGGAATAGGCCATCGTCAGCTGCGAGCAGGGTACCGATTTCCGAGCCGCCAATGCCAAACAGACGATCGATGTGCCAATCTGCGCGCTCTGGCTCACGACTGATGACGCTGTCTACCCAGGCATCTGCGTCGACGTCATTGATAAACGGACGCTGGGGGAGCTCGGCGAGACGGGCGATAAGTCTGGCGTGTTCTTTGGCGGCAATGGTGTTCATACGGGAAGCATTCCTGGAGTGGCTATGCCTCCATTCTAACTGTTAGTGGCGGACGCGCTAGCGGCAGATAGTTACTGTCAACGGATGGCGCGCTAGCGGCAGATGGTTGCCGTTAATGGGTGTATGTGGCACTATGGGGCTTGACAACTTCTTGCCAAAGGAAAACCGGGATGTTTCAGCTACCAATGACTGCGTTGTGGAATGGTCGCAGGGGCATAAAATGACACCTGTTTCCAAATATGGGCATGAAACCTTTGGGGGTACCGACACCCGCGACCTCATGATGGTCTCGGACGAGCTCGCACAAGTGTTTCTGGATGCGGTTACGAAGCGCGCCAGGCATATCCGCGATGGAAAAGGGGCTCCGGCCAAGATAGACATTGAGCAAACCCGGTATGTCGTACCCGGGGTATTGTTGACAGTAACGGCTGGTGAAACGGTCTTGCCGGTGTGGATTGGTCTCAACGAGCATCGCATTTACTACATTCAGCGGATGCTTGGGGCGCCAGGAAGCCAAAAAAACGCGTTCAGATTTTCTTTTGGCGGCGCTATGCGGGTTGGTTGGTCGTTTTACTATGAGTCTGTCGGAGTTGCCGCCCGTGATGGCGAAGACAGCGGGGTGGCGAGCGACGAGCTTGAGACCAGCGTGTGGGGAACTGTCCAGACCCAGCGTAAGTTGGTTTGCGGGCGCGGTGCTGGTAAGGAGCACGAGCTTACCGGAGCCGGAGCTTTTTGGGTAAATGACGTGGTATTGATGGTACAATCTGCGCTGTGTACCATCCAGCGGCGCAAGCTTGCTGTCAGCAAGACGATGCCGATGCCGATGTGAGCGATGACCTTATGAATGGAGGCTTATGAAAACTGATACGGTTACGCGAGTGCTATGCTTTGGCAGCAACAGCGGCGGAAGAGGGCGCGGGATTCTTGCCGGGACGGCTGATTTATTGCGACGTGGCGGTGTTTTAAGCGCGGTGTCTGCGCTGTACGCCGAATCTGAGTCTGCGACCAATGGCACCTATTTCAACATGATCGCAGTGATGAGTGGGGCGGCCGATCTCTTTTCGAAAGAATCGTTGAGCGACATAGAAAAGAGGCATGGCCGCGATCGAAGGAACGATGCTGTAGCGCTCGACATTGATGTTCTTGGGACAGTGTTGGATGGGACGATCAAATGGGATGGACACCACGACCATACCCAAGATTACATCCAGTACGGCGTGTCGGAGGTTTTTGGCGAGCGGCGCAACAAGAACACCGATAGTGGCAAGTTTGTGGACATCATAAGCACGCGACAGGTGCTTAAATGCGTACGACCTTGATTACTGGGGGAAGGCGACGGATTGGAGGGGCGGTGGCAGCCGCACTGCGTGAGCGCGGTGAGAATGTTGTGATAGCCAGCAGGCTTGACACGGATGGGGTCGACTGGGCGTGGGATATGACGCAACCAATGCCCGCGCTGCCAAACGTGGACATCACAGATGTTGTACTCAACGCCTCGATATTTGAGGCTGGGCTGGCATGGACTGGCATGGATGGAGACCAAGCCAACAAAGAGGCTGCGTTGTTGGCAAGGCACTTGCAGATCAACGTAACCTCAGGGTGGAGGCTGATCATGGAGCTTGCCAAGCGACGGCCACTGACGTCAGTTGTCATGCTATTGGATGCGCGAAACGACAGGCCGTGGCCGGGCTATTCGGCGTACCATGTCAGCCGCGCTGCTGGGTACGGCATGATGCGGGCACTGGCGCACGAGCTTGCGCCAACAAGGGTCAACGCAATTGCGCCTGGCACCATCTTGCCGGGGCTTGCGGCAAAACACGCCGAGAGTCTCGGCAAGGCAGCGGAAAGGTCTGTGCTTGGCGGTGGCAAGGTCAAGGACGTGGTGGATGCTGTCTTGTTTCTACGGGATGCCGGTCATATTACCGGAGAGATGCTAAGGGTGGACGGCGGATTACTTGGAGCCTAACTGGCAGCGCTGGCAACTAATGTCTGTTCGAGGCATTGAAGGCAGTGTCGACAATACGACGCGGTTGTTTGTGGCGGCGGGGGCGCTTGTCCACGGCTTATTGTCCGCGGCTTACCGGGCCGCGGTGCTTGCGAGAACGCTTGTGCGAGGCACGGACGGTGAAATTGTTATTACCAGTGATGGTATCGATCAAATCATTACGAGTCTCTTCAAGGAAGCTTGGATGCGCAGTCAGGGTGTCATAAATCCGCTGCGCCGCCTCAGTTGTCAGGATGGCACGCGAGATAGACGAAACGCCCCACGGCGTCCGCGATGGCATTCCATCTGTCAGGGAACACGACTCCTTGGCCTCTTTTGGCTGGAGAGTAAAGGTGGCATCAGAGCGATGGAGTGCTTCGATGGTATGCTCCTTGCCTCCAGCCTTGACCACCTCGCTCCGGCTCTGGTTCCTGTCCTGGCGGCGTGGCGTCATCGGCTTTTCGCAAATTTCTCAAGAAATCCTGGGACAGTCGTTTACTGGCGTATTCCTGTAAGCGGGCGGATTCAAGCAGTTTTCGTGTAGATGGCAAGTCTGCGGTTCCATGTATTGACACAAAATCCTTTACTATGTCAAGCGGAAGCGACGACACCACCGTATCGCATGCTAATGGTGAGAAATAAGGAAGGTCTTCAAACACTGTCAAAAGGTTTGTTACCGGCAATAAGTTTATCACAAACTCGCTATTCATAAATTCGTTATTCATGCGGCCAGCAAGCTTTAGAGCTGCTGTTTTGGCCTCTTCCGAAGCGCTTGGAAGCAGACTTTGAAAAATTTCCGCGTGCCCAGCCTTGACGGCAGCCATTAGCGCTGCTGAGTGATCGTCTGATGGTACGCCCTGACCGGGCGTGACAGTACCAGATTGTGCCAAATGACTACCTGCCGGGGCTGACGACGAATGGTTGCGCAGCGTAGCTGCAAGAGACGACGACCTTAGCCCATCGGCGACAGTTTGTGAAATGGTTGACTGATGCTGGTCGGCAGTGGCGATATCTGATGATTCAGATGAGGCCGACGGTGCCAATTTTGAAGATGGTACGAGGAATACCTTGAACCTACCATTGGAAAATCGTTTGACTTCGGTAACAAGGCTATTATTGGTTGCACATAAATATAGCCCGCTGGGAGCTTGCCGACCCATAAACTCGTTAGATATCTTTTCTACAGCTTTTTGTGCAGCTATTTCTATTTCCATGCCTGGGCCTGGGTCTTCATCGAGCAGCTCTAGCGTTGCGGCAGTAGTCATTAGTTCTGGCAGACCATCAAGTAGCAAGGTCGCTCCGGCTGCCCGATTGACAAGGGAGGCAATGCCTTTATCTCTGAGGATGCGTGGATAGTAGTCTTTAATCTCACTCATCGTGTCTATCGATATGAAAACGAAATCGTTCTTGGTGATTGGCTGTTCGATTGGAGGATTGTCCAGGAAGTTCAGGTCGAGCAATGTTGCCGCTTTTTCGCTGGCGGCAAGCAACATGTCTTGACCGGTGGCAGCGTGCGGGTAGCCCAACAGCATCATTGGCGCTGCCGTTTCTTGGGAGATGGAATGGTTTGCACCTTGATACCTAGTGGCCATGACGTTCTCAATCTTGGCATCCAAGGAGGCATCGCGGCCGTGTAGCGACTTCAGGATATCATATATTATGATTTCCTCAATCTGGCCGGGAGTGGTGGGTATCTGCTTGGAACTCATGGTATATGCCCTTTGATTGTTGCCAGATCAAGACAATTGGCAGTATGGCGTGGTTGTTTGTGGCGGCGGGTGCGCTTGTCCGCGGCTTATTGGCCGCGGCTTATTGTCCGCGGCTTATTGGCCGCGGCGCTTGCGGGTGGCCTTGGTGGCGGCTTGTGTGGTGAACTTGCTATTACCCGACGAAATATTGATCAAGTCGTGGCGAACCTCTTCGATGAAGCTTGGATGCGCAGTCAGGGTGTCATAAATACGCTCCATGGTTTCGGTTGTCAGGAAGCGCGATTCTTTGGCAATGCTATCGGAACCAGATGCGGTGGCTTGGACGCCCAGCGTTGGAACACGGGTAATCAGGCGCTCGATAAACAGCTCCATAGTATGGGTAATAGGAGCGCCACCTTGCATCATGAACAGGCCAGTGCCAAAACGGGTCATGGTTTCTTCCAGGCTCGCCGGGCCTTTTTCCTTGATCCGCATGGAAGCGTAATCAGCCAGAGCTTCCCCGAACTGGTGGAAAAACAGTGCCCCTTCAGCAGACATGGCTTTCTCTGCGCGCGCCAGCACTATGGCTCCAGTCTCGCCATCATTGATCAGCATGCGAGCAGAAGGATCGGCTTGCTCAAAGGCTGAGTGGATGAAGCTCTTGAGCTCGCGGGCGATGGCTGGGCCAAGGAATGGGCCGATGGCATTATCAAAGTGCTGGAGCACTTCGATACCGCGCTCCTTGCCGCCCACCTTGGCTAGTTCGTGGCGGAAGGCTACCAGCGCCTTTTCCATGGTACGCGGCGATCCATAGCCTCCCATCTGTTGGGAGCTTGGTATTTCCTCGATGACAGTTGGCGTGCGGGCAACAAAGTTGGCAAAATAGCAGTCGCCAAGCTCATCTTGGTATTTGGCACGGATGCGTTTGACAAAGTCCTCGGCCGAATCGCGCACCATGATAGTGCGGCAGCGACCGCGCAGAGCCGACGTCATGCCGGATGTCTTGGTGCCGTCCACGGACCCAAGGTTGCCTGTCGCACCCACATAGAAGCCCTTGAGATGAGTATTATTGAACCGCTTTTCTTCAGCTAGCGGGAGAGCCACGTTGATAATGGCGGCCGAGGCGTTAAGCAAGTCGTCAAGCAGCAACGTGCCGCCGCCGGCTTGCTGGATCATTGCGATGTTGCGATCCTGGAGGAAGCTCAAAAATTCTTCGCCGGTGGTCGCATCTGTCATCTTGAACGGTAAACCCCTGATCTGAAGCGAGGAGTTGGTACCAGCGAACTCCATGGATACGAAGATGAAGTCGTCTTTGGTGATTGCCTGTTCAATTGGCGGATTGTCCAGAAAGTTCAGACCAAGCAAAGCCGCTACCTTTTTGCTGGCGGCGCGCATTACTGAAGTTTTGCCATGACCTGGTGGCCCCAATAACATGGTGGCAGCAAGAGGGTAGCCGTCATCTAAGAACTTACCGTGTGGATGACGGTTGGAGAACGCACGCTTGATCTTGGCATCCAAAGACTCGGTACGGCCGTATAGCGACAACAAGATGTCGTCGGTTAAAATCTCCATTACGGAGTTGGTGTCGACCAGGTTCAGGCCGAGACTGTCGGCCAAGATGCGCAGCTGGCTGCGGGCGGTTGGGTCTTTGCTACTCTTGCTGACGGAGGTGGTCATTGCTTGATCTCGTATCGGA
>CAJDWE010000017.1_pt1 | contig 13155 bp, 14 predicted proteins | sample 7391521 | NCBI WGS metagenome assembly CAJDWE01 (sample SAMEA7055732, study PRJEB34461) | soil metagenome | biome: terrestrial ecosystem; feature: Peninsula; material: soil | place: Antarctica | collected 2016 | reverse complement strand
CAAGCAAAACGTCCAGGGTATGATGTGCCATTTCTACAGCCCAGTGGTTCTTGATGAATCGAACCCTGAATATCCGTAAGCTCGTAGAGCCGCTGCAGGGTTCCGCAGAAGATCAGGAAAACTATCTCGTGAATGGGATATAACACCTTCCGCAGGTGCTCTCTGGGATTGGTCACGGTGTCCTTGAGTATCTCGGCAAGATTCTGGTTCGTTTTCATTGCCCATGGTGCCACTGGCACTACCGCAAATCACAGCAATATGATTTCATTCACAAAGTCATGCGATTGCCCTGAAGGGCTGGCCCCTACAAGCGTATCCAGTCTGTGTGGAAATATACCGCTATTTGGCTGCCGCACAGTATGCTGGGGATTACGTATGTCTGACCATTTATCCAGTAAGCAGCAGTTGGCTGGCTTGACAAGCTTAAGCTCGGCGGCGCGGGGTCGGCTTTGTTGGTGCCGGGCTGGATGGACTATAAAGACGTAGATGGGCAGCGCGCACGGCACATAATAGCGGAGTCACAGATGCGGCACGAACGTCTGTGCTCGAGGCACTGAGCGTATAAAGGTCTTCCAGCAGATTGACGGCGGCTGGTAACCCGAAGAAAATAGCGCTGGTATTTTTGTCCCAGGCATTGATGACATCTGACAGCGCCCTGATCGTCGTTGTGCTATCCAGACGTAAAGACAGTTTTGGCAGGTTGCGCTGTTTGGCGGCCAAAAAGCACCTGACCATAGCCAAACAGCGAGATGGCTCGGTGAGCCAGTCGTCATGATTGGATGGCTGATTGCGCCATGAGGTCGTTGCGGACGACAAGTCTGCAGCAAAAACGCACCAGATTGCAGCGAGACCTTGAGCCAAATCGCAGGAGCTGTCGTACTGGTTGCCGGGGCTGCATAAATCCAGGAGGGAGTCCATGGAAGCTGGCGTAGCGGCATTACTTGCGGCGGTGCCCAAGGCCAGCATCAATGGCCCGATAGGGGTCTTTGAGGACACATTACGCATGGCCATGGTGGCATCGAGTTTGACAAAGGCTGGAAGTGTTTGTGAAATTGCGCTCGACCAATAAGAGTGATTGACAAGAGCCGACCACGGCATGCTCCCTGATTCATGTTTGAAATCAGGAATCATTTTCCACAAGGAGAGCACGGTGTCAGGATAATGGGTACTTTGGTCGTGCCTGAATGAATAAACGGTGAGCGTCAAGAGCGCAAGCTCAACGTCCGCCTTGGACCATGGCAGGTCGGCTACGTGCCACGACCGATTGGCCGTAGCAACATCCAAGGAGCCAATAGCCTTGGCAATACGAGAGCTTTCCATCACCTTTACCGGCTCCGTGCAAGCGGCATGCAAGATAGCGCTGAGCACCATGAAACGAGGAGAGTCCGATATACCTTGCGGCGGCTTATTTGAAAAGCCACGCAGTTGACTCATGTTGCGACTATAGCGATAGGCGCAAAGCGACTGGATACCAGCGGTTGGCAACTTGCCCAACATTTGAGTGCCGGCATCGCGCCCCTCCCATTCCAACCAACAGTTACGACCTCGGTTATCTGTGAGCGATGCGTCAGAACCGGCGTCAAGCAAAAGCGTAACCGAAGATGGGCGGCGGCAATGGAATAGAGCGGTTCGGCCCAGATCATCACGTTGACATGGATCCAATCCGTGATCCAGCAATACCTTCAATGTTTCGTCAGACAGGCACTCTGCGGCAGCGTGCAGCCAAGGCAACCCTGAAGCTGTTCGCAAGGCCTCCATTGCCTTGGCCGATGGAGCGTCGGGGCGGGCCAGGACGCTGGCAAGGATTGTGGCACGATCATTTTTGTAGAGAGCGACCAGGGGACATACCTCTGGGGTATCCCGCGCAACCTTGGGTTGTGACTGTAAAGGCTCATTGTTACAGCGCAGCGCCGATAACTTTCCAGCCATAAACACGTCCAGGTTGACAAATGGGTCAACCCCCAGGCGTAATAGGCGCAAGGCAGCTTGCTGGACAAGGACCCTGGTAGCGTCGTTATTATCCCATGCCGCTGGCCGACTGATTACCTCCCCAAGCAAGTTAACGCCGACATGGGTTTCCAGTGGGTTTATGTCTTGCGGGTTCAAGCCTTTAATAAACGCCATCAACGAGTCAACGTCGCCGGCGCTCTTCAAGGATGCGACGGCGCGCCACAATAATGATGGGGGGCTGGGTGACATCTTGTCATCTTACAGTCAGGCAAAGCAATCTGTGAGCTTGCAAAACTTCTTGCTTGCGTCAACATGTGTCACATGCCAGCGCCCGCCCATAGATCGTCAGTGTACTCGTTCGCTTTGGCAGCTGCCTTGATGCTTGGATGTGCCCAGGTGGCGTTGGCGCAGACGGATATCGGCAACTCTGATATCGGCAATCATGATATCGGCAATCCCATGAGCATGGCGCTGAAAAAAGCCGTTATTGACCACGATTGGGGAAAGGCTCTAAGTCTAGCCAAGGCTGTTTCTCCATACGACCTTAAAGCTGCGGCGCTACCGGCCGCCAAGGACGGTGAGCCTGCGGCCATGTGGTTGGTGGGGGCGGCACAGCACAGTCTTGGGAATCTACAAGATTCGGCTGACTGGTTCTATAAGGGCATGCTCGGGACACGGCTTGATCTGGCAATCTGCCGCGATGATCGGGCTAGCGGGATAACCTGGATCATGATTCAGACCTTTCATAGTGCTGTATGGTCGGTACGGACAGACAGAACCTTGCGCACGCATGCTATCAAGAAGGCCTTGACTGCACACGGCGGACCTGGGCTCGACCCGCATCCTGGATGGTCATGTCGGTGGGCCGTAAAGGAACGATTCATACCGGACTCCAATATGTTGATGGCGCCAGAAAGCCGCTGGGGATGGTTGCGACTCCAGGCACTGAAAAACTTCCAGACCCAGGCTGGGCTCGGCAAGGACAGAGGAGCCGTTGGACCTGGCTATGACAAGCAGTAGCCGCAGGTATGTGGGTGGGAGTGCTTGGCTAGCGCGGCGATTTGGAACCAGCCAGTATCTCGTGAATATCACCAACAGCGGTCATTACCGCTGGAGTACCCCACCCTGCGCGCGCTGCACCCGCCAGTACGCGGCGTGGCGAGATACCCCATTCAGCCAAAGCCGGGTGGGCTGCGGCCAGTACGCAAGCCAACAGCAGGTTGTCAACATGGACATGTGAGCTGATATGGGTAAACGATGAGCGGGAACGGGAGGCTGGCAGGCAGGCGCGTGCGATGGCTCGAGGCGACATATCCGCATAATGAGTCAATAGCATCGCCCAGCACACACAAGCATGACCATAATGAAGACGATGGCGCTGCATGGCCTCAGAGAGCTGGTTGCCGGACATCTGTGGCTTGGGTGGCGACAAGATCACCTCAAGGTCAGCGCCAAGTAATCCTTCAGGGTGGAAGTGAAAATGCGCCGACTCGTCAGGCTGTGATGGATTAGGCCAGTCAGGGATGCCATTGCGATGTAGCAGCCTTGCATATACAGCCGGATTTGAATCACTGGTTGCGTATACGCCTTCATAGTAGCTCCACCACTCGTCTTGGGCGCGTGGTGACGGACTGCCAAAGCGCAGGCGGTGAAATCGCTCTTTCCAAGCCACCAAATCATCACGGAGGCCGGTTATGGCCAACAGCAGGCGGCGATCCAGGCTAACGATGGCAGACGGAATGGGCGGATACTTGATGGTAGCGGCTACAGGTGGGTCTTCTTCGATGATAAGGGGGGTGTGGGCGATGGTAGGTGGCGATTCATCTTCATCAAAAATGAGCCGGTGAACGTCATTGTCAGCTTGATTGGCGTCGTAGGATGGCATTTGCAAACCAGTGGTGGCGTGAAAGCGGTGGGGGTGGTTGGTTACGTTCAAGCGAGTGCTCGCGGTTACCAGACCGCAAGTTAACGCATAAATAACATGGCGTCGACCCCACTAACAACATATTTTACGTAGGCAAGGCTGGCAATGACCGCATGGGTCGAGTTTGGCCAACAATCCATGAAACCAATAGAGCCGGTTGACCACAACGACCTTGACGGGTAAAAGGAACGTCTTCACGCGAGCCATCCATGCAAAGAGGCGGCAAACAAATCTGGATCCCGAGACTGGACTTCAATGGAGCCCATCGAGAAACGCTGCGATTACTCAAGCGGATTCAAGAGAATCATCTCGCCGGCGCCGAGCAGCCAGAGCTGGTATGCTCCTACCTTACTGATCGAGCGTGGTCATTGATGGGGATGGAGCCCATTTCGCGCTACCTGCGATTCAGCACGGATAGGCATCCGGATGCCGATCAGGTCAGGGGCAGGGTGGCCAGACTTTTAGCGGTGGCTCTCAAGGGTCACTTCTTCATGGCTGAGGATGGAATTGTCGTCCATGAACCTTATGTCTTTACCATGCCAGATCTGGCGCGTAGCGGAACACTAAGAGCAGGCCTGCTCTATCCGCTCGAGCGCGGTGGGAAGCAATACAGTCTTTTGGCTGCCGATTGGAACATTGGATTAGCCAGTTCCACGCGACCAGGGTTTGTCTCCCAAGGTGGCACACTCCTGGCACGATTCCCAGCTGTCTTGCGGCGTAACTCCTATACATGGCTCGGGGTAGCGCATTGGCGCGAGCTTAGGAAAGAAGCTGAAAAGGCGCCGTGGCTCAATGTATCTCCGTTTGATGCCGACACACACGGGCAAACCTGGGGAACCTTGTTCAAACGCTTGGGCGAGGCTACTGATGTAAAAGATTTCCCGTTCGGTACTGTTTTGGAATACTCGCGAGACCTCAACCAGGACGTAGTAGCGGCTGGCGGTATGTGGGCGCGCGGAATCAAACATTGGTTTTTGCCATATGGCTACGACGCACAAGCGGTGCGTGAATGGCTCGACATGCTCGCACAAGCGACGCCGGCACAACGCTACCAGATGCGCTGGTGGGAAATGCTCAAGGCGCCGGTGGCGAACACTGAAAGCAAACCACGCAGCGCCTGACTAAAACCGTCTGGCGGCTGGAATGGCACCTGGCAAACAGCTACTCGGCAGGCGCGGCGGCGTGGTGAACACCAGAGCTGCGGTCAGACGGGTGAACGTTGGCGAACTGACGAAGCGCCGGCATTTGCCGATGCTATGGGCTTGACCCCCGTTGAAGACTCCATTTGCGCCAGGCACTGCTCCTGGGCCGCCATGTCGTCAGGTGATACTGGGGCTTCCACCAAGCGATATTTGGCAACCGTTTCAGGCGGGACAAGATCAACTGGGGGACGCGGCGGCATGTCATGATAATCAAATATCTTGACGGGTGAAGATTGGCATACCTTGTAGTAAAGCTCCATCAGCAACCTTGCGTCGAGTAGAGCACCGTGTAGCGTACGGCCGGAGCGATCGATACCGTGGCGATCCATGAGGTTATCCATGGAGTAACTGCGATGACCAGGATCGAGTTTCCTGAACTCGCGCTGGGTATCCACGATATCAATGATCACAGACCATAAGGTCTCCGGGAAGTCACAGCGGCGTAACTCTTCAGCCAGGAAGCCTGAGTCGAAGTTGGCGTTGTGGGCAAACACTCTGGCGCCACGTAGAAAATCAACAATCTCCTTGGCAACCTCGCGGAACTTCCTTTCATTTGACAAGCGGGCAGCGTCCAGTCCGTGGACGCGGACTGCGTCGGCATCAATCTCACGCTCCGGGTTTACATAACACTGAAAAAACTTGCCGGTTGGCTTGCCATCGATGGCTTCGACCAAGCCCACCTCAATAATGCGGTGGCCGGCCTCCCATCGAAAGCCTGTGGTTTCGGTATCCAGAAAGACATCACGCACGACGCATCTCCATTGAGTGTACGTACAAGTATAGCCGTATTTCCAAAGCGACCCAAGCCACAGGCGTATGGCTGCTGCCGGTTTAGTCAGAATGCTTCTTGGCATCGGAGCGTAACGATTGCATACTTTGGGCTGCAGCATGCTCGCGTTCGGCAGCGGTTTGATGTGAGGCCTGACGCGACTGGCTTATTTGGGTGTTCTTGAAGCTCAACCGGCGCAAGACCTCGGCGCGGCGCGGGTCGTCATCGAGCTTGTCTTTAGACACCGGCTTTTGGATTGTTGGCGCAAGCGGCGGCGGCACGCTGAATATTCCCATTGCTTCCAGCAGGCGGCGATCCAGAACCGTATCTGGGACAACCTCGATCTCGGTGCGCTCTTCTGGAGGAGGCAACTGCGACAAATCTGGCGTGGAAGCAGCCACAGTCTGTGGCTGCTGGGCAACCTGGCGTGTAATGGGTAGCGGGTTGGGGAGCGGTTGAGCAGATTGATGAACAGCAGGTGTACGAGACCGGTCCCCATGTGCTTCCAAAGGAAAGGCAGCCTGATCTGACTGGTAGCCTGGAAGAGTGGACGAGTGAGCTTGCGATGGTGGCAAATGCATGTCTGGCGGTGGCGGCTCGTCAATCATGAGCCACCCGCTGGCAGCCAAAGAGGCCAGGCCTAGGCGCAATCTGGCGGCCGAAAGATCTGGCATGTCGGTCATCAGTCTGGCAACTGATATAGGATGGCTTAATGCGCCCAATATGCTTCGTTCCAGAGGCTGCATGGTCTGGTTGCGCCAGGCCTGTTCGCCTTCCAGGGTACGAGAAAGTCTGTGGTGGCTTAGGATATTCATGTCACGCTGATTGGGGTAATTTAGATGCGGCGGGTTGGGTGTCAAGCGTTACGGGGCGCGTTAGTCTAACCATCTTTATACGAAAAGCCAGAGCCAGCCATGGACACCTCTTGCCTTGATGGCATGAAATGGGTTATGCTTGTCTTTTATAGTAGGGCGAGTCATGTCTGGCAAATACTCAGAAGCTGTATGCCGCAACGCCGTCGAGCAGGGCGACTGGGCCAATGTACTTAGCGCCAAGCGTGACGGTGAGCCATGGAACAAGCTGGTGACGGGTGGCGGAATCAGCGCGCTTCACCAAGCCGTACTGAGCGGAAACGAGTTGATCATCGAGCACCTGATTGCAGCTGAGGCGCCGGTTGGCAACTATCACGACAAGACCGGGCGAATCGTATCACCACTATGGGACGCCATTGAGCGCGATGAGGACACCATAGCAGCACGGTTGATTGAGGCTGGAGCCGATGTACAAGGCGCCAATCCAGACAGCCCTGGCAAGCGGCCGTTTACCGAGGCTGCCAAGCGTGGCCTGAAGAACACGACTTTGGCACTACTTGGGCGCAGTGTTGGGTTAAGCGATCTCACCAGTGCTGAGCGGATTGCCATGGTGTCTGACTGGGCCGAGATGGCAGCCAGCGAAGACAAGGAAACGGCAAGTGGCGCGATTACCGTGCTGGAAGCGCTGGCAGCAGGCGGCTGGCGACCGGCGGAACGAGAAGGCGCCCCCATTGTGGAGGCCATCATTGCGGCCACGGAGAAGGCTACAGGTCAAAAGCACGTGGGCGCTCTGGAGACGCTGGCTGGATATTGGGGGGCGTGTTTACTCAGTAAGCGCGAGACACGAATCGTTGATGGCAATATTGGCGGACGCTCCGGAAGAGCTAGAGGCTAGACCCGTGTGGCTAGGCCATGGCGGTTAGGCCATGTGTGGCGCTGGGGTAGGTCAGAGCATGGCCAGGCTGACCGCTATAGCGCAGCCTGGGCTGTTTCGCGGGCAGCCATGGCATTCATGACACGATTGTATTGCGGATTCAGACACGCCAACTCCGCGCTAGTCGGATTGGAGGTCATGGGGTTGGAGCGCAAGGTTGAGAAGTTGAGAGGCTTCAGGGCACGAAACACTATGGTGTTGGCCGAGCCGTTGCATAGGGGTGCAGCCTGGCTCATCTTGACAAAACCTCGGCCTGGCAAACCGCTGGCAGGGGGCGGGGTAAGGGCTACCAGGGAGCCGTTAACCGTTGTGTCATACATTCGCGGGGCAACCTGACCTACCATGTCAACGCAGGCTTGAGCCGGCACCTTGGTTATGGTGATACTAAGGATATCCATGGCCGGGCCAACCGGCGCTACGGCACACGCGGGTGTTGCGGTATTGGTGCTTGAGGCCACCCCAACAGCGTAAGTCCCGCCCCATATATTACCCAGTTGAGCCGCAGTTGGTGTTGAGCCTGGGGCTGCGTTGTTGATCACGGCACGGGGAAGACGATTGTTCAAACCGAACAGCAAAGGCAACGTGACAGCCGTTCCGGCAGAATCCGTATAGGCAGTATTGCTGGCATAGGCTTGGGCTGCTGTGTCGCGAATATCCAAGATGGCGGTAGCGGCCTCATAGGCGTGTAAGTCTTCGCTACGGTGGGCACCGACCATAACGGCACTGGCAACTATGAGCAACCCAACAATAATGGCCAGGGCGAACTCTATGACGGTAAAGCCGGAGCATCTTTTTGTATACATGCCGCAAGCGTAGGCCGGTATTGGCGTATTTTCAAGTGGCCGGGACTTGTGTCGCCGCTGGATGTGGATAGCCTTGGCCAAATGTCTCAAGACAATGCCATTGTTGGACACCTGAGGATGGGCGCTGAAGCACGCGCCAATGTAGTAATGCCTGTCAACAAGACTGGCTGCGACTGGGGGATTGGGGATATTCATGGCAGGTTTGACAGGGCAATGGTGCGCCTGACGCAGGCTGGATTCGATCCGGAGCGCGACCGGTTATTCTCGGTAGGGGACATGATTGACAGGCACCCTGGTAGCGAACAGACCGGTGAATGGCTGCGCAAGCCATGGTTTCACGCGATTCTTGGCAACCACGAGGACTCTTTTCTGAGCTGGTGGCACTCGAGCGGAAGTCAACGACGCGACATTGAAGAGGGGTATTTCTCACCGCGCAATGGGGGTGGGTGGGTGCGTGATGTCGCATACGGGGTGTTGGCTGAGCTCGCAGTGGCGTTGGCCGCGCTTCCGTTAACCATCTCGGTGCCCCTGGCCGACGGGCGTATTGTGGTATTTTGCCACGGCGAGTTCCCGGATGGGACAACGTGGCCTATCGCTGCCAACGTGGATCTTGCCATGCGCAAAAGCATCTTGTGGGGGCGAACGCGGTGGCGAGAGCGAGACTTCCATGAGTTCAAGGACAAGCACAAGATACCAGGTCTTAGCGCAGTGGTTGTTGGCCACACCACGGTGGCCCAGCCGTCTGTCCTTGGCTCGATGCTTTATCTTGACACAGGTGGGTGGATAGGGGATGCGCGACGACGCTTTCACGTGTTGCGCCTTACCGATATAGCCGACGAAGTTGAACGGTCAGGACACAAGATCAGTGTGGAATCCGCCCCAGCACTTGCTCCACCCCAGTAACTTTTTTGTGGAGTGGATGTGGATATGGAGTAAAACACCCAAGGATTTCGGCAATGACGTATTCAGCCACTCCCATTTGTTGTAAACGGATTCGAATGCGTTCTTGCTCGGAGCGCTCACCGGCCGCGCGGCCGCGGGCGTAAGAGTCATCAGGATACGGCACGTACGGATGAGGAATGTAGGGGTAGGGAGACACCGGCGACCACGGACGCGGATATGTGGTCGGGAATCCTGGTGGCCACACAACGGGTGGCGGAATACAACACATGGCTGGGCGAGCGGTCATTGCTGTGGCACCTTGCTGGGAGTGGTGGCTTGAGCGGGTGCGGCGGCAAGCCCTTGGACCGCCTTGCGAAGGCCGAGAGGGTCGACGGCCATGCTGGTATGGTCTTCGCCTATGGCGACCTGACGGCGAAGCATGGCGTTCGAACCATACAAGGCCTCCTTGCCAAGCCTGCGTGCGTCGCCGGAAGCCGCAACAGCAGACAACGTTGCGGTTACGCCTTTGAGATAGGCGTTGTTGGCACAGATATCACGAAGCGCACCCAGATTCTTCTCGACACCGGCCCAGTTTCCAGCAGCAGCGTAACTGGCAGCTTGTGCCTGGATTACAGCTGCTTCAACCTCGCGTACGCGCTCGGCAACCTGCGATGCCGTCTTGCCCACACTTACACGTATCGGTAATGGGTGCTTGGCCTCAAGACGATGGGAGTGGCCAGATGGGTCGACCCAGGTGGCAGTGACATTAATGACTATGGACTTGCCAGCGGCAAGGGCTGGCACGGCTACATCGCACACTGCCCAACTTGACGCACCAGCAATGAGATCTGAAAGACGATGCCCCAAGCTGTCGGCTGTTGCATCTGTCTTGCGCCAGGTTACCTGACATGGCTTGCTTGAGGCTTTGGCAGAAACCTCGACCTTTACCCCCACCCCCAAAGTTGCGCGCAGCCCTGCGAGCTCGGTTTCAAAATAGGCAATCAGCTCGGTTGCGGCCGATGCGTAAAAAGCATGACCGCCGCCTTGTACAGCCATACGGGTCATCAGATCCTCGTTGAACTGGTGTCCGATGCCATAAGTCGAAGTAGCAATGGAACCCTCGCCAAGCAGACGCGCACAATCAGACGCAATCAAGGATGGATCCAGCTGACCGACATTGGCCTGGCCGTCTGAAAGCAATAGTACACGGGAGTGTACCCCAGAGGTGGCGTGCGGGGCAATTGCGTTGGCGCCCTCGAGCCAACCAGCATGTAGCGCGGTGGCTGATCCGAAGGCCTCGATACTTGCGATGGCAAGAAGCATGGCTGCGCGGGCGGACGAATCCAATGTGACAGATGGCACCAGCAGCTTGACAGAAGATGAGTAGACAACCAGGGCTACCCGGTCTGATGAGTCAAGGCGATCAATCAAACGCAAAGCGGCAAGCTTGGCCTCATCCAGTGGGCGACCGCGCATTGATGGAGAGGCGTCCAAAACGATGCCAAGGTTCAACGGAACACGTGCTGACGCTTTGCCAAAAGCAGCTGGCGCAGTCAGGGTAACCAGACACGGCACGACGCTGGCTGTATGCGCCTTGGCGGCGTGGGTCAATGGTGTCAGCTTGAGGGTTGGCTGCTTGATGGCGGGCTGCTTGGGGGCTGGTTGTTTCATGATTGTTCCTTGGTGGATGTCAAAGAGGGCGGCTTCATGGTATCGGCCAGAGCGCGCAAGGCGCGCGCGGCTTGGGCGCGCTGGGATGGCGTGGCCAGGTGCATCCCGGAGTTGTCAAGATTAACCTCAAGCCACGGTGAGATGTGTTGGTGTTGCCATAACGGTTGGGGTGGCACCCACATGGCCGGCACGGGTGGTGGCAGGTGCCGATCTGGCTGATGTGGACTTGCCATGCGCAGAGCTTGTGGCATGGAGCTTTTGGCCAAGCTTGACATCAACGCAAGGTTGACATTGGGAGATTGGGGTGGGCTGATTGACAAACCAGCGGCGGCCAACATGCCGGACACGACCGCTTGAGCTGGCGTATGATTTGCACCTGCCACGTTGGCATAACTGTTCAATGCGGTATCAGCCAAGGCGCCAGGAGGGGCGGCTGACTTTATTGCTGAAACTTGATCGAGAGAGAAGTTGCGCGAAGCCAAAGATTTGATTCCAACCAGGTCGCACAGGTCAGCGTAGCCAAAAGTTGCTGCGCGACCGGTGCGGCGGCCATGGCCTAGAAGCCTTGTTTGCTGATAATGCCTGGCTGCGCGTGGCGTCAGGGTGGGGGCGCCGGTTGGAGCCAGAACCTGATTGGCGTTGTCGATGAGAGCCTCGAATGAACCCGTCCACCCGATGAAATCTTCAATGCCGGTTTTGTTTTTTGACTTTGTCATGAGCTGCCACATTGTTGTTGTCAATGTACAATGACAATGACAATGCATATTGTCAAGCCCCTTGCTTGAAATTAGTTTCAGGCAAGGACATAGGGGAACCAGCAGCTACATGCTTGTGCGCATTTGGCCAACCTTTGGCAGCGGTCGCAACGGGACAGCGCAGTCTCCAGATGGGTGCAAACACGCCTTTCCATGATAGAATAAACGCATGGACTATACTGGAGTACAGCCTGCGCCGGATGCCGGGGCACTAGCGGTAGCACTGCTGGCGTATCCTGATGGCATGAGAGGCTCCGAACTTGAGATGCTCGGGATAAGGATAAACCTCCTTAAAGGCCTCATGGCAGCGCGTGAAGTTGCAAGGGAACATCACGCAAGCCACTTTCAGATTGCCATTGAGCTTGGCAACGAAGATGAAAGTAGCGGTGAAAGATGGACAGAGGTCAAGCTTGAGCTCTTTATGAAAAATGGTGGTGGCGGATTGATGATCAGTACGGAAGTCATGCCTAAGCCATACATTGGAAGCACTGGCGTAAGACTAAAAGACAATAACAAGAGTGGCGAGGCTGGTCTGGCCTTACGCAGGGCTTATGTGGCTATTGGCAAGTGGGACGATGACTATGGGAGTTGCGTCGAAGGCGCCAGCATGTCATGGCTGTATGGGATCGCTCCAGGCAAGATTAAGGCCGGGATCAGCGATGATGACCTCACAGCTAAAGTGATGGGGGATAAAATCATGGCACAGATGAGAGCGGCCATTTTGGCAAACAAACCGGCTGTGGTTGCAACAAACCGGGCGAGGCGACGACCATGAGTGTGGAAACTGTCTTGTCACAAAATGATGATCACAGCAAGGCGACGGCGGGGCAAGATGGGCTTGAAAACGTGCCTGTACCGCCGAGTGCCGGGATGCTACTGGCTGGCTTGCTGGCTTGGCCTGACAAGGTGAGCATCAATGATTTGCGGCGGATAACCAATAGCTTTGAGCTTGTGGACATGGCAAGAAATGGGCGCAAGATTGCGCAGTGTTGGGCAGCTGATTCCTACGGGTTTGAGGTTACTGCGCATTCGAACAACGGGGAGGACACAGTGCTCGAGTGTAAACTTACCCTGGAGTGGGAGGGCAAGGATGCCTGGAACTATTGGGGCGGCTACGGTCACAACAACCGCTTTGATGCAATCAATCAAACGCGCGAACAAAGCGGTCTTGAGAAGCTTGGCAACTATGCTGAAGTACTGGCAGCAATCGAGATTGATTTTCAGCTATGGGATGATACGGAGGCTTTCTTATGGACAAGGGACGTTGAGTTGGCCGAGAAATACTTCAGCCAAGCTATGGCAATGACGATCCAGGATCGAGAACTGTGGGGGCGTGTGCTGCCAGATGACTTGGCTGCTGCCATGTCCGCCCAGCTGCTCAAGCACCGGCCAGCACGGGATGGCGGGCGCAAGCGGCGCTTGACGTGACACGGGTCGTACTCATGGCTAAGCT
>CAJDWE010000016.1_pt1 | contig 13236 bp, 11 predicted proteins | sample 7391521 | NCBI WGS metagenome assembly CAJDWE01 (sample SAMEA7055732, study PRJEB34461) | soil metagenome | biome: terrestrial ecosystem; feature: Peninsula; material: soil | place: Antarctica | collected 2016 | reverse complement strand
AAGTGTCCGCATTGCGCTGTTGCGTCGCCACTTTGCGGATGCGCCCGTCCTCGCCGTAAGGCCCAGCACGAGTTGGCGTCAAAGTGTTCGTGCGAAACCGGTGTCCCCCATGCTGCGCCATTATCCATCTGCCCGTGCTGGTCAAGCACTCCAAGCATGCCACTGCCACACGCCGGCAAAGATGGAAGCGCGCGTTTGACTACCTCTATCACCTCGGCGGTTGTCCGGCAACTCAGCAAAAACTCGCCAAGTGCGGTCAGTTGCTGTAATGCTCCTGCCCGATCACCGGCTTGTGCCAGGGATTCCTTGAGTTTGGTTGCCGCGTGCGTAAGTGCGGCCTCGGCCTCTACCCGCCGTCGCTGCTCGCGGGTCACCACTGCGAAAGCCCAGCCCAACAATAGCAGGCTGCCAACAACGGATACCCACGATATCCATTCGGTAACCATGGCTTGTAGCTGTGCCCGGGCTTTGTGCTCGTCCAGCAACAATCTTTCTTTTGCCTGCAGCTTGTCCGCCAGGTCGGATAATGGTTGCTTTATGTTCCCCGCCAATAGCCTGATTTCATCCAGTGCGCCAGCTTGGCCGCGTATTCGATAGAGATCGTCTATCTTTGCGTAAAGGGCGTGCTTGGCTAAAACTGTAGCCCGCAGGGCTGCAGCCGATGCTGGTTGGTCTGGGTCGCCTTCCAGTAATCCACTCAGTACACCCAAGCTATAGGTTGCTTCTTGTACCCGTATGAGATACCTGCCCCTGGAGATGGTACGTCCAGATAAAACGTAGTTGCGCAGTTCATTTTCCGCTGCTCGTTCCTGGGAGAGTAGCTGATACAATGTCCCAAGAATCTGATAGGAGTGATCGGTTTTGTCTTGATAAAGATCGTGCGTTCGCGTACTGAAGATGCTGCAGCCTGCGACTACGAGTACTCCAACACCAATCAAGCAAAACAAGAGCCTTAGTCTTGCCCGATAGTGCGCTGATGTTGTAGTGGTAATGGTCACGCTGGTTTAGGCCGCGCTTTGTGACCAGTGTCAAGCAGCGCCTTATCAATCGCCCCTCGCAAGTCGCCACCAAAGAACTCTACATTCAGACCAAGGGTTCCTGTCGACTTCAATGTCCCGTCGTGTAGCCGTATCTCGTGATCTTCTTGCAAAATACGAATCAATGCGTCAATACGGTCAGTGTCGGTGATTTGTGGCATCATTGTTCCTTCGTTAGCCCTGGCCAGGGTCGTCAGGCCAAACAGCTGCAGTGTACAGGTTTACAGCCCTCCACCGCAACCCGTTCCTTGTGCTAATATGCGCCAATGCCCCAACCCATCATGGATGCCTTCATTTCACCTGGTACCGCCGCCGCCGCGACCGCGGCGATCCGTACCCGCCCCAACGAAGTGCTCGCTGCCCGTGGCTCAAACGGTGAGACGCCCATGCATTGGGCAGTTCTTTGCGGCGTCGGCCTTGTCTCTGACCTGCTCTCGATAGGTCTTGACATCAACGCCGTCGATGCCTCCGGCCGCACCCCTTTGGATTGGCTCAATGAGCGTTTGTGGCGGGTCGTATTCGAGCGCAACTATGATTTGCGCGAAGGTGCCCGCATTTCCATTCGTACCTATTCCATCCGCATTTTGCCATCCTTGTTGGCAATGGGCGCAAGGTCTGGCCAATCCGCCCGTATCCCTGAACAGATGTGGTCACGCCTGGGGCTGTGGGATATCTTGCTGTATCGCCCCGACCGCGACCAGAAGATGTTGCTTGTTCCGCAAGCGTGGCGCGGGTGGGGCGCCAACGGTGAGTCAGTAGTACACGGCTGGGTCTTGGCGCCACACATCCCGGAGAAGCTTACGGCATTGACCCATTTTTTGAGTCTTGGGCTCACCGTGAACGAAACCGACATAGCCGGATCCACCCCACTCGACTATATCGTTGCCGCCAGCGCTGCCCGCCCTCATCTGGCCCGCACCCTCGCCCAGTCCGCCGCGGTATTGGCGTCATATGGCGCCAAGTCCAAAGTCAAGGTCGACGTAGTTGCTTCCACCCGCTAGAATGGAGGCATGCCGGCTCAGCCCACCACCTCGCTCGAACTGTTGCGTGTTCACAAGCCTGACCAAGCTACCGTGGATGGAATCGCCCGTATCCATGCTGAGTTTGAGACAAGTTTCGGCCGTAAGCTCGCCGCCGAAGCGATGGGACAGCTTCGCCATGCGTTAACCAGCACCGTTGCGCACGTTTCCTTGTCGCGCGCAGTGTTTCGACCAGCTGCGTTATCGGTAGCCATGGTCAAGGCTCTCACCCGTCCAAATGCCTTGAGCATTGATGTGCTCGAACACCCCCGTTTCAGGGATCTGGTAGACCTGCTTGTTGCGCAGTATCCATTGATTGAGATCGGCGACACCGGCAACATGACTTCCCACGAAATGTTGATCATGGAGCGTGAGATGATCGCGTTAGCCGGCGAGCGCAGCAATGCGCACGTTTTGCCAGAACAACATGTTCGCGCAAGCATCGCTGCCAAGAGTGGGATGTCGGAAGAACAAATCGCAGCCACTTTGGTGGCTACCCGCTCGACCGCTCATGTTTCAATCATCGAGGGTGCAGCTGGTGCCGGCAAATCCTATACCATGGAAGCGGTACGCAATAGCTATGCATCTTCAGGCTATGCCGTTATTGGCACCGCAGTATCCTATGTGGCAGCCAAGGTGTTGGGTGTTTCGGCCAACATTCCAAACGCCAAGGCGCTGGCCAAGATTTTGGTTGAGATGCGTCATAAGCGCGACCGCGGCGCCGAGTATTTCACCCGCCCGACCTTGATTGTTGTCGACGAGGCTGGAATGGTGGATACCCGCCAGATGGTCGAGCTGATGCGCCACGCCGCAGCTTCACGCTACCCAGTCAAGATAGTCTTGATTGGAGATAGCTTGCAAGTCTCTCCGGTAGCCGCCGGCGCGGCCATGGAAACATTGGTGGCTTTCTATGGGACTACACGCATCGATACCATCCGTCGCCAACATCTGGAAAGCCATCGTATTGCGGTACGTCGCCTTTCCCGCCGCCAGTCTGGTCCTGCCATCAACACCTTGGTACAGCAAGAAGCGGTTCACTTTTTGCCAAATGATTCTACACGTGCCGATCGCGTTGTGGCAGACTATGTCTCTTATCGGCTTAGCCACCCTGGCCGACAGGCGTTGATCCTTGCCATAACCAACCGCGCCGTGGCCGACATCAACTTGCGCATTCGTGAAGTTTACAAGCGCCTGGGGCTGATCCAGGCCGAAGAGGTAACAGTCAAGGTTACCGACACCCGTGCCAGCTGGGAGGCAGCTTTCGCGGTAGGTGACGAGATTGTGTTGCGTTCCAACAACCCGCAGCTTCCGATCTACAAAATCGACTCCACCGCAGACCCACTCGATGAGAGCAGCTGGAGTCTGGATGGGCGCCTGGGTGTATTCAATCGCAACACGGGTCGCATCGTTGGCATCCGCCGCGCCAGGGACCCTATTGGTTCACACGACTTCATCGTAGACCTGGGGGGTGATGTCAATGGCCGGGTGATTGTCAACAGCGAAACATTTCAACGCGAATATGGCACCACCCGCGCTGGCTTGCCGATGGTTCACAACTTCGCAACAACTGTCTATGCAAGCCAGGGGCAAACCGTGGATCGAGTGTTTGTTCTGGAATCATCCGGCATGGATTTCCGTACCGCCTATGTTGCCTTGTCACGTCATCGTGACCGAGTCGACTTGTACTTGAACGAGCGTGATCTGCACGACCGGATTGATCATGTCTCGCGCCGCCGTGAATCTGAGTTCTCACGCCCCGAAGCCCCTGGCGCAAGCAGCCTTGGCCGCTATAGCCGTGCCGAGATGTTGCGCGAGGTGGCTCACACTTTTGCCCGCGATGCGAACAATCCAACTGCCATGCTCTACGAGCGTACCGCAAGACTTGGAATAGACACACACAAGCAAACCAAAGACGATGCCACCATCGTTGCGCCTGCCAATACCGCCGAGGCTGATGCGTGGGATAATGACTTGCGCGCTACCCTTTATGCCCCCCTTCAAGCCGCCGTAGAGCTTGCCGCATTTTTTACCCAAGGTCGTCCGGTTTCAGCCTCCGCTGTGGCCGCAGCCGTCAAGCATCTCGTTGCCATCGCAGGCTGGGTCGGGTATACAGATCACGCCACAAGGCTGAATGAGCTTGCTGTCCTCCTTGCGGCGGCAAGCCCATCTACTGATCTGTGGACCTTGGCTCCTGATCAGTCCGATCTTGCCGATCAGTTTACCCAAGCCGCCAAATCGCTTATCGCAGCCGTTGATGCCCGCCAAGGGCTAGCGCAAGAGATCCTTGACCGTACTCTTGCCGGTGACTCCCTTGGCGTTGCCATGCGCGAAACTGTGCGGGTTATAACCGAGCGCTCACCGACGGTGGACATCCAATCCATTTTGGGGCTACCCAGTGCGCCTTGCGAAACGACCCCAGTGCCGGCAGACGAAATAGACCGCCGCCGCATCGCTGAGCCATCGCCGCAGCCAGCTGCGCCCAATCAAGCCACCCCGGTTGAACCTCAGGCTGGTCTGTTGGGTCGGTTTTTCTCACACTTCGCTCCTCGCTCCTCTCCGCCAGCCCCAGGTAGCGCGCTGCTTTCCCGCGCCAATAAGGCGTGGCGTGCCGCAGCCTCCTGGATCGCTACAGCCCCCACCCCTTCATGCCCAGTCCCCTGGCTGCCAGACCCAGTCGCTACGGGCGTAATCAATCCAGGCGGAGAACTGCACTTTCACGGCCGCACCGAAGGCCCATCGCTTGGGTTCCTGGCTGCCGCTCGTGGCCGCTGGTGGTCCAGGGGGCTATACAACGAGCCCCGTATCTTGGCGCGTTTGCCAACTGGCGCCATAGCTGCCCGCTATGACCTTGATGGCCGTTGCGTGGCTGGCGACGGTTACCCGCCTATTCTCGTTAACCCAAGTCAAACTGCCGCAACCCCGGTCTATCTGGTTCGCGACGCCCATGACCTTGCGTGGCTGGCCGAAATCAAACTAAGCCGCCCCGGTTTGGCCGTCGATCAGGTTCCCCACCTGGTATGGGCCGCCAAGGACGCTGACCTGTCATACATTGCCAAGGACATGGCCAAGCGCCATGTGGTTATTGCCCGTTCCAGGCATGACCCAAGCCAGGAAGAGTGGGCCAGGCATACCTGTGCGCGCTTGCTTGCGAACTACCGTATTACGGCAGATGTTACGCCGCCATTGCCCTCCCGCTCTCAGCTTGCCAGCCCAGCCCGCTCACACTGATACTTGCCTACCTCGACAACCCGCTTATCATGAGCGCGCTTGTTCATATCAGAAGGCACCATGGCACATCGAATCTCAACGCGTGAATGGGCGTCTCAGTTGGAGATACTGGATCGTCGTCAGCAAGCCGACCGTGACGCCGCCCAGCGCACCTTTCGTCTTTTTCAATGTCTGGAAAAACGCGACCAAAAAGCGATTGATACACTTTTGTCACGTGGCCTTGCCCTGGACGCAGCGTTGACGTGCGAGGTTGAAGGCGGCCCGCCAGGTGCTGATCGTTTTCTTGCCTCGATGCCATTTACTCCGACTCCGCCATCGGTTCCGCCGCTGGCCTGGCTGGCTGCCCACGATGACCTTGAGCAGGTGGAGATGTTGCTCCGTCACGGCGCTGCAGCAACGGTGCCTTTCGCCAATGGCTACGATGCTGCCTGGGCAGCCATGCGCGCCGACGCCCATACCGTTTTTGTTTGCCTGATGGACGCCGGCGCCAATCCAAACTTGCGTCTCCATGATGGTTCCGGCCGCACTCGTCTCATGGACGCGGTAACCAGTCGCGCTGTCGCCGTGGTTTCAACCCTTCTCAACCGGCATGCCAACGCTGCTGACTATGATGCCAGCGGTCAAACCGCACTGCACCTTAACTTGCGTCAAGACCCCTATGATGAGAACGATCGTGAGATTACTCGCATTCTTCTGGAAGCCAGCGACGTCTTGGAGTTTGATGACAATACGGGGGTCACCCCTTTGGATTTGATGACATCTCCGCAACACCAGGCGCTGCTGAACGTTCAACGCTTGAAGAATCGTCCGCCACCGGTTGTACCGCCAACACCAAGCCCGGAACCGTCAGTCCCAGGCCAGCCGGCTCCCACTCCGCCGTCTCCATCAGGCCCACGCCATCGCCGCCGCGCCTAAGTTCCACGGATGGCTATCTTGAGCCCGCCCCTTCGGTGCGGATATGCTAAACTAAGTCCAGTAAGCGCTTTTTGCCAATTATCGAGAGCCACATGCCATACGGTCTAAAACAAGCCATGCTGGCGCAACGCGCCGATCACCAGTTGCCACCGGCTGAGCATACCCAAGATGCTGCTTCGCCCCCAGTTGCTGCGGTTGCCGCAAGCCCATCAGTATCGCGTCCAGACCCGCCACGCCCGGCGCCACCACGCCGCCCTTTCCTTGGTCAATCATCTTCCCCGGGCGCGCCTCCGGATCCGTCGCCTAAGTCAACCATTATCGGCTCGCCGCATCCAGGAAAAGCCACCTGCCAGATCCACCGTGCCGGTACAGCTTTCCAGTGGCATATGGACTTTGCTGGCGCCAATATTCTGTGCGGCATGGAGTTCGAGTCTCGCCCCGCGGCCAACTTCTCGTTATCGGCATCCTTTCTTGACAAACTAGGCCGCAGTATTGAAAACCCGGCCACCCCCTCAGCCCAAATACAGCCGTCTCAAATACAGCCGTCTCAAATACAGCCGGCCAAAGCGCATTTGCAACCACCAATCGTCGACGCCGACACTATCTCGCTCACATTGCCACGCACCGCAAGTTTTGGTCGCTAAGGGCCTTTACGCCCTTGCACCTTGGACTTGAACAAGATAGTATCTGGATGCTATGGAAAAAACAGCCACCACTTTTGAGAAGATGTTGCCAGTCATTGGCGTTTTCCTGGCCTTGGCCATAGCTTTGGGGACCGCCGCCATCACTACCCTGGCAACCGCCCCAGAACTTTCGCACTCCTTGATGCTCACAGGCTTTGCGGTGGCGTTTATGATAATTGCCATGGGCTTTGCCATTCGTGCCCGTCCATCCACGTCTTCCTCCGGGCGCCACTACACCGCCTCATCGGTATTATCTTATGCTTCGCTCAGCGACGCTCGCGCAGCCGGTTGGCATTTTGGCAAAGAATGCGGTCGTTTCGCCAATGATGTGATTCCGATGTGCGCCCACCAAGCCAATCAGCCGCTCCCACCTTACGCAGCCCCATCCCAATCAGCCTCATCCCAATCAGCCCAGCCAGGCCAAAACCTGGCTCCCCCAGCTGTAGAGTTTGACTTTGTGGGATTGGCTCCAAACGGAGACTTCTCACCGGGCGACAATGAGCGCTTGTTTGGCCGTCTTTTGTATCGTCGGCAGACCTCCATTTCGCTTTAAGCCATGTTTTTTTGTCAGGTTTTGGCTAACAGGCCAACATGGTCAGCCAAAGCCGACCAGCCATGGCAGACAGGCGTGCGACCGCCGGCTTAAGCCAGGTTGAAGCAAAACCGGCGCTGTGTTAATCTGCCGCCTCACTTGAGACTACCCATGAAAAACTGGAAAAAGATTCCTCCGTGGCAGATATTTTTGGTTGCAATTCTGATCAGCCTTGTATTTGCAAAGTTCATGGCGGGTCGCAACGAAATAGCTGCTCATCCGCCAATGGTCTACTCAGCCTTCTTGTCAGCCCTGGACGCGGGTCAAGTTACGCGCACCAAGTTCTCAACCGGTGCTGGCAAGCTATTGGCTACCTTGCGCGCATCCCAAAGTACCCCCGCGGATACCTATACGGTATTGCTGCCAACCTCAGATCCATCTTCGGATTTGATCGGCTACCTACACCGCGCTCATGTGGAAATCTCGGCCAGTCAGGCTCCACCCACCGGCAATACGGATGTTGGCATCACGTTCTTGCTGTTGCTGGTAGTGGCTACTGCTTTTTGGTTCTTGACCCGCCACAACCAGTCAAAGACGTCATCCTTCTACCAGAAGGACGATACGTCTTCTGATCATTTCATATGGCTTGACCCATCGTTAAATACCTCAAGGCTTGCCGACGTCGCAGGCTGCGACGGAGCCCGCGCTGAGGCTGCTGAGTTCATCGATTTCCTGCGCGACTGTACCCCTTATCAGCGAGTAGGTGCAAGACCACCGCGTGGCGTGTTGATGGTTGGGCCGCCAGGTACTGGCAAGACATTGTTGGCAAAAGCAATCGCCGGTGAGGCTGGCGTTCCATTTGTGGCTGTTTCCGGCTCCGAGTTCATAGAAAAGTATGTTGGTGTGGGCGCCAGCCGCGTGCGCGCCTTGTTTGCCAAGGCGCGCTTATCGGCTCCAGCCATCATTTTTATTGACGAAATTGATGCCATCGGCCGCACCCGCGCAAACGGTCGCGCCATCGCCCATGAAGAACGCGACCAAACCTTGAACCAGTTGCTCGTGGAGCTGGATGGGTTTTCCTCAGCGACCGGGTTGCTTGTGCTTGCCGCCACCAACCGCGCCGACATCCTGGATCCAGCCTTGCGCCGCCCCGGACGGTTTGACCGTGAGATCCCGCTTGTGTTGCCAGACCGCGCCGCCCGCCTCAAGATACTGGAGATGCACGCAGCCAAGCTCCCCATGAGTCTGGACGCAGACCTTGCCGCCATGGCCGGCATGACGCCAGGCTTTTCTGGCGCTGATCTTGCCAATCTTTTGAATGAGGCAGCTTTAGCCGCAGGCCGCGCCAAGAGCAATCTGGTTACCAACGCCAACCTTGACCGCGCCCGTGATCGCGTTTTGCTCGGTTTGCGCCGCGACAGTGCTTTCATGACCCAGCCCCAGCGCCGCGTAGTCGCCTACCATGAAGCTGGCCACGCCATCGTTGCCCATTACACTCCATTTGCCGAAGGTGTCCACAAGATCACAATCATACCTCACGGCCACGCCCTTGGCGCAACCATGCAGCTATCTGAAGAAGAAGTGGTCAACCATAGCCGCGAACAGTTGGAGGCCATGCTCGACGTCCTCCTTGGCGGCCGTATTGCTGAAGAACAAGCCATTGGCTCGTCCACCGCCGGTGCCTCTTCCGATTTCGAACGCGCCGCCATAATCGCAAGACAAATGGTCGCAGGACTTGGCATGTCGGATCTTGGCCCAGTCGTATTCGAAAGCCAGGGCGACGCGGGTCTGGCGCCATGGTCTGAAGCCTGGCGCGCCAGGGTGGATGATGCGGTTGTTGCACATCTTTCTGCCGCAAGTACCCGCGCTGCGGCTGTGTTGTCGTCGCACGGTAAGTTGCTGGAAGCCGTTGCCAATGATCTGCTGGAACATGAGTCCATGGATGCCGCAGGTTTCATGCGGCTGGTCGAAGCTTCCTGACTGTCACGCCACCTGTCCAGATTTGGTAAAAGAGCGCTGCTGCGCGCACCAGTGGTAGCCTGACCGGGTGTACTCGTACTACCGGCTACAGCCAGCACCTGTTGACTTGCTCTTTCGGTTCTGGCATCATGGACACATGTTCACCATGTCCGCCCGATATTGATCTCCCTTTAATACCGCCTAGCGGTATCGAGCCAATGCGCGCAAGCGCCACCTGGTTGTGTAGGGAAGCGGTCAAACCCAGCGGTCTGTAAAACCGTAGCCCTTTTGGGCTCGCAGGTTCGAATCCTGCCACAACCACCATATCTCCACGACTCGGCTATAATGACCTGGTCATGTTCTTGAGGGTAACCGCCGTGTCATTAAATTCAGAAGGTGTCTTTGAGGCCGTCAAGGCCGGCCGCGCCGATGTACTGTCGTCTTTGCTCGAACGCGGAGTTGATCCAGACAGTACCCGTGTCGACATCAGTGCGTTGATGTTTGCGGTACTGGAGCGCCGTGCCGACTGCGCCCGTGTCCTGATCAACGCAGGGGCTGACCCTGATCAGCCAAATGAGATGGGCTGGACCCCTATGCTGGAGGCCGCCCGTACCGGTCAAGACGATTTGTTGTCTTTCTTGATCGAACATGGGGCATCCTTGACCACCGTTGACCGTCGTGGAGAAACCGCCTCCCACGCAGTCGTGCGCGGTCGCCGCGGTGACTCCAAAGAAGAGGCCGCAGCCATTGCGGCGACACTTGCCTTGCTTGCGCAGCGGGGCGTTTCATTGTTCCTTGCCAATCGCAAGGGGCTAACCCCGCTCATGCTGGCAGTTGACCTCAATCGTATGGGGGCAGTGTCAGCGTTGGTGGCTCTTGGCGCAGATCCAGACCAAGCCCGCCCTGGTCAACCAAGTGCGCGTGATCGCGCCAGTAACAGCCCTGACATGCTGGCTCTATTTGGTCCTCCAAAGTCGGCCGTCTTGCCACCCGTTCCGGTTGTTGTCAAAACAAGTGCTCCTGTGGTTAATGTCATACCGGCATCCCAGGAACAAGCCTCGCCTCCGGGGCTTACCCGCATAACCAAACGCTCCCACCGGTAATCCAACAGCATAAGACTTGTCGCCACCGGCGCATATGCTAGCATGGCCATCTCATAAGGGCCATGCTAATGCGTTTGGTGACAAGCCTATTGTTCTCCTTGTGCGCTGCCGTCGCCAACTTCCCAGCCGCAGCGCAAGCTGTCCATGCCTCATCGTCAAGTCCACAGCCAGGCTCGTCGCAAGCATCATCATATACGGCAACCGTGCCAGGCCAGCCGTTAGTGCCGGCGTCAACCTCTGACCCAGCGACAGGCCAAGTACCAGGGACAGCAATGGATCCAACAACTGCTGCCACAAACAACCTTGATGATACCGATCGCCAGGCTCTCCTGGCGATGCCACAGCCATCAATCTTGATCAAGGATCGGGATTTTCAAGAAATCTCCCCGCCATTACCGACCTCCGCTGTTTCTGGCCAGGCCGAAGTCATCATCTTTTTTTCCTTCACATCACCAGCCTGCGTACAAGCGCTCCCCTATCTACGCGCCTGGATGCATAGCGCGCCACCGAGCACGCATTTTGTATGGGCCCCGGCTGTACTTGCCGATAGTTGGGGTTATGGCGCCCGTGTGTTCTTTGCGCTTGATGCCATGGGGGCTGCTGCAAGCGACACCCCGCTGCTATTGCAAGCCTATGCCAATGGCTCCCTCTCCTATGGAGACAACCGCGCGCTCTTGACTTGGGCAAAATCAGTCGGACTTGACTCAAATACTTTCTCGAAAGACCTGAACGCAGGCTCTGTCCGTGCCCGCACCGCCTGGGTTCCACAAGTGATGGGCATCTATGCCGTACGCTCGGTTCCAACGATCATCATCAATGGCCACTACCGGGTAGCTTACACCGACAACACGCCCCCAGCTGTCGTGGTGGCTCGCGCCCGCTACATCGTAGCGCATGTCACCAACGCGCCATCAACAAAACAATGACAACCGCTGTGGACAACAAGCCATCTTGGATGTCAATCGCACTTGTGTCATGGGCCAGAAGTAATATCTGCCTCTTGACAGCTACATTTTCTTGCTTAGTGTGATTATGTTCCCTTCAGTTGCGGTTCACTATCGCTCACGAAGGGATAGCCTTAGTCCAGGCTACATCCCGGGCTTTTCCTTTCCCTCACGGAGTTTTACCATGAAAAAGTTTTCCTTGAACCGTACTACCAAGAAGGGCTTCAGCTTGCTCGAAGTCATCCTGGTGCTCGCCGTCATCGCCGGCGCCGCCGTCGCAGTCTTCATGGCCTATGAATCGGCCAAGCCCTCGTCCGACGCTGCCAACGAAGATGCCAACCTGACCACCCTGACCACCAACCTGAAAGCAACCTTGGGTATCAGCGGCAACTATACCGGTCTCGCCAACGCCACGGGCGTCCAGCTCAAAGTGTTCCCATCCGACATGGTCTCTGGCGCCACCGTCGCTGGTGCATGGGGTACCGTTGCAATCTCAGCCGAGGCAGGCACTGACCCCGGCGTGTCTTCTCCTTGCACCGTTGCAAACCGTTGCTTCATGGTAACTTACAGCAATGTGCCGCAGGCTGCTTGCGCCAAGTTCGTCACTGGTGTGGCTTCCTACTTCAATGCGGTTAACATCGGCACCACCAACGTTGCTGCCAAGGGCAAGGTACTTGCCGCGATGCCAGCACAGTGTGCCTCTGCCGACCCAGTGGCTAGCATCAGCTTCATCGGTAACTGATCCAGCCACCTGATCTATCGTAACGCCGAGCTGATCATCGGTACATCCAACCCCGGCCGGGTAACCAGCCGGGGTTTTTGCTTGACAGTCACACAGCGCCTCCTAGGCTGATACCATGAAAACAATCCATTATTATCGTCAGCAAGGTTTCTCCTTGTTGGATACCATCCTGGCCTTGGCCATTGGCCTTGGCGTAATGGCCGCGGTTTTCATAACCTATGTGGCTACCCGCCCATCGGCCGAGGCCAACGATGAGGCCAACCAGGCCGCAACCATTGCCCAAGGCCTGCGTGATAGCTTTGGCATAACTCAAAGCTACTCAGGCCTCACCAACTCCACGGCGGTCGCCTCTCACGTTGTCCCTGGCGCCATGGTCAGTGGCACCAGCGCCATCAATAGCGCCTGGGGGCCAGTTACAATCTCAGCAGCAGCAGTGGATGGCGCAGCGCCTGGCTCAACCAATGGTTTCTCACTTGCTTACGCCAGTGTCCCGCAAGAGGCTTGCGCCAAGTTCATCCAGATAGTTTCAGGCTCATTTCCATCCGGCATCACGGTCAACGGTGATTCGGTTATGCAGTCTGGCAGTAGTGTCGACACAACCCAAGTGTCAACTTCTGTTGCAACTACAAAGTGCGCCACGTCATCGTCTTCACTGGTAACCTTGTTGGGGCGATGATCCAAAGCCAACAATATCCAGACATAACAGCCTGGTTGTTACGAAAAGCCGTGACAAAGCTGCCTTAATGGCTACCAGGCCTGTAGCTGGTTTGGTTGCGTCGAAGGTAGCGCCGCCACGGGCTTTGCTACACTCGTGCCAACTGCCAGCAACCGCTCAGTAACCATTCCGATACAGCCCTGGCTATAAAGCGTCGTTGACTGATAGCCTCCAGACTGGTCGTCTACAATCTAAGTCGTATGGCACCCGTGCCAAGCCTCATGTCCAGCTACGAAGCACTCTCCAGCCATCGTGTCGATAGCTTAGCCATGAGTACGACCCGTGTCACGTCAAGCGCCGCTTGCGCCCGCCATCCCGTGCTGGCCGGTGCTTGAGCAGCTGGGCGGACATGGCAGCAG
>CAJDWE010000027.1_pt1 | contig 14103 bp, 14 predicted proteins | sample 7391521 | NCBI WGS metagenome assembly CAJDWE01 (sample SAMEA7055732, study PRJEB34461) | soil metagenome | biome: terrestrial ecosystem; feature: Peninsula; material: soil | place: Antarctica | collected 2016 | reverse complement strand
GTCAACAGTAGCAAGAAAAACAGCTATCAACTTATAAAAAGTCTGGCGCGGCTTGGGGAAACACTGTGCGGCGATACAGATGACAGCTTCCCAAGTCTGCGAAAGGTGCTGTTTCTTGCTGGTGCGCTTGACGAGTCAGCCTCGTTAAGCCAACAGATATTGGCGGGAGTGCGCAGCGACCCACAGATTGAAAGCGTGGTTGCGGCTTGTGGCAAGGCCAAGTCTCCGACATGGCTTGCGGCCATGGAAGTACAACGCCAGGCGCTGGAAGCCAAAGCAAGGACATGTGCGCTGGAACAACGAGCAAGCAAGGGGCCTGGACAACGTGTAATGCGGGCATGAAAAATAAGGGCTTCCCTTGTTGGGGGTGCACGGGGTAGAATCCACTACAATTTCAAGGATCCCACGTGAGTACATCTGAAAAAATTCCAGCCACCCGGCCTAAAGACATCCTCTTGTGGCGTACCATGACCAGGTTCATGAACCTGCAACGCAGGCCAGCAAACGGCCCTGTGACTGTCGAGGAGATGCTGGTACACCTGTTGGACTCAGGCGATGGGGTAAGGCTAGTGGCAGAGCTGGGTGGCGATATTGAGGCACTACAAAGCGAATCGGCGCTGTTGTTGCTTGATCAGTTTGGGGCTCCAGCATCTGCATGCGGGCCACAAGACGCAAGCCTGACGCCGCGCTGGACAGGATTACTTGACGATGTGCTGCGACGGGCGGCAGCCAAGGCGGCAGCGCGCGCTAAGGACGGGGAAAATATCAAGATCGAGATGCTTGATTTGCTGGAGAGCATCGCATGGTTACCCACCGAGATCAGTCCGGCTGCACATCTTCTTAACGAGCATGGCATCTCTGGGCGGCGACTGGCGGCGTTGTCACATAAAAGAAAATCTGGCACGACGCTTGCCGGATGTGTACGCATGCGGCGAGTACTGGCAGTAGAAGCCAAAGCGTGCGCCGAGGCAGCGCAAGCCGTAGTTTTACAGCTACCTGGGTGGTTGCACGTTCCCAAATGGCAGGGCAAATGGGTGGATCGGTCTGACGATCTGGTTGGCGATGCGCTGATCCAGGCCAATGGACGCGGGTGTGCCGGGCTTGCCATCATGGGAGAGGATGGCAGTGGACGAGAAAGCTTATGTGCACACATTGCTTGGCAGCTGGAAGCCCAAGCAACAGTCGATCCAACAAAGTCCACACAACGCGTGTTATGCCTTGATCCGGTGGCGCTGGTGGCTGGGGCGGCTTTGCATGGTGATGTTGAACAGCGACTGGCCGCGACATGGCGGCTACTTGAAGAGCGCGATACCCGGGTGTTACAGCTTGGCTCGATCGGAGCACTACTGAACGCTGGACGCGGCGCGGTGGACATAGTTGGCGGGTTGCGAAGCATGCTGCGGCGGCGCGATGTCAAGTTGATGGCCTACGGCACCAGCGCACAGGTGGAACAGCTGACAGAACAAGGGCGAGATGGGTGGAGCGTGGTGCGGATGCCGCCAGTCTCCATGCAAACAGCGGTTGCGGTAGCGCGCATACAGATCACCGGCCTTGCCAAGCACCACGGGGTAACCTATCCGGTGACCGCAGCGGGGGCAGCGTGTGAGCTTGCCTGGGCTCATCTTGGGGCCAATCTCGACTCGGTAGTGGCTCTACTTGACCGGGCAGGATCGGCGGCGTCTTTGCGAGGTGTCAAACGGGTGTCAGATGGTGATCTCCGGCATGGGTGTGCGATCATGGCGGGGTTGCCGACTGACGCTGTGAACTTGCGCGGTGCGGCAAGGATCAAACGCATCCGCACCCACCTTGAGGCCAATGTAGTTGGGCAAGGCGAGGCAATTGATCTGATTTGCGGGGCGCTGGAAAGAACCATGGCCGGGCTTGGGGAAGCACGCGGCAGACGCCCACTGGGGGCATTCTTTCTGGCCGGCCCAACTGGCGTTGGCAAAACAGAGCTTGCACGCCAACTGGCGGTGGCCATGGAGGCGCCGCTGGTAAGGCTCGACATGTCAGAGTATCGGGAGGCGCACACGGTCTCACGCCTGATTGGGGCGCCACCAGGCTATGTCGGGCACCGGCAAGGCGGGGTGCTGACCCAGGCTTTGGAACATCAACCACGCTGCGTCATCCTGGCTGATGAGTTTGAGAAGGCGGCGCCTGAGGTTCACTCCTTGTTTTTACAGATACTTGACCATGGGCAGCTTACCGACGGCCAAGGCAGGCATATTGATTTTCGCCACTGCATGGTATTGTTCACGTCCAATATCGGGGCCAGTGAGGCGATGGCGGCCGGGTGTGGACTGACTATCAACCCGGAACGTGGCAACAACGAGCGCGAGGTTGCAATGACTTCGGCGTTTACACCCGAGCTTAGAAACCGCTTTGATGCCATCATCCAGTTCAAGCCGCTTGACCACAAGGCCATGATCGCGGTGGCTGACCTTGCCATTGCCAGGCTACATGAAGCGGCTGGCAAGTCTGGGCACAAGGTCGAGTTTGACCCAGGGGTTGCAAGATGGCTAGCCAAGGCTGGGACGGATACCCAGATGGGAGCGCGACCGCTGGCACGGCTGCTTGATCAAGAAGTGGCCGGGCCGCTGGCAAAATCAATACTTGAAGAGGCAAAGCCGATGCGGCTGTATGTGGTCAGACGAGCCGGGAGGATTCGGATTGTGAGGCAGGCAGGGCGGGTGTGAAGAAGCTGGCCAAAAGTACGCTGGATCGGCCTAAGCCGCTTAATGCCGGGGTGACCGTTGGCCGGTATCGGATCATGGCCATGCTCGCAGGCGGTGGGTTCGGAACAGTTTATCGCGCACAACGCGATGACAACTTAACGGTTGCCTTGAAAGAGTTTATTCCACCGATTGCAGCAAAACGCGGCACCGATGGGGCTCGGATCGTGTTGGCTCATCCTACTGACAGCAGCCGCTTTGAAAAAGCACTCACAGGATTTTTTCACGAAGCCGACACCCTTATAAAACTGCATGAGCCAAGCGTGGTTGCGATTCTTGACGTATTTCGCGAGAACGGTACTGCGTATCTTGTGATGCCTCTGGAGCGCGGGCATACCTTCTATACATGGGCACGCAGCGTGCCGTGGGTTAGCGACGCCGCGGCGGTGCGGGCGTTCATCCAGGCGGCGCGCGGGGTGGCCGCACTGCACGCATGTGGGCTGCTACATCTTGATATCAAAACGCGTAACCTATGGTTGCGGCCGGATGGCAGTGCTGTCGTACTCGACCTGGGCACGGCAAGGTGGCACGATGAGGCCATGCGGCAAGGACATATGGCGCGAACACATGGATTTGCAGCACCCGAGCAATATACAAGTGGCCGTAGCCAGATCAAGGTTGACGCCAGGACAGATGTGTATGGGCTGGCGGCGGCACTACGCGATTGCCTGGAGCGGCGGACTCCGCCGACGGCGACAAGCCGTGGAACTGGCGAGGGCATCACAAAGCGCATGTGCGGTTTGCGCAACCAGGAACTGCTGGATCTGGTTGATTGCGGCATGAGCCTGGATCCGGACGCCAGGCCAGCCAATGCTGCTATTTTTGCGCGTAAACTTGAGCAACTTACAAGGTTGCGCAGCGATTTGCCCAGACGGATTGGGGCCATTATCTAGGTTCTGACGGCAGGCTTTCAAAGTAAACGCGGCAAACAGGTGGCGTTACACTGATTTGGCTTTAGAATGGAGGCCTGGCACCTACAAGCGATAATATACCATGAGCTCAAAACAGAGCAGACAAAAAGAAAGTCACGATCTCCTGCTGGAGCACGCCGAGCGGGCTGTTATTGATGAGCATGCGAGTAAAGATCCCGATGGCAACAAAAGCTCCACCAAGCAAGTTGTGCCGGATGGGTTCACCTCAATGGGGGCATCTTTCGATCTGGATGACGACTTACAGCTCAAGATCGGGCACATGGTTGGGCACGCCATTATTGCAAGCGATGGCGGCGGCAACGGACTGAGCGCGCCACGTTACGGGTTGATAAGCTTGCTACTGGAGGCAACTCCGGTGCATCTGTATGACAACGAGGTGATGAACAGCATTTCCATGACCGCCTTTACTGACGGCATTCACTTGTTTATCCATACCGGCTTTTATGAAAAGCTCCTGGACGCTTATGAGGATAGCAACGGTGTCGAAAAGGGCCCGGAGCTTTTGATCATGCATGAGTCGTTCCACAAGATGCTTAACCATATACGGCGACATGCGCGCTTTGATCGGATACTGGCCAATCTGGCAGAGGATCTCTCCATCAACTCGCGCATCCAGATTGCCTTTCCAGAAATGCGTTGGCCAACTGTCTTGCGTGAAGTTGGCGTCGGTTTTGGGCCTGGTGAAAAGGAAAAATACTCAGTAATGTCTGAAGAGGCCATCTATTACGAGTTGCTTGGCAAGCTCAACAAAGGGCTCAAGATGCCCAAGCCACCCGGCGAGGATGGCAAGGGCAAGGGTAAGGGTAAGGGTAAGGGTAAGGGTAAGGGTAAGGGCCAAGGCCAAGGCCAAGGGCAAGGGCAAGGGCAAGGTCAAGGTCAAGGGCAAGGGCAAGGCCAAGGGCAAGGGCAAGGGCAAGAGCAAGGCGATGGGGAGCCAGGGCAAGGGGGTGGGCAGGGTAACGATCAAGAACAAGACGGAAGGGGCCAGCAAGGGAACGGAAAAGGAGAAGGACAGCGCGGCGAAGGCGGCGACAAGGATGAAACCAAGCCGCCCGAACAGTTTGGCGCGGAGGGGGGGATAACCACACTATTTCTCCGTCAGAACTGATTCGTAAGCTTAGTGATGGCGGCATGGATGAGACCCTCAAGCGCTTGAACTTGCCAGATGCTGACGATGAAGAAGCCATTGAGAAAATGAACCAGCGGGCAGACTTAAGCCGCGTGGAGGCGGTCAGCAAGGCTGTCAACCAGATGGAACGGATCGAAAGCAAGGGTGGCAAATACCCAGGTAGCCACCTGGTCGATTATGCCAACAAGATGATCAGGGCCGAATCCAAAGGGCGAATGCAGTGGAAGCTTGCCTTCCAGGAAGCGATGTATGGTGGGGGCATGAAAACTCGCTTTACCGAAGACGATGAGCCTGCGGATATTTATTACATAGATGAGGTTACCGAAATGTTCGGCAACCCGGTGTTCATGGGCATTGATGTTCCTGACGACCCACAGTCAGTGGTGGTTGTGGTGATTGATACCTCCGGCTCGGTTGATGATGGTGATTTCAAGATTGCCGTTGAGGAAATCATGAGTCTCAAGCGGTCGGCAAACGCCTTTTCCGATAGCGCATCGGAGGTACTCGTGGTTTGCGGCGATACCACCATGCGCGAAGGAGTCCAGCAGATCAACGAAGACAACTATGAGGCCATCATGCGCGATGGCGTCAAGCGGGCTGGATATGGCGGCACCAATCTGGCGCTGGTACTGCGGCAAGCCTTGGAGCTTGATGAGATCAAGGAGAAGCAGGTGCGCGGCGTGATCATGCTCACAGACAGCTACGACACTCCGCCTAAATATGACCAGCTGGGACTGGACGAGCACCCTGGGACTGCGATTATTTATGGAATATTCCCATCTACCGGAAGTGGCGACGCCGAGCGATTTGCAGAAGCGGTCTCTGACTATGCGCGCGTAGTGATGATTGAAGAAGGCGCCGAGGTGCATATGACAGAAGACTTCAAGGAGCGCATGACGGTGTCACCGTCGCAGCGCAGACGGGCGAGCCCTTGATAAAACGGTAGGCATGGCTGCGTGTGGCTGTTCACGACGGCCGCGCGGCCACGTCTGACCGGCATGTGGCTTGCGTATTCTTTGCCTGGCAAGCTGACAGGACAAGAGACGGGCTATGGCTGCGATGGCGGCACGCACGTTCCTATAGGAGTGGCTACGTAGTGGGTGTCAACGATAATAGGCTGGCGAGTTGCTGGCATAATGATGCGCGTTGAGCCGGTGAAACCTCGGTTTGGTGAAAGGGTAAACTCTCCCGAGACGAGCACTCCTTGGGCACAGACCTCGCGGAACGCTGTGGAAGTTGCACTTTGTCGATGGGCAACCACCCGACAGCCAGGGCTTGGCTTGCTTGGAGTGTCCAAAAAGCCATGCTCAAGCCAGTTGTCTGGCAGGCACTTTCTTAATGTACTTGCAGCCCCAACTATTTTCGATGTGGCCTTAGGCTCCTTTGACGGTGTGTCTTGGTTCTGACTGTCTTGGTTCTGACTGGCGACAGAGTTTGAGGCTGAGATACTAAATAGGGTGCCGCGGGCAGGCTGTGCCGGGCTGACGCTTTTGGCTACGCTTTGGCTGATGCCATGATTGGTGTCCTGGTTGGCGTCATGGCGAACATCAAGTTGACGCTGCGCTGGCGCTGCGGCCGCGCTGGCAGAAAGCAAGATAGCTAAAAAGAGGAGGCGGATACTCATTGCTTGATCCTGTGGTGACGGTAAATACTAAGCCTTCAACGTAAACAATGCAACCATGCACGCGCACCGGTGGCGACGCAAGCACGCTGGTATCAAAAAGAAGACCCCGCATGTCTGCGGGGTCTTCTGCTAACAGATGCTACTGGTTTTCAGGTCTGGCTCTTAGAATCCGCCGCGCGCCGGTGGGCGAACTGGAATCGGGGATACCGTTCCGCCACAACGTGGGTCGGCACTGAAACGACACGGGCTTACGATTTTGCCAGTGAATGGTTTGGCAAAAGGCGTACGCTGGATCGGGATTGACTGGATCTTGAAGCTGGACTTGGGAGCCTGGACAGCCTGATTTGACACTTGGAATGTCTGATGGCTGGCGCGGGACTGGCTGGCATGGGACGGGCTTGCGAAAGCCGGAGCTGAGATTAACGCAGCGGCCGCGATCGCCAAAGAGGCAATGGAAAGGGTAAGCGATTTCTTGGTGAACATAGCGCAACTCCGTTGAATGTACTTGATCATGCTAACCCACCGGGTATCAAATAGCAAGGGGTCATAAAGCTACGTGGGCGGCTTAGCGGGCCTTTTCGCGAATAGATGCTGTGGCGACCAGAGGCCAACAGCAGCAGCAGCTTACCGTTGTAACATTTACAGAATGTTGGCGGCTAGTAGCAGATCGCCTATGGCGCAGGCAAGTCTGGTATGAGCATACTTGCCACCAAACTACGTGGCGTGTTACAGTTCCAAGGCACGAAGTGGGTGGTATTGGCATACAAGTATGGTGGGTGTATGCCAATAGCCACATGTTAAAGCGCTGTACTTACTGTTACTGGTGGGCACCCAATGGCACCTGATATCAAAATCAATCTTGAACCGCGGCGATTCTTGGAAGTCGAACTGAAGGTCGCCACACCCCAGGGGTCCAAATCAGCCAGGCTACTGGTTACTCGTGAGGTATCCAATCCTGGCAGCGTTTCTGGCGACACTGTCAGCTTTCAGCAAAGCTTGCCATTGACCCAAGCACCTGGCGGTCGATGGATTGGTCGGTTTGCCGATGACGGGCTTCTGGATGAGGACTACTTTGGGCGTGGCGTATGCCACTGGCGGGTGACAAAAATCAGTGCGTGTATATGCCTTGACTCCGAACAGCGCTGCGAGCCGCAGGGTGACGTCAAGTCTGCAAGCAACCTTGGAGCACGCGCCCTGGATATCGGCATGGCGCCGTGAAGATTGTGGTCGGCAAGGTCAAGCCTGTTGGGTACAGAGTGGATACTGGCGTAGTGGCCATAGCCACGGATGGCGTCATTCTCGACTATAACGGCGGGATCGAGCGGGTGGGGCGAGAAGTACTGGGGGCGGAGATGCGTGTGCGTGAGCCATATTTTGCCATGGAGCGGCGCTATGGACTTTCAGCGTGGCAACGGCAAGCAATCATGGGCGCCATGTACGTCAACGAATCCGGGTTTGGTTATCTTGAACCACTGGCCGGATCCGTGGACGCTGTAAGAGCGCTACGACGCATGGGGTACCGTGTCCACTTATTGTTTGAGGCAAACCCTGGGCGAGAAGGGTTGGCAGTGGAGAATATGCGGCGGCTTGGCTTGAAAGCTGACGGGGTACACATCATATCCAGCCGCAAGGACAGGCACAAGACGCTGGCAAGCTTACGGCCGGCCGTATTCATCGACACAAAAGCTGACTGTTTGTTCGAGGCGCCTTTTGTGCCCGATCGAGTCTTGATAGAGCGCGGCTATCTGGACACCGGGACGCTGGATGAAAGACTATATGTTGCCAATGGATTATGCGGGTGGCTAACCAGCTGGGGCGGGACACGGGCGATGATGGCGATGTTGCTGGCTGGCGGCGACGGAGATAATGTTGTACCCATGCAAGCACGGCCGTTGCTACTGGCCGGGTGCGGCATGTGAGGTGATGACTGACTAGATCTGCGCTAAACCGCGGTGGCAGGCAGGTAGCCCAGATCGATCATCTGGCGGCGGATCTCGGCGTGCGCAGAGGAAGTCTGCTCGTCAAGGTCGTCAAAGTGTCGGGCGGCAGCTTCTACCAGGTCGATATCCAAGGCTGCGAGCGCCTGGGATACCTTGCTATCTGACATCCGCTGACCCGCATCCGCCAGCACGGCCAGCACATCGCCCTCACTCGTATCGAACACCATACCCATGTGCGTGGTCTCCTGATTCCTGGCGACAGCTTATCACGATCTGATCGAGATAAAAAGATGACGGGCTTACGTCGGCACAGCAGTCTGGTCTAGTGTAGACTGGATACACCTTGAAACAAGCGGTTTGCATCGAAGGCTAATAGCTTGCGGGATGTTCTCTGGTTACTTTCCGACGCGCCACTTGGCGCAGGGAAGTGGCCCGGTTGGCATAATCAGACGGCCTCCAGATTGATCTCATTGACAATGCCTGGGGCCGATACGCGCAGACAATCGAAGCGAGCATGGCCAATACGACCGCCAATGGTCAAGGCGGTAGCTGGGGAAAATCGACGCAACCACTCTTGGCTTGCCATGGTTGCGGTGGTCGTGCGCAGCTTTGGCATCTGGATCTTGCGGGTTTGGCTCAAAAGCTTGCCGATGGCCACACCTGTTTCATGCGCGTAGTCCATCGACAGCTCAGCTGGACCCATGAGCCATTGTTCGCGGCGGCGCTGCTCTTCCAGTCGGCGGCGGCGGATGATGTCAACAACACGATGGGCGTGCAGTGCGCCAAACGGGGCGCCGCGCAGACAGCGACCGGTGTCCAATAGCAGCTGGGTTGCAATCAAGTCGGCGAATATTTCATGAAAAAGAACCCCGGCCGGGGTAGCTGGAGCGCCCATCTCGTTGAACAAGACAGCATTCAGGCGTTGACAACATGGGGCGGCAATAATGTTTGCCGGCAAGCGCAAAGGGTTACGCATGCGAGACAGCAAGACATGTCCAAGCTCATGGAAAACCACAAACCAACGCAACATCAACACACCAGCAAATGAGTGCTCCAGGTGTGACGGAAGGTCGTTGAAAGGAGGGCAGCTACCGTCAGCGTCACTGTAGATGATGATTGTTGCCGGGCGGCGAGGAGTGAAGCGTGTTACTGCTGGGGGACCTTGGCGATCCTTGCAATGGGACAGGGCAAGCGACGGCATGGGGGCCTGAATGCGGTACAAGGCGTGGGTAATGACGGCTTCGTCAAGCGTCAACCAATGCTTGTGGACTCTAGATACACGGCGACCTGTGCGGGCGGCTCTATACAGCTCGCCGGCGCGTGACGCCACCTCTGTAAGAAAGGGCTTCGAAACTTGATTGCGGACGAGCATTGGCGACTATCCTACGGCGCGTAAGCCAAAAGAAGCAAAATAAGCGCGACGGGCGTCGCTGATGCGCCAGGAGGCTACCATGGCAGCTGCGGCGTGGACGTCTTGACGGCAGTAGATTGGCGTAAAGCTTGGTATTTTGGCACCGTCCGCAATACTCACCATGCGGCCATCGCCAGACCAGATAGCGAGCTCCGTTGGTGAGCAGCCAAGGTAGCGACAAGCCTTTGCGGCCGACAGCGCGTGGCGCTGGATTGACCGCACAGCCGCACGTTCGGCGTGAGTACCCAAGCTCATGCGCTCCGACGACTTGCAGGTAGCCAGAAAGCGGATGGCGCTGGCAGGGTCAAGAGCGCGTCGCTGCTCAAGAACCTTGGCCAATGTGTTGATCCGGTGGCGGCGGCGCGTGGCGGCCTCATGGGTTACCATGACTGTCATCGGCTGCTGCGCGCGCCAGTCCTCAACGCGCTTTGCCAGGCGCTGTTCGATAGCGTGGCGCAAAGGCAACGGCAGGCGTGAAAGCAAACGCTGGTCGGCAACAAACCGGTCTTGCCCAGCCTCGGCTACTGCTACTCCAAGACCGTGGGTATGAAAGGTTGCTACTAGTGACTTGGCATGGTGGCGAAGGCGAAGTGCGCGCCACCATGCCAATAGTGCGGGTGTGGCATTGGAATACACGCAAAGACTCCGGCTATATGGTCGCGATAGCCTAGAATAACTGCCCAAAGAATGCAAGTTGGGCGCGGAAGCGATACATAGTGGTAGCTGGTTGCCAGGATCAGTTTTGGGCTATAGGATACACACCCTTTGGCAAGACGTGGAACGGAAATGGAGAAATCATTGCGCAGAGCACTTTATGGCGCGGCGATCGCGGCGGTGATTGGCGTATATGGCATCTCGGTTGCAGCGACACGATCCAACGTTCGCCGGGCTGCGTACAATGAAAAGGCGGCCGACGCTTTTTTTACTGATATTCGCGCACTGTACCAAGCTGGCGGGGTACGCGCTGGAGGCTCGCGTGGGCAGGTTATCGATAAAAGACAGGTAGAATATTGCCGTGTGAACCAGGCAGCCGGTAGCCGACTCATCGATAACTTTGTAACCGCCGAAACATTCCATGGCCACAAGATTGTGGATCACTCTGTCCCAGCCGTATTTTCCGTGGTGCTTGCGATCAGGGCCTACTCCAATGGGTGTGTCGGGCGCGAGCAAGTGCTTGATCTAAGCGCGCGGATGCGCAAGAAAGTATCGTCAGACTTACATCAAGGAGGCCTTAATCGGATTTTACTTAATACCCCTATTGGTTTTGACGGTTGGAAACCCGTATCATTGGCAAAAGTAATCCTGGGAGAAGCGGCGCCTATGGATTCTGACCGTGTCGCCAAAAGCTTGTGTTTTTCAGATGAAAGCCAAGAGATGTCGTGGGACAAGGCAAAGTCAGCATGCAATATACATGGCGGCTTGGATGAGTGGATGAATACGTTTTCACACGGCTGAATAGCGTTCAGTCAACGGCACGATACCGTGTCTGGCGCTGGAACAAAGCGCCATGGAGTGCGTGCAAATAGCTAGTAGCGGCAAGATTGCCACACTTCTTCGCCGGCACATAGCGCGGCATGCTAGTGTATGCCAAAAGCCATCCTCTTAGAACAAGAGAGCGTGAGGCTTTGGCTGACCATCGATAGGAATGATGGCGCTGGCGTCAAGCGGTGACTAGAGAGTACCGGTATGGCTAATACCCAAGAGTTGCGGATATACCGGTGCGGTGAGCCCGAGACAGCGGCGGCTGTAGCCATCCGCGGAGACCACCTGGCGGCGCTCGAGGTACTTGGGGGCCAAGGTGAACGCCAACAGCATACGCAAGAGCTTACAGGTGGCCGTGAGGCATGGGTCGCCAGGAGCAGTTCGGCTTATACTGGCCGGCGACCCCAATCTCAATGCGATGACCTTATGTAGCGCAAGCAAACCTAGCGCGCTTGCGGGTGCACTTGAGCCAGATAGCAAGACCTCCATGGCTGTTGTCGACGAGCTCTTGAAACGACCAGGACATGTTCAAATGAGCTTGATGCCGGGTGCGGGCTGGAGAATCTTCTAACCAGGTCACTTTCTGGATGCACGCACGAACTATTGGAGAGGATAAAGGGCACGATCATTGGCTTTACCAAACAGGCCATGGTTGTATTTTCCAAAAACAATGGGAGAGAGTTGCTCGAGCACATGGACTTCTTTGTCAACAATATAGATTGAGTAATCGGGGTAGAGGCACTTGCTTGTTTGGCCAAGCGCATTGATGAACACGCTGATCCGCAAGGATATGCAGCGATTAGCTTGTCCGTGCTTAGCCTTGGGGCCAGTGCTTGCGAGCCACGCAAGCACTGGAGGTCATCGACAAAAACATACCTGACTTCAAAATCAGGCTGGCGTGCGGGCTTGGCGGTAAATGTCTTATGCGAGTGGTGGAATGGGTGGCCAAAAACGACAGCAAAGGATTTGCGTTGTCTTTGGCTGGCTCTCATAAGGGTGAGCCTGGCGAGGAAGCTGACCAGGTACTATGGTGGATGGCAAGAGTACATTGCGGAAAACAAGACGCAAAGACTTTGGAGCTTGCCGGCGGAAAGTATCCACAAGGCATGGCAAGGTGGCGACGCGCGATATTGGTCGGTAAACCGAGGGCAGCACAGGCCAAGGTGTCTGTCCGCAAAATGCGGACATGATTGGCGCGTGTCACCGTTGGCGTTGGGACGAGCTATAATGGAGCATGTCCCAGGATCGCTCCAAATCAGCATGCTCGCTTGCCTGGCAGATATTGCAAGCTGGAAGCGAAGGGACTGTCTTGCTTGCCGCAGCCCAAGCGGTCGAGCTTGATAGCAAGGAGGAACATGACGGGGAGAACTTACTTGCGATGTTCCTGACGAGCCATACTGGCGTGCGTGATGTCGCCATCAGAAATGCGGCCATGGTACTACTGGACAGGGGGGTGGATCCCTTTGTTGGCATTGATGGGTCACAACCTTGCCCGATCATGATGGCGTTTCGCGAAGACAGGGTGGAACTATTGGATGCCATGCTGGATAGGGCTAGCGAGTCAGTCAAGGGGTTCTTGTACAAGCGCAATGATGAAAGGGGTGAGCCATTGGTTACTGCGGCAATGTCTACAACAAGCAGCGCACAGATGGTAAAGGTACTTATACGACACGGCTTTCCGGTCGATCGAGTTAATAGTGCTGGGCGGCCAAGTGTGGCATATGCGCATAGTGAACAAGTGCTCGAGATGTTGCTTGAGGCTGGTGCCGATGCGACGTGGTGCGATGAAGTCGGGCGGCGCGTGCAGGTCTATTGGACTGGCGGTAGTAACGATCAAGGCAAACAAGGGCAGATGGCAGCCATTCTAAAGCGGCAGCCACCGGTCTTTACATTTACGTCACACCGACAAGCAGCCATCCTGGACTGCGCGGTGATGGAAGCCTCCGAGCGCGGAAGCGAGGCAAGACAAAGACCTTTTGCGATCGTTCCAGGTAGCGGTATCGATAATCCCAATGACAAGGCGGCGGCCGTGATGTGGCTGGCGCAGGCGGCTGTCTTGCTTTGCGATACGCCGCGCAATAATGATCGATACGCCAGACTATTCTTGCCGGGGGAGACAAGGTCAGATCTGGCACTATGGTTGGCGCCGGAACTCGCGCAAACATTCAGGCGATTCGGAGAAGGACGAAGGGACAAGACCAGCGGCGAGCTTTTAGGCGAGCACATGATGCGCGCGGCGGTTGTCCACCCGAACTTTTCGCAAGGGCTAACGTTACTGGTCGGGCGGCCACAGCTTATGGAAGGGGCACTGGCTACTTTACTGAAAGGTGAGTCCTTGGAACGGCTGGATGAGCAAGGAAACAGGACGGATCTTTTGAGACGAGCCGGGACAAACCTTGCCATTTTCCTTGAGGCGGCGCTCGAGGTAAGAAAAGTGACTCCGCGGGGTGAAAAAGCCGGGCTTGCGTGGGCGTGGATGGAGCCGGATGTTGGGGCTTGCGCCATAGGGATCAAGCATGTGTTGCAGGCGGCTAGTCCAAGGCTTGCTTGCGCCATGCTAAAATCCTTGCGTGAGGCTCAGTTCAGGCGCGGCAACACCAGGCGTGGAGCAATCATGCTGGAATGGCTGGCGCAAGCGGTGCGTGGCTGGGAACCTTGCCAGGCCAGGGATTTTAACGATACCGACCTTAGACGCAGCATGAGGTTCATGGCCAAACTTGATAACAACAGGCTGACCGACTTGTGCAACGCCTGCCAGGGGATTACCAGCGCGCTTGCGGCCAAGCGGCTGGAGGCACGTGATGGAGAAGTGGTCAGAAGGGCTCGAAGCAGGAGCAGGGCGTGAGCCAGCAT
>CAJDWE010000014.1_pt2 | contig 14741 bp, 15 predicted proteins | sample 7391521 | NCBI WGS metagenome assembly CAJDWE01 (sample SAMEA7055732, study PRJEB34461) | soil metagenome | biome: terrestrial ecosystem; feature: Peninsula; material: soil | place: Antarctica | collected 2016 | reverse complement strand
CGTCGTAGCAGTCTCCAACGCGTCAAAATCTATTGTACATGCTCGAGCCGCGGTTGCCGGAATGGATCCGGTAACTGCGGCGTTGGGGTGAGAGACCAAGGAGGGGAGTACAAGCCCTGTGTATACGAAGAGCAAGACAATTCTCCTCACGCCAGTGGCCCGGTATGGTCACTTTTCAATACAACTGCTAGAATAATACAAGTCAAATCACAACGGATAGCGCTATGAGCGAGCAAGAATCACACCTCAAAAATATCATCTCTGCGGTCTACGTTGGGCAAAAACCAATACCGGAGAGGGTTTTGACCAAGAAACTGGCAGCGGTTACGCTCGGTACAGTAGCACTAATTGGAGTTTTCGTAGCACCAGCCCAGGCGCAATCCAGGTTCTTTGCAGACAGTCGTGACTCATCTTCAGTAATCTACGAGAACAACCAGACCATGCGCCCCGCCAATGTCGAAGAAGGGCGTGTTGTAGCGATCCGTCAGGTGGAAGTCCGTAATGATGGCAATAACGCAGGGACGTTGGTCGGCGGGATGACTGGTGGTATGGTCGGCTACGCGGTTGCACGCCATGCACATGGTGGTATGTCAGTGCTAGGGGCGGTCGCCGGCAGCTTGATTGGCGGCATCGTGGGTAACCGTATTGAAGAACGTACGGGATCCCATCAAGCTATGCAAGTATTCGTTGAAGTTAACCAATATGGCCGTCGCCATGTACTGGCGACCGTTCAGGATAGTCGGCCTGATATCTATCCAGGCGCTAACGTGTTGGTAACCAGCGGCATGGGAGGCCTACGCGTAATCCCGGCCAACCAACAAACAATACGCCAGATTGGTCAGGATAGCCAATACGAGCAGCCACAGTACAGCCAACCACAATACAATGATCAGACACGGTTTAGCCAGCCATCGCAGAGCCAGTCTGACCAGTACTCGCCAGTGCAAGAACAGTCTGGTCAGGATCAGTCGGGATACTCATACCCAGACGGTGGTACGCCACGACCTCGCGGCTGGTGATGGGCGCTTGGTGGGAGGTAGCAAAAGTAACCAGCTCGCCGCCTGTGCCATATGACCCCACCAAGGAGTTGAAAAGTGACTGTACTTGTTGACAACATGGCGGCGAGTTTCGGACGTATGCAAATGTGTCACATGACAGCCGACTCGACCGCGGAGTTAGTCGAAATGGCGGCCAAGATCGGTGTTGCAAAGCGCTGGATTCAACATCCTGGGACGCCACGTGAGCATTTTGATATTTGCTTGTCGAAACGCGCCGCAGCTATCGCGGCCGGAGCGAATGAGTGTGCTGTGCGGGACACGGTGCTTTTGGTGCGCCGTAAGCGTGCTGCCCTGGCCACGCATAGTAGCAACGGCTAGTGGTAGGTTTTTACTCGCTCGCAACAGACACCAATAATGATCTCAACACCACTAGATTCAGTTGAAGTTGGATACGACGAGAACGCCGAGTTCCTGCTTGGAGAAGTTGTCAGAAGTACAAGCAAGGATAGTGACCAGCACATCCGGGCCAAGGCTGTTGCGACACTGATCAAGAAGATAGGTGTAGCCCCTTGGCTACAAGTTTCCATGACTGATGTTGACAAGCGCCATCCAGGGAAAGCCTTGCTTGACCAACCAGCGTCAATTATAGAGGCCACAGCTGTATGTGCCATTGCGTTGGGCAACTCTGTATCCAGAAAACAATCATCGCGGTTGCTGCGCGGGCTTATCAAGGCGGTTACGGTCGTACGCAAGCTAACAAGTGCCGAAGCCGGCGCCGCGCTAGTTGTTCTTCGTGACCCCACCGAAAAACTTATCAGCCGTCTTGGCCAGCGAGTTGGCATTTTGCCTGGGCACATCAGCTGGCGATCAACCGCTGGTCTCAACGCTGTCATGGATTTTGCCGACAACGTAAGCAGGTGTGGCGAAGCCGGCGTCGCCAAGCAAGTAAGAAAAATCATACGCTCAGCGTTTGCCAAGCGCCTATACCGCCCTGTTATAAAGGCAGAAGCTTCCATGAGGATGGTGGAAGTGCTGGTGCGCAGTCTACGCAACGACACCCTTTTAGCACACAATTGGCTTCCGCTTCGTACGCAAGACAACAACAGCGGCCTCAAGGATTGGTTGACAATACTGTCCAGTCCGCAAGCTGTAATCGAATGGCTACCGGCTGTTGTGGATCAAGAAAAGAGGCTGGATGTCAGTAGTTGTGACGATGTATGGTGGAAGCGTAAAGCGTTTTTGGCGGATGTAATGACCTCACTCGATATACAGCAACGACAGCGCCTAAGTGAGTCTTTAGCGATAGGGCTGCCAAGTGTGCTGGCCGCCGTTAGGTGCTCAAGTCTGACCGATAGGCGCCCGTCGAGTGCTGCCCAGGGCCAGATCCGCAAACGTTCGTAGAATGACGCCGAAGCTACAGCACAATGATGGATCGTGACTTTTGCTGTAGTTAACCATATGGTGCCCGGCGGGGGACTCGAACCCCCATGTCGTTATGACGACGAATTTTAAGTCCGTTGCGTCTACCAATTCCGCCAGTCGGGCGATGCTGTATGGTGCCCAGAGAGGGACTCGAACCCTCACGTTGAAAACAACGACTTTTGAGGCCGCCGCGTCTACCAAATTCCGCCATCTGGGCTTGTTAGCTTGCTTCTGGAAATGCTTTGAGTTTGCCTATTGTGATAATGTTCCATATTTGCTCAATGATCGTCTGCATCGCTAGGTTCTTTAATGGTGCCCAAGGAGGGACTCGAACCCTCACATCTTGCGACAATGGCCCCTAAAACCACCGCGTCTACCAAATTCCGCCACTTGGGCTTGATATTGCCGTGAAGCTGGTACCCGAAGGGGGACTCGAACCCCCAAGCCTTGCGGCAATGACACCTCAAGCCATCGCGTCTACCAAATTCCGCCATCCGGGTATATCCATGGTGCCCAAGGAGGGACTCGAACCCTCACGCCTTACGGTAATGACTCCTGAAGCCATCGCGTCTACCAAATTCCGCCACCTGGGCATTGTCTCTTAGTTACAGTTGACTCCTTGATTGGTCGGGGAGACAGGATTCGAACCTGCGACTTCGTGCTCCCAAAGCACGCGCTCTACCAAGCTGAGCTACACCCCGTTGCTGAATGAAAACCTGTAATTGTTGATATGTTGGTCGGAACAACAGGATTCGAACCTGCGACCCCATGCCCCCCAGGCATGTGCTCTACCAGACTGAGCTATGCTCCGATACGTTTGTCACACTTCTCCTTGATTGGTCGGGGAGACAGGATTCGAACCTGCGACTTCGTGCTCCCAAAGCACGCGCTCTACCAAGCTGAGCTACACCCCGTTATTTGGCGGACCTAGCAGGATTCGAACCTACGACCGGGCGGTTAACAGCCGCCTGCTCTACCACTGAGCTATAGATCCTTGCTTGTTGGTTTTATCTATACGTTTGCCTTTATTGCTGGTCGGGGAGACAGGATTCGAACCTGCGACCTCAACGTCCCGAACGTTGCGCTCTACCAAGCTGAGCTACACCCCGAAAACAAAAACAGCGCCTCAAAGGCGCTGACCGTGGAACCTGACTCTTTGGTTTTACCTGGCTTGTCGGTTTTGCTAGACTTCAACCAGTTTTAGTATCGTTATCTCGCAGCGCCTGGAGACAATCGATCATGCCGCACTTGCGGTGGCAAGTTCGGTAAAGGTCGATTGAGCGATAGCGAGCGAGTGATCATTCGGCCATATTACATCAGGAGCCATGGCTTTGTCAAGAACCGTGTAAGCCAAGCGCCAGCCTTGGCTTGGGCTGGCGCTTGGCTATGTTTGACAACTTAGATACACCCGGTCTAAGAGGCTGCTATAAGTTCCAAGGGATAGTCAGCCTTTGGATCCCAAGCAGCCTCGCGCAACCCTCTAGATCCATTTGCCTTGGGGTCGGCGCCGAGGCCGATTAGAAGCTTGCCATCGCCCAGGCTCCGCGCCCAGCAGCCTCGCACAAGCCAAGGTTCAAGTTGCCGGTTGTGTCTTGGGGTGGCATCGGGCAAGTATAGCGCGCCACAGTCTGAACACACGGCACGCCAAGCGCCGTGTGTCTATCACTGCGCATACTGCTGTGGATTCCTGGCTACAGTTACCCGCTGTGTAAGATTAGTAATCCGGCGTTTCCAGCCTGGTCTCGACCAGTATCTTGCCGGTGCTATCCAGAATGACGACAACGAACACTTTTTCACTGAATAGAAAATCCCATATTTCAGTTCCGGCGTTCTTGATGGATAAGGCCAGATGGCTTCCGTCACTCATCTGAACCTGGACAACCAGGTCTTGGCTTTCGGTAAGGCTGGGCGAAAATACCCTCTCCGGCTTAGCCTCGGCAACACCTTCCCATTCCATGGAAATGCCCCAATGGGGCGAAGCCGAGAACTCGAGAATCTCAAAATTGCCTTGGTTGACAACAGGAGCCGTCATGGGTGGGTCTCTTCAAAATCTCGGTAAAGCTTACCAGAGCGCACCAGCGCGTCAACGACTGCAACAATAGGCAAACGCGATCACTCAGTCTTTTGGTCTCTCACCCCAACGCCGCGGTTGCCGGAATGGATCCGGTAACTGCGGCGTTGGGGTGAGAGACCAATCTTGCGGTTCGTATCAATGTAACTAAACACACAGCCGCCGGCCGGTGCCAGGCCTAGCCGCGCAGCCTGCCACGTGTCACAGCCAGCATGCGCTCGGGCTGCCGCTCAGTCAGCTTGTTAGCCATTGCTCCTGCCAATGCCTTTGGTGCAACCACCGCACAATCAGCCTCGAAAGCTGCGCGCGCAGCGCCGGTCAGGCCAGACAATGCTTTTGCCAGCAAATCTGGAGCTATGGCCCAAGCATTCTCATCCAGCTTGCCAGTTACACTAGCCTCACCTGCCGCAGCATGGAGTAAGCTTGGTACCCAGATGACTGGATCAGCTTGTTGGAGGAACCTGCCAAGTGCCTTGATGCTGCGATACGCAGGCTCTTCCACATCAAGCCGGTCAAGAGCGTCCTGAGATAATCCTGACAATAGGCAAAGTCCTTCATGGGCTTTGGCGCCTTTTATGCCGTTATGTGCGAATATCTCAAGTTGCTTAGCGGTTCCATCATCAACAGCATATGGCCCGCCTAAAGCTCCACAGCCCCAGCCCTTGGCTACAAACTCAAGCTTGGCTTGTGGCGACAATATGCGTTCCCCTTCAGCAATAAAACTGTTTCCAAGCAACTCCCTGATCCCGTTTTTGATCCATCCCGGTGGTTTACGCTGGATAGCTTTCATCCCAAGCAGTTTCTCGGCAAATACCATGGCACCCATAAGTACGTTCTCATTGATATCCTTGGTATCGCTACCTAAAGTCAGCCGCCGTGCCCTTTTCGCCTTTTTCCCCTCCCCGTTAACCGTAATGGTGGCATTGAGAATAAGCCAATGCGCCCCTTTTTCAGCATCCGTGTAAGTAGGCATACCAGACATGACTTCCACCATCCTCATGAACCTGGCAATGCTTAGCTTATTCAGCACCACCGCCACCGCGATGGCTTGCGTGAATGGCAGCTTATGTCCCCATGCGGTTCGTACTGGCGTAAAGGCTATCTCTGGAGCAAGCTTGAGATTGCGCCTAAGCATGGGGCCATATGCTACGACATCAAGGCCATCAGCAAGGCCTGCTGTAATCTCTACGATAGCCGCCTCGCGAGACTGCGCCATGGCGGATTTACGCCAAGGCGCCAAGGCCACTTCCATGCGGGGGTTGGCCATTGGGAATCTGCCAGCCAACTGTTGTCCATGCAATGTCTTTTCTGGCTCTGGAACAGTCTCCCAGACCCTTGCATGACTGATTGCCTCGACCACCTCAGGCAAATCTGACTGGACAGCCCAGGCAAGCGCGTTGCCAGCGCCAGGATCATCGAAAAACATGCGTGCTCGAATGTCGTTTTGATGACAGTCGCTAATCTTTATCAACGAGCAGGCTACATGAACGACATCTGCCCGATTGTGTGCCGTGGTATTGGAAAGCAGTTTTGTCAATACGTTATGCTTGTCGTATGTAATGTCTGCCACATTGTCCAACCCGTAAAGGTGTTCTATGACTCGAATAAGCGGATCAAACATTGCCCCACCACCGGGTTGGCTCACCGCATCGATCAAGGTAAACATATCCTGAGCCATCTGGGCACCATTGACCACCGTGCTCGCCTGTGCGGAATCGCTATCATCTGCCACTGCTGTCACATCCATTCCCATGGTGGTCACTGGTTGTACCGGTGGCAGTATTTTAGCATATTAGCCTCCAGACAGGAATACGCTGGTTTCGTCAAGCCGCAAGGCTGGACCACCGCACTTGGCTAAATATCATGTACGCGTTCTTGCACGCCTGCGCTGAGCACTGTAAGATATGACAACGTAAATACTACGGCGTAACACGCCACGGGAGATCGGTAATGCGCTATGACATCACATGCCAAACGGCTTTCTTGCGCCATCCTGATGAGGCGTGCCAGCTGCTACTGAAAGTCAACAAATCGCGCAAGCGCGCCAAGAAGCCGTTGCTCTCCAAAGAAGACCTGGCTTGGAGCTACCAGGTGGCAGAATGTATATCGGCATCAACCGGTCACCTACCAAAAGAGTGCATCGGCCGCGCTTACCTAGAGGGCAAGCTTGAAGATCTCTTTATCAGTCTGGGCGCCAATCCAGTTGGCAGACAGCCGTCGACTATCGATCTGGACAATAAAGCACTGCTGGCAGGTCCAGACTCGTCGCTGCCAGTCGAAGTATTGGGAGCTTCTGAAAATGTGGGCGCTCCAAAACTTTGGCTCTGGCAACCATTTGACGACTCTGCCCCTGGCTGGCAAGCCTGGGCTGTCAATGCGGCATCCAGCGTTTCTTCAGGAGCGCTGCTCGAAATATCCCGCGGCCGCGACAGCAAAAAAGTCCTCTTTGACGGTAAAAACTGCTTGTCTTCCCTTATGCCGGAGACCGGAAAGGCGGCCAAAGAAAAAACCTCGCACGTTGTTGATCCAGCGTTGGTACTAGCCGCGCATCTATCCAAGGTCAACGACTTCAAATGCAAACTGCTGGAGCCGTCAACGCAAGACCTTATTGCGCTTTTGTCAAAAAGCCGCGGTTTCTCAGTCATGACAATTGGCGGTCAGTCCAACGGCGCCGCAGCGCCATTGCCTGATCGTGCGCATGACCAGCCAGAGCCATCGGCCGCAGCCCGCCACTTCGACTATGGGCAATGCTTGTCAGAACAAGAGCGCACCAGTCTGGCCGACTTGTTACTTTCCAACACACCAGCAGTCATGAACTTCGCGGACATGCTCTCTACCATGGCGGCTAGAGCAAGCGCTAACCCACCTGATCGCCGTCAGGTATGTCTGGCCATCGCCCAGGGTGAGCCGGTTGCCGCAGTTATTGCAAGATTTGGGGGGCTCCAAGGCGACCCGGATGCGGTAAATAAATCGCCTCGCCGAACCGTAAGGAAAGTTGGTAGTAAATAACTGCAGTGGCGCTCAGCTTCAATGTGCCAACCCTCTAGCAGCCACTGTCAGTTGGTATGTAGTAGAGTCTAGCCATGACGCCAAAGTTGCGGCACAGCACCATCGTGTTCCCCGTGGAACTCAGCGGCAAGCTTTTCGAAGTCGCTACTGCGATTGACTGTCATTTTGTTTACAAGTTTCACATTGCGGATTGCCAATAGGGCTGGACACATCATTAAAATTTGGTTAAGCAACAATGTTGCCAATCATTTTCCTGCCATGACCCGTCATTTACGTTTGCTCGTCTTGTCGCTCGTCTTGCTCCCAGTGTTAGCCGTAGCTGGCGCCCTGGGCTATGCCAGTTTTGGCATCCGGATTACACCGGCCACCATCCTTGGCTCCAACGCTTACCGCCACGCGGCTACCACGGTGCCATGGGCTACGCGCCTGCTGTCCTTCCGCCAGACCGATGGCACCATCAGTCGCGGCGTGGAAGTTGATAAGCCAGGCGCTGTAGCCACCGTACTCTATCTGCCTGGCGCTGGTTTTACCTTGGATCGTTACGGATCCATGGTCAGCCAGGCATTTGCCGGGATCCCGGTAAATGTTGTGGTCTACGACCGCCGCGGCTTTGGCCGCACCGCGGGAGTACCCGATCTCGACGCCGCCGCCAGCGACGCCTGGGCCTTGTACCGACACACACTTGCCTCGTCAGGGTTGCCGGTAATCATCCATGGGCACTCCCTGGGGACATTTGTAGCCTCACGACTGGCGGCACGACATAGTGTCCCGTGGTTGGTACTTGAGGCTCCTGGCACCACTCCAGCAGCCTTTGTTAGAATCCACCTTCCTTGGTGGCTGGCTCCAATAGCCCGCATACATGTTGAAGGGGCGCTGGCCGCAGCCAACAACCTGGTCGATCTGAAACGTGCTTCTGCCAGGGTTGTATTGATAGCAGGAACCATGGACACCGTCTTGCCAGAGGTCTTTGCCAAGACCTTGGCCAGCCACTTGCCGCCAGCCCGCGTCAGCCTCGTCGTGTGCCGCGGCGGGGACCACGATGACATGGGCATCAAGGGTTGCTTTCGTCCAGCCTACAAGCGCATCCTGGCAAGTCTGGGCGCACACGCCACGCCCGACATGGTTGCTCAAGCGCTGCCGCGGGCTCCATAGGCCGAGCGCCATGAGCTAACGATCATGCAAATGCCCATGCCTAAGGATCAGGATCCAGCTGGGATTAGTACCAACAACCAATATCGTGCTTAAAGAGGCAGGGAAGGATGGCCGTACTGCTATCTTCGAAGCAACGCTTCAACTAATACCGGCATCGGAACTTGAAATGTTGTGGGATGATTCAAAGCTGTTCACAAAGCTTTGCCAAGACCTATTCGCAGCCTCTTTACCGCCAGCAGCGGAGATGCCAAGACCACCACAAGCTAGGTCTACAGCCCTCAGGCACCCATAACCAAGCTTTGTGCCAGTTAAGCAAGGATAGCGCCCTACCCACAGCCGCCCAAGTAAAATCTATTTTTGCGGTAACCCAACCACACGAGACGCGTGCTAAACCTTAAAGCAACTCTAAGTTCCTGCCGCGACGCCACTATCTATTGTCTACTATCTGGGATAGTGTATACTTTAGGAACGCATGATAGATAAGTAGGTTACTATGTCGACAGGTGCCCCCCTAGGCAAGCAGGTAATATCTCGTCTTAACGACATCACCACAGTGATCAGATGTCGCGGTAAGCGTGACCTTGACCTGTTCTTGAAAGAACAGAAGACTATAGTCAGGACAAGGGGCAAGGTTTGGCTTGGGTTAGACGCGCTCTGTTTGGGGCTTGCCATTAGTGGCTTTGTGTTTGTGGTTGGTGTTGGCGGAGCTGCTGTGTTGGACAGCGTGGAAGGCCGTGCGCCAAAGGCCACTGTAATGCAGGAAGCGCCATCCTTGGCGACAGGAGCCGTGGTTACTCTGGGTCAAGTCGTTGCTATAAGGGTTGTTGGATCTGGCAATATGCGTGGTGACCGCCAAGACCAGATCAGCCAATCGCTTAAGCATGCGTTCCCGTCATCTGGTGGAGTGCAGCCGCAGGCCGTAGCGAGTAACGAAGTTTACATTAGAACCGCTGAAGATAGGAATGTGCTTGTTTCTGTAGTACAACATGCGGGCCAGACCGCGCTTGACGTTGGTGACGAAGTCAAGATAACTACTGAAAACGGTAAATCCTACATTTCTCCTGTGGCGTTTGCTGTAAGCGCCTCCACGAACACGGTAAACCAGACGCCTTTACAACGTAAGCTGCGGTAGCGCTGTCGCCAAGTAGCCACAGGTCCTTGCGTCTCATTGTTTTGCACAAGCAGATATTGCCCAATATATGGGGCTGTCCTAGGAGCGGCTAGTTTGAGCGCTTGATCCAGGCTTTCAGGATCCGCAATAGTTGCCCCTGAGAGCCATAGTTGAAGCGCCATTCACGCTCTTTCAGAAACAAGTGGAAGTGCTCGCGCGGGATGCCGTTGTCGTTCGGTTGCTTCATTCCTGGGAGGACGTATTCGTTACGTGAAGCATGCGTCTGAACTCACTTTCCAAGTACACATGGCTTAGAGCTTGAGTCAGAGTTACTGCCGAAGCGCCAGCTTGCATCCCAGGTCGCGAGATTTGCCAAGGCCAACTTTTACGCGCATGGTTGCGCTTGGGCTTTTCCTTGTCGAGACCGGCGACGGCGGTAGTAGTATCAGGCACGGGGCGAGAGGATGCCGGATATGCCGCCGGACGTCTACCTCGCTTGGCTTGCGCTATTACCAGATGAGGCCTAGTATCGCCATACGGACTTTCCGATTTGACTTAAACCGGCGGGGTCGTCGATATCCATATCTCCTTCGATGAAGGTAAAATGACAATACAACCTGTTGATATCCAATATTTCGACGTCATCAAGTTCCGACACGCTCCGCAGTGGGGGGTAGCTTTTAACTGGACGAGTGTCTTGGGTGTCTTGGAGGAAAATGATATCCCGGCAAAGTTCCGGAGCCTGCGCATTGTGGACTCTGCCGTAACTGTGGAACTTGCCACCAAGTCCGGCGCCGTGGCACTATTAAGATTCCATCAAGACGCAGAGTCGGCAGAGCCTCCAGCCCGTCTTTTGGAGCAATCCGCATGGAACACATTGCTTACGGTGCTTGGCCGCGAGAAATCGTTGTTCTTTATGGCGCTGGACAAGGATGGATCTCCGTTGTGCGAGAACGCTGCCAGTTGGATAGGCCGCTTCCGCTAGTTGTAGCTTTGGTGCGAACAGCGCTGGCGACGAAAAGATACCAAGGTCACGTGCGTAATTGGACCTCGTCTTGAATCTGTCACACGTTGCCGGCAAACCGAGAACGACGTCAAGGTTGTCAATCATAGTACGTACATTGCCTGCGGCGATGCTATGATTAAGAAATGCCAACTAGTCCAAACAAAGTTTTCTGCGCAGCGATAGAACAAGGCGACTTGGCAAGCGTTAAGCGCATGTTAAACAAGGGCGCAAATCCAAGGGCTGCTGCCTCACGTCCGCTTTGGACAGCCGCAGCTTCAGGCCACCTGAAAATAGTTAAGCTATTGTTGCCGTTGTCCGACCACAAGACCGGTGCCACATCGGCATTGCGGGTGGCCGCCAGTAACGGTCATCTTGAAGTGGTCAAGCTGCTGTTATCGATACCCGACCCGAAGGCTGACACCTCTACAACGCTGGCTCTGGCAGCCGAAAGCGGTCATCTTGAAATAGTCAAGCTGCTATTGCCCTTGTCCAAGCCAAAGGCTGACAACTCTAGAGCGCTACAGTTGGCTGCTGAGGACGGCCATCTTGAGATAGTCAAGCTGCTGTTGCCTGTATCTAACCCAATGGCTAGCAACTCTTATGCCCTAAGGGCATCTGCATGTAATGGCCACATGGAGATTGTTAAGTTATTGCTGCCATTCAGTGACTTCGCACATATGCTGAAAGACCACGATTTCGTTAAATCTCAAGGTTGTGACCTGTTACTTTCATGCCTCCCTCAACTCTTAGTTGAAAAGTTCATGGTTGATTACCCGCAAGTGGACTTCCCTCGCGCCCGCGCCATGTTGGCAGCCAAATATCTACACCGTCGGCCAGCAACTACAAGTCGTACTTATGCCAGCCGCGCTCGCGCATAGCTGGTCATCGATAGCGCTGTGAGCGATAGCCACAATCGGCTTGAGAGCGACACTGTAAAGTAGTAGGCACCAGCCATCTTGAAATCGTTAGCCGCCTGTCGGCCAAAGGCTCTACGGAGAACCGCCAGAGCGAGCCAGCCTTGTAAACCATGAGCTCCTGTCCGTCTTGGGATAATCAAGCCGCTACTGCCGTTGTCGATGCGCGCCTTGATTTTGTATTTGGATATCGAACCGGTATCCAGCAACGGCTACGTGCATCACTGTGCCGAATCAATCAAGGGCAACCCCTTGGCTTGATGTTGGACTACCATGCCAGATGCCACCCGGTAGCGCTCAAGCTCGCCAACGGTTACAAAGCAAAATCCACGTTTTCCAAGATTGGAAAGGATGCCGTCCAGCGCTGCCACAGTAACCGGATGAATATCGTGCATCAGTAGTAACCCACCGGGTCGTGCGGCAGCCTCCACTTGTTGGCTCAATCTTTCCGGAGACGGATCGCGCCAGTCAACCGAGTCCTCGTTCCAAAGCACCACGCTTAACCCACTGGCCAACAACCGCTCACGCTGGGCATGGTCAAGTAAGCCATAAGGCGGCCGGAATAATGTCACTTGCACCCCAGGCACCGCGGCAATGATCGCAGCGGTAGTCGCAGAGACCTCTTTGTCTTGCGCGCTCCTCGATAAATGAGGCAGCCGCGGATGGTCAAACGTATGGTTGCCAATCGTGTCGCCAGCCGCAATCTCGGCTCGTAGTTGAGATGGAAATCGTAAAGCGTTGCCGCCGACCACAAAAAATGTTGCATGCGCATTGTGGCGCGCCAATATCGATAGTATTCTTGGTGTGTATAGTGGTGATGGCCCGTCGTCAAAGGTTAGCCCCAAGGGCACGCGCCCAAGGCACGCCTGGGTGAGGCTGGAAGCTGCCGTGGGAGACTGCTCATGCGCTGCCAGCAAAGCCGTTGGAGCCAGTAGTAAGGTCGCGATAAGGCTACAAAGGCCTAGTTGATGGAGCCGCCACCAGATCGTCATCTTGGAGCCCTTTCCGTTCTTGGTTGCAAAAAGACAGCTATTCGCTGCTGGAAAGTGACTCTTAACCACAGTTTAACAAGTTGTCCAGCCCCATATCTGGCCAGCGCGTATAAATAGTGCCGTTGAAGGAGCTGTGGATACGACGATAGACGCCCACATCTGGCAATAACGCAAATCGAGCGAGGTAGACGTCCGGCGGCATACCCGCTCAAGCTAACCTCGTAACCTGGGCTTCCTGGGTATATCGGTACCCTCTAGTCCGCGTACGCCAAGCTGCCACGCGCCAACACCACTTTCAAGCGGTGCCAGAAAGTCAAGCCATTCTTGTGCATTATCCTTTGTCCACTTATGAACAGGTCCGAGTGCTCGGGTTCTGATACGGCCAAGCGCGGCCGCCACACTCTCGATCCATCCATCGTTACCCATTTTGTCCCAATCTTCACGCTTCCACGCACCGATACTACTCCTCATCGCCTGCGCTATTATTCCGCAGTTTCCAACTGACCTATCCATCGCCTCAATCGCCTCGACCAGCCCGGCCACGGTGGCTCCACACAGTACCCCGTTCCTGTCAGCAGTTAACCCACTGTAATAATCCATTACTGTTGTGCTTGCGAAGTCATTCATTGTTTCCGTAAACGCGCCTCGATCAAACCAGCCGCCAGGTGCTTGTGGTACAATCTTCCGCAAAACATCATCAAGCCCGATCTTGCCGAAAGACATCACCGCGGCCGCACGTTTGATGTATGTTCCAGTTTCAACTCCAACCTCGCCATCGAGCTTGGTAAGTTCACAAGCTACATCTTCAACCATCTCCCATGCTCCAGCCCACTTTGGGTGCCCAAGAATGGCTAGGGTGGTTTTGCGCATGCCGGTAATCTCGCCAGGCATAGGCACATCGATGACCTTGGAAATAGCACCGCTCTTGCGCCAGGCGGCAAGCGCACTAAGGCTGCGGTTACGGGAGTCGTAGCCAGACTTGGCGGTAATCGCTATCCGCACCCAGCACGCCGCCAGCAATAACGCTAACTTGATATGTGTATCAGTCCACACGCCGCACTCCTCACTCACGCACAAGTTTGCCGCAGTTTTGCTCCCCTTCTGGCTAGCCATTCCATGAACCATTCTGCGCAAGCTCCCAAGCAGTAACGTTGAACGTGTATCCTCGAGACGTCCACGCTTTTGACCAGCTGTGACCAGCCGCTTGAGGTTGTTTCTCCCGGGATACCGATATAACATTTGCCATACGTGTTCAAGCGCATCGCTCTTGCTAAGTACTTGCGCATGTTTAAGTACACGCACCATCTCGCCAACGACAGCCCGATTAAGTCGCCTTCCCCAATGCGCGTAACATGGCAACCCCTCCTTGTCGCATATGCCGGCATCCGCTCCGTCATCCAAAAGCTGCCTCACAATGTCTGCCGAGGGCGCATGGAATAGTGCCGTAGCTCCATTGGCGTCTGTAAGGTTAGGATCAGCTCCATTGGCCAAAAGCTTCGTAACGATTGTTGTTTTGAAGTTTTTGGCAGCCGTATGAAGCCATGGCGTGGTGCCATCGCCATCTCTTAGGAGATTGATCTCTCTGGCTGTGAACCGGTTGCCCTCCAGCATCGCGCCAAAAGCTTTCTCGCTGACCATAAAAGCCGCCTCGAGAGGACTTCTGCGCAGGTCGTCATCGCTGCGCTTGGCGTACAACAAGTCAAGCTTATAGCGTGGATCTACCCCGGCATACAATAGCCTGATAGCTACCTCATCAACGCCGTCTTGGTGCTTGTTGTTATCCCACCCCCTTAAGCTTGCCGTCAATAAATTAATGCCATCATGCTCCTCCTTGATATCAAGCCCGGGATCAAAAGCGGCCTTGTATAGCAGCCGCACCTCGTTCTTGTTGGCAGCCGGCCTGCCAGCATATCGAAGTACCAGCCATTGCAAAGAGGGTTCGCTCATGCCTCCATTGTACCTCAACTCAAGCCTCGCTGTGTTCATGCCGTATGCCAAGCTAAAAAGGCCAAGACAGGCTGCTGAAGCCTGGATCAGGCTTAAAGATCAGATGCCAAGGCGCAGGT
>CAJDWE010000015.1_pt1 | contig 14923 bp, 18 predicted proteins | sample 7391521 | NCBI WGS metagenome assembly CAJDWE01 (sample SAMEA7055732, study PRJEB34461) | soil metagenome | biome: terrestrial ecosystem; feature: Peninsula; material: soil | place: Antarctica | collected 2016 | reverse complement strand
CGATTTACGTTATTGCCAGGTGAGACCGAAAATAGCCATGCGGACGTTCCGATTTGACTTAAACCGGCGGGGTCGTCGATGTCCTTATCTCCTTCGATGTATCGTAGCACCAAGGTACCGCCGGCGCCCTCTTGGATTTTAGATATGTAGTCCCAAGTTTCTATCCAGTCGCGGGCTGTGGTTAATGCCTGCGCAGGTGCAGATTTGGCGCCGCAGATTGGAACGAATACAAAATCATTCTTGCCGACCTTAGCGTTTAGCGGTGGATTTTCAAGGAAATTGAGATTTAGCAATTCCGCCGCTTTCTTACTTGCGTTTAGCAACGGCTCTCCATGGACGTTGGTATCCGACCCATACATCACTACGGTTGGGGCAGGAGTAGTGCAATCGATCTGAGCCGGAGGCTGTTTGTCAGAAGATAATTGGTTGGCGATGGCGTGTTTTATCTTGACATCCAAGGACGCGCCGCGGCCCAGCATCGAAATCAGAACGTCATAAACCAGGTTGGCTTCAATAGCAGCTTGGTGATTAGTTGGTGAAGACGGTGACTCTTGCGTATTTGCATTATTAGTGGGCATTGGCATGTCTCAGGGTTTTATAGCTGCCATTCTAATGGATAACCATTGATTGGCAGGCGACAGCTTGAGATTGCCAGGATTGGGTCTGGATCAGAGCGCGCGGGAGGGACGCATGGTTGTTCAGACAAGCCTTGCCGGATGCGGAAGAGTGATCTCGACACGACATATGGTTGAACGTTTCTCCACAAGCCGACGGCTTGCGATGAGCTGGCTTGGTTTTTGGTCGAGGGGATAACAGAGCCCATATCTATGCTCTACCAAGATGGTTGTTCCTCTTGCTACCAAGGGAATAGGTTTGCGCGGCGTGCGCCTGGCTTGGGCGTCCAAGACCACAGACATGGTTGGCGCCTTTACAAGCTAACGGCAAACGATGGGTCTATGGAGATTGGCGACGGCGCGGAGACGGGGGCCGTGGCGGAGGTGGAGGAGGCTGTGGGCCGGCGACCATGATTTCAAATTTCTTGGCCAAGGCGTGGTACATGTTTTCAGTGAAGTCGGACGAATCGCAAGTTGCGCAGACGTATGTATTTCTGACGAATGGCGCAGCGAGTGTTCCTTTGTCTGCAAGCAGACCAAGAACCAGCGGAGTAATACAGGCAGGGTCATTTAGAACCGGTAAATCGTCAAACAAACAAGTACCACCGGCGGCATTATGGATACATGTAGTGGCGCGCGAGAAGACCTCGTGTAGCGATGATGGAGGGGTGAGAAGTGAGGGAGAAATAGATGCGAACACGAAATCGTCCTTGGTTACCCGCATCATAGCAGGAGGGCTATCCAGGAAGTTCAGGCCGAGCAGATCAGCCGCCGCCTTGCTGGCATCGCGGATGATAGAAGTTTTGCTATAGCCATGAGGAGCTAACAGCATGGCTGCTGGGATTATTATTGGGTACATGTAGCCCTTGCGTGGAAATCTATAATTTGGATGACGGACGGCGAAGACTTGCTCGACCTTGGTGTCCAGTGATGGGGAGCTACCAAATAGCGACATCAGGATGTCATCAATTATTTTTTCCTTTATAAGCGATATCTCTGCCAGATCAGGCAAGGTAACTTGAGCCTGTGAAGCAACGCCATTAGTGGTCATGATCATCTGCCTGGTTTCTCATCCATGCCGCCATCACTAAGCTTACGAATCAGTTCTGACGGAGAAATAGTGTGGTTATCCCCCTCCGCGCCAAACTGTTCGGGTGGCTTGGTTTCATCATCCTTATCTCCTTCTTGGTGCGAACGCGACTTTGCGGATGGTTGCTCGGATGATTTCTGATCGATCTGCGAGGTGGCCTCCGGCGGGGTGGGCGGGCTAGCAAACACTGCGCCGGGGGCGGCAGCGCGCAGTCGGCTAGCCATAGATTTGAAGGAGGCATCTGAGAGGTGCCCCTCGGCAGTAACGTGATGTGCGGAAAGCGCTGGGTGTGAGTAGTCATGATATTTTTGATTCTGATCAGGACCGACGCGGACATTAGACAGCTGCATGCCTGGAGTGACGATTTTGAATTTCTTCGCAATGGCTGAGAGCATATCTTCAGTGTAGTTGCCTGGCTCACCGGTTGCACAGATGTATGCATTTCCGACGGAGTATAGCCCCTCATTTTCGAGCAGACCAAGAACCTCGGCGGTGGCGTTGGCAGGGCTATGCGTGCCTGGCAAATCGTCGAACAGGCAAGTACCGCCGGCGGCGTACCAGAGGGATTGGCAGTGAGCAGCCATGAAACGATCGCGTATGTTTTTCTCAAGCCCGCGATACGTTCTAGCAGCGGATGGGTGGATGGTTGTGAATACGAAATCGTTCCTGGTGACCGGCGTCGTTACGGGAGGGTTCTCCAGAAAATTCAGGCCTAACAGATCAGATGCTGCCTTGCTGGCATCGCGGATCATGGAAACTTTTTCATCGCCAGAAGGATCTAACAGCATAGATGCTGAAATTACTATTGGGCACATGCTACCTTCGACTGGGAACTCGTAGGCAGGGTGCCGAGCGGCAAAAACCTGCTTGATCTTGGTTCTTAACTCATGATCGGAACGGTTGTACATAGACAACAAAACATCGTCAATCATGCCCTCCTTGATCGACGATGTTTCTGCCGAATCAAACGAAATGGTTTCATCTTTGTGGTTAACGTTGGCGGTGGGCATGATCGTATCTCGAGTTGGGGGCTTGCTGTCAATTTAACTAGAATCAATGAAATAGCAAGCGGAAAGCGCTACGGCGGGCGAGCACATATAGGTTGCTGGTTGGTCACCTGTATGCGGGACGGCGTGCCAGTGTGCCCATCCAGGAAGGCGCCATGACGCCTGAGCCAAGCGCAGCCACGAAGTAGAAACCTGGATATTGATTGCCATACATTGTGATAAACTTGGCAGATGAAGTTTGCCCTGCTAAGCGATCTCCATATGGAAGTGTCATCCTTTCGGCCTAAGCGTGGCCGTGCGGATGTAGTCATCGTGGCAGGCGACCTCATGGCCGGGCCAGAGGAAGGTTCATAGCTGTTGCGACGGGCGTTGCCAGAGGAAACCATTGTCTATGTGCCTGGCAACCTGTTTCGTGGGCACTTTTCTATGGCTCAAGCCTTGTGCCGCCAACATGGCGCGGGTGCGTGGCAAGTCGAGGCCGGTATTATCATTCATGAATTGCTTGGCCAGTGACGATGGCAAGCACGAGAGCGGCAGGTTGCAAGCTGGAGAAACGATGAAGTCTGAGCACTTCAATATCTCGGCGGCATTGCTATATGGCAACAGCAGCTCGACGATTTTGATGCAACCGTTTTCACACGCCCCTCGCAGCGCCCAAGAGCCATTAGCTTTTGGATCAGGCGCCAGCAGCAAGAGCTTGACGATTTCTAGCTGGCCGCCGTCGACAGCGCATCGTAGCGCATAGGAGTTGCCAGCTTTTGGGTCGGCGCCCGCGTCAAGCAGATGCTTGACCTCATCCAAATACCCATTTTCGGCGGCTTTATGCAGGGCGTTGCTAAGCTTGGTTGACAATGGGTGATTATAGCACCTTGGTAAACATCGAGCGTGCGCTGACTTTATGGCTGCTGATTTTGCTGTTGACTTTCTTTGCTTCATGCGATTGTCGCGCAGGCTTACAGAAATATGTTGTATCTTATCTTCAAGCTGGTGTACAATGACTGCACTGAATCGTGAGGGCTATCAAATGCTAGTTGAGCACCCATTGGTAGGCCGCCGATTTTCTCACAAAGAAGCTGGCGGCGTAATGAAAACCTACCGGTTGGCCAAGGTCGTCAATCTGGCCGGACCGCCTGCGTGCCTGTGCCTGTTCTCTACTAGTCCTTGTGGAAAAGAGAAGGTGTCCGACATATCATTTCTGCGTATCGAAGTGTCACCAAAGCATGCCTTATTGCCGATGCTTAGCATATTTGGGATGAGTCTTGTTGGTGCGGACATGATGACGGCTGGCTAGACATCTTGTGCCTTAGTAGCAGCGCTTTCAACCATCAAAATGGAATGAAACATTGCTTCTACCAGTAGTGGCTACGTTCCAGAATAACGTGATTGTCAGCGCGATACCTGGAAACAATAAAGTCATAACAGCACATAGTCTCAGCACTCCATGCGTGGCTAATGGGTAATGGCGTCGCTCTGGTTCTCGCCGGACCTTACCCGCTGCTGCTGCTGGGGTCTCCGCGTCGCTGTTCTTTCCCAGTTCACCAGCCTTTCTGCCTGCGCTTCCACCAACCGCGCCACACTGCCGGTTTTAAAGTAGCCACTTCCACAACCTGCACACAGCGCATAGCCTCTTTCTCCGTTGAAGCCAGGCGGCGGCAACAATACCGCGGCCTAGATTTGTCTACGTTTGGCCCGGCGTATTTGGCTAATCACCGCCCATCCCGCTTACCGCTTATGCGTGCTAGACTTGGCAGATGAAGCTTGCCCTGCTAAGCGATCTCCATATGGAAGTGTCATCCTTTCGGCCCAAGCGTGGCCGTGCGGATGTAGTCATCGTGGCAGGCGACCTTATGGCCGGGCCTGAGCCAGAGGAAGGCTTATGGCTGTTGCGACGGGCGTTGCCAGAGGAAACCATTGTCTATGTGCCTGGCAACCATGAGTTCGACGCGGCTAGAGAAGACGTTGTCTTGAAAAGACTCAAGGGGACGGCGATTGATCTAAACATAACCATGCTCGTCAATCAAACTTGCGACCTACACGGCCTACGCATCATTGGCACCCCATTATGGAGCGGATTCGATTTGTTCGGGCCTGCGAAGCGGGCGGCTGTTTGTAAACTTGTGGGCATGGGGGTCAGCGATTTTCATCATCAAAGACTTGCCGATGGCAGACTGTTGACGCCGGAAATCATGCGCTTGAAGCACCTTGAAGCGTTGGCCTTCATCGAAGCTGAAATCGATCAAGCCTGGCGGCAAGAGATACCTTTTATGGTGGTAACGCATTGGGCGCCAGCGCGTGGCAGCATAGCCAAAATGTACCAAGGACAACTCGAAAACGCCTACTGGGTCAACGCTTGCGAAAGACTGGTGGCACAAGTCCCATTGTGGCACCATGGGCACTGTCACCACTCCTTTCGGTATCGGGTTGGCGGTAGCCATGGGCTTGGCGAAGTCGCGTGTAATCCGCGCGGATACTCACGTCTTGCGCAACTTTCCAGCAACCCTGACTTTTCCAACCCATTGGTCGTCGAGGCACCCAGATTCTTGCCAAAGCGACCAGACGAGCACGCTCTCATGCTGGCAGAAGTTAAGACAGCCAAAAGCTTGCGGTTGGGCTAACCGATTGGCTGGTGGCGTCTTCAGAGCCAACCAAGGTGAGATGGAGTCACGGCAAGGCGGATTGCCGGCATTGGCGAAAGACAGCGAAGACCTTGGGCCGAAAGGCTCAATCCGAGGCGCTTTATTGCTGCGGGGAGTCTGCGCCAAGGTCTTCGCTGTCCAGTGTGCCAGCATAAAGCAAACCGTGCAACTCGGTTGCGGTATAGCCGCGCTGGAATGCGCTGTGGCCTTGGGCCATTATGGGCTTGCTGGCAAGGCGTTTGGCAGGCCGGCTGGAACATGGGCGGCTTTACGTACAGTACGCAAACCTGGCGAGTCATCAAAGATGTCGGCCCAAGCGCAATGTACCAGTGTTGCCCAAAAAGGCGCGATTAGCATGAGCGAGGCTGGAGCCAGGTACAAGGCGACCAATAGTGCCATGAAAACCAGCCAGAGAGCGATCAGGCTTTTGGTATTGCGTGACTTGGCCAGGTCGCACAGCAAGAAAGCATCTGTGGTTGGAAGGCCATGGCGGATGGTGAGCCACGGCATAAAGCCGGCCGGGCCGTCCATTCGGATCAGGTTCCATAATAGCCACACCTTGACCATGATATTCCAGCCGCCGCTTAGAGCTACCCATGGGCCAGATGGCGGTGGCTGGATCGGCATTGAGTCGGTATGGGCGATAACGACAACCAATGCCGCTACGGCAATGACCAGTATTGCTCCAAGAGCTTTGACCGACATTGCCCTGATTATTCCAGCGGCGTTTGGTTTCAAGTCACGCCAAGCTTCAATAGACAAAGTCGACAAGTCCACATAGCCGTTTGCCAGTACTTGAGCCATCTTTGTGCGCAGCATAAGCAAGGGCACTTCCAGCGCGGCCAGAACCGGCAAAATCGTTATTCCAAGAAGCCCTGGTGTACGGATGGCTGCATAGGCGATAATTGCCAGCAGCACATTGAGCAATACTTCACAAGGCAACCACGTCCACATGCCGCGGCGCAAGATGCACAAAGCATCATGAAGCCAGACCTTCCAGGCATCGTCTGGGCAGCTGCGGGGGTTAAGAAGGTTGACAGCCATGGGCAGATTATACTATTGGCTGGTGCTATGTTGCAATCTTGAAACATGGTGCGGCATGGGCCTTGGTCGTTGGGGTGAGAGACCAATGGCCATAGTGCTGGAGAGCTGTTCCCCAACTATGTAGAACAACACCAAGCGCGTGTGCGTACACGCGCTTGGTGTCTGTTCGACAAACTTTTCCCTGCTACCTGGCCGGGGCTGGGGTGCGACCGCCACGAAATGGCAGCGGCGGGGGTGCAGACGCGAGCGACTGTGGCGCCTGCGGTTGCGGAGAAGCCCAAGCGTTGGCTCTCACTACGGCTTCGATCAGGATATTACGCAGGGCGCTGTTATCAAGCGGTGAGATTGAGTGAAGGTTAAGCTCATCGATGATTTGGTAACTGGTGTCACGGGCGATAATGCGCAAGGCCAGTGGAACCGGCGCGTTGGCGGGCTGTGTTTGAGGAGACGTTGGCAATGGCATGGGAGCGATTGCCATGGCTTGCGCCAGGTCATCCAGCAATTGCGATAGCGAGACATCGTGCTCACACAATGGCAATGTGACTTCACGCAGATCTTTGTAGGCGTCGGCGGCGTGTGGACCAAACTCGATCTGATTAAGCATCTTCCAGATGGCCGCGCAGCCGTTGCCCTGAAGTCTTGATCTGATGCGAACCACCGCGGTTGCGATGCTCATTGATGGCGAAGTCATGAATGGTCTCCAAAGTTGACGGTAGCTGGTATTCTACCAGTAATTGCAGGTTGGGTCAGGACTTTGACCGGGCGCGTGTGCGAAAGCCGTAAACCGGGTCTAGACCGGCCTTAAGTATCTTGGTCTTGTCGGATATTTCCACCATGGGATTGGCAGGGGCTGCCATAACGCCACCCACGAACATCGAGACTTCCTGAAAAGCGCTGTAAGGGTCCATGATGGTTGCAAAATGCAGCTGCGCAAGACTTGGGTTAACCAACATCAAGGCATCATATGGGGTAGCCTCAAGAGCGCTTATTCCTGTGGCTCGTGGTGGTGGTGACAAGAGCAACAGGGGGCTGTGTGAGCGCAGATGGAGAGAGGTCCAGTCATGGTTAAGGCAACGGTCAAGCGCTGCAACATAGGCGCGGCCAGCGGGTGATTTGAGTGGATCGGAAAGAGTGCGCCAGGAATCCCCAATATCTATTTCGTGAGCGGCAAAGCCCGCAACGAAAGCGGCGGTCTGGCTTGGCTCGAGAGGATGCTTGTTCAGGTAGGCTTGGCGGTGTTCTGAAAGCAGCATCTGGATACTTGGGGCTCCCAGCGATTGGGCATTGCGGACATGGGGTGGGAGATCCACCGGGAATGGCAACTTGCGGTTTTCAGCGGCAGCGAAGAAAGATGAGGCCCAGTTTTTGTATAGCCACACGGGGTGGGCGTGCCCGGCAACCAGCACGAGTCCTTGTGTGACGAGTGTTGAGGATGTCTCATCGCGCCATTCTTGACGGCGTGGAGGGCCAAGTCGAACTTGCCGTGGGGCGATATGGGAGCGCGCCGCTGAGTCTGTCGCAAGCCATGGGAATGCTGGTAATCCGGCGGCGTTTAGTTTGCCAAGACGCGGCTTGCGGCGATAGACTACGGTGTCATCGCGACCTTCGCGGCCGACGGCGTCGTAGTAGTCATGAAATGGAGAAATGATACGCATCGTTGGCAGTTTCGAAGGATCGGCTAGCGCAAGGCGTTGCTTGACGGTGCTGGTAGTCTAGCACGAACATGCGTATGTATGCTGTGCACGTGGCAATGGCCAATCAATGGCGAGGGTCGTTTGACTTGTGTGTTGGCGTAGGCAAACCACGGGCGGCTGCTTCGCGCAAGCCTTGGAGCTGGTCAAGTGGCTTGAGGATTGACGCGGCTTCTTTTGACGAGGCGACAGGTTGCGGATCGTGCGCGTGCAGCACGAAGCGGCCGTGGTTATGGTCATGATCGGCCGCGGCGTCCTCTACCTTGTGTACGACCCATTCCCAGTAACCCAGACGAGTATCATTGTTGGCCACCTCATAGCGCCAGTCTTCAGACGGGAAGTCTGGGTGGCCTGATTGATTCTTGCCGTATACGGCCTCTAAAGCGTCAGCGTTCAAGCCGGCATCTGGTGTGGTCATGGCGAGCTCCTATGGACACTCGTATTTTACAAGAGAATGCTTGAAGTAACAAGCGCTGGCCGTGGCAGCACTGTGCGCTAGTTGCACACATCACGCCCAAGACCCACTGGTATTTTTATGACAAGCGGCTTGCTCGGTGCCCCTATTTGCATTGCGCCGCGTGTGCCAACATGGTAACAGCGTATCCAGACCGACACCGGCAAGCGCATACAGGCGGTACCAGTTGGTAACAAGTTACAGAAAGTGGCCTGTCACGCCACGATGTTCTAGCCTGGGCAGGCTTGCAGCAAGGAAGGCGGGCTTGGCTCCAACTGGTCGAGAGTAGACGAAGAGCCTAGCGTGGTCGCCAACAGGTTACGGTGATCCAGCATACGGGCTGCCAGAGCGGTCAGCCCCGCACTGAACACCTTACTGCCGCCCATCGATGGATGACGCAGACGAGCGCACTGACGGCCGACCCTGGCCAGGGCTTGCTCGGCAACCCGCCCCACGGCGGCGACCGCCATGTTGGCCGGGAGGCCTGCGAGTAGCAGTGCCAGCCCTTCTTCAGCCGGCTGGGTTTCGATTTGGCGCGGAGTACGATTGCTTAGAGGCCCTTGTGATGGATCAAATGGGTGCCAAGGGAAGGCGTTCCACATGATCGTGTTCTCAAGCAAACCGTGTTCGGTCAAGCCTGCTACAACCTGGGTTGCCGAGCCTTCGGCCCACGGACGGGCGCGGGTGGACAACCGCTCTGGCAACAAACGAGGGATCTTGTGCTCCAAGATGAGGCTTTCGGAGGTGAACGGAACACCGGTGATGCGACAGCCCCTGTAGCCTGGCGCCTCACCAACCAAGAGCAGGATTGGTGAGACCGACAAGTGGGCAATAAGGCGACGGCGGCGGCCAAGGAATCCCTGGCTTAGATCATCCGTAGACGCTTGGTTCCACGGGTCAAAGACACCGGTGGCGGCGTGCGGGACGTCGAAAAGCCACTGGAAGAATGGGGTCAAGGCGCCAAAGGCGGCGGTGTCGGTTTCAGGCGTGTCCATGCGTCACCGGTCAGCAGGATGCCTAGCTTAAGGCAGCCATGGCAGACTGACAAGTACGGGTAAGGACTTGGCTGTTGCGTCCAATGAAAGTATCGTATAATAGAACTTTCGTTGGACGCTAAATGAACACCAGTCATCCAGAAGCGCCATTGGCCGTCAAGGATCTGCTGCAAGGGCGGATATTAAGCCGGCTGTTTGCACAACGTGTATGCAAAGGAACCCAGGTCATGGCCCTCAAGGGCGGCATGGCCATGCGCTTGGCGCATGGCAGCTTGCGGCATACCAAGGATATTGATCTTGATGCCGACAACCAGACACCACTGGGCACGGTTCAAGGATGGGTTCGACGAGCGGTGGGTGAGGCCACTTCTGGCGGGTGGCTTGACAACGTACGGATCAGTGAGCCCAAACAGACAGCTACCACTGCGCGGTGGAAGATTAGTGGCATGTTGCCGCGCAGCCAGGCGGCACTCCACCTCACGGTTGAGATATCATTTCGACGAACGATAGCTGCTAGCGATGTACGGCTGCTTGCGATCCCTGGCGACACCAATGAGGTAAGCATTCCTGTTTACACCGACGAGGTGCTGGCGCTGAACAAGATAGAAGCCTTGCTTGCTCCCAGCCGTGATGCGCCGCGGGACGTGGTTGACCTGTACATCTTGTTTCAAGGCAAAGTCGTGGTTGATCGTGTCAAGCTCAAAGAGCGACTCGGCGGCCTTGACGAGAAAGAAGCCATTGATGAGGTATGGCGAAAACTTGAGAGCATGGATGAGGCGCGCTATCAAGCCGAAGTCTTGCCGGTCATGGAAATGGCAGGCGGCACGGTAACGCACGAGGACTGGACCAGTATGCGGCTATTTGTTGGCCAACGGCTGGAAGAGCTACTCGGCGGGACTCGCAAGGGTGCCGGCGTGACACACACAATAGGAAGACATTAAGCATGGTCGCAGACGCAAACAAGTGGGACAGCATGATCAACTTGCTGATGCGGGCGGATGCGCCGCGGGTGCTGACGCCGGCAAGCTTTGGAGAGTGGCTTAGTGCGCGTGGAACCGGGCGCGAGAGGCTGACCGTTACCAGGGCCTTGGCGCGCGCCGAGCGAGCTGGTCTGGTGGACAAGGTAAAGCACGGCATCTATCTCAACTTGCGGGCAAGCCCACAACCACAACCAGATGAAGCCGCCGGGTGGATCAGAAAGGGGGCTGTGGTTAGCTTACAGCGGGTGCTTGGGCAGTGCGGGGTACTCAATAATCCAACTCCAAGAATTACTTGTGTGCTGTCAAAATCAAGGGCGGTTGGCATGGTGGAAGGCGACGGGGAGGACGGAAACAGGTATCTGTTCCAGTTTTCAGGCATGCGCGAGGACCTGATTCCGGCGGTAACGGATGATTGGGCCAAAGATGCTTACCAACCATACGCGGCAGCGCTCATCGCAACACCCGAGAAGGCGTTACTGGACTGGATATATTTAAGTGGCGCAAGCCCGCGTTGGCGGATGCCACCGCGCCAGGATATCGATCTTGATGAGCTGGACAAGGCAAAGCTTGCGAGGCTGGCTAGCAAAATGGGGCTCAAGGCGGAACTTGCGCTTTTTTGCACCGGGCCAGTGGTTGGACGGGCCATTGGCAGGAACCCTTGAGCCATGCCAAGGGTTGACGCCATACCGCTACATTTAGTAGGCGATTTGCCGCGGGCAGACATGTTGGCATACGAGCCCGAAACATTGGTGGCGTGGCCTGGCTTTAGGCAACTGTTTGAACCGGATGGCAATATTGCGTTGGTTGAGGCCACGGGCGGGGACGGCGTCATCGAAGATGGAGCGCTACCTGGGTGGGGGATGGCCTTGTGTGTCTTGTGGCAACACAATGTGCCGCGGCACATTGTCGCAAGTGGCAACATGAATAGGCAACTGGTCGACCTGTTCATCCGGACACTGCCAGGGTGGGCAGGACAAAACATGATCATTCCAGATGGGACGAGCCCCCTCGCTGGCGCAATCCTGCCTGGTATGGTGTTGCTGTTGTGGCTTGGCATGCGGCATGGGCGCGGTGGGTTGCTTGATGGTGCGATGGACGCCAGGAATGCCGGGGAGATGACAAAGGAGCGCAGGAAAGGCTATTGCGTGCCTGGGTACCGCGGGCTGATCGACTGGATCGGAATACCTGATGCCGAGGTGTGGGATAGCGCAATCAAGTTTTCCAGTTATTGCTGGGGGAGATACGGCGCCAGACCGCCCATCAACCGAATCAAAATGCTGGTGCGCGGGTGGGGGCGAGCCATACAGCTTGTCGATCCGGACGGACAACATCAGCTAAGTCAGGAGACCACGGATACCATCCTGATGGCGATATCGGCTTATCTCAAGAGCCGGGTCGGGTTTGAGAGTAAGCAGCGAAACTTGCGATACCGCTTTGGCGGTGTTTACGGAGGGCTGGCGATGGACGAAGCTGTGCTCAAGCTTGGCCGAGCGACACTTGGTGCTGGCATCGACAAGGATGCCAAGCTCGAGTTACTGGTTCATGCTGTAATCATAGGGCGTCATTTGGCAACGACATGGAATGGAATGCGTACGTGTCGCGAAGGAATTGAAGAGCTTGTTTGCCAGGGAGCCATTTTCAAGGGGACGGATGCAACCATTTGGCAGACAGTACAGGAGGTTGACACAGACCTAGCCGACCGGTTGCGAGCAGCCGTATCTGCGGCAAAACTATCGGCACGCGGGGCGTGTGTCGGCATGGCCGTACGCAAGCGTGTGTAACGACTAGCACCTCCCCAATGCAAACAAGCGTGCGCTTGGCAAACGCGGACAGTACCTTTTTGGTCAGCAAGGACGTCTTATGTGGGAGTGGGTCAGTGGCAAGCCACAGTCACTTGTGTGGTCTTTTTGACGACGGCGCAAGAAGGCTGGCTGAGCTGGTGAGCGAAACCAACATGGCAGGGTGGCTGGTGGGCGGGGGAGATGATTTGGCAGGAGCCTTGGTCGGCTTTGCTGTGAGAGGCCTTATCTCAAGAATGTCTTCGACTAGATCTTCGAGTGATTCAGCCATGATTTTGGCAAATTTATCAAAGCTGATACATGACTTGTCAAAGTAGGAAGCAGTATCTTCACTGATCGATATCTCAATTGATCTGCCATCTTCTTGCAAAGAACACCTGAAGGCGCATCCTTCCAGCAACCGATCAGCAATTTCGTAACCATCCACGGTTACGGTAGTAGTCGGAGCATGGTCGGCGTCTATCCACGCAACCGGACTTTTGAACACGTTCCGAAATATCTTGCTGGGATTTGCCATGCCTGTCTACCGAGTGATCACACTGGATGGCAGCATAGCAAAAGCACATAGCTGGAGCAAGCGGTCAAACTTGTAGGGGTTGTCGTTTACCTTGTTCAAAGCGCAACCTGGTTAGCCGGCACGGGAAACCGCTGAGCCTTTGGCATACTGATGTTTATGGCAAGCCTGAAAAGTGTCATATTGGAGCGGAAGCGTGCTAACATGGATGGCAAAGGAGAACTACCATGAGCGAAGGTAACACCCTGTTTACAACCGAACACGACGACAAGCGGTGGCGGGTGCGGCTTGAGGTAGATCAAGACCCGGTAGACCCGCGCGAAATGGACAATCTGTGGACATTCATATTCTGGCACAAGCGCTACACACTTGGCGACAAACAGCCGAGAGATGCGGCTGAGCATGAGGCTTTCTTGCGAGAGATTGCCACAGGCAAAGACGACCGGATTGTTGTCCCGGTTTATATGCTTGATCACAGTGGGCTACGTTTTAGCCTAAGCGATTTCCACGACACGTGGGACTCCGGGGTGATCGGAGTGGCAAGCGTTGCTCGCGGAAAGCTTAAAGTCGAGGGGCTTTCTGAAGAGCAGGCGCTTGAGAGATTGAAAGTGGAAGTTGAAACTTACGATCAGTACGTGTCTGGCGATGTTTATGGGTTTGTGGTGGAGACGCAACCGCTGGGCAGCGATCCTGGCGACAAGTGGAGCATTAGCGACTCTGTCTGTGGATTTTATGGCAGCGAGGTGCGGGGCAACGGTATGTTGGAATACTGGGACAAGCATTTAACCGAGGCTTACGACAAGGCTTTTCCGGTACGCACATCAAAGGTCGATAGCGGTAGCACTGCACGAGCGCGCAAGGCAACACTTGGAGGGTGACTGTTCACCCTTCAATGAGACGACATGTAGTTGGATTGGCCGCTTTGCGGTCGGCGAACGATCTTATGAAGAGCGCGGTGGATTTAGGCTTTATTGGGATCGGTGGCTGCGACTTGCTTTTATTGTGCTTGCCTTTGCCAAGAATGCAGAGATTCGTTGCTACCCGCCCGAACCTCGACTTGCCACGCTCCCGCGCCCCGCTGGTCGCCGGGAGTTTGCGGCAACGGCCAGTAACCAGCACTACTGTAACCATGCCGCGCCGTCGGGCGTGACCAACCAGCTAGTGCTATACTTGTGAAATGCCGGTTGACCTAAATGAGGCTCTCAAGCAGGCGGCTGACAGTGGCTGCCTGGACACTGTCAAGCGCCTGCTGGACAGAGGCGCCGACCCAAGGTTTGATTATTCACGCCCGCTTTGGGCAGCTGCGCGCTCTGGGCGCCTGGAAGTGGTCAGACTGCTGCTGCCACTGTCAGACCCGGAGGCTTCCGAGTCTTGGGCGCTCCAGGTCGCTGCGGAGTATGGTCACCTGGAAGTCGTCAAGCTGCTGCTGCCGGTGTCCGATCCCAAGGCCGGCGGTTCCTCGGCATTGCAGGTGGCTGTCAGAAACGGTCATCTGGAAACCGTCAAGTTGTTGCTGCTGGTATCCGACCCCAAGGCTAACGATTCTCGTGCGTTGCAGTGGGCCGCTCTGGGCGGTCGTCTGGAAATCGTCAAGCTGTTGTTACCGAGGTCTGATCCAGAGGCTGACGACTCTTGGGCGCTGCAGATGGCTGCCAAAAACGGTCACCTTGAAATCGTCAAGCTGCTGCTGCCAGTATCCGACCCCGAGGCTAACGATTCTCGTGCGTTGCGGTTGGCCGCTCAGGGAGGCCATCTGGAAATCGTCAAGCTATTGCTGCCGGTATCCGACCCGAAGGCGCAAAACTCATGGGCGCTCCAGGCAGCTGCCCTGAATGGGCACCTGGAAATTGTCAAGCGGCTGTTGCCAATGTCAGAACCAAAAGCCAACGATTCGCAAGCACTACGACTGGCTGCCCAGAACGTCCACCTGGAGATCGTTAGGCTGCTGCTCCCGCACAGTAATTGTGTCAAGGTTTTGGAGAATACTGTAACCGTCGCGCCGCGAACCTGTGACCTACTTCTTTCGTGCCTCTCACCGGACTTTGTCAAAGAGTTCATAGCCGCTAATCCAAACGCCAACTTGCCGCGTTCACACGCCA
>CAJDWE010000021.1_pt1 | contig 15153 bp, 17 predicted proteins | sample 7391521 | NCBI WGS metagenome assembly CAJDWE01 (sample SAMEA7055732, study PRJEB34461) | soil metagenome | biome: terrestrial ecosystem; feature: Peninsula; material: soil | place: Antarctica | collected 2016 | reverse complement strand
TGAGACAGGGAAAGCGCGGCCGCGGGTATTCTCCTCGGAGACCGCGTAGAGGGCTAACCTTGATTCGTGCGGAATGGGTTTTGAGCGGGTCACCATTTTTACCCGAGGTCACCCAGGCTTCACTGGATTCCTTGCTCTTGGACGCCATGCACTGGTGCAATCGTGAGAAGGCTGACTTCTTTTTGGCCGTACAGAATGCTCAACTGTACCATCGGGAAGCGGCGAGCACCAACTCGTCGAGTATGTCCACCCGGCCTCCGTAACACAGGACATGTGTTTCGGGGCGACTCTCAGTCCGTCGGTCAGGGCTGAGGCGGCTCATCACTTTAGTGGAAGGCTTTGTCAGAGGAGGAGCTTGACTTACGTTTCAAGCTCCTTTACCATGACGCAGGTCATTTCCGTTCGAGATTCTCTTGAGCACATCAACTTTGGAAAACTACGTCAAGGTCTGCCGCCGCCGGATGAAGATGGAGTATTTGATCTACATGGGGTCGCTGGTTGTTCCCTACTCAGTTGCGCTGTTTGTCGGAGTCCCTTTAGCCCTTCATCAAGGGGCGGCAGCTCGTTCCGTGGATCTAGGTATGTTGGGTGCAATCGGACTTATTGTAGCGGTAGTCCTTAGTGCTTTATGGTTCCAATCGTGCGCTCTCCTGAGACTGCCTTCTTTTGCTTGGGAGCGTTCTGCTAAAGCAGACGCCCTTGCTGATGGAGTTGTGTTGTTGCCCAGCGAGTAACTCGCGGGGGTTGTCCTTCCACCCGACCGCGCCCAGCCAAAGAACGCTGTGTCCCTTACTGATCAAGATTTCAGCAATCCCCGGACTCCCCAGCCACCTCTCTAAGCGTTGCCTTTGATAGCCAGCGGCCAGGTATATTGGGAAGAGTTACGAGACGTAGTGGACTAACCTTCCGCGGGTGGCACGGAAAAATAGTTTACTCCAGCTTGTAGAAGGCGATTGATCGGAGGATAATAGGCCCTATCGAACAGCAAGTCTCATCCTGGAGGATCTGGACATGTGGATCGGTCTGATTGTAGTAGGTATCTTGGCGATGATCGCCAGTCTGGCCCTTTGGGCATCTCATGCCGATGAGGTCTTGCCGCTGGAGGCTGAGCGGTACCGGCAGGCGAGGATCGTGCGGATGTCTTGGCATCCGTAAGGCTTTCTCTCCACAGGTCTAAGTCAACGCTTCACCTGCGAACATCGGCTTTCCCGGGAGGTACCTTCAAGCCGGCACACTCTCCCGATCGACTAAAAATCCGTCGATATATCCGAACCCTCTTTCCACTTCGCCGACGCCAACTTGACCCTGTCGGGCTTTCCGGAGGGCGTGTTCCAAGGCGGGCCGCCCAGTCATGTCTGGGTCGTCCCGGTCTTTACTGGCTAAGCTGCGCCAATAGAGATGAGCCGCCATGATCTCTTTCTTACGGAACAGAGCCAACATGGTACTGTCTGGCTGAATAATCTCGGCACAACACTCCAAGCAAACGCTGGTACACCAAACCAAGGAGAAAATCATGTTCGCTTAGGACTGCCGCCTCTACACCTAGGCCATTGAGCCGCGGAACGATCCCAAGGGCCGATGAGGCATGGATGGTAGAGAAGACTTTGTGTCCCGACTGGGTGGCTAGCTGCAACCCCTGCCCTGTATTGACGTCCCGAATCTCCAAAGAGAATCTCTTTTGGATGTCGTCTTGCCAGATCGACGATTTCTGCAATCTGTGCCGTAGGGTAGCCAAGGTCTCTAAGAGTAGGCCTCCACTTTACGTCAGTCTCAGCATACTCCCGAGCAGCCCTCAAGAAAGCGTTGCCTGACAGGCTGGAGGCCGTGGCTCCGCCGGAAGTATCCGTCTTTACCAACTGGGCCTTGGTAATCATGGGGCCATCATAGTAAATGGCTTTGCACCGGTCAACTTCAATGTACCGGTCTTTTTAGTGAGAACTGGTCGGCCCCAGCATGGCAAGCGCCCGGACTACATCCGGGTCAGAGACCTTAGGCACCTTGGCATTAGCCCTCACGGAGTCTCTCAAGATGATGAGGTTAGTTTCAGTGATGACGCCCCGCGTCAGGATTTCTTGCTGGGGCTAACCCCGGTAACGTGTCAAAAGTACTCTACCGCCGGGTCGGCGGGAAGTCATGGACGTTCAGCGTCAAGCGGTAGTCATCAAGGCATCGGTGGCGGCGTCTTGGGGGCACACGCGTCAAGAGATGCTTTGCATACTCAAGCCGCGGCTGCCGGGATGGAACCGGTAACCGCGGCGTTGGGGTGAGAGACCAATCAGAACGACTACACTAGGATGGGTGGCATCCTGGGCAAGCAGGCTGTCGTCATGGCGAAGGCAATCGGGTTGTATTCCTTTAGACGTTGTGGTAAAGTCGCCCTTTGGATTTGGAATTCGCATGACTCACCAAGACAAACAACGACTAGAGGCCAGTGATCCACGGAATGAACACATGTCTCGGCGTGAAGGTAATATCCTTTTCGGTGGTATGTTCATTTGGTTCCCATTACTGGTTCTCGCCGACGCCATGTCTACGGGGCCAGAGGCCGCCCGGCAGCACACCGTGGCTTTAGGCCTCACTCTATTAGCTGTAGTAGCGGCGATTATTTCATTCTCGTTGGCTTGGGGCTCTCTTACCTGGAAGGCTATTACCAAATCTAAAAGTGGTAAAAGTTAACCAGTATTGCCTAGTTTGTCGATACGTTCTGGGCGTAGTCCGGTGGTTATTCGCTTCGCCGACAGGGAGTAGGTGCCTTAGCGACAGCCTATGTACATGTGCCGACCTACCGGACAGAGCCACCGATTAATGTTATGACAAGCGTGCCAACTTGAGCCATTTGAAAGGCGATGGCCAAGATTGATGCCGCGCACCTGACGTCTCCGAGTCCTCATACTCGTAAACGTCGCTCGTTCATGCTGGTGACCGCTCTTGTCTCCAGTATGTGAGCCCTTAAAGCGGAATAAACGTCCGCCGGAAGAGACGCTACCCAAATATCTTCATCTGACACGCCAGGGCGAAACATAACCGCATCTCCATGCCATGGAGCGGGGCTCTTGGCAACGGCTTCGATGATGGCACTGTGACACTGATTGAATGTCAGCAGATCCTGGCCAAGTGCGACATGGCTTTTTCCAGAAAGCTCAAGCGCACTGGCGATGATTTTAGATAACGTGTGTGGCGGGTCTTTTGCGTGAACGCGCCACTGTATTCCAAGGCTAGAACTATCTGAAAGCCATTTTTCCACACTGTTCTCACCCCAGAACAACCACAGCCGGCCTTGACGAACATCCGCATGGTGGACGAATATAGCGAATCGGTCAGCTTTGTACACATTGGCAAGATCCCTTGCGCAAGCGAGAAGCGTCATGCAGCGTACGGCGTGGTGGACGGCTTCATTTGGCAAGGCTTCAAGACCTGGCAATACAATGGCGTCTGAGGCGCTTGAGGTGTTCACTATGGCGACACCGGCGAACACTTTGCGAAAATGCTGGCGCCAACTTTTTGCTTGACCCATTCGGCTACTTGCGCATCATTGCGCGTCTCAATCCATGCGGCCATGGCTTTGTCGTTTGGCCATGCGTCTCGCAATGTTTTCATAAGCTGCCCCAGCACCGGCCCTCTTGCGCCAGTCCATTCAGATACCTTGTTGGCATTAAAGCGTGCTTGTAGATTAATCCGGACGGCATCTTCTGCGAACAATGCGTCAAGCCGCGCGGCAAAGCCTGGGAAACAGGTGCGGGCTTTTTCCACAAATACCGCTCGTTGTGAGACGAAGTCGGCTGCTGCGGCAGCCTTGTTGCACCAAGGATACGCGCCGCGTTTATCTTGATTGGCGTTTAGCCACCCGAGAAAGCGTTGATGAGTACTACGTTTTTTGTCTCTTGCGCGTGCGGCGTGACTGCGATTGTCAGGCAAATAGAAGTCCGGATTGAAGTAAGGCGATGTTGACACGTAACCGAATATCTGTTCGAGTTCGTGAAACCCACCACTAAACACGACCGGATCGAGTCCGAGGAACACCAGGATGGCTGCGGTGGCGTCAGTCACTGGCACCACGCCAATACGTCGAGTTTTGTCGGCGACCTTGTACATGAGCCCATCGGGTGTGTAAGAAAACCCCATTGCGTGAGTCAACACACCAATCAAGCCGCCTAAATCGTTGTAGGAATAGTAATCGCGAGCCGTGTCGAAAGCGGCATGCCTTGTCGTGATAAGGTCGACCTGTATTCCAACATCATCTGTTGGCGCTTGGCGATAATCGAACGAAAGCGATGGACTATCTGGCTTACTTTCGTAGATTTGACGCGTGTTCAAGTTGGCCCGCAGCCAGTTCTTCAGATTGTCGCGGCCAAATCTGTCCAAGGCCTCTCTTTCAATGAGCAGGTCGATATCCCCAAAATCTGACTTGTTGCTGTAGGCCGGTATAGGCTCCACCCGGGCGCCAGAAATGCGGGCGATTTCCCGGCTTAAAGTATGCGCAAGGGGATGGTGTTCGGCCGCACTTAGCCGGCGCACTGGAACTTTCAAGGCTGATCCGCCCATCGTCAACAATCCTTTGGAATGCGCATCATTCTAGCATAAGACAATCACAACTGCTGGGTTGTGCACCAAGATCAAGGCTACGCCCTGTTGGGGTGAGAGGATGTTGTATATGGCGCCGCACGTCTACCTCACCTGATTTGCGTTGTTGCCAGGTAAGACCGGAAATCGCCATACAAACGCTTGCGACTTGACTTGAGCCTGCGGGGTCGTCGATATCCCTATCTCCTTCGATGAATCAGGCAGGGCGTATGAAGTCAAGCGCTTGCTTGAAAATGGCGCTGGACCCAAGGCCGACGTCTCCTTGGCTCTAAGGCGTGCCGCGGCAAACGGGCACCTTGAAGCCGTCAATCTGTTACTGCCAGTGGCCGACCCAAAAGCCGCCGGCAGCTGGGCGCTGCGACAGGCCGCTGGAAATGGATACGTGTAAATCGTCAAGCTGCTGCTGTCGGTATCCAATCCCAAGGCCAACAGATCCTGGGCACTGCGACAGGCCGCCGAAAACGGCCACATGGAAATTGTCAGGCTGTTGTTGCCATACAGTGACTACATCATGGCTTTAGAAAACCCCGGCTTAGTTAGCGCACGTGGCCATGATCTGTTGCTTTCTTGCTTACCAGCACCATTCGCCAAGCAATTCATGGCTAAAAACCCTGATTTCTACCTGCCGCGAGCACGCGATGCTTGCAGCGCAAGGCTTGAGCAGTCGAAAAGAGCGAAGCAAAATAGTAAAGCGCAGGCGCCGACTATCCTGATATCGCTGGCCATTTTACCAAAACGGCACAAGCGTTAGCTTGTGCCCATTTGACACCCAAATCGATCACGATTGGCCTGTTGGATGGGCAAACACTGGGCTCAAGGTTCGCTAAATGTCGTAACCTCGCCGTCTATGGTCATGATCAAGGCGACGCGGTCGGTGCCATCGTGGCTTATGTAGACAACATACTTGCGAGTTACACGCAGTGGCCGTGTATGCCAATCTATATGCACACTGTGCAAAGCTACGCTGCCGTCAAGTAGTTGCAATCCAAGATCGTCGCAACAGCGCCGTGCTGCCTTTATGGCGTGCTCACGGACGGCGAATGCGTGTCCCCATACCGCTACGATCAGCAAAGCCAGAGCCGGTATGAAGATGGTATCCATCTGCAAATGTTAGCGCATATTGGTGTACGCGGAAGATATGTTGCGAGCACGCGATACTGATCAGACACGCAAACGGCGGGATGATGTTGTGGATGGCGCTGTCTGGCGAGCTGCCAAGGTTGCCGAGACAACGGCGGCGCGCAAGGACGGGATGATACACAGGGCATCGCGTTCGCAGGGCAAGAGTTTCGATGCGATTGACGAATCGTGCCCAAGTATGTCTCTCCAGGTCTCTTCCAGTGGCAAGGGATCTGATGATCGTGGTGACGCGAGCGATGTCGGCAGTGGATATACGCGCCAGTCTGGGGGCTGGCTGCTGGCATACGGTGGGTACCCAGCGTTGAGCCTAATAACTGACTCGGCTGAGGCCATAAAGCCGATCGAACCGTCAGGAGCGAGGTTTGTGCCACGAATATGGGCATCCTCCCTATCAACATGAAGCAGGTTGCGCAAACCACGCATGACGCTTAGCACTTCATTGAAGTTGGACGACAAAAACTTGAGCGACTCCTTTGGCCACAGATAAGGGAGCGTTTGCTTTTGGGCACGGCTCAAGCTGAATGGCTCGTTGCGAGAAGCAAGACCTCCCAGGGCGAGGTAGTTCATTGCGATCACGATGCGGCGGATGTTTGCGACAGGCGGATCGGCATCCGATGGGCAGCTAAGCAACAACGTGATGCGAGCAAGCAGTCCGTGCATGATGGTGAATCGCTCAGTATCCGGTGTTGTTTTTACCACGTTGAGCATTTTGGTCGCGGCCGCGTCCAATGAGCGAGCGAGGCGAGGCGATGGGTTTGCACAGCCTGACAATACCTCTTCAGCAAGACGGTGTATCGATGGCACGCCAAACCGATCTGGCTCATTTACCCATTGCGAAAAGGCCGGTGGTAACCCAAGCCATGGCTTTATGTAGCTGGTGAACCTTTTCTTATCCGACATGTGCCAACGCACAGGTGGATGGAAACTTTTATCAAGTACGTCCAGGCTCTCGAGCAGCAATGACGCGACACCGTCTTGTACGGTTGGCAAAAGATGCTTCCTAGCCAAGCCAAGCTTGCGGGCGGCTTCCACAGCCAGGCCAACTTTGGTCAAACCTTGCCAGATGGCGGCCGTGGCGGCCTTAGCCTGTAGATGACGACCATTGGCGAGACGCCAGCCCTGGAGGGCCTCATGACAAGCAAAAATGCTCTCGATGGCCTCCAGCGAGTCAAGCTCCGTTACCCAACCGGCCTCAACTGGGCCGCCATATGGACCTTCAACATCAGGATCCCTGGCATAAGCCACCATGTAGAGGACGGTTTCCGGGGTCATATCGCCACCCCATCCAAAAGACGAATACAGAAGCCAAGGATCCGCGGGTGGCTCTGGGCCATTATTGTAAGTCATTGCAATATTCTACACGAAGGCTCCAGACTTGGCATTTTATGACTCGGTACGATTGCCTGACAACAGTGCGTGCTACTTCAACGGATACCGGCTTGTTACGAAGGATATGGCAGGGATGGCAGGACTTGAACAGCCCTATTTTGAGGACAACTGCGGCCAGTAGTGACACGGCCTGGTTGCCGGTAGTGGCATACCAAAGAACGCCATGCTTCTAATATAAATGTCTATTATAAACAACCAGGTAGCCTGTGGTGACTGCGGCTTGCTTGCTACAATGCGGGTGAATGGCTATACTTCCAAACAGGAGCCGTGTTGTGACAACCAATCTTATTCAAGCCGTGATCGCCAAAGTCAAGCAAGTATTGCCGAGGGCTGTACTTTTTCGGATAGCAGCAGGACGCCACACGCTACGTGGCGATCCGGATGCGGCGCTTACCTCCGGCTGGACGCATGGCTACCCATCGGCAAACGGTACAGCGATTGACAAGACTGCGAGTAATAAGCTTACGTTCAGCAGGATGGTGTTCAGCAAGCGCGCGACATGGCGTCGGCAACAGCATCGCCCGCCCTGGGAGCAAGTCGCTACCGGCTGGCTTGGGACCAGCGCTTGACCTTCCATACGGCACGGTCGCTTAACGGATGGATGGCAAAATACTGGTAGCGACTTGAGCTTTACGACCGCTTGAGTTTCGTTTTATGAATACCGAACAAATCAGCAGCCTACTTGGTGGACTTTATCTGTTTGCCAACCTGCCGTGTATTGCGGCTTATGTGCCACAAATCATACGAATGCGGCGCAATGAACAAGCGCGGCTCAACACATCCGTCCTCATGTGGTGGACATGGACCCTTGGCGGCATCACCGAGCTGCTATACGCGGGCATGGTAGCCCACCAAGTTGTATGGGAAACTGTGGCTGCGAGCCATGTACTGGCGTGTGCGGTGGTTGCTGTCATCAGTACGCAAGCACGCATAGCCAACGCTACCAGGCGTTGCGAGCATGAGGCTGTATCGACCATTCCAATGCGGCCCATGCCGGCTGGCGCGTTGGCCGCATTGGCCTGTGTTATCGGAACAAAGGGCGGCACAAGCTGATTATTAACTCATGGCAGGACACCAAGGGTTGATATGTACGACGATTGCGTGGACAATAGGGCATCCAGCAACGGTGACCACATGACCAACACTGAACACGGCGAGATAGCTGTTGAGCTTAAAAGCGCGTTACTCAACGCGATCGATTTGAGCGACGGCGGAGATCGAGACAAGTCGCGACGTGATGTTAGCGCTCTTGTTTCGACGCTGCAGTGTACGCTCAAGCAACAACTGATCGAGCCGCCATTGCGACTGGAAGTGATGAAGTTGTTCAAAGGTGGGCGCGGAGACACGTGGCTCAAGATGATCAGGCCGTGGTTTAGCCAACGCAATCTGGATATGGAATGGTTGGCATTGGTACAACGCCTGCGCGATGAGGCCGGCGAGCCCAGCGAGGAAGGCGAAGACAGCCTGGCATTCATAGCAGCGCTACCGGTTTATGCGAGCAAGACCGATGCGGGCAAGTTTGCGCAACGGCTGTTTGAAATAAATGGGCAGTGCCCGGAGTTCTTGAAGAGCCACGCCAGGTTGCCGCAAGACGCCAAGATAGCCTGGTTTCCGCTTGCATTTCGCGGTGAGGTCGTGGATGGATGGCCTGTTAACGCCTATATGGGAGCTTATGATGTAGCCAGATGGCCGGAAAACAATGCTCGGCAAAAGATGATGAAGACATTGGCGCGCATTCTTGGCGGCGAGAGCGATGCGGTGAAAGACGAGCAGTGCGAAACATGGCTACTGATCGGGCTTGTCACAACCAACGATTTCGATTGGGACGCAGGGTGCGGTGTGGCTGGGAGGCTGGGTCTTGAGCTTACGGATATAGCCGAGTTCGACGATGGCGAAGAGGATGACTGGACGAGTATCAAAAGGAGTATCTCGGAAGCTACCGGGATGCCTTTTGAGAAAGCCGTCACGCTTGATCAAAGCATACTTGAAGCCGAACGTGAACAATGGCACGAGCTTGCGCGTGGAGCTGGACTGAAGGCACAAGTTGGGCGCCTTGGTACATTACCTGCGAGCGCATGCCTTAGAGCCAAAATGGATCTCAAGCGAGCGTTTTCTCAAGACCATGGCAGCGAGATGATTAAAGTTGTGCGCGTTCATGCTGGCTCAAAGAGCCTGGATGGGCGCGTAACATTGTGGGCAGTAGCCGAAGACGGCTGTGGCAAGAAATGGGGACCTTATTGCGCCGATGGCATGGGGACGGCTTATCAAGAAGACTTACAGGTCACTGCAATGGCTGGATTTGCCAGTGAAGACGGTGGAGAAGATGGCGAACGTCCAATCCAACTTTGTTGGCATGAAGATGTCGCAACCTTGCCTGTTCCTGAAAGGCCTTTTCACTAGGTACGCCAGGCAACGTGGGGCTACCCGTTGCTCTTTTATGGCTTATGGCTTGCACTTATCTTGAAGATGGCAATCCAGTGCTGGAGGCCAAGCCGCGCCAAACCGTGCGCTCATCCGGTGGCAGGGCTGTCATTTGATCTTCCGGAGTGACGCCGGCGAAGTCTTGGCGAGTCCAAGAGGCGCCGTTGGCACACAATGTGTGTACCAAGGGGGTTGCTTGGGACAATGACATCCAGCCTTGACGCACCAGGTAATGGAGGGCCGAGCGGCCGCAGTTGTCCACCGACAGCGCCTGGGCGCTGGGAGCCATTTGCATCAAGAATGCGGCCAACTCAAGACGTCCCAAGGCTATGGCACGGTGAAGCGGCATGGCGCCTTGCGCATCGCGGCGAAGCAATGATTGGGGGCGATCCCACATGTCCTCCTCCAGTACATCCCTGATCATTTTCTCGATGACCTGATGTTTCATATCGGCGGCACTTGGCATTGCGCTTACCATGAGATGGATAGGGGTGTCCCCCGGGCGCGGGCCTAGCTCAACCACTTCATCACGCAAGACCGCTGCTGGTTGAAAAGAGATGGTGGCGCCGGCGCTGGTTGGCCAACGGGCTGAGTAGTCGTTATGACTGTCGTTCTCGGCAAGCAGGCTTAGCTTGGCCAGGATACCTTCCAGTGGGCCTGCCAGGGCGGCAAAAAATGGGGGCACCGTACACGTCGGGAGTGCGGATAGCCGGTTCTCTATTAATGCGCCTTCACCCTTTCGCTGTTCCCGGCCTTGGACCGATACAGGTACATTTGGCGGGTTGGCTTGGTCGTTGGCTACGGCATTTGGGCTATTGTCGGCATGGCCTGCGGTCATCCACTGGGGTACTTGTGACAGCGCCTATGGCAGCATCCGCATAGGTCTTGGAGGCCGCGAGCGACGACATGGCTACTTTTATTTGACGTGATGGCTCAGCGCCGGCGGCTAGGGCTGCGCGCAGCATCTCCAGGTCACCGCCAACGACGGCCATTGCCCAAGGAGAACCATCCGTTACGGCTACATCCAGGCCGGCAAAAGTCGCGGTGTGGCGCATGATGCTGGTAATGTGCCAATGGGGATCGTAGCCTTGTGCAAACCAGTCTGTTAAAGCACGAGTACGCTGTTGACCGCGCGGGAGTGTTGCTGGATGAGTTGGGATACACCGACCGGACATTGACTGGCGCCGTTAAAGACAAAATACACCTTAGCTTTGTCTGTCTGGCGCGCAAGCGCTAACCGCCGATCAGTCCAGCATTGCGTATCTTCTCGCAACTTCTTTATTAACGGGTTTGGTTTAACCCGGCTTGTCCGTGTTCTGCTGATTGTCAGTTTTGGACTGGACATGCAAGGCGCTTGATACCAGTTGCGACCCGGCTTTGGCAGTTGAGCAAATAGTAGCCGGCGAGGTTGCCAACCGGCTACTCAGAGAGCGAGCCTGTGACTGTGTGGGTCCAGCCTGAGGGACATCCGCCTGGTGAAGAAAACATAGGATTCATTCCTTGCGGTTGAGCCTGGAAAGCTGGAACGGATGCCATTGGTGTGCCACCACCTGGGGGTGGGCCACCACCACCGAATGTACAACCTAAAGTCACTGTTGCCACGACTGCGGTGCATTCAGGGAGCCCTGACATTGCCTGCGAAGCTGGAGTGGATGGCGTTGCTGACGCTGTGCTAATGGTGGCTGTTGACGAATAGGTTTGGTTTGCCCAAGTCATGTTCTCAGAGTAGCTAAAGCTTGTGGCACTGGCTGGCTCTTGCAATTGGGTAGTTGAGGTACACCCCAGCAAAACCGGCGTGGTGAATGGTTTGCTGTAAGCGCAAATCTGTCTTGAGGTGACCGTTGGGCCACCGGGTTGGCCGACTGGTGGCGAACATGTTACGGAGCACGCTTGGGCAGCTGTTGGCGACCATGGGCCTGGGGTTCCAGGCGTTGTGGTGTAAGGCCCAGTGGCGCCTGGGCAGCTATAGTTGGTCGGTGAAACTGATGTGCCTTGCGTGAATGAGGAGCTGAACCCAGACGTCAATGATCCTGGCGGACAAGTTGCCGGCTGACTACCTATGGGCGGGTTATTGAGCTGTGGTGGTGCCACACATATTGGAGCACACGTATCGCCGATTGTTGGCAGCCATGGGCCTTGGGTACCGAGCACTGGAGTGTATGGGCCGGTAGGCGCTGGACAGGTGTAGGATACGCCTGAGACTGTGGCTGTCTGAGTAAATGACGTGGCGCCACCGGACACTGTAAGCTGTCCTGGTGGGCATGAGGTTTGCAGGGTAGCAGGCGGGTTTGATGGTGATGCTGGCGGAGCCACGCAAGGTGGAAAACAAACGCTTGATGCGTCAGGCAACCATCCCCCGGTCGTTGTTCCCGGGGTGGTCTGATAGTCGCCTGTTGGGGCGGCGCAGTTGTAGATTGTATTGGAAACCGGGCTGGTCTGGCTGAATGTTGTCGATCCTGTCACCGTTATCTGGCCAGATGGACAGGTGGTTTGCCGCGTGACTGGTGGGCTTGAGGATGGTTGTGGCGCCACACAAGCTGGAGCGCAAACTGTGGAGGCAGTTGGAGTCCATGGGCCATTAATAGCGCCTGGTGTAGTAACATAATCACCGGTTGGAGCCGGACAGGCATAGGTAGTACTGGAAACCGGCGCGGTCTGGGTAAAGGTTGCAGAGCCTGAAGCAATGGTCACCTGCCCGTTCGGACAGGGTGCCGATTGGCTGGCTGGCTGGTTGGCAAATGGCAGCGGGGCTGTACAGATAGGAGCACAAGTATTGGTAATAATGCTCCACGGGCTCCAACTAGGGTCTCCAATGGGGGCCGGGCAGGAGGCGTCGGACTGTTCAAGAAGACCGGCAGCCCCATAGGGGGCAACCGATGATATCTGTCCAAACGGGCAGGCCGCCTGTTGTTGTTTGCTAGCCGGCGACGGGAGCACGCATGGGCCAGATCCCGGCACCGGGGCGCCGTAGATGGGCGTTGACTCATTTGGTGGGGCTGGGGCGAATGGTGGAGGAGGCGGGGCTGGGGCGTAGTTAGGCGGGGTTGGTGGAAGCGGAGCCTCGCCTGGAGGCAGTGGCGTGCCTTCAGCGCCAGCATAAGTGCGGGCGCCCCCGTATTGGACAAACACGACTGAGCTGGTCGGGGCAGCAGCACAGTCTGCAGTGGCATCGGCCTGGTTGCCCACAACGGCTGCCCCAACCTTGATCGTGGTCCAGCTTGAGCGCAGCTGCTGTAAGACAAGTTTGGAACAGGCTGGGGCTGGAACGGACGGATAGGTTACCGACCATGAGTCGTTGGTGGCCAGAGAAGTTGTTGGATCAAGGGAAATTGCTCCCCAGCGGTTGTCTTTGCGCATGTCCGGCGGCAGCCAGTTCTCGGTTATTGCCGAGGCCATGGACAGGCCGGTATAGCTTGCTCGAGTTGAGTAGGCGCTGGCTACCGCATTGCGCAATGATTGAAGGTTACGAGTCTCCACCTGGACTTCGGCGGAGAACTTGGCTGGAACTGCGATAGCGTAGACTCCAGCTGCCAGCAAGGCAACCAAAGCAACTGCGATGGAGCTTTCCAGAACAGACAGGCCGCGCTGACTGGCTCTGGATCCGGATCTAGCCAGCCCACGTTCGCCAGGCTGGCACAGGATGGGGATCGGCAGCTCATTGTAGAATGGAGCCGGTACACTACTTGAGGCAAGATACGGCGTACTCCAGTGCGTGTTCAGGCGGCTGGCGTGTGTGGCACCATGGCGTGTTGCCCAAAAATCATGCTGGTCAATATTCCTTGCGGGCGATGCGCCCGTGACATCGGTTTTTGTCGATGCGGTTAATGCCAAGCCTGACGCCTGTGGGAGCCTTGCCGACAAAAGCGCGGCCGGCTGCGCAGCACGGTTAGCTGCGGAACCTTGAGCCAAGTTGCTGGTGCGGTCTTTCTTCATCTTGTCAGAATACGGCGATCCAGTCTCTACGGTAGCCATTGTGAACGGCAAGCGCAAGCCCAGAAACGGTGTGGCGACAGCCAAGCATGTAGTCAAGCAGCAATACAGCAAATGCATCTGAGTACCGATAGCATGGCGCAGACGACACTACAGCAACTTGGGGTCTGTCTTAGCCTTGACTGCGGATACGGCTACCGAGACTTGCAATGGCCACACAGCAACACCCGCACGGAAAGCGGTGTGGCTGACTAGCAGCCTTATTTTTGTGTTAACTTGATTTCAGCCAGACGTTCCATCAGGTAGTCGTTGGCCGTGATGGGAGAGGCATAACGACAAGGGTTGTCCGGGGTGACGCATGAGGGCAGCACATCGATCAGGAAATCCGGGTTTGGATCCATGAAGAATGGCATGGAGTAACGTGAGCGGGTGGCAGCGAGTCCAGACGGATTGACTACCCTATGGGTTGTGGATGGGAAGACGTCGTTGGTCAGGCGGGCCAGCATGTCGCCAATGTTGGCTACCAAGGTATTTTCGTTAGCTGGGATCGGCAGCCAGGTGCCAGCACGAGTCATGATCTCGAGCCCTGAATCGGTTGCGCCGATCAGCAAAGTTATCAAACTGATGTCCTCGTGCGCCTGGGCCCTTACCGCTGGCAAGTCATCAGTAGCCACCGGAGGATAATGTAGGCCGCGCAAAATAGAGTTGCCCCAATGAGCATTGGCAGCGAAATACCCTTGTGGCAGGCCGACGCTCATTGCCAATGCGTCAAGCAGGCGGCAGGCCGCCGCCTCCATGTCACGATAGAGATTCAAGACACTGGACTTGAAAGATGGGATCTCGGCTGGCCAGATGTTTGGCAAAAGTATGTCAGGATAAGGGTTCGACGTGCGCCCGCGGCGGCCTGGCAGCTCGCGGCCGACATGCCAAAACTCTTTCAGGTCTGCGATTGATGAGGTCTTGGCTGTCTCGACCTTGTTTGGGGTGTAGCCGCGTAGACCCGGGCGATTGGGCTGGCGATAAAGCATCTTGGTCTCAAGCGGTAGGCCAAAAAAAGCCTTGAAATCATTGTAAGCGGCGGCTATTGAGCGTTCGCTTATGCCGTGATGGCTGAAACAACAAAAGCCAAACTGACGATAGGCTTCACCCAGATCGCGAACAAAAGCGCCACGATCTGTATCGAAGCGGCGGAGGTCCAGGGTTGGGACGGTAGAGAAATCCATTGACGGCACTTTAGGTGGCTGGGCTTATTGGGAAGCTACCTCTTTTTCTGGTTAATTTCAATAGCGTTGGTGAAAAACATTACATCGAAGGAGATAGGGATATCGACGACCCCGCCGGTTTAAGTCAAATCGCAAGCGTCCATCTGGCGATTTCCGGTCTCACCCTATAACAACGCAAATCGAGTGAGGTAGACGTCCGGCGGCATATCCAGTATCCTCTCACCCCATGCTTGACGCTACTGCCATCGCTGCTGATCTTGACAAGGAAAAGCCGCCCCGGAGCCCACCGCGTAAAAACGGGCCTGGACAAATATCGCGCGCCTACGTGGTACGGCTCTACCCAACATCCGAGCAAGCAGCAGCCTTAAGACAATGGATCGGTTGCTGCCGGTATGTGTGGAACTGGACAGTTGCAACCCAGGCCGCCGCCCGCAAGGACACCGGCAAGAAGTTATCTCCCAGCGTGGTC
>CAJDWE010000049.1_pt1 | contig 15455 bp, 15 predicted proteins | sample 7391521 | NCBI WGS metagenome assembly CAJDWE01 (sample SAMEA7055732, study PRJEB34461) | soil metagenome | biome: terrestrial ecosystem; feature: Peninsula; material: soil | place: Antarctica | collected 2016 | reverse complement strand
GCGCAGCTGCTGGCAACGCCGTGCAGTTGAGCTGCCAGTAGTCTAGCTTTCTGCGCTCGTAGCTCAGTGGATCAGAGCACCGCCCTCCGAAGGCGGGGGCCGGGGGTTCGAATCCCTCCGGGCGCGCCAGCTGTTGAGGGGGCGTAGCCAAGCGGCCCAAGGCCCCGGACTTTGACTCCGGCATTCGCAGGTTCGAATCCTGCCGCCCCTGCCATTAGTGCCCGCGGCCCCGCAAAAATGGGCTGCGCTGAATTGTTTCAAGGAGGGCTGGCCGAGTGGTTGAAGGCACCGGCTTTGAATACCGGCAACGGGTTTCCGTTCGTGGGTTCGAATCCCACGCCCTCCGCCACTTTTTGTTCCCGTAGCTCAGGTGGTAGAGCGCCTGCCTGAAGAGCAGGGCGTCGCAGGTTCAACTCCTGCCGGGGACACCAATCTATCTTCTCTATCGCTTCCTGGCAGCTCGCATCGAAGATATAGGGGTATCGCCGACCACAGGTGTCATAAAGCGCTGTCATGCTAAGCCGCGCACTTCACCACACCGTTTGGTTTGTTTGTCAAAACTTGCTTTGCGCCCGTAGCTCAGCGATAGAGCGGCTCCGTCCTAAGGAGCGGGTCGGGGGTTCAAGTCCCTCCGGGCGCGCCAAGCAAGCCTGCAGTTGTCCGCCAAGTCACCGCGGTTAGCCAGCTTTAGGCACCCAGCGCCATATCTGGTAGGATAAAACTATGCAAAATGCGAACCTATGGGAACTTGTATTTCGAGCCGATGACGTTTGGGATCAGTTGTTCCCCGGCAACCGGCTGGTAGATGTACCCGCTGTTGCGTTATCATCGTTGTTGGCAGCTATCCCAGATGATATTGCTAGCGCAAGTCAGTCCGATAGTGCCATCCACCTGCTTAAGGCTATAGCCCGTCGCATGCCGTATCAGCCATCGTCAGGGGTGGTCTCCAGCACCAATGATCTACTGCGCGCGCTAATTGCCCGCCATGTCAACCCGTGGGCTTGTGATAAGAACGGTACAGATGCCTTGGATATTGCTATCGACAATAAGTGGTCTGATATCATATCAACACTAATGGCGGTTCCCGGCGCTCCGATTATAACCAACGGCCAAGCGCACCAGCAAGGCCGCCAGCGTTTCATGCTCCACGCCGCCGTACGTGCCGATAATCACGAGGCAGTCTCGACCTTTCTGGGTTTGGGCATGACCCCAAATAACGTCGATGCTGATGGCCTATCGCCATTGGTTTATGCTTCGACTCAGCCGGTTCTAGACCTCTTGTTAGCCGCCGGCGCCTCCCCAGATCAGTTGGCTCCGGATGGCGCAAGCATGTGCGCTCATTTTGTAAAAAGAGCCACCCCCGCCATGCAAGTCATGGCTAGGACTCTTGCCGACATATCCAAAACCATGTCGCCAGCAACGGTTTCAGATATTATCTTGGCCAATACCTTGTGCGACAAAAACCTGGCGACACAAAGCGTGATTACCTTGCGCCGCAGTCTTGCGGCCGCCAAGGCTACCATCATGGACACCCTTCACGATAAGCTCGCGTTAACGTGCCTGGCCTCAGCCCAAGTCAACTTTCTGGTTACCGCCAAAGCGTCATATTACATAAGACCTTCCGCACTCACTTGCGCCATCGGCATGTTTTCATCCGTACTGCGCTCCGTCCCTGACTCGTTGTTCGATGCTCCGTCGAATGCGGCGCAATCATCAGCTGGAGCTATGTGCGCTCTTGTCTCAGCCATGCTTGACGAAACTCTGCACGCCATGTCGCAAAGCAAGGTCAACCTTGCGAAATTTGCCGTTATCACTCACAAGACTCGCCTAACTCATGAGGCTCCGACAAACTTATGTGGAGCAGCGCTGGACAGAGTGCTGGATTTACTTGACTATGAGCTGTCAGACTCCAAGTCGGTATCCAAACTATTAGACCACCCCGGCCTTTGTGCGCATAACCTTATTACGGTAATCACGCGTAATTTACCGGAATTGACACAAGTTTTGCTGGCCCCTTCCGTCAGCGGTCGCGCTCGCTTTTGGCGTCTCGTTGACTTGGCAGCGTCTGCCGTTTATGACACCAGTCACCCGTCGTCCTTGCGTTTGCGTATTCCGTTGTCCAAGAGAGACTTCGATATACTTGGTCATGCTCTCCAACCACCCGACGAGGCCTCAACCTTGTCGTTGGTTGCATTGGCTATTTTTGCTTCCAATAGCTCTCGAGAGACGACTCTGTGGCAAGATATGGCGCGCACCCAGCTACGGCGTTTTCCTAAGTTTCAAGAACACTTGTCGCCAGATGGACACGTGCTCTTGGACAAGTTGCGTAATAGCGCAGCCAATACACCCGCCATCGCATCTGCTTTAAGTGCCATGGATTTGACCAACCGCTCAGTAATCTTGGCTAAATCAGTGCAGCCTAATCGCATTCGCGCCTGACACCATTGCGCAGCGCTGGTCGGCGACACCTTACAGCCACTGTAAGACCGTCGCCGCTGCGTGGGATGTTGTCGCACAGGTTTCAACTTATCTATAAGGAAGGGTGGCCGAGAGGTTGATGGCACCTGCCTCGAAAGCAGGCAAGGCCACACAGGCCTTCGTGGGTTCGAATCCCACCCCTTCCGCCACCAAGTTGCCGAAAGTCTGTGTTGCCACCACTGCTTAGGGCTTTCTGCCAGGCATTTTGATGCCTGTACGCGCTAGCCGGTTACCTGGCACGGCGTCGGCTGGTTGGTTGAAGACGGCTTCTCCGGGAACCCGCTTGTCATCCACAAACGCGCCATCGGAACGTGCGAACACCATGTCGTCATTTCCAGCGCCTTGCGCTTTCATCCACCTTTTGATAGCGCGTGCGCCATCTCCGCCAATCGACTTGGCAGCTCAGGACTGTCAAGCACCCACGTGTCCGGAGTGCTGTCAGGCTCTGGCGCCTCTCCCCACATCACATGGACAACCTTCGGATCAGGTTCGATCTTCACGTGATCGATCTCGACAACGAAGCCGCGTTCATCGACTTGAAAATGGGAATGTGGAACAAACTCAAAGCCGCCCCATCCATCGGCCGCCATGATTCCTCTAATATAGCCAGCGTACTCTCCCTCGGTTTGAAAAGTTCTGGTTTGCGCATCCGCGCTAACCGCTCCCTCACCCCAATAAATGGTTGTCTTAAGTGGATAGTGAATGGGCTGTTCCATGGAATCTCTCGCTGTGCCTGCTTCAAGTATAGCACGCGTGGTCTATGTTGCCATGCTCATATCTGCGCCCGTAGCTCAGTGGACCAGAGCGGTCGTTTTCTAAACGACTGGCCGGGGGTTCGAATCCCTCCGGGCGCGCCATATCGACTTGCCGGTTGCGTGCCGAGTTTCTTCTTGTCGCGGCCACTTGGCCCTGTTGTCGAGTTATTTTCGGTGATGTAGCTCAGCGGTAGAGCAGCGCCCTCATAAGGCGCGTGTCGCAGGTTCGACCCCTGCCCTCACCACCAACCTGGAGGAATGGCTGAGCGGCCTAAAGCGGCGTCCTGCTAAGACGCTGGGGGAGCAATCCCCTCGCAGGTTCGAATCCTGCTTCCTCCGCCAAATATGCTACCAGTGCGCACTTGTGCCAATGTCGCTTCAAGTTTAGCTTGTACGCGCCCGGCCGCCCCGCAATGTGACCTGCGCTGCTGTGCTGGATGGTGCCCCCACTTGGAATCTAACCAAGGCTACGCGCTAATCTGGCGCTTGCGGGGTATAAGGCCGCTGTGCTTACACTACACCATGGGGGCGTAAGTGCCCGGTGTACTCGCCGCACGCCAATAACCAGTGCGTCAATGCAACCCGGGCTGTCAGCCCGGTATTCGCTCCATTGCCGATGCAGCCGATGTCAGGCCAGTACACGCCATACAATACCGCGCTGGCGCTGCTGATGCTTGGGTGTTGCTATAGACTCGGCTTGACATGCCAGAAGTATAGCACGTCGGTTCCGTTGGGTATAGTGGCAAACACTACCAATCACGTGGTATAGTCGCCAGATCAAGCTCCGGGTACAAATAAATGTCTACTGCCCCTTATCTCGACGCCGCCAGCAACAATGCCGCCGCATGGCTGCTTCGCCTAGCCATGCACCCGGCGATCGGCCGCCGCATCCTCGGCGACGCCCAGATGTTCAGTGTTTTCTTCGCAGCGTTAAAGCCAAGAGTACGTTGGACTACCCAAGTCGAGGCTATTATCAACGGCGGTTCGCCACGCCCTGGGGATGTGAAGTTTGACGCCCACGCTTTTGAGGCCTGGAAAAAGAGCGAAGAAAACCCGTTTCTAGGCAAGATATCTTCGCTTTACCTGGAGGATCTGTTCCAGGGCATCAAGCTTTATAGCAAGTTCAAGCGTCGTGAGGCCTCATGGAACGAAGCTATCGTTGCCCTCCACGACAATCTGCCGAACGCGCATGCCAGCGATGACACATCGCTTTCTGCGCCAAGGCTGCGCGATACCACCGCGGCGCTGCCACCCCATGGCCCATCCTTGTTCCATACAAACCTGGAAGTGTTCAACTGGATAGTGCCTATGCTTCCAGCCGAGCGTGATCTTCTTGAGCTTGGCTTTTTGCTGTCCAACGATGAGTCAATCCGTTTTCTATTTGATACTGCCACTCACAGCGCCATAAGTTGGCGCACCATGCTCGAGACAATGCTCGATCTGGATCCAGATACTCTGGGCGAGATAACTTCTTCGCGAGCAACCTTGATGCTGTCGGGTTTGCTTTCCATTGACCAGGCCAGCCGCCGGGTTTTTCCACTTTCCGACTTTTGGCACACCTGGTTTCAGACGCCATATCCGACCCTGGCAGCCATGTTTGGCAAGCTGGTGTCACCCATGACCCGCCGCCCCAGCGCCGGCGCCATGGGGCGCATCCATGCCACCGACCGCTCGATCGTATCCGACCTGCTTGTCCGCCCACGCTTTTTTGACGACCGTCCTGGCTTGAATGTCTTGCTGTACGGCCCCCGCAGTATCGACAAAGCCGGACTGGTGCTGGACATATTGAGTGCCATCCGGTTGCCTGCGCTAACCTTGGGCTGCGATATTCCAGACCGCGACCTTGGTTCTGTCGCCTATGTAGCCCAGCGCTATGTTGCCAAGACCGCACCAAACTCGGTACTGGTGTTACAGCCAGCCGACCAGGTGCTTACCCGCACACGCCGCGGTTTGAAATCATTTGCTTTTTTCTCGGTTGAGATGGACGAAGATATCGAAGACGCGGCCATGGACGCCGCCTTGTTGACCGACAACCCAGCCAAAACCCTGTGGCTGGTAAACTCGCCCGAGCGGTTGTCAGAAGACAACTTGGGACGGTTTCTCTATGTAAGCGAAGTGCGCGCCGCTTCACGCGCTGAGCGTCTGACCGAAATCAATACCATCTTTGGTACCCTGGATATAGGCAAGGACCTACGCAAAGAGCTATCCCATCACCTGCGCTTGAGCGAGCAACAACTTAGAAGTGCTCGTCGCCTGGTTGATGAGTTGTCGACGCCTGGCCCATTGGCTTGGGCTCCAGACGGCGTCAAGTTGCACAGCCGTGCCCATCGCGAAGTGCTGGTGCGCCGTACAATCGATCAAAGCCAGCGCGCCATGAACCGTCGCGACCGTGAGCACCTTCGCCAACCGGTGACAACCTACAGTCTGGACCTCTTGAACCTGTCCAGCAGCTTTTCCATTCCGCAGATCATCCAGTCCTTGAAGCATCGCCAAAGCGGTTCCATGTGTTTCTACGGTCTCCCTGGTACCGGCAAGACCCAACTGGCCGAGTACATAGCTGTGAACCTGGATAGACCAATCATCATGAAACGCGCATCCGAGCTTACCGACAAGTTCGTGGGAGAGAGCGAGAAAAACATTCGTGCCATGTTTGATGAGGCCGCCGAGGAAGACGCGGTGTTGTTCCTGGATGAGGCTGATACCTTCTTGATGGATCGCGCCCGCGCCACCCACACCTGGGAGACCAGCTCAGTTAACGAAATGCTTCAATCCATGGAAAGGTTCCGCGGTATTTTTATCTGTGCTACCAACCTGTTTGAAACAATCGACCGCGCCGCTTTGCGCCGCTTCACTTTCAAGCTCCAGTTCAACGCCTTGAGCGAATCGCAACGTTGGGACATGTTGTGTAACGAAGCCAATCTATCGCCTTCGGACTTCACGCCGGCCGCTATTGAGCGCATCAAAAATGATCTGCTCATGATGTACGAGCTAACCCCGGGCGACTTTGCAACCATCAAGCGCCAGATCGATTTGCTAGGTCAGCCGTTGTCATTGGAAGAATGGCTGCTCGCGCTCAATAATGAAGCCGAGTTCAAGCGCCGCGCTGAGCAACGTCAGAGTAGTTCTGCCCAAGGCCACTTTCCACGCCAAGCCTAGGCCACCCATTTATAAATCCTTTAATGATGTGCTGGACGGCGACCAACAAGTCCATGGAGATGTCATATGAAGCTTCAAGAAATCGAAGACGCACTAGGCTTAGGTGATCCAAACTGGCGCCAGAAAATACGATCAAATCTACGCGGCCAACCAGCGGTGCTTTTTGCCTTGCGTGACATTGCCGAAGAACGGCGGTTGCTTGCTGCTGAAGTGGTGCGGTTGCGAGCAGGTACCTCGCCGCCTAACCAAGTGTTGACGCGGTAATGCTGGCCGGTGTAAGATATGACCGTTAAGATTCACTGATCGATGCCGCTGGCATTGAAGAGGGTGCGCCGACAGATTGGGCAACATGGCAACGAACAGACAGCGCGAGCAGGTGATGCTGGTGGTGCGGCTATTCACATCGATAGCAAGCGCGGCACTCGGAAGTCCGGGACACGACCCGATTACCAACCGGTAAATCGATCCAAAGCCAGGTTGTCGCATCCTCTTCAATGCCAGCGGTTTCACCTACCACTTGAATTAAGCGGCGGACGAAGTACGTCCGTTTGAATGAATTGTTAGGGTGCTCTGCGAAGGAGTTTGAGATGGAAAGCAGCGAATGTGGATGCCTACGGTGTGCGCGCGAACGCGGCGATGGCGCGGAAATAAACGGCATGTTGATACCGCCAGAAGCATGCACAATGTTTGTGTGTCAAACCTGCGGCTGTAAGCGATGCCCTCACAGCGATGACCATAGAAACGCATGCACTGACAGCAATGAACCGGGCCAACCCGGAAGCAGATATCAAAAACAACTGCAGCCTAACACCGGCGTCTCATGACGCCATCCTGGTAACCGCGTATCACGTGGTCGTCGTATGCCGACCACCCTCCAACGGCTGCCCCGCCACAGATTTCCGTTGACTTTCGCCGCTTTGACCATGTAAAATACAGCCATGGGTTGCAAGATCGTCTGTTGATCTTCTTACAGTCCACGGCCAGCCATCTCCGAAGTATGGCGCATACCTGGAATCACCATGAGCAGCGTACCTTTCAACCGTAATGCAGCCCTTGGGCAATGGATGACGCCGGCATGGGCTGCCCAAGAGCTTGTCTTGCGTTACTTTGGAGACTTGTCCCCCTCCGATCAGGTTATCGAGCCGTCTTGCGGCACTGGCGCCTTTCTTGGTGCCTTGCCGAAAAATGTTCCGGCCCTGGGAGTAGAAATCGACCCAGCCTTGGCGCAAATCGCCATCGCCGCAACTGGCCGCCCGGTAATTGTGGGTGATTTTCGCACCACCGATTTGCCGTGTCGCCCTACTGTTATCCTCGGTAACCCACCCTTTAGCCAGGCAGTGGTACAAGGTTTCCTCGAGCGCGCCTACGACTTGCTGCCGGCCGATGGTCGTGTAGGCTTTGTGTTGCCTTGTTACATATTCCAAACCGCCTCAACGGTTGCCAGGCTGTCCCGCAAGTGGGGAATCCGCCAGGACATGATTCCGCGCAATGTCTTTCAGAACTTGCGTCTGTCGCTGAACTTGCGTCTGTCGCTTTGCTTTGCGCAACTGACGCGCGGCGCCGGCCGCGGCCTGGTAGGGTTTACCCTTTACCATGAAACTTCCGCAGTACATAGTCTCCAACAACGTTGCCGCGCCATTCTTGAAGGCGGCGAGCGTTCCATCTGGGCGGCCGTGGTGCTTGCAGCCTTGGATAAGCTTGGCGGCTCGGCCAAGGTCAACGACATTTATGCCGAGATCCAAGGTCACCAGCCAACCGGCAATCCTTTCTGGAAGGCCAAGGTCAGACAAACCCTGCAGCGTCGGGCAGTCTCTTCAGGCCACGCCTGCTGGAGTTTGCCACCGCAAGTAGCCTTGGCGGCATGATTGTATTACCCTGCTCAAAGCCACCGTCCACCAGTCAAGGAGAGCCCCATGTTTATCCACGTCTGGCGCCTTTTCTGCGCCTGCTTCCGAGTCCCCAAACGCTCTGCGCGCACGCCCGCCCGCCGTGCAATTACTGTTCCACTGCCGCACCAAAAAGTAACCAACAACGAAGACGTTCCGCGAAGATGGGCCGCCGTCTGATCATGGGCGGTGGCCAATCCAAGTGCCTTCACGGTTTGCCTTGTCCATGGAGTAACCATTGTGAACCACGACATCCTGCTGCTCGACATCACTGGAACCCCGCAAGCCTGGATCACTCAGGAGGAGGCGGCTTGTCATGTCCATGCTGATAACATGGCGTGGTTTGCCGGTTCTGATGTTGCGACCTTGCACGGCGGTACCTCGCGTGCCACCGGCCAGCAGTCGCAAATCACGGTTCCAGCCATCTTGGCTACTCGTGGTCGGCCGCGCGCTGACCGCGCCGGCTTTGTGCCGCCATTGGCCAGTAATATACAGGTGTTCACCCGCGACCGGTTCATGTGTGCCTACTGCGGCGAGATCGGCTCGCGTCACACCCTGACCCGTGAACACATCCAGCCCCTTTCTCGTGGCGGCCGTGATGTGTGGACAAATGTGGTGGCAGCTTGTCGCGTTTGTAATCATCGCAAGGGCAATCGCACCTGCGTCGAGGCCGGTATGGAGTTGCTGTATGTTCCCTACGAGCCAAACTGGTTCGAGGACTTCATCTTACGCCGTGGCGGCAAACACGTGTTGGCAGACCAGATGGAGTTCTTGCTGGCCAGGGTGCCGCCACACAGCAGGTTGCGTGCAGCCTAGGGAAACGCACACCCGTCGCGTGACGGGTGTGCAAAATACTGCCGGTCGTCTTGTACATGACCGTACAGGCTTGGACATGCAACCTCACATAAAGGCCAAATCAGCCGCTCGCCTTCTTACATACTGCCATACGTTATAGTAGGCCTGTTGCATCGCCAAGCCAGCCGACATATCAAATAGGGTTCTTGCTAACCCGTGGTGTCATATTCACGCTCTTTGCCGCTGGCGCAAGCCATGGTTTACAACACGCAATGCCAGCGCCCGCGCACGTAAGGCCGCCTCAATCTTGTCAAAGCGTACCGCACTCGACTCCAAAGATGTGACCTTCGCCGTTCTCAAACGTAGTCTTTGTATGGGCAGCTCGCGCATGGCATGCGCCAGTGTCCTTTTGCTCATCATCGGCACCTCTTCTGCAAGCGCATCGATCACCCCGCGCCAGCCTATTGCGTTGATATTAGCCCCAACCAGTATCAGCATGCCAGCCCAATCCTCCCCGGTAAGCTTGGTTAGTCTGTTGCGGGTACGCGTATCCAGACTGGTAGCAATGATTAGCGTACGCGTCAAAGTTAATGCCATTCCTGCCGCATCCTCACGTTCGTGATTTGTCAGCGCCAAGTTGCTGGCCGCATCCTTGGCCTGCCGCCATAGAGCCAAGCACCCATCGCCACCCCCCAGGCACGACAAAAACCCAAGACGCTCAAGCAAGGGTCGATAAAGCGTCCAGAAATCCATGCCAAGCCTGTCTTGGAATGGTTGTGTCCATACACGCAGCGTGCTCATGGCCACCGGCGCGGTCTGTGCCACCGCTCTCTTCCACAACTCACAAGCTGACCATGCCTCAAGCCGCTGGAAGGCCGGCTTATCCGTATCGCCCATGCCAGCATCGAGCCGCTCGGTACCTTCAGCTTGCAATAACCCATCAGTCCATGTGACCGCCGTTAGCTTGTTGATAGCGTCATCAAACCCATCTCGCTTATGCCAGTTCACATCGACATAGCCAGCCAGAATCATGCGTAGGTGGCTTTCCGTACTGGTCCACGGTGCTTGTTGCTGGACTTCCAATGCTTTGGCCATACGCCCGGCAGCGCTGTGAGTTGTGTACTTTGTGCGAGCAAGCACTCCCAACATCCCAAGCAGAACGATTGCCCGTGGAGTTGTCATGTCGCTATCATACCCGATCGTTTCCCATTTCATGCGCAATGCCCTGCGTTCGCCGATAAACAGGCGTTGCTGGAGGCTGCCAAGTTTTGTACTAACCACGTTGCCCATGCTGCTATGGTAGCAGATACCATAGTGGAACTCATCGTTTGCTTAACAGCACATCGTGCTGTCAACAATCTCCAGTTAGCCAAGCTTGACATCTACCGGTGGTTCCGCTTACAATGTCAACCATGTACTCCCGTCTAGTCATCGCCAAGCACACCCACACCGCCGCCAATGGCGGTACGACTGCGGCTACTATTACTGCAGTCGCTGGTACCAAGACAGGATTCGTGGCAGCCGATACAAACACTCCCGGGAATACTTGACGATCGTTGCCCATAGCAACATGTCATGAAACCCGGGACCAGAAGGTCCCTTTTTTATTGCTTGATTTTTGTTTCAAAGGAGGTTCATCCGCACACCAGGCACCCGGTCCGCAAGGGCCCCATCTCGAATCAGCCATCGAGATGCGTCGTCTTTGGGTCACCCGCACACCGCAAGCGCAACGGTCGCAAGACTTATGCCCCGGAACGGATGGCGCAACCCCCCAACGAGAGTGGCAACTTGTTGGGGCCAGGTATGGGATCAACGTGCTCCGCGCGTCCCGTTAAAGTAACAGACGAGTATGCCGGGTGTGCGCTTGGATCCGCATGATTATTGGCGCGTAGCTCAGCGGTAGAGCATCCGGCTGATAACCGGAAGGTTCGTGGGTTCGAGCCCCACCGTGCCAACCAGCTCAGGGGGTTTCGTTCAATGGTAGGACGGTAGCTTTGCAAGCTGCTAACGAGGGTTCGACTCCCTCAACCTCCACCACCAAGGGGCGGTAGCTCAGTTGGGAGAGCATCGCGTTCGCAACGCGAAGGCCGGGAGTTCAAGCCTCCCCCGCTCCACCAATCAAACGCCCCAAGCAGTACACACAAGGCCGATAAGCCCAAGTACACTAATGGTCTTTTGCCCTATCCTTATCCAGCGCCACCTTCGGCCTACCCTTGCAATCTGACCATACAACAGGTCTCTGGAAGAGGCGCACGCTAAACGCAATGTCGCTCGCGAGTTGCCTCTTGGTGCCGTCGATACTGGCGAGTATCGCAAGGCCGTCAAGCCCACAGTTGAAGATCGCGCCGCGAACAGTTTTGAAGTGGTTGCTCGGGCGAACGTAACGCTGGTGCCCAAGACACCCGTGCCGGTCAGTTCTTGCTTGAGCAAGGGTATGTCAGCCTGCCCGTTGCACTCCGACTTGTAGTTACGTATAATGCGCGTTAGTTGGCGGTCTCAACTACGTCTTGTCAATGGAGTAGATCATGGGTGAGGTTCCAGCAACACGTACAGCCCTCGAACATAGGGCCGTCCGGCTGCTCGGCCTGCCCAAGCCACCGGTTTCGGTCAATACCGTCGGAGAGGTCGCAACTTTCGTTGCGCGACACCTGACCTACGGCAACCTTGGCACCCTGATGCAAGCCTTGAAAATGTCACAGGGTCAGTTCTTCAGGAGCCTAGCTATCAGCCCACGCACATTCGGGCGTGGTAATAAGAGCGCCGAGAAGACCGGCCAGGTCGTTGCTGATCGGGCTTTGCGAATCGCAAGGATCACGGCGCTCGCGGTCGAAGTGCTCGAGGCTCCTTCGAGCGCACGTGAATGGCTGTCAGAGCCGCAAGGTGGCTTGAGTGGACGCGTCCCCAACGATCTGCTCGCCAGCGAGTTCGGTGCGCGTGATGTCGAGGATATGCTGCGCCGTATCGGCGCTGCCGTGTATGTGTGATCGATTACCGGCCAACCATACACCGCATCCGGCAGGTTGCGTTTCAAGCCAGATGCCTCTCCGCACACAATCGCCAGTTCGCAAAGTAACTTGCCAGGCCCGCTCGTACGGCTTATCGTTCACTCGGCTTTGCTGTTCTGGCCACTGGTAGCCCATCACGCGCCAACCGACTGTTGTCGTATGCGCTGTCTTGGGTCACCTCCACACCAACCCACCCAGGAATAGCAACATGGGTGTCAACGCTGGGTATTTCGATCTCGGCTACCACCAATCCGCGCAAAGCGCCACTGTAAACATCGATTTCCCATGTCAGGTCGCCTGCCGGTAACGTGTACCGGGTTTTCTCGATGATAGCCCCGGCCGCCTGAGCAAGCATGGCGTTGGCCGCGTCCAGTGCAATGACCTGCTCGATTTCACTTCGTGTAGTACCGTCACCACTCTTACGCCCCTTTACAGTCAACACCGCCTTGGCGCTATCTATGACGCGTACTCGTACCTCGTTTGGTTCAAACGCAAGATACCCCTGGCGCAAATGTTTGCCTGGTTTCGCCTCTTTCAGCCACCAATCATTACTGACCAGAAACTTGCGCTCAATCTCGACACCCATGGTCATTCCTTGCTCGGTTAGGCTTGGGCAGGTACCATTCTATCACACACATGCGGGCATAGCTCAGTTGGTAGAGCACAACCTTGCCAAGGTTGATGTCGCGGGTTCGAGTCCCGCTGCCCGCTCCACCCTTGGAGCGGTAGTTCAGCAGGTAGAATTCCGGCTTGTCACGCCGGTGGTCGCGGGTTCGAGCCCCGTCCGCTCCGCCATTTGTTTCTCGGTAATCGTGCTCCCTGCCGCGCTTGCCAGCCAGGTTTGCGCATTGTTGTAGCCAGCTTTGGCTTCATTTTGTTTTCTGTGATGACCGTTGTTTTGCTTTTCGGCGCCTAGCTCAGCGGTAGAGCATCTGTCCTACAAACAGAGGGTCGGGGGTTCGACACCCTCGGCGCCGACCACCATGCCGGATTGCCCGAGTGGACGAAGGGATCTGCTTCGTAAGCAGGTGAGGCTCGCCTCCAACGCAGGTTCGAATCCTGTGTCCGGCTCCACACAGTGCCTGGCCGCAGACTTTCAGCGATATTTGTAATATCTATCACATGCCGGATTGCCCGAGTGGACGAAGGGATCTGCCTTGTAAGCAGGTGAGGCTCGCCTCCAGCGCAGGTTCGAATCCTGTGTCCGGCCCCATTTGGACGATTAGCTCAGCGGTAGAGCGTCGCGTCGACAACGCGGATGTCGCTGGTTCGATCCCAGCATTGTCCACCACCATGATCCGCTATAGCACAGTAGGTAGTGCGCATCCTTGGTAAGGATGAGGTCGCCGGTTCGATTCCGGCTGGCGGAACCATCCCAATAACACAAGGAGATACTGTATGGAGCCCCTTATCGGAATATATCAGATTGATTCTCACAAGCTTCCGCCGCCCAAGACCATGGCCGAAATCCAGGCGTTGCTTTTACTGGCCATTGCCAGCATGCGCACTTTCAACAAGTTGCTAGCCGCTGCCCTAAGCCAGCCCGCGCCGCCTGTTTGATGTCGCTTACTTACAGCCGTCTTGTGCGAGTGTAGCTCAGTTGGTAGAGCTTCTGCCTTCCAAGCAGTAGGTCGTGGGTTCGAGTCCCATCACTCGCTCCATTTCACCACGTGGCCGGCTCCCGCCGCTTCGATCGAAAAGACCCAGCCACAGCGCAATCCTCGCCGCGCTCGCGAACACTTTGCGGATCCTCTCTTGGGTTTCGTACCGGTGTAGCGTCGTACACTTTTAGATCGCTTAGCACTTTATGGAACTGCTGTGCAGAGATTTCCCCACCCGGATATTGCCGACTTAGTGTAGCAAACACGTCCGCAAAATGCGGCAATATATGCCATGCGTCGCCATATGCCTCAAGCCTGGGGGACTCGACCCGCCCGCCGCCAAAGCTGTCCCAGCGCACGCATACCTGTGCTGTCGGCACCCCGTGTTCGTCGACAGTTTCGAGCCCGAACTCTTCGTGTGTGTACATGCCGCTCTTGTCGACTGCGGGCTGTGCGTACCACGCCTTCTTGGTACACGTGAACTGTCTGGTTCTGTCTGCTTGGGTCGTCATGTTGCTTATCCTTTTGGTAGCCCAAAGTATACGCCACGCGCACCATCAAGGCAACGTTGGATCTGGCGCCGCATCCCAAAAGTGCAAGTCACACGCATGCGTGGATCCGAACCCGTGTTACACTCACTAGACGATCGTATAATCACACGTTTGGGGCCATAGCTCAGATGGGAGAGCGCCTGCATGGCATGCAGGAGGTCGCCGGTTCGATCCCGGCTGGCTCCACCAATATGCGGGCGTAGCTCAGTGGTAGAGCTGCTGCTTCCCAAGCAACCAGTCGTGGGTTCGAGTCCCATCGCCCGCTCCACTTCCCCGTCCGCCAGCAATGGCGGGCGGCGTTGTCTGTGGCCAATACGCGCCAAGGCCATATGGCGTCTCACTATGCCAGCCGTGCCAGCCATCCTATTGCCATGCCCTAACCAGTATTCTCCTAGTCCACGTACCAACTAGACATGACTCCATATGACAACGAGAATGACACGATAGCACATCGGTACCTACCATGCCCTATCTGACCGCCAAAACCCTGTTTCATCAAGGCCGCCTGCCGGTCTTCGCCACCGATCACAGCTTCTTTACACGCTTTGAAAACGCGCTGAAACGAAGCTTGTCATCGATCCCGCGCCGCCGCGACGCACTGGATGACATGGATATTCCAGACACAAGTGGCGCTATCGCTAAAGACTACGAACAGGAGCGCCAGTCTTTCGCGTCTGCTCGCCACTTCACCTGCGCCAACGATTCGAGATGTTTACTGCGCATTGAAGGAGATAAGGACATCGATGACGCTACTGCCATCGCTGCTGATCTTGACAAGGAAAAGCCACCCCGGAGCCCACCGCGCAAAAACGGACCTGGACAACTATCGCGCGCCTACGTGGTTAGACTTTACCCAACCGCTACGCAAGCATCAGCTTTAAGAGAATGGACCGGTTGCTGCCGGTACGTGTGGAACTGGGCAGTTGCTACCCAAACCGCCGCCCGCAAGGACACCGGCAAGAAGTTATCTCCCAACGTGGTTTCCAGGGCGTTGACCGAGCTGCGCAAGGACCCAGAAAAGCCATGGCTTGCCCAGGTTCCGCGTGCTCCTCTGGAACAAGTGCTGCGCAACAATGAGAAAACCTGGACGCGTTATTTTGCCGGTTCCAAGGGTGCGGGGATGCGTAGGCCTGGAATGCCAAGGTTCCACTCAAGAACTGGCCACGATGCAATCCGGATACCGCTGGATGACCGTCGCATCGATAGTTTACTGGATCAAGAAAGCCAG
>CAJDWE010000011.1_pt1 | contig 17116 bp, 9 predicted proteins | sample 7391521 | NCBI WGS metagenome assembly CAJDWE01 (sample SAMEA7055732, study PRJEB34461) | soil metagenome | biome: terrestrial ecosystem; feature: Peninsula; material: soil | place: Antarctica | collected 2016 | reverse complement strand
CATCAGTAATGCCAACATCAGCAGTGTCGACACCCGCAATGTCAATACCAGTTGGCGCCATGGACGAGGTTTGCGACAAGTTATTTTCTGATATTGGCGTAACAAGAGATGATGGCTCATTGGGAATAGCGTTGGCAACTGGCGCTGCGGATACATCCTGACCAATACTATCGGACGGGGCACTCTCCACAGCAACCGGTACGGAGGATGATGTGTCTTGACGGACATCTACTGGCATAACTCCAGACGCGTCTAGCTCGATGGCCTCTAATACGGAGCCAGCAAGCGGCATGGCTTTCGTATGAGCGGCGTGGAACGCAACATCTGGCATATCGAGCGTGGCGGCATCTGGCACATTCACAGCGAGAGGCTGTGAGCTTACAGACAACGTTGTGTCGATAGGGTCTGTGGCTACTGGATCCGTAGCTGCTGGGTTTGTAGCGGCGGTGTCGGCAAATATGGCGCCTGGCGCAGCAAGGCTGACATCCTCTGGAACAGCCATGGCGATAGTTGCGTGATCCAGCGCTTCGGGCTGGATGGCTTTCAGCGCAGCAACAAAAGGGGTCTGCGAGGCGCTCATGACGATGTCAGTGGCAAGGGCGGCAGCCGGCACAACATTGGTTGGGTCGGTTGCCGCCCCTATGGCAATAGAACCGATGCCGGAGTCGGTCGACGTCACGGGGGCAACGGCGGCGGGTAGCGACACGGGCGCAGGGATAATCGTGGCGGCTGGCTGGGGCGCCGAAGCCGCCTGGGCGCGTGGCACTAGCTGGTTTGGCAGACTAGCCTGGGCGGCAGCCACCCAGTCAATCGGCTCCATGACTGGCAACGCTGGCATCAACTGAGCCGCCGGGGAGGCTGATTCCATATATTCTGTGAGTATCTGGGAGTAGAGGCCAGCCTGCTGGCCTAGATCCAGCGCCCTCCAACCATCCTCCAGGATTGGGGCGAGCGCTTGTACATCGGCGCGGCTGGCAGGACCAACATTGGTGACTGCGGCGACAGCGTCCACCACCGTAAGCATGGACTGATAAGCCGCTTGTGGGGCACCGTCGCGGAGCAATGCCAGCAGCATGACTTGTCCCCAACAGTTGAGCACATGCTGGACAGACCCGGGCAAGCTTAGTCCTGACAAGCGGGAGGCCATGTCGCGGGTCAAGCGAGCTTGTGCGGCAAGGCGACGGTCAGTGCCATGATTGGCAGCCACTGCGCGGCGCTCGGCTGCGCGTGTACGAGCTGCTTGGCTGGCAAGTTTGGACTCCCATAGGGAGTTCTGGCGATCAAATACGTCAAGATCCGAGTCATCGGCGTGGGCTATGGCTGAGACCGTTTCCTCGATGGCGGTGCGGTCTTTTGGGGGTGGCCCATCCCGGCCCCAGGAACGCGCCTGGGCGGCCAGATTTTCCAGCAAGCGGCGGGCTGGATGGTCGGCTTTGGCAAAACCGTGTGGATCCAAAAGAGCTACACGCAAGTATGGAATTTGCAACTTGGCAAGGTCAACTTGCATGGCTTCCGGCAAGTCACCATCGTGCTGGATAAAATCAAACACCATCGATACCAGATCGATAGCGTGTTCGTGTGCAACACGGGTTGCAGCGGCCGTCGAGCGCACTTCTGGAGCCGTCTCGGCAAGGGCGTTGTGTTCCATTGCGGCGGCGCGGGAATGGCCCCACTGGCGCAATAACTTTGGCGACACCATGTCGCCATCACCCATTGTGCGCAGCGAGATCAATGCTTGCAAGAGGGCGGGGGTGAGCGGGACGGATGGCGAAACGGTTTCTTGCGAAGCTAGCCTGGCGGCCAATGCCATCAAGATTTCATCAGGTTGGTTTTGGCCTTGGTAAAAGCTACCCACAAGGCCATCAAGCAGTGCGGAACCATTGGCACCACGGACTTGTTGTTCTTGCATGGGCGAGGAGCGAACGACAGCCTCTACCAGCTCTCCCCAGGCGGAAGACGTCCTGGCATCTGCGGCAAACGCTGCGGCGGCTTGGGTGGGTTGGGAAGGCTGGCCTTGCATGGTAGAGACCCCTGCCGAACCGACCTGACGTGGCGACTGGCTTGGCACAGCCAGGTTAACCAAAACACCCATTTCGATCAGGTTGGTATTTGCAGTTATCGACGCGGCGGCTAGCAACGGCATGGCTTCGCGCTCGAAAAGCTTCATTAGAACCAAACGCGGAGCTGTTTCCCAGTCTGCCGATGACAGTGCGACGTCGAAGGAGCTTGACACCCCTTCTGGGCCAAACGGCAGCGGGCGGTCGTCTGGCCTAGCCAGGGCGTGGGCCAGACGTTGACGAAGCCTGGCCCACGCCGGCCCTCCATCGCGATTGGCGCGGGTAATCATGGCATCCAATCCAAGGGCTACTTCAAGATCATCGTTGCTGACCAACTCCAGGCGCGGGCCGGGGCTGGATGACGATGTGGATTTTTGGTTGATATCCTGGTTTACATCCTGTGGTTTTTGAATGGCACCTGCGGACGCGGCTGCGGCAACGCGTTGAACATTGGATGCGGCCATGTCGTGGGCTGGCACCCCCATCCATTCTTCCAGAAGAGTTTGCTGGTGATTCTTGAAAACCTGTTCAAGGTGCGGACGCTGGCGGCGCAACGTTCGCATGGCATCGAAGAAGTCGGTGGCACGCTCACCGTTTTCTGAACGTTGAAACAAAGCGTCATCCGCGCGCGTTGCCCACGCATCCCAGCCTTGTTCAAGGGCGGTACGAATAGGGGTGACGCAAGCCAGAAGGGCTGGTGGCATGGCATAGGGCTGTGGTTGACGATGACCAGCAGATGGCCGGCGCAGTGGCAAGACTACAGCCGTGGCGGTGTCAGATGGGCCTGGCGTGATAGGCATTTTCGTTGGACTAGATTGCGGTCAACCTTTAAGGTATCCCCATAGCTACGAAAGGCAAGGACTTTGTCACAATATGAGGGTTGACCGTTACGCTCTGCGCCTGGATTGGCCTTGGACAGGCGGGGAAGCCGCCAGTAAGGCACGACCCCAGGACGCCAACTCGCGTTGCGCGCCATCGTGGCCATGCCATGCTTGAAGGATGGCAGTTTCAACTGCTTGGCCATTGGCGGAACGGCGGTACTTGGACGCAAGCGCCGCCAGGGCTTGTGGGTAACACAGTGCATCCAGCGCATTATGACGCGTGGCGGCGGCCACCAGTGCTGGAGAGGGGGGGAAGTCAGCACACGCCAGCATACTTGCGGCCAAAGCGTCAGCCATATCCAGGTTCGCCCTGGAGACTAGTAATGCATGAATAGGTGAAAGAGGAGGCGTAAAATCAGCGCACACTTGCATGGGGCTGGCACCGTGCTTGATGAGGAGCGCGGCAATGGCCAATACCTCTGTACGGTCAAGGGGCATAACTGCAACAGTATTGACCAAGATCGCAAGCGATGACTCGGATGGGTCAATGGCGCTGGCTTCCAGTAGTACAGTCACTGATGGCAATACCCCTAAACCTTTTTCCAACAAGAGCCGCAAAGGGGTATACCTATACGTAGAGGGGCCTTGTAGACATTCGATATGGCTTGGCTGGTCTGGATTGGCGCCAGCGGCCAGCAATAGCGAAGTAGCCGTGGCGAGTCTATCGGCGTGAACCTGGGATCCGGTTAGATACCATGCGTCAAATAACGTTGCCAGAGCAGTTGGGCGGGATGGGTTGAATGGCAAGTCTGCAAGTGATGGCGAGGTTGCCAACCAGGCGGCCAGCCTATCGAGATCGATCCAGTCTTTGCGGGTATTGATAAAGGCTTCTAGCGGATGGCGCAACTCTGGCGGCTTTGGCGCACCGGGCGGGCGGCGTGGCAGCTGATGAAGTGAACTTAGCATCGGCCTATGCTCGCTTGCGCGGACGAGGCGATGGATGACTATGAGGAGTGGCGGCAAGGAGCGCGCGGCGCCAGCAAGCCAGGACACGTTCAGGCTTGTGGGTAGCGGCAAGTATGCGAATGGAGCCTTCCATGCTTTCACGATCAGACGGCGACATACTTACGGCACGCACAGCCATGGCTGCCAGGGCTGCTGGCATTGGTAGTTCGCCTAAATAGTTATGGCGCGCGATCCAAGGAAGCATCCAGGCGCCATCGCTTGGGTTACGCAAGGATGCGCCGGCAGCGATCAAGCTGGCTGCGGCAGCGTCACAGCGTGGACGGATGAAGGTATCCAGCCCCAAGTCCGCCGACTTCAATAGCCACGCCAACGCATGGACTCCAGGGGTAGCACCGGTGGCGAGCAAATCTTGCATGAGACCGGATGCGATGTTGGCCTTGCTGGAATCGCTGGCCGTCATATGTATTACCAATCCCTGGAATACGCCTTCATAAGCAAGGCACTTACTGGCGGCGGCAAGGTGCCGGAAAGCGTTGGGGGAAACCTGTGGGGCATAAGCAAGTTGCTCGAGCGGTGAAAATAAAGCCTTGGAAGCACCATTGGCTGTGTTGATGTGGCTTGGCATATCTGGCGATGCGCCGGCTTCCAGCAAGAGCGAGACGGCCGCGGCGGCATTGTCGAACTCGCCAAACCCAGGAGGGTTTTCGCGAGTGATGTTATCCAGCAAGGCTCCCATGGCTGTTGGTCGCATAGCGGCTGGAGGATCGGCACCAAGTGGCGGGCTGGTGGCAAGCCATGCCTTGAGCCCGGGCACGTCAATGGAGCGCGGGGACACGAACGCATCTACCGGGTGGCGCATGAAATCAGGCTTTGGTAGCCAGTGCGTGCGGAAGGGGACATCGCTAATACGTGGCAGCATGTCTGTCATGGGTAATAGTCTACCGTAAACCAGGCGCAGGAGGTGGCTGTGTGCTACAATCGAGACATTGACATGAGGTGTCTTATGGCTCAGCGGCGGATAATTTTACTTGACAGCAGCGGTATTTTGAACCGGGATTTTCACGCCATGGATCCATTACCGGCCCGGTATTCATCTGGGCACGGTATTGATGTTGCGGCGGTGGCCGGTTATGTCAAGCACACTGCATCACATCTTTACGGGCAATGGTCACGGCTTGATTTTGACTGCCTGATCCATGTTCTGGATGGCGGAAGATCTTATGCACGCATGGCAGCCTTCCCGGAATACAAGGCCAACAGATCACCAAAAAACCCGGCATTGATTGCCCAAGAGGCCATGTTGCCAGAGGTGCTCATGGCGATGGGCGAGCACATAGCCATGCGCAACGGGGTAGAGGCCGATGACGTCATTGCCACGTTGACGCGGCAACTTGTCGAAAAAGGCGACATGGTATTGGTATTGTCATCGGACAAGGACATGCTCCAGCTGGTTGACGATGGCAAGGTTGCAGTTGGCAAGCTGACCGTGGATGAACGCGACCATAAATATAAGCATTACAGTTTCATGGATGCGGCGTGTGTAGAAGAAAAAATGGGCGTACGCCCAGAGCAGGTAGCCGACTTCCTGGCGTTGTGCGGCGACGCAGTGGACGGCATCCCGGGAGTGGCTGGCGTAGGGGCCAAGACAGCCGCGGCGTGGTTGCGCGAGTATGGCAGCCTGGCAAGCTTGGTGTCACGGGCCGACGAGGTCAAAGGCAAGATGGGAGAGCGCTTGCGGGCATGTCCAGGGGAGCGGTTGGCGTTGTACTCCAAACTCACCAGGCTTATCGATGATGTGGCTGGTGTGGACATCGAACGCGTACTTGAGCGCGACATGTTTGAGTCGACGGCAGCAGCAATGTGGCACACGACACTTGGGTTACCGGAAGCCATTACGGTGCGTCTTGGCGACTTGCGCGGCAATATTGGGTCAGAGGATCTGGCGGAGACGGCTGTCGCCAACGCACAGGACGAAACCAAGGCAACGGCAGGCATGGCGACGGGTGGCTTACGACAAAGGCAAAAACTCATCTGAACCGATACGTAGACTTGTGTGAACGCAGCCACAACGGCTGTAAGGCGATTCCTACAATAGTCATGAATCAGGATATGCTAGTTGAACGTTAACTAGCGGGAAAAGCCATGTTTTCACAACGACACAACTTTATGACGCGCTTGGCGCTTGCCAGCGCTTTGGCCATTGGTCTTGGGGCTGGCGGTATCGCCAATGCCGGACACGTGGATCTTTTCGTGCGTTTTGCGCCACCGATGGTTCCAGATTACGTTTTGCCGATGGCGCCAGGCTTTGGGTATACCTGGGTACCAGGTTATTGGGCCTACGATGACGCTGATGGTGGCTACTATTGGGTGGATGGGCAGTGGGAAATGCCGCCTTTTGTTGGAGCATTGTGGACGCCTGGATACTGGGGGCCTGATACGGGTGGGTACATCTTCCACCGCGGGTATTGGGGAAATCAGGTTGGCTATTACGGCGGGATCAACTTTGGGTTCGGGTATTCCGGACGCGGCTACTCTGGCGGCCGGTGGGATGGCGGGCGGTTTCATACCTATTACTACAATCAAGGAACCCAGGGGAGACAAAATAGCGTCACCCGTAGCGATTGGCATGGCGGGTACTACAACCGCGGTGGCAATGTAGGCCATAGTCATGATCATCAAAGTTATGTCGGGCGTGGCGCAAATACGAACAACACCAGGATTGGCGATATCAGCACAGGTGGTGTCAACCGCAATGACGAGCGCGGACGCTACGAACAAATCCCAAACAGACATCAGCAAGTTCCAAACATGTCTCAAGGGCCAAGCGGCGGTGTACACACGTTAGGCGTCCCAATGACGATGCCAATGCCAGGTAGTGGCCAACAGGAGAGGATGCTTCGCGGACAAGGCAATGGCAATGGCCAGCAAGACAGGTTGCTGCGTGGGCAAGGCAATGGGGTAGATGAACGCGGCGGGTTCAGGCCGCACGTTGAGTCAGCGCCCGCTGGTGCAGCACATAGCGAAAGAGGGGGGCAACGGGCAGGTGAGCCACCCGCGGACACCCGAAAGGACCGATCCGGGCACGAACACCGCTAGGCCGTACTACCTGAAGCAGCCTTGCCAACGGCAAGGCTGCTTACTTTGGCCAGATGGAGTGGCGACATTCCGGGTAACGTGAACACGACAAGAAGGACTTGCCATGGTTTGGGCCTTCCTTGCGAACTATCCTGGCCTGCATGGTACCCTTGCCGCAGGCCGGGCAGGTGGAGTTTGCGGTTGATGCTTGAGACGTGCTGGCGGTGGCTGTTGAAGTTTTAGAACCTGGCGCGGATTTGCGTGAACTTGTGGAAGTCGATTTCCTTGGCTGCCTGGCCGCTGTTTTATGAGATGGCGGAGATGGATCGGCTAGCAGTAACGGTAGCGGATGGACGCGGGCGCGTGCCAACAGCTTGGTAACCCATTGTGCTTGCTTGTCATGGAAGACCGCCATATCCAGTCTACCTGCGGCAATAGCGTCCAGAGCATGCTCCCATTGGGCGGTTAGTGCCGGGTCCGACAAAGGCGGCGGGGCTGCGGCTATGAGCATCGTTGCGGCAGGGGACGGAACAATATGACGGCCTTGTTTACGCAAAAGATCGCGGGCAATGAGATTTTCTATGATCTGGGTGCGAGTAGCAGCACGACCTATACCCTTCACGGCTTTCAGTTTGCGGCGCAAAACCGGATCGGATACCAAACGGGACACCTGTTCCATCACCTTGCGCAATGAGGCCTCCGTGTAGCGCAATGGTGGCTTGGTGTCGTGGCGCGATAACTTGGTGTCGGTGATCTTCAAGACTTGCCCGATGGCAAGGTCGGGAAGCGCTGGATCTTGCTGTGCTGTTGGGGCTGAGAGCGAGTAAAGAGAACGCCACCCGGGAGATGTTATGATACGACCAGAGGCAACCAGGCGATGGCCGGCCGAGTCAAAGATAAGCCTGGTTCGATCAGTTTGACAATCTGGCAAGAACTGAGCCAGATAACGGCAGGCCACCTCGCGCCAGACGTGGCGCTGATCCGGCGGCAGGCTTGCAAGATCAGGCGGAGTTGAGGTTGGAATCAGGCCGCCGTGCTCTTCTGCTGCGGCATCATTCCACAAGGCGGTGGGGCGGTTGGGATCGGCTATGTCGAAAAATGAGCCCCATTCTGGCACGACCTTACGCACGACGACCAGCACTTGTGGCACCTCCGGCTTTTCGTCGTTGGTCAAATGCGGGCTGTCTGTGCGTGGGTATGACTGGAAGCCAGCTTGGTAAAGTGCTTGGCATGCATCAAGCACAGCCTTACCACTCATTGCGTGGAGGCGCTCCATGGAAACTTGCAAACTGTTAAGTGTAAAAAGCAAGGGCGGCGCCTCGGGCACTGCGTGACGATTGGCAGACATCACGGTTGCCGTACCGGCTGCGCGGATGGCGCGCTCGACAGCCTTTACTGGCTCCTCAAGGAGCACCCGGTCTGCGGCATCCAGCCAATCTGGCCTGGCTGGCAAATGAGCCGATGGCTGGTTAGTTGCGAGTGCGGCATTAGAACCCACTGGGTCGGCTATAGCAGCCGTATCCGCGGTCTCATCTGCGGCATCATCCTCGTCATCCTCGCCAGTTGTCGCTTTGGGCTTATCTGAGAGCGTGGCTCCAGGTGGTACCCAGCTAGCCCAGAATGGGTTAGTGCCAGAAGCAAGCTCGGCTTCCAAAGTCCAGTGGCGCACGGACACGAAAGACGCTATCTCAGTCTCGCGCCGGACGACTATGCCAAGGGTTGGAGTTTGGACGCGACCTATGGACAGGACACCTCGATACCCTTGCTGTTGTCTTCCGAGGATGGTGTAGGCGCGGGTCATGTTCATGCCGATTAGCCAATCAGCGCGCTGCCTGGCAAGGGCTGCGGAGTGAAGATTGGCAAACTCAGCGTTGTCATGCAAGTTGGCAAACTCACGAGTTATAGCCTGGGCATTCAGCTTGCTCAAGATGACGCGCTTGACCGGTTTGGTATTACCAAGATATTCCAACACCTCATCGATAATCAACTGCCCTTCACGACCAGGATCTCCAGCATTTATGACTTCCGAGCATTTCCCAAGCAGCCCCTTGATGACTTTCAAGTACCTGCTTTTTGATTCGACAGGGCGCATTTTCCACTGCGTTGGGATGATTGGCAGATCCTGGTAGTTACCCGGAAAAGCCAACCAACGATCCTCGTAGGCGCCTGGCTCGACTTGCTCCAGGAGGTGACCTACACAAGATGTGACCCATCCAGCACCAGTTTCAATATACCCATCGTGACGTGTATGCGGGCCTGGGAGATGGCGGGCGATGTCGCGAGCCATGGCTGGCTTTTCGGCAATAATGAGACGCGGCACGCTTGAGCCCTTTCTGAAAACAGATGCTAAGGAGCCTAGCCGCAACGCCGAGCTGGGCAACCCCCAAGCAGACAGGTAGACAGTCCCAGGCAGTGTGGTCTATTGCCTATCAGGAGGAAGCACAAAGGGCGTAAGCCTGAAAAGTAGAGTTGCCAGTAATGGTTCCAGCCTGGATGTACCAGCCGTTTCCAGATGGCTCATTGGCAATGGGGGCGGCTTGGGTATTGGCACCGGAGCCCGGGCTGTAGGTTGCCAGGCGCCAACCGCCGCCGGTTACGGTTGTCCCAATCGGACAAGTGGCAGCGGCACTGCCACCTGGAGAAGTGGTTGCGCCATTGACCACCTGGACGCTGGCGCCACTAATGGGGGTCCACACGCTGTTGCGGCATTGGAGTATCTCATTATTGGCGTTACTTTGCGCCAAGCCGATGCCCAAGGCATAAGAACAGGCAGAGCCCGGGGCGACGGTATGAACATTGTCACCAACGTTGAGCTTGGTGAGGGCGGTCATGGTGTTGGCGCGGACTTCACCGCCGGTGTATACGTTTTTGTCGTTGTAAGAGCGTAACCAGGTACTGTCTTGCATGTACCAGCCGCCGTTGTAGGTATCGTTTACAAAGCCATGGGCCCCTTGGACGTGGAAGCTATCGCCTTGCGCGGTAACGCCACCCGTACTAATCAGGCTCGAGGCGGTTACGGTACCGGTGACTGTGGCATCCCCATTGATGTTGGCCGAACCAGTTTGGATGGGAGCATAACCACCAGAAAGGTTACTGGTGTAGACGGTACCTGGGGTATAAATGACGGCCGAGTTGCCGTCGGCGGTGGTTGATATGATCACGTTACCCATCGCCAGGCCGGTGGAAGTACTCTTGCCTGGCAAGGTGACCCCTTTGGCGTTTATCTGGCCGGCGTTGTCGATGCCGTTGCCACCCATGTCCAGATCGCCGGTCATGGCGCTGGCACCATCCAGGCGCAAGTAGGCGGCATATCCAGAAGTGCCATAGCCTGCGCGCATGGCCAACAAGCCAAGCTGGTTGACGTCGGAAAAGCCACTTTCTTGCCAGGCGCCGTTGAGGCCTTCTATATTGGTGGCTGAGGTGCGGGTCATGCCACTATCGGCGCCAGCTGTTTGCATGGCTGCGCCAAGCAAGTCGTAACGGGGTGTGGCACCGCCTGTCACATAAGGCGTGCTGGTATAAACAATCCCGTCAACGATGTAGTTTGGCGATGTTCCCTGAACCCTGATCTCATAAACATATTGGGCGCCGTAAGCGTTATAGCCGGAAAACGAGTTTGGCAGCAGGCCGTTACGGCGCAAGGTGTCGGAGTTGACCGAACAGATGCCAGAAGCCGGATCACAACAACGTGGACCCGGATCGGCGGCAGTACCGGCGGCCGATGGATCCAAGGGGTTGGTGATTAGATGACCGGTGCACACGGATGAGTTGCCAACATTGGTAAGCAACACCAACTTGTTGTAACGCAAGGCAATATAGGTATCAAACGCCGAACCAACTTCGCGCATGGACTGACCCACGGCGTAGGTCTGGTCGCTTTCACTCTTGACACGCATCTGATCAACAATGACGGCACTAAGCAGCAGCGACAGCCCAACTGCTATCAGGACTTCGATAAGTGAAAGACCGGACTGGCGGTGGCGAGACGGGGCGCGCAGGCGCTTGGATGTGTTGGTTTGGGAGAACATTCAAGGCACCTTGTGCGTAATGACCGCGCTGACTATTATAACGCTTGATATTCACACTAATCAGTAGACGGCCGCCGCGCAAGGGCTTGACTTAAGTTGGGCTAACCGAACAAGCGGCGCCTGCGGCAAGCGGGCGGATCAGACTGCGCCCCGAAGCCGAGACTACAACTTCGGCGCCTGGGGCGGTTGTGGTGCTGGCCCCGGAGGCATCAGCGGTATGGCGCTTGGCACAAACCAGGATATCAATCTCGGCACCATTGGCGCCAATGACCTCGCCTTGCTGGTTGAATCCTATCTGGTTACCAAACCCGGGCGGGGCAACCAGGATAGCCGTCAGGTTGCTTCTGGCAGCACCCGCGAACAAGACAGTGTCGCCGGCGCCAAAGGATGGAGCTCCGGAAATGGCACTATCGCTCCAAACCATGACTCCGCCGGACAGATCGGTTGTTACGCCACCTGCGCCACAGGCGCTGGCGTCGCTGCTTCCACACAGCGCGGTTGGATGATGGGCGCTAACTGCTTCAGAGCGAGCTGTCTTTAGCAGTGAAAGTAGCTGGTTGGACTCTGCCGAGACGGCATTGCGAGCCAACACATCGTGCAGGTTGGGGGCTGCAATCAACAACAGGACGGCAAAAACCGCCATGGTGACCATGAGCTCAATCAGGGTGAAACCTTGGATGGCCTTCATTGTATGGGTGCCCACACGTGCGCCTGACGTACTCAACTTGAGGCTCAAGTCTGAATGGTCGGCTGGCAAAGTCAAGCTGGATATGAGTAACATTACTTATTTTGCGATGTACAGTATTTGACTACATCGGCTTTGGCGCTTGCCAGTGCCAGCTGTCTTGCGGCCGGATCCATATTGCGCGGTGCTGGGCGCTGATCGGTTGGGGTCATTGCAAGTATTTGCGGATCAACATGCGTGGCCGGGTCGTAACTTGCGATCAAGATTTTGCCGTCGCTACTATTTAATCGCTCCAGGTTGGACTTAGCCGCCAGGCAGTTGCGCTTTACAGCCGCAGCGTCGACGCGCAGCAAGGCTGCGCTGTCGACAGTGCTTGGTAGTGATTTTGCGGAGAGCCTGGCGGAGGGGTTGGTTGATGAGGAGGCACTGGATGGAGTTGATTGCGGAGAGGATGTCGAGTCTGGAGGCGAGGTGGACGCACTCAGCACGACGACACGGGCGGCGGCATTGGCGGGTGGCTGATCGCTGTAGTGGGGGACACCCGCAGCGTCATGCCAGGTATAAATAGGTGCAGCGGTGACGAGTGAGAATGTGCACGCGAGCACGAGCGCTGAAAGAGCGGCAAGCGATTGGGGTATGCGGAAATACATTGGGAACCTCACCAGCAGTGGCTTCCGGAGTATTGCGAGGTTTGTTGTCCGGAGCGGTTTAGGGACAGGGAGCCGCACTGGCTGTCTGAAGTCTGGGCACCCCCTGGAGAAGCTGTCAATGTATAGTTCGAAGTGCTGGCTGAGGCAACACTGACGGTGTAGTAACGAGAGTCGGTGGCCTTGTCCACGACGTCAGGGTCGGAAAGACCAAGATTCGCAAGGCTTGAGGTGTAAGTATTGTTGCTGGAGAAGTACTGTTCTTCACGACCGGCGATGTCGAGCAGGGCGCGCTGGGCTTTGGTGCGGGTTGTTTGAGTCACATAGCTTTGGTAAGTGGGTACAGCAATAACGGTCAAGATAGCCAAGATCAACAGAGCAATCATCAACTCTATCAAGCTGAACCCGGAGTCAGGCGTGCGCTGTGGCATCATTGATCCAACGGTTCGCGCCACGATATCTCTCCACTTACCACTGGCAACAGCGCTGTTACATCCTGACACAAAATAGCGCCGGTGGAAGTCTGGGTACAGGCTTTTATCTCATGAGAGTTGCTTTGTCCGGCAAAACCGGCGTGCAAGCTTGGCGGAGCCGGCAGGCCATAACCTATGCTGGCGTGGGTATTTACCGTTCCATTGGCGGCCACACCCATGGCGGTTGAGCCAGGGCTGCCGGTGCCTGTGGTGAAGTTTTGAACGTACTCATCGGCGCTACCAAGACCGGTACACACATCTGTGCCTGGGATGTAGCTATTGGTGATCAGCACGCCGCCAAGCAATGCTTGTGAGGAAACGATGCGTTCGGCAGGACCGGTGCCGCCTTGAGCCAGGGTCAGGAAGAAACCAGCCTTGCCGCCAGAAGCCTTGGATCCGGAAAGCAACGTATCAAGATCATTGATAGTGGCGGCCCCCGACGGGCCTGTAATCAGGTTTCCGTATGCCGTACAGGTTGATGTCAGTACCCCACATACTCCAATACTGGTGACATCGAGAAGGTCCGACGACGACAGTGGCAAGGTAAAGTCTGCCTGGGGGTCGCCAGATGGCAGCAATTGCGGGTCGATCAGCCCAAAGATTTGCTGGGAACCCGTGGTCTTCAAATCGTCCTTTGTAAACAAACGACCGGTACCGTCATATATTTCTGGAGCCGTGCGCTGATTGAGGCCAAGAGTCGGGCGGGCAACGATTGGCTTGTTTGGGTTATAGAGCAACTCCGGGGTCCATGAAGTCGTATCCGAGCTTTCTCCCAGGTTGATTTTCCACAGTGAGCCCTCGAACTCGATTGGAACAGTGCCGCCTGGATCGCGCACACTACCAAAGTACAAGGCCTCTGATTCGTCATTCAGATTGAAATCGCTGGCAATCAGGTCTCCGGCAAAGGAGTTCTTGCCCTGGGCCAAAACACCACCGTTGGACAGGTCAAATGTCTTGATCGGAGCGGTTGGCGATGAGCAAGACCCGGCACCTGTGAGACAGCTCATGTCATAGGCATATATTCTTAGCGGAGCGGTTGATGTAACCTCGCCCGTGGCGTCGGTTGGGCCTGAGCCCAAGAATAGGTAGAACTTGCCAGGAGAGCCTGTCGCTGCGTTATTGACTACCCCAAAAGCCGGTTCAGAAGTCGTGAAGCTCTGGCCGTGTCCATCGGTACTGGCCGGGGTAAGCTCTGCCAGTACGGTTGGCGGAACCTCCGGGTTGGTGACGTCTAGCACAACGTAGGCCGAATAGGATGTTTGCTGCGTACAGGTGGTGGAGGGGCACGCTGTTGGACTGTAGGCAGACCCGGCGGTTGGGGTGGGGACGGTAATCTGTCCACCGCCCAGGCGGAATGGGACCACCATGATGGTGCCCCAGCCACCTGGATGGTCGGTGTCAGGGGTGAATATCTTGGCGTCGGTGGCAACAGGGGAGCCATCTACATAGAAAACATGCTTGTAGCTTGGGTCGGTCAGCCAGCGCAAATGAGGCAGCAGGTTGCCCGGGGCGTAGGCCCACACCTCAGAACCCAATGGATCGTTCGTTGCTGTGCCGCTGGGCGGAGAGGTTGACAAACTGTGGGTGGAGGCATTGTAGTAGCCGCCATTGAAGGCGTGCAGCAAGCCGTCGTCGGCGCCTACATAAACCATCTGGCGACGGTCACGATAATGTGCCTTGAAAGTAGCGTAACTTGTATCGCCATAAATCTGGTCGTAATGCTCAACCGGAGAGCCTACGACCAGAGGAGTCGAGTCAACGATGTCGCCAAGGCGCATGATATGGTCGCCCGTGCCTTCATAATCAACCGTGCGCGAGCGCATGCCAGGCTCTTCCACGCCGCGGATCCAGTTCACGATGTTTTGCGCCTCAGCAGGATCCGACGTGTTAAGAAAGCCCATATTCCCATTGACATTACCGGAGGCGTTGATTTCCCCACAAAAGCCATCAGCACAAGAGTTTTGTACTCCAGACCACACAAAACCCCTTTGTTCACCGGAGTCCACCAGGCCGTTATGGTTGGCGTCGACCCAGGTGAAAATGTAACGCCCCGTTGATGCAGGCGCGGTATAGGCGCGCTGGGACGCACCAAAAGAGTTGTCATCGCTCCAGAGTTGCTTGGAAGCGCTCCAGACTGTTTGCAACTTATCCAGGGCATATGACTGGCAGGTAGTGGCTGTATCTCCGATACCGGCAAAGTTTGCCGGGTTGAATGTGGTCGGGTCGTTTGGGACACATTCTTCGAACTCGGCGTGGTGGTCGCTTGGGTCGGTTGTGAACACAACAATTGGATCCGATACGTAGTCATCGAGCACGCCATTACCGGCGACACCTGCCTGGTTACCATCTTCGCGCAGCAGACCGTACCCATCGATCCACAAAGTGCTCAAATCACCAATCCATGAAATCGACCGGCCTTCCCCGTCGGTGCGTTGCGATTGATAGATGGCCCGGTATACAACACCTTGACCGTTGACGCTGTCGGCCACCACGGCTGCCGCTGTTCCTGAGCCAGTGCGGCGTAGAATCGCATTCAGTGCATAGCCCAACTCTTGTCCAAGCAAGGCTGGATTATGGACCGGGAAGAAGTTGTCAGGCAGGCCGTCGGCGCCTGCTGCACCGGTGGCGTTATTAACGGAGTCCCATTCACTTGTCTGATCAGGCACACCGTTGTTGTTGTGATCGACAAAACCGCCGTACTTTGCGGCATAGAATAGTGGATTTGGCAATAATCCAGCAGATGTCGAGCCTGCGGTGAAGCTGATTACCTGAGGCAAATACCATGAAGACGGTGGATTGGAGCTCGCTGTTATAACGCTGCCGTTTTGATTGCCTGGGCGCAACGTAATGCGCTGCGGACCGCTGGATGAGGCAACGCCGTAGACGGAGTAGCCAGTCAGCATGGCGTTACCAGCGTAAGCGTGGATCACCTCGTTGCGCACAAGTACCCGGCCTGCGGCTACTGAGGGGCGGTCATTGGAAGCGGCGCAATCTGGCGAGTAGTCAAGGGCATTTTTGTTGTGATCAGAACGCCAACAAATATCATATCCGGTGAATACAGAACCATCGATATTCTTGCGGGTACCGGCAATGGTCTGTGGGCTTTGATAGGAACAGGCCGCCCCAACGCAATAAGTGATCATGCTCATTGCGTCAAGGTCGTGATCGTTGCCCCAAAGCGAGTCTTCCCAAACCAAGGCAAAAGAGCCGGCCGAGGCGTCGGAAGCAAGTGGGCGACCATAGGTATACTTGGAGCCCACGATTGATGTCAAAACGCCAGGGCGGACATCGCCAAGGTAGCATGAGCGCCAGCCAGAGTCCGATGCCAAGTCTGTGCCAGAGTTGTTGGATTGGCACAATGGGGCGAAGTTGATGGCGCCAGAAGGTGTTGGAATGGCAAAGCTAGGCAGAGATTCGGCAAGCTGGACGGCGTAGGTCTGGACACGATTGACGATGCCGGTTGGCTTGGTCAAATCAGGGCGGAGATCGTTGGTCCAGGCGGCGAAGGCCAGACCTGCGATGTAATAGCTACCTTCCATTGATGGGATGTCAGGGCAGATGCCACGAGCCAGACCCAGCAATAGCCCAATACTTTTACCTGTACATAGATCCTGATAGGTATCCGGAGCAGGGCTGATACCTGGCGCCAAATCTCCTGGCGAGGCAAGTACCCGGCCAATCAGATAATTTCCCGACAGGCCTTCATCGGTACCTATTTTGTTGGTATAGGAATAGGCTGTTGCCTGGCTACCAAAACCGGTGCCATCAGAAGACGCAAGCTCGTCGGCGTCGAAAGAGTTGAGGCCGGTTGAGAGCACCAGAATGCTACATGTTGCGCAATAAGGATTACCACCGCCGGCGACTCCCTTTGAGTCAACCGTCTTGGAGCCATAGGGATCGACCCACGGCACCTGGTCTGGAATATTGGGCATGTAAGCAGTATCATTACCGGATACATACAGCGGGTTTGGCGTGCGGCCGTGCCCTTCGATATAACGCACAGCTTCGGCGTAAATCTCCGACAACGGATTGCCCCAGGCATTACAATGATAGCCGCTACCGCCATGCGGCGTTGCGGTACCCGGGTCGTCCAGGGAACCATTGCCGCCGTTGTTACGGTTCAAAATGTCATAAGTGCCACAATCAGTCCAAACGCTACCGCTCCAGTCGACCAAAGCGAACTGATCCAAAGTCCTGACGATACCTTCTGTGCCGTCGTTAACTCCACAAAAAGTGCCATCGGCAAGCTTGACCTCATCACCAGCGGCGCACAATGTTGGGTCAGTTCCATTACCTGCGAACAAGCCAATATTGCGGCGCAAACGCCCGCCGGTGCGCGGATCAGAATCGGAACCCGTCATGAG
>CAJDWE010000012.1_pt1 | contig 18679 bp, 23 predicted proteins | sample 7391521 | NCBI WGS metagenome assembly CAJDWE01 (sample SAMEA7055732, study PRJEB34461) | soil metagenome | biome: terrestrial ecosystem; feature: Peninsula; material: soil | place: Antarctica | collected 2016 | reverse complement strand
CCACAACGCTGCCTGACTTTCCGTTTTGAACCTTCGAGCCTCATGCTGCTTTGGTAGACCCTTTATGTAAAAACGAAACGACGCAACCCGCTGCCGCCGCTCCGGCGCTTGGCCCTGGAGGAGGTCCGTCGATCAGGGTGGTCAGGCTAAAGATTGCTTCGCTGCCACACACTCCACACCGCCGCCGTGTAGAGTTCGAGACCGTCTCACAGTTCTCGCAGTAAATCGCCTGTTCAACCGGAATACTGAAGAAATTTGCTTCCGTGCGAAGCATTTTGACGTTACGCATGACACCTCCAGAATGAAGCGGAGCGGTACTTGCGCCGCCCCGCGTCTCCACGATCAGGCGGCCTGTCGAGCCGCCACGTTTTCCAGTTCCAGGACCAGGAGCTTGAGAGCTTCGAGATTACGGATCGTTGTCATCGACCTGATCTTCAGCCGATCGAGCACGGAAACGAACTGCGTGTCCCCGATCTCTTCGGCCAGCGAGTGCGCTTTGCGGATGCCACGAGCCGCACGCTCCATCGCCCCGGAGACATCCGTCTGCAGCTGCGCATTCGGAACCGCGTTCGCCCTTCGCGCCCGCGCAACGCGCCACAGGATCTCCCCATAAATGGGATCTCCAAGAATGCGCCGGAAGCCTTCGATTCTCGCCGTCGTCTTCTGATCGATGGGTCCCCGTTGCACAACGGGAGGCCGCGGACCGGAGACCGGATTGATTTTTCCTTCGGGCCCGATTCTTTTCGGGAGCGCCCACTGCGGTAGTGGCGGCAGATTGACCGGTCGACGGTGGTCATTGAGTGGAACCCACATCTCGGCAAAGTTGTAGAGATAACGGCCAAGCCCAAAGCAAGTGCAGGCTCGTTTGAATGCCTGCGCCTCGGCGCTCGTCATGGCGTTCTGTTCGTCGGCCCACTCCTCTCCGCTTCCGGTGTGGCACCCAAGTTGGTGGATCGTGAGGGCGCAGGTGACCAGCACCTTACCCGTCTGGATGAGTTTGTCCCCCTTCATCCGACTCACGGCGGTCACTGTCGAGACGTCGTAGGTCCGTGTCCAACCGGTGGGCGTGAATATCTGGTTGAGCCTGTCGGTGTATGCCCTTGGATCTGCGAAGGCGATGACCGCGCCCCGCCGGCGATCCTGCGTCGTGTGCGTGACGCGCCATTTGATCTCGGAAGGATCAAAGGGCTCCACCAACTGCACGAACAAAGCGTCAAGCTCTGGATTTATCTTCAGTTCTGCTGTCGCCATCGCGTTGTCTCCTCAAAGAAATGGGCGCTCCGAAGAGCGCCCGTGCCGTGGTTCTGACGAAGGATCTCAAAACGGGATGTCGTCGTCACTGATCCCCTGATCGGCGTAGTCGTCGTTGCCTCCGACGCGCGACTGTCCAAAACCAGCGGGAGTGGTACGCGAGTATCCCCCGCCATTGCTGTAGCCGCCCCCATCCCCGCCTTGGCGACCGCCGAGCAGAGTCAGTTCATTGACCAGAATCTCGGTGCGGTACTTCTTTTCGCCACTGGCTTTGTCGTCCCAGGATCGGGTCTGGATCTTTCCCTCGATGAAGAGTTGCGTCCCCTTCTTCACGTAGTCCCGAACAATTTCAGCCGTCCTGTTGAAGGCGACGAGATTGTGCCATTCGGCCTTGTCGGTCCAATTGCCCTGACCGTCCTTCTGCCGCTCACTTGTGGCGAGCGAGAAGCTGGCGACCGTCGTTCCACCAGCAGTGGAACGAATCTCCGGGTCCTTGCCGACGTGTCCGAGCAACATTGCTTTGTTGATACCCTTTGCCACGTTGATGCTCCTTTCTGTCCTTTGCCCAAAACTGCTGTCACTCGCCAAAAATGCCAGTCACTTCTGCGAAGCTTGTGTCACCCGATTGAAGTGAATCGACCAAATTAGAGAAGTCTGATGGATTCGTTAATCGATTTCCAACAAACGAGCGAGTTTCTCACTGCTCATGCCCGCATTGGCGGGCTTGTGCTTCCGTACTGAATACCCTGCGGCGCGAGCATTCTGCCGGAACGAGTCGAACTCCCAAGGCGTCAGCCGCACGCCTCCGGTCTCGGCAAAGATGCGGTTGTACTCGTGTTCGGCCTCAGACGTATCGGGAAAGACACTCGTGAAACCATCGCTCCCAGTCATGTAAGTGAAATCAGATTTCATTCTGAAAATCCTCAAAGCCCACCATCGGAGGGCACTTTCCATACTCAACTGCGCACATGTGCAAGCGCTGCGGCCTGCGAAATCTCGACGTATTCCCCATCGGAATAGAGATAAAAGCTGCGACAGCCTATGCCGATGTTGAGGTACCGGCGCGTCCAGCGGTGCTTGTACAACTCGATCGAGCCTGCGCGTCCCATGTACATGTAGTCCTGACAGTCTTCGGGCGGCAGGACACACTCAAGCGGCGCCCAGTTTGGTTTTCCAACAATAATGACGATTCCGCTATTCTGCATCATGTCGCGACTCCATCGGTCTTGGGTGGAACCCCTACATGGGTGTGCCTGCAACCGATGCAGCAGACGGCTTCGGTCAGCTTGCCGTCTCGCCCGCGAAAAAGCAGCTTCGAAGCAATCTCCGGACGGATTCGACCAGGCGGGAGCGACAAGGTGTGAAGCGAGATTGCCAGTTCGTAGGTGCGCACCATCCTCAACATCTCGATGCGGACCAAGTTGTCAGCAAGAAAGATGGCGTGCCGTCCGTTGACTGCGATCGAGTCGATCGACTGGAGCCAAGGCAGAGGGTTTCCGTCCGACGACAGGTAAGCGCACGCACGCCCCAGATCTACGACCGCGCCGCCGGACTCCACCCCGCGCAGCACATAACGCTTTGCCAGGTGTTGATGTTCGATAGAGAGCGCCGACGTGCAGTAGATCCCTCGCTTCTGGAGAGCCTCCAGCCCATTGGCTGGGAGCGACAGGCCATGCGAAGCATGGGACGCGGAAGCCGGTGACTTCGCCTGTTTGTGAGAGCCGATCGCCATTGCCTTTCTCCCTAAGCCATTGCTGCTTTGCGAATGGGTTGACCAAGTGCCGCTCGGATTTCTTCCTTCGTGCATCCGGCGCGGCACACGTAGAAGCGCGGGTCGGAGATCTTGATACCGAGGTTGTCCCGCGACCGGTCGCGGCCGGCCTGTGCGCAGGACGGGCACTGCGCCTTCCAGTTGCGGATGTCCTGTTTCCCCGTGGTCTGCACATAGTTGAGGATGCGGAACTCCTGCTGCCCAGCAACTGGAATCCGCGGAACAAATGGCACCGGCGCGGGCGGGCGGTACGCTTTTGGCAGTTCCATCCCCTGAGTGAGGGTCTCGAGTTCCGCCGCCGTCAGTTTCTTAAGCCCGTATAGGTAATTGAGTTGCGCCTCCGGGGTGACATCAGCGTCATAAAACCAATAACGGCGATTTGTCTTGCGATGAACTCCCAGGGGTGCGCGGATCGCGTTTCCGTATGCTCCATCCGCGATCTGGTCCTGTCTCGGGAAGACCTCGATGCCTTCTTTGAGGCCGCCGCCTTTGACCGGAACTCCCAAACGGAGAGCGAGGTTGTAAATATAGATGCGGCATTGGGACGCCAACAGGGGACTTTCGCCGAAGATCCAGAGATGGCCGCCGCGACGCGATTGCTCAAGAGCTGCGTCGATCCCGTCCTGTTTGAGTTCCCGCCGCAGATGGAAAAGGGCGTCCAGGGCGTCGTCAAAATCGGCGTCGATTGCCACCCACTTGCAGCTTTGGGTATGAGGATTAATGGCAAACAAACTGATGGTCATGTCGCCGTTGAGGTGCATCCTGACGGCGCCAGAATCCAGAGGCCGCGTCTGCTTGATGTACGGCGCGCTTCCATCTGAGGGGGCCTTTTCTTTTTGGATGCAGTAGGCCAGGCGGTTGACGAATAACCGCATAAACTCTTCAGCGGTCTGGCGGCTTACGCAGAAGTGGGCGGGCATAGCCGGGGTCTCCTTTCTCAACTGTGTGGTTGTAACCCGGCTCCAAAACTCGGTCAAATTCCTGGAAACGGCGAGCCGAACATGATCTCTCGCGCACATTCGCTCGCCGATTCCGGATGCGTCAGAGCTACGCGGCCGTGGATTTCGCCACCGCCACAATCCTGATCGTGGGGGACGGAATGGCGGTTGCGGTGGAGGTGCGGGCCTCGGACGGGTTGCGGGGAAGCCTGTCCGAGGCGCCACAGATGATCCCGTTGACTCTTGCTATGCTGCGATTGATCGAACGAATACGACTAGCGGACATACGCATGGCGTCTCCTTCTGGAGTTGAAGTTGCGTTTGGGATGGTGGGGGGTGGGGTACTACGGGATGGGCTACGCGTTGGCTGGCTGCAACTGGGACAGCAGCAAACCGGGCTGCTCCACGTAGCTGAAAAGCTTGTACTCCGAGAAGACGTGATCGAATTGCTCGGAGGTGAACTGGTCTTCGCAGCCCTCGAAAGAGAGCATGTACCAGTCGTCCCGCTGCCGGTCGAAGACGTAAATCGCCCCGGATGCGCTGTTGTCAGGGACCATCTGTAGGAGCAAGACACCCTTTGGTGTCTGGATCCAACGAGTGGCGATTGCTTCTCCGACGTCGAGGAAGGCGGAGACGGTTTGTTGAATAGTGCTGGCGGCACGATCGCGCCAGTTGAATATCTTGTAGACGGACATTCTTCCTAAGCTGCGTTGCATGGTAACTCTCCTCTCTCTTGTGGTTGGGTTGAAGTGGGTGCGGCCCTAACGGGAGCGGCTGCGTAACGTGAGCATCCAGACGCGAAGAAGCGATCCGAGCATGGCGGTGAAAAGGATTGCCAGGCCGGCCAGCCAGGATGGATGGTCGGCGCTCACACGATAAAGTGCAGGACCGAACGCCGAAATGACTCCTGCGTCGAGCGATGTAAGCAGAAGGCAAACTGCGAAGCGGAGGGCAAAGCGGGAGGACAACATGGGTACGTACTCGATCGGAGCCGAGACAACACGGGGAATTTCGGGCATGGAGGTTCCTTTCTGCAATGGCAGGTGTGCGGTTAAATTGGGTCGGTTGGGGCTACAGGATGGAGGGATTGGGAATACCTAAACTGACGATCTTCCGTCAGAAACAAAAGCTCTGTTGCCGTGCTTCCTCGATGCTGGCCGAAGAATGAGCTTCCACAATCTGAACCAGGCTGGCGCCCGGTCGCATTGTGAACTCCAGTTTGCGTTCGAGGTCCGCGACCGCATTAAACGCCGCACGGTCATGGAGGTGAATGGCTGCAAGATCAGCATCGGTCGAGAAGATGCACACGCGGCACGAAAAGCGTCGCAAGTATCCGCCCGTCGTGCCATCCTTGTGGTACTCCGGGACGTACACAGGATGAAGCCGAATGGCGTTCACCCAATGCCAGGCGAGCACGTCGGAGAGCGTCTGGTCAAAGACGGGAAGCCAGTTGTACACCGTTCTGCTGCGAGTTGAAAGGGACTGGTTAAGGGTCAGCGGCGACAGTCGAGACCGGGGATTCGATTCCTCGGAGCGGATGCCAATGCAGTTCACGATCACCTTGTGCGGCAGGCTCCGGACAAATTTGTCGATGGGGCCGCGCTTCAAGTCGGAGGTACATTGTCGGAACTGTGGCGACGGGAACATACCACGCTGCTCCACCATCTCCAGGTAGGTCCGCCTCGGGTGACGTACCACGGTGAGATTGAGACCGAACTCTGCACAGCGTGTGTGCGCAAAGTCGGCAGCGGAGATCGGAGATACATGCTCGAATCCGGTGTCTGCCATCACCGCGTAAGTCGGTGCATCTGGAAAATTCGTTCGGATGAAACCCAGCATTCGCGTGGAATCTTTGCCGCCAGAATGGTTCATAACAAACGCAAGATCGCTGCCATGTTCCTGCGCAAGACTTTGTACCTGTTCCAGCACATGCGTCATATCAACCTCCTTCCTGTTCGCGTTCGTTCCTCTGCGGCTCTACTTCTACCCATCCATGCCCATACACCTCATCTACGACCCCTCAAAACAGAGTCATGCACAAGGGGATAGTCAAGAAGCAAGTCATAGAGGGAAAGGGAGATAGGGGAGGCCGATTTTGCTCAAAGACGAGGCAAAGCAAGTCAAAGGAGCGGCGATGGAGAGCCATTCCATTCGCAATCGCTTCACAATGCGTGGTCAAAGCCTGGGTGGGAGGCTGGAGTTCACGCGTCCTTAGCAGCCAGAAGATCTCGTAAGAGGACAACTTCGGAGTCTTCCGTGTTCGTCAAAGTGCGCGTCTCCAGCAGCGACCGCTGGAACGATTCGCTGAGTGCGAAGCAGATCTGTCTTCTGCAAGACCGCATTTCGACAGCGAGAAGATACAAGATATCGTCGTTCGAGGTGAGATAGAGAACGGTGTCCTCCGTCCTATCCTTGTCGAGTACATCACGAATCGCGCGATATCGGTTGGCAGCCTTCGGGTTTCTCTCGTACTCGATCGCGAGTCTTCTACTGCTTCCGTCGAACTCGATTTCCGCGATGGCGTCAAAGTCTTTAGTCGCTGAACTCTCAGCAACGAGGTTCCGCGAAGTAATTTCCAGCTCGCTTTTCCACGAGCGAAGCAAGCCTGCTTTCGCCAGAGCAATCCGGATATTGACCAGCTCGAGCGCATGTGGAACCTGCGAAGGGTGCAGAATCTGCTCGGTGTTGCTTGGCAAGGACAGCAAATAGTGGCCGCGTGCTTCGAGACATTCGAGACCGTGGTGCGTGATTTCGAAGACAGGTTTGCCTAGATGCCGATACATCTCCAGCCGGGAGATGAGGCCAGCTTTCTCAAGACGCGCTACTCGCCAACGGAGCGAACGTGAGAGCGTCGCCTCCATTTCGTGCGATATCAGGTCCGAAAGTTGATCGAAGTGGATGGCACGGGCGTTCCGGACATGCAACAGGACGGGCACATCACACGCCTCGGATAGAGAGATATAGCCCTTGTAATACCTCATGAAACCACCCCGTCTCGAGAGCAGGAAAGCGACAGACTGTTGCCATCTGCACCTACGTGCCAACGCCCAAGGTCGCTTTGGACCCAATCTCCGGGTCTTATCAGCAGCATCGCTTCGAACCTTGAGCCTCTCATACTGATCGAGATTGGCTGTACACCGGACGACATCCAGCCGGGCCGCCGAAACCGAATCTGACCGTGATCGACCGAGTTCAAGGTCACAAGAAGCGCGTCCGGCTGCATGGTCCCTACCAGTCGTTGGAATAAGAGGTGGATTTTTCCCGCGAGTTGGTTCGGGCCGGAGCACAGAAATGTCTTACCGAGCGCACGGGATGGAAATTCCGGATCGAAGCCGCTCGCCGCATTGAACCGAATCTGGCCGGGGTAGATGGCGCTGTGATGGAGGCGCCGGCCGCACATCAGGGCAGCTGCGTTGAAGTACGCAGCCCTGTGTCGGAAGCAGTAAGGATCGCTTCTATCGGACGAATTCATCGCCCACCAGTTGCTTCCGAAGCTGATCACTCGGACTTGCATGCCCCAGTCTCCGTCGTGAGCGTGTTTAGGAGAGCGCGGGTCTGGAGCATCCGCTCCGGTCCGCGCAGATAGTGCAGGAACCACGCACGTTCAAAGAAATATCGCGGTAGCGGCAGATCCCGGTCGCGAAAATAGAGAAGGAGTTTGTCCAGTTCCGCCATCGCGCGCGTGAATGCGATTTCGTCTCCATCCTCTGTTCCGAGCTCTCGATCCAGATAGTCCTCCCAGCTTTCGGTATCGGAGTTCTCAGCGCCACCACTTTTGAAAACAACCCACAGTGCGAAATAGGGGTTCTTCTGCGTCAGATGGTCGAGCAGTTCCTGAACCTGTTCCCTCGGAGGCGGAGGAGCTATCACCGTGGCCTCAACCGTATTGGGCTGCGCCTCATTGAATAGGAACTCGGTAAGGGTGGCGAAGATACGCTCGTTCAAGGACTCAAGGCCGGCTGTCCGCTTGGGTTCGGGAAGAGCTCGAATACGCTCCTGGTCCTGCTCGAACTCGACGGGAAACGCGCGCTTGCGCACCTCGTAGAAACTCTTGAATAGTTCCGTACGACCGCACGCGAGAGCATAGGCGCGTTCCGCGACGGGAACGTGGTCCCGTACATAGGAGGTCCATTCCTCGTGGTTGTGGAAGTTGGAGGGGAGCATGTTGCTCATGTGACCCTTTCTATGCACCCTTGAGTGTGGCGTTGCGCCGGCGTTCTTGTTCGAGGAGAGCCGTCGTCTGGTTGAGACGCTGTTTCAGATTCTGCTCGGTATTCTGCATCGCCTCGACTCGTCGCTGGAACAACAGATTGCTCTGCTGCAGGCTGGCGATGCTTGTCTCCGGAGCGGCTACAACCGCAATCTCGGTCGCGGTCGGTTCCGGATGCACGCCCTTCTGTCCCGTCACTGCGCCATTCTCGCTGAGCTTTCGAACGCCCCGATTCAAGTTGCCTGTCAACTGTCTGTCCTGCTCCGATGGCTGCTGCTTGAGCGCCAGGGCCTTCTCTATCTCCGCATTGTGGGCAGCAACGAGTTGATTGAACTGGTCCGTTCGGCGGTCAAGCTCCACTTTGTCGCTAACGCGGCCGTTCCACAATTCCGCGATGAGAACCGCGGCGACGATCTCCCGTTTGGCTTCAGACCGCCATTGCAGCAAGATGATCGTGACCGAGCCGCTCAGCAGCAGGAGCGTCAGCGCATTCGACCAGAAGTACAAATCATCCACAGTATTCGCGACAACGGCGTCTCGTCCGGCTTGCATGGACGCGCCATAGTCGTTGCCGTTTGGATTGACCTTTCCGAGAACGTAATCGAAGAAACCCTGTTGCTTGTGCAGCGAGCGCTGGGGAGCCACAGCCGCCTGAGTCTGCGTCTGCGCGAGTGAAGTCGCCGCAGAAAGGCAGACGAAGATGAAGGCAAGCAAGCGTAGGGTTACTTGTAGCCGTGCCATGTTTACTCTCCCGAGAGGCTGTCGAGGGATACGCCCGCGATTCTTCTGCGCCGCCGCCTGCGGTTTTCGGTCTCTTTGAAACGCAGGTTGACTCCGATCTCCGGGTCCAGATAACTGTGCATCTTCGGATAGAGACGGGGAGCAAGGCCCTCCAGCCGGAAGCTCGGGGCGCGCCGAACGTGCAGATGCGAGTAGCGAGTGCCTTCGCGGCTGTCCACCATCAGGATCTCCATCTGGCCCACCGGCAAGTTCTTGATGTGTTCCTCTCTCGCTCGCGTTTCCTTGATATCGCTCTCGCTACCCGTTCCCGTCTCCGTGTATTTCGCTGAGAAGAGACCCGTTTTCCGGACAGATAGGCTGCGGCGCTTCGTCGCAATCTTGGCCGATGCCTTCAGGAACCACTGCGCCGTATTCTCCTCGGAGACATTCATGATCATCTTTGTCCCTGGAGCGGAAGAGACCTCATCCGAAAATGCCTGGCTCACCTTCTGCAACTGCGGCAGGCTCTGAAAGGAGAAAAGGAACGACACTCTGGCTCCACGCGCAGTCTGAAGGACCTGCGTAAATCCGGGATAGGCGAACGACGCAAATTCGTCGAGAATTACTGAAAGCATCGGCTCGTCCGTGTCGCGGTCGCTGGCCGATCGCGCGTACCGCTTACCCACCATGAGTTGTATGTTTTGCAGCAAGATCTTTCCCAAGGCTTCGACGGCACGCTGATTTCGGTTGGTATTGAGGGAGACGAACAGGATCAGGTCTTGCTCGAAGACGTCGTCAAGCGTGAGAAGGTCTTGATAGGAGCCGGTCACGATCGACAGCTCATCCTCAAGGAAGCTCAACAACTCATTCAAGAGTCCCTGAATTTTTTCGACGCGCTCCCGGTCTGCGAGCGAGCGTTGCAGCATCCGCACTGACATCTCAAAGTTTAATCGCTTCTGCATAGAGATTCCCGGCAACGTGGCGAGGCGCGCTTTCGCGAGTCCAATCTGCTCCTGGAGGACGTTCTCATCGAGCGCCATCACCAGCACGTCATAGACATTGAACAGCTTGCCGGTGTATTGGAGGATGCGAACCAGGTCGGAGAGGTAGGCCTCCTGATGGCCTTTGAAGAAGTCTTCCCGCAAGCCGAATGAACGAAAGACGAAGTTCACATGCTCTTGGTAAGCGTCGTCCAGTGCGTAGAAGGGGTTGTAGCGCGCGGACTCGGCGGGATGCGTTGGATCGAGAACCCGGAGATCCTGGAGACGTCCTGCTGCTTCGATGTGCGGCAAGAGACGATCGAGAAACTCGCGTTCGCCTTTACCGTCGAAGATGATCATCGGCATCTTCCGGCTCCCGAATCGGCGCGTCAGGTCCTGCGAGATGATGTTTTCAAGGAAAGTCGATTTGCCGGCGCCGGTGCCGCCGACGATCACGCCGTGCTTCATCCTCACCACGTCGGGCCAAAGCCAAGGCTCTTTGTGAACGTTGTATCCGAGCAGCGTTGCCGAACTATGGTTCGCATCGCGAGCGATAGCACTATCTTTTGTCGCGGGCACGAAGATCGGAGGATGCGGCCAGTTCTCCTCTCGCTTCTTTCGGCTGTCGATAAGTTGAGCGGCTATCAACCCTCCGCCAAAGAAGAGAATGGCGAGGTTTATGAAAATCTCAAGGCACTGGCTGTTACGGAGATGCAATCGGGAAACGGCGACGTACCAGCAAAACGCGAGCAATGCACAAACAAAGAGCACCAGAACGCCGGTTAAGTCCTCCGGTCCAGGTTGGTATCGCCGTGGTGGTGAATCATAGGCTGGACTCATGAGTGTCCTCCGAAGGTGAAGTAAAAGAAGACCCCAGTCAGAGCTGACAGGAGCACAGCTACGAGGATCAGCAGCGGACTTGGTCTCCAGCGCCCCTTCTCATCCACGGGCTTGAGGTCGTCGGCGAAGATGCGGAGAAGTGCCTGCTGCAGGTTCGATTCGGGATCGCTACCGTAGATCGAGATGAGGGCGCTACGAACTTCCGCCGGCGTGACGTGACCCTGCGCGTCCATGACTAAAGGACGGCCTCGACCGTAAGTGACCGGCCCTGATCGGTTCCGAAGTTGAGCTGATATAGCTGCGGCGGATTGCTCTGGGAACTTTCGATGCTTAGGACGCCTGTTGTCTTCTGCCCCGGCGCCAGATCACGTATTGTCGATTCCGCTTGAACGACGGTGAGGCTGCTGCCCAATTTTGCTTTGAATGCCCCGAAAGTCTGCGGCGAGAGTTGGTGGTTGCGCAAACTCATCAGAGAGATGGGCTGCTGTGTCGGTAGAGGTGCGTAGACGTCCGGGGTCGTCAGCCGGAACGGAGCTTTGGTCTGGTTCGTGATCGAGTACCGGATGTAAATCTGGTCCTTCGCACGGTACACCTGTTCGAGATCAACCCGCACCTGACCGGAAGAAGGCTTTGATGAATCATGAGCTATATCCTCCACACCCATCATGGCCTGCGTCAGCACGAGGGAAGCGATCTTACGGATCTCGGCGCTGGTGGGTTCTCCAGAAGCTCGTGCAACTGCGCTTGGTTTAGGCGCAGGCTCAGTTCGAATCAGCACGTCCATCGTGGCAAGCGGGCCAGCAGGATCGAGTTCATAACTGATCTGCCGTGATGCCGTCCAGACAAAGAGATTGGTTGAGACACCTTGCCGAAGCGGCTTAATGAAGACTTTGTCGTCGTGGCGTTCGACCTGAAAGCTGTCAGGATCGGCAACCGCGAGCGTCGTCACAGGCTCACCAAAATCAAGGACGGTTAGATGGTTGAGAGACGTCTCGACGTGACGGATCTGGCTCTGGCTGGTTGTCTGCGCCCCCGCGATTGCTGCCGCCAGGACAAGAGGAATGGTGATGAGCATCTTCATAGCGGCCTCCTCGGGCACGGGCTTATGAGAAAACAAAGGAGAAGCCAGGCGATGAGCCAGAGCTTCTCCTTTGCCGGTTAGGAGTTCTCCATTGTTGCCGGAGCACTCGTGTTTTCGAAGATCAGGTTCCGCTTTCCCTTGTACTGAAAGAGAAAAACCTTCTTCTCTCCATCGGGACCTTCGGGATTGACAATGCGCTCGACGAGCCAGGCCCGTTGCTCGCTGTCAAACCGTACGTGTCCATCGATGGTCTTCGGAAGCCGAACCCGAACACGCTGGCCGCCGGTTACCTCCGCAAAGGTATCGACGACCTCCTGAGGGAACGATTGGAAGAGTACCGCGCCCGAGCCATTGCCGCCGGTGACGACGGTATTCATCGCCTGTGCCCATGCTCGACGGTTCTCCTCCTTGCCTTGCGCCCAATAGTGGACGAACAAGTGGAGCGAACTGAATTGATCCTTCGCTTCCTGTTCATGCTCCCAGAGGGCTGCCTGCGCCTTATTCCGCGCAAGCACAGCAGACTTCCGTTGTTCTTTGTCCTCACTTTGGCGAACAGCTTCCCAGTACGCCTGAGCGTTCTTGAGTTGCAGTTTCACCTCTCCCTCGCGTTGAACAATTCGGCTAGCGATGTCCGCATAGATCGAATTGACGAGCTGGCACTCTTCGAACATCGCCTTGGGAACGGCTTCGCCCGAGAAGAGCCCACGAAAGTCCTCGATCGACATTTTCTCGTCGAAGCTGCCGTCGTGTTCCCCCGGTAAGAAGCCAAGCTCCTTGCGAAGGACGTTATAGAGCCTGCCAACCTTATCTGTGTCGGGGACATCCAGATGGGCCGGTAGATCCGAGACCCTGCGCTCACGTTTGTATCTGAGCCAAGGTGCCGGGTTTACCTCCTTCCGGATTTCACTGACAACAAATTCATCAATCTCGACCCTGTGTTTCAACGAGTCGAGCGCGTTCTGCAGTTGCTCTACGAGCTTGTAGGCCAGATCAGGCCGTCCCGCAGCGAGACATGAGGTCTTGAGATCGGTAATGGACCCGATCCGGTTTCCCCGCGCCTTCATCGCAACCAGGTACACGTTCCACCAGGGAGACTTGGCTTTTTTCTGCTTCGTCTTCTCCTGCCGGAACTTCTCTTCGTACGCGACCCTTCCCGCAACAAACTTCGGGAACTGATCGGACGGCATCACGCAGATGGTGTCGAAATCGAAGTCGCCGCCATTCTTCTTGGCCGTCTCTGAATGAAGGATGTAGGTTCCCTCCATACGAAGCTGACGTTCAAGAATGTAGGCAATCAACGAATCGTCAAGGTCGGGCACACCCAACGCCTGCTTCAGCGTCGGGATAAGCTCGTCATTGCTGAGATGACGGATCGGAAGCAAGTCCTCTTGCATTCGTATGGGGTAGCGAATACAAAGGCCCTTTTCCGCCGTCAACGAGGTGATGGAGGTGTCTTCAGGGATCCAGTCTGAGGCCGAGAGAATTTTCCCGCGGTACTCGATCAGGACGCCGTCATCCACCAAAGCGAAGGACGGCAGTTTAAGATCTCCACCAGTGCAGGTGCGAAATGCCCAACGCGCCAATTTGCGATTGAGCTGGTTCGCCACGTAGGGAAACTTGATGCTTGTTCCGCTACGATCCGCCAGAAGCACTGCCTCCGCCGGTTCCCATCCTTCTGAAACAGGAATGCCTCCCTGGTCCAGCGCATCGGGATCGAAGCTGACATCTTCGTCGAACGTCGCAATCTCAGACTTGCCGATTACTTCGAACAACGATTCATAGTTACCTTCGTCCCAGGCTTTCCTCACTTTGCGGATCCGCTCGATCGCTCGGAGCATGACCTCAAATTGAAGTGCCTCTTCCGAAGCATGTTCGACCAGGGTATAGCTCGATCCGAACTCCGATACGCGGGACAATTCTTTGATCCCGAGAATCGCTGGACCCGTATACATCCGGCCGGACGTACCCAACTGTGGAAGGAAGCGAACACCTCCCTTCAGAGCCGGTTTACAGGAGCTCTCCGGCAAAATGACGTCGACCCCGAGCTTGTCAGCTACGCGATCGCTCATCGCCTTCAAACCGCCTTTTGCCTGCTTCGGCTCGCGCGTGTCGAATGCCAATCGGAATTGGCAAAATCGGTTGGTGCCAATCTTCAGCTTCCGGTAGAGAGATTCGCGCACCCAACCGCGACAATCGTTGGTGCCAAGGACATGGTCCTGGACAACGGCGATGCGAAGATCGGGCTCCTCCACCATCAGCTTGCAGTCGGAGACAAGGATCGCGAAGTACACGATCGCCGCCTCGGGCCAGTGCTGAAAGCGCTCAGCAATCTGCTTGGCGTGCGCCTGATCGACGAAGTAAAACTTGCCGTCCTTCGCCGACCCGCTCGCACCCGCAAGCTTATATTCGACCCCGCCGTAGACGAGCTTAGCCATGCGGTTCTCGACCACGGACTGCTCATACGGCGTCAACTCATACGGCACACTCACACGCGCTACCTGGATGCCCGGATAGATTTGCGAGAGGAGTTTTCCCTCAAGCGTGTCCTTCCGGCCCAGTCTTGACTGTTTACGGGTCACTTCGCCGGACGCATCAATCTTCAGCTCAAGAATGAGCCGCTGGTCAAGGTCCGTATTCTGTGTCCTAGTCGTTGTCATATTCTCCTCACTTGTCTGGCGCTTCCAACGAAGTGACAAGAGACCTGCTGACGCTGGTTTCCTGTATCTCTTCGCCTGGCCGCCCGGGTTAGGGGTGGGTGTGAACCGAACCAGGCTCGAGAGTGCAAACCAGGTCAGCGGAATTCCTCATCGCAGAGCGATAAGGCGTCAAAGGAGGTGGACATGAGCCGTGTTTCAGGTATGTCTCCTCTTTGAATCCCGTGACTTTGTGGCCTTACTTACGCAGGGGCCGCTTCACCAATGTCGGAGATCCTCCCTGTATCTCCGCCTCCGCCTTGTAGGCCAGGAGGGTGTAAATAACACCGTTCTTCGATTGAAATGCCTTGATCAGAGCTTCGCCTTCGGTTGCTACTTCAACTCCTAGTTCCGGCTTCTCGGGCGATGAGCTCTCTTTGGCGAGAAAGTAGCGAACGATCTCCTCAGTGTGCTGGCGCGACCTTCGACCACGTTTGGGGCCGGCGGGTGGCCCCGCACTTGGCTGGACTTCAGTAGCTTTTGGCACGGTCGGTTCCATTACTGCCCTCCACTCTTTGACATCCCATCGGTGTCAGGCTCGGCAAGAATGCGGTCACGGCGTTCGTCGTCGATAGGACGCTCGCTATACTCCGCTACCCATAACCCATCGGGGTTCACATCCGACCTGCGGTCGGCGATGAGGCGCACGCGATACTCGTTCACGAAGTGATCAGTCGTTTCCGTTCCATTCGACAAATGGTGAACATCCTTCACGCCGTACACCAGATAAGTAAGCGGCTCGCCTGGGACCGGGTCGATCTCGCGCAGATGGAAGACCGATTCGATCTGGCCGTCGTCGATTTTGCCCCGCGTGTTGTCATCCGCCATCGCCTTCATCGTGTATCCGCGCAGGTTGCGCGTCATCATATTCAGGCTGCTGGCCCAATGGTCGTCGACGTTGGCGGGTGAGTAGTTGAGATAAGTGGCGAGGAAACGCTTCACGAACGCTTCGTTGAGAAATTGATCTATGCCCGCGGCTGCCGGGTCAGTCGTTGCCCCCTTCGTTGCTCGACCCAACACGACGGCTTCGCCATTTGGACCGATCCGAATGACCGTAGGCGGTTGCAACCGCACGAAAATGGCAAACCCTATTGCGAGCAATGCAATTGGCACGGTCAGAAACGCAAGGAGCCATGCCCGGTTGGCGTTTGCCTTGAGGGCTCCGTCTACTTCGTAGTATTTCGGCTTCACCGTGATAGGTTCTTCCGTTGCGGTCACCTTGCTCGTCATGCTTCGCCTCCTATCCTTGATCCTGGCTCCCCGCCGTCCGTACCGTGCTTGCCACTCGACTCGCTACAAGTCGCGCGGCGTGATACGTCCCCCAAGTGCCGAGGTTGTAGCGATGCACCGTCGGCCCTCTCCGGGCCGGCGACGATGATCGTCCGACGCCGTTGGGTTTTGTGCTGGCACTGCTGGTGGCGGAGGACGCTGTGCTGGCTGAAGGCACACCCGATTCGGCTCCACTCTGCCCCTCGGCCTCCGCGTCGCTTCCGCCCAGCGCTTCGCTCATCGAGTTGCGAATCTGGTCTGCGTGACCCTCTATGGTGGGACCGATACCGAAGCCCGAGAAACTACTGGCCGAGGGACTCATTGCAGTCGGCCTCAGGGCTCCCTGGGGAGCGGCCGGTTGATTCGAGCCTGCCAACGCACCGGCACCTCCAGCCGCACTCGTCGCCGACCCGCCCGCCGAAGTTCCGGCGGCTCCGCCCGCTCCTGCAGCGGCCGTGCCCGCAACGACACCCTCGACCGCCGCCGCGCCCGCAGTCAATGCTGTCGCCGCGGCCCCGATCAGCGCACCCGCGGTCGATCCCACTTCACCGCTGACGATCCTCTTGGCGATAAATGGTATGACGGCGATCGCCAGGGAATAGATAATGCTGGCGGCCCCAATCAGGAACGAACCCTCGAGATTCCCAAGGCCACCGAGAAAGTTGTTCTGGTTCAACATTTGGCCGACTTGCCCCATCTGGACCGCGCTCAATAGGGCACCGAAGCCTCCATACAGGATTGGCCACGCGTTCCAAATCATGACGTTTTCGACATAAGCTTTGGCAAGGCGGTTCGTTGCTCCAAGGGGCATGAGCGCGATAACGATTGGCCCGAAGATGTATAAGATCGATCCGTAAAAAATGTAGAAAAACCCAAAGATCGCAACGACGAAGGGATAGAGAATGTATGCGACAAGAATGAGAGCAGCGTCTATCAGGCCCGCGATGGAGCCGGTAATCAGCCCCCACATCTGCTGAACTCCGTCCTGATGGAATTGAGTTTGAATATCGGCTGCCCAGTTTTCGAACAGATTGCCGGCGCCCGACGCGTTGCTAATCCAGGCACCTGCATTCACAAAGCCCTGATTGACTGCCGTAAAGATAGTGCTGTAGTTCATCACCACGATAGCGGTGACGACATACTTGATGAGACTGACTCCAAGTCCACGCACGTCGCCGCCATGCATCGCGGCCTGATACATCTGCCAGAGAAATCCGACCAGCAGGACGACATAAGCCGCGTTCTGCATTCCGGACGTGATGCTCGTCGAGTTGATGCCGGAAACGGCTTGGGTCAGGAAGCGCTCGAACAGGCTCAGTTGCGTTCCCTGAAAGAACGCAAGCGCGGCGACATTGGGATGAAGGAACATCATGGCGTTACCTGTTCGTTAACGATCCGTTGATCAGGTTGTTGTTACTCGTGTTGTCGCTGGTCGCAAGCTTCGCAATCTTGCTTTGGTTTGCCAGGTCGATTCCCCGAGTCCTCATCAGTTCAGCAAGAGCTGCTTGGGTATAGGCGTTGGCGCGCACGATCCACACGTCCGCCTCCGCCTCAAGAATCGGAGCGCTGCCCGGCGCGGCCTGTGTAATCTGTTGCCCCATTTGGTCGGCCGCACTCAGTTCCGCATTTGCCAACGCGTCGATCTCGATCGCTCGCTTCATCGCATCCTGGGCCTGGGCGTCAGTCATGTCGGTCATCGTGCGAACGGCGGGAGAAGATGTGTTTTGCGCCATGACCCCGCCATAAACGGATTGATACTGGGCGGAGACCGCCGGCACATTGGCAGCATTGCGGGAGAGGAGCAGTGACTCTAGACTTTGCGATTGCGGCAAGGTGGCGCTCGATACATTCACAGTGCGAAACATGTTACTCACCTGGCTGAACTGGCTTTCGAACTGAGTCACGGAGCTTTTGGCCTGATTGATAGCCGCCAAGGGATACATGACTTCCTGCTCGTACTTTGAAGCACTCTGTTCATACTGGTTGATTGTCTTAAGGGGCGCCGCGATATAGGTATTCATCAGCGACTGCATCTTCGAAAGCGCGGCCATGATCGCCGCCGTGTCGATCCCAAATTGGCCATGCGCATGTGGGGGCAGGAAAATCAGGAGGGCGAGAGCCGCGCCTGCAATCTTGAGCACGGTCGACCGATACCATGGACGTTTAGGATCTTCTGCTCCGGCGTCGATAGAGAGCGCCGGCTTCAAGGATTCCGGGACAGAATCTTGCTTTCGCATCCAGAAGAATGGTTTGCGCCACTTAATTGGGCTTTTCTTTGGGTCGGTCATAACGGTTCTCCTTACCGGGTCAGCGTGCCCGAGATCAGACTGTTGACTCCACCTGTTGCCGTGGTCCTGCGTTTCACCAAAGCATTGTCGTGAGCGATGCGGCCCGCCTCCTGACGGAGCTCTGCCGCAAGCATCATCTGCATATATGCCTGGCAGCGGAGATTCGCGACCTGCGCTTGCGCGGTCAGGTATGGATTCGATCCTGGCGTGCTCACCGCAACCTGGTTTTCCATCTGATTTGCCGTCTGCAGGATGACGTCTTCGCCTTGATCCGCGATAAGTGTTGTCTTGAGGTTTTGTTGCCCTAGCGCATCGTCCATGTCCATCATCACGCGGTCTTGTGGGGATGCAGCATTGACGGGGGGAACCCCGCCGTAGTTCATCGTGAAGCTCGTCTGAAGCGAAGGAATCTGCGTTGACAGCCGGCTATGCAAAATGGACTCGAACTGCTGCGGGCCTGGTGTTACCGCGCTGGTAAAAGGTGTATTGAATATCTGATTTGTGGAGTTACGGAAACTAGAAATGGAATTGACAACGAAGCCGCGAGCCTGGTTGAGCGCGGCCAGCGGCGCTAACGTCGTTTGTTGGAGCTTCGTTACCTGCTGCATGATCTGGTTCACGGATTTCAACGAGCCGCC
>CAJDWE010000009.1_pt1 | contig 19052 bp, 16 predicted proteins | sample 7391521 | NCBI WGS metagenome assembly CAJDWE01 (sample SAMEA7055732, study PRJEB34461) | soil metagenome | biome: terrestrial ecosystem; feature: Peninsula; material: soil | place: Antarctica | collected 2016 | reverse complement strand
GGCTTACAAAAAGTACGCCTGCGCCAAAAATCACCTGCGCTACTGGCGCGGTGGCTAAGGACGCGGCCGTGGCTGGCAAGGATTGTGCACCTACCGACAGGCTTACGGTAGCAAGGATGGCGGAAAGGAAGGTGGGGATGGCAAAAGTGCGCATGTATGATCCAGGTAGCAATCCGGCAGTATACACTCGAGACAAGCCTGGTTCCATACCCTGTCAAAAAGGGTTGGAACATATGGTGGAATAAATCATGACAACAAGGTATACTGGCCTACTTAAGGAGAAACCTGTGCGCAAAATAGCTGTCGTTCTTTGCATGACCATGCTGGCGGCACTGCCAGCAAGCGCCGGGGTCTTGAGCACGGCTGGATGGGCAGCATGGCACGCCGTGCGAGACCAGCAGCGGTGGCAACCGCGAGGCGAGGCGTACACGCGTGCGGCTACTGGACAACCCAACCACGAAGCCCTTTCGCAAGGCGGATGCGCTGATGCACTGGCGCACGGCGTTGCCCCGCAGTTTGTCAATCAGGCCTATGCCAGACAGACACGAATATTGTGCTATGGCGCTTTTGAGGTCGACTATTCCGAGGTGACCCGGACACCGTTATGGTCAGCCGAACAGCTGAACGCAGCGCGCGTTGCGGCAGCGCGGCGAATGCGGCGACATGACTCATTCCACCCCGAGATGGCGTTGCCAGTCTATGCGCGGGCAGAGCTTTCTGACTATGTCCACTCTGGCTATGACCGCGGGCACCTTTCGCCAAATGGTGACATGCCAGACAGCACGGCGCAATACGCATCCTTTACATTGACCAATATCGCGCCACAAGACCCTGGCTTGAACCGAGGCCCTTGGGCCGAGCTTGAGGGAAGCGTACGGGATCTGGCAGCACAAGGCAACGTGGTGTATGTCGTCACCGGGGTGCTCTTTGAGGGTGCACAGATTGGCTTTCTCAAAGGACGAGTAGCCGTGCCTACCGCGTTTTACAAGATCGTCTATGTGCCTGGCGAAAGAATGGCTGGGGCGTTTATCGCAGACAACAGACAAGGGGCGACAGTCGGTGAGGAAACCATGGCACAGTTTGAACAAGAACACGGGGTCGAGTTTGGTTTTGGCCAGGTTACTACGTTGACACTTCCTTGACACTTTCTTCCAGAGGCATGAACCGATGAAACCGTTTGACGACAACTCCTTTGAGATTGACGGGCTGACCGTTGAAAGCGCGGCTGATCGGGTGGCTATCTATGGCACTCTTGACGTTAGTCTCGACCAGGCCGGTCTCGACAAAGCTGAGCGTCTTGCAGGATATCTGAACGCGACCGTAGCATGGCTCAAAACCCTCAAGGAGCACGGGCGGCTTCCAGAACATACAGCCGTCGTTGCACCGCAGATCAAGAAGAATCCGTTTGCTCCATAACCGCTGGCGGCTCAAGTTAGTTTAGAGCCCGTGTTACCTCTGTTTCGGCTTGAGTGCGCTTTGTCGCACCACTTTTACGGTTGCGCTTGGCTATGGGGTTTGCGATGCCCCAATGCCCTGACGCTGCGGACATACTCATTCTCAGGAGCGCTGTGTCGCCAAGCTTGATCCTTTCTGTGGGCATGGTCGGCTTTACACCCATGGCCTGGAGTATCTGTCCAGCGACCGCGCGAGCCAAGGGTGGCGGCACGGCGTTGCCAATTTGGCGCGCACCATGCCACTTGGTCTCGTGAAATCGAAACCAGTCAGGGAATCCGTGCAGCCGAGCCATTTCGCGGACTGTGATGCAGCGGTCAAACTTGTAGTGGATTGGGCGTGGGCTGGTAAAGGCTCCACGGGCGGTGTCCGTGCCAGCGCGCAGCGTATTGGATACTCCGTTGGGTGGCAGCCTGAAGAGGCGAGATATTGGCTCGATGCCGCCCGGAGGCGTCTTAGAGAAACGGCGACGAGAGATTTTTGTATGATCAGTTCTCAGGCTTGCGGTAAGCACTCCCGGGTTCCATTTGCGGGTGTATCCAAATGCCCAGCCAGCCTTGGCTATACACCGCATAAGCTTGGCGTACGCACTTGGCTCGCCCCATTTTTTCGTTTCAACCTCATCTGTTTCCAGCAACCTTGTGAACTGTTCTGCATCGGGCAAGTCGCTTAAGGCGGCGTGGCATGTAGGCGCACTTGGCAGTTCGCGGTCTGGCTTGCCTGGCTGTGAGGTTGTCGGGCGTGGATAGGTCGGCACTCTCAAACCTTTTTTGGCACCAAGCAAAAAGAGGCGCTGACGGCTCTGCGGCACGCCATAGTTACAGGCGTTCAACACCTGCCAGTCTTTGCGGACTTCATAGCCGATTTTGCCGAACTCGTTTATGAGCTCTTCCAGGAACTTGCGGTGTTTGCCAAGGGTAAGCCCCTTTACATTTTCGAATACGAAATAGTTGGCGTCGAGCTCATGTACGATGCGCACAAAGTCCCGCACCAGGCTATTGCGTGGATCGTCCAAGGCGCGCCGGCCAATCATGGAAAAGCCTTGGCATGGCGCGCCACCAAACACAACGTCGACCTTTTTCTTGCCGATGGCAGCCAGTTTACGGATTTGGGCACCCGTCAGATCTGTGACTGATCGCGGAATGACCTTGCAAAGAGGAAAGTTGAACTCGTGGATCGCGGCATGAACCGGATCGATCTCTATTGCCGCCAAGATATCGAAACCGGCCTGCTCAAATCCCAGACTCAATCCTCCCGCGCCTGCGAAAAGATCGATTCCAATAGGTCTTGCCATTGTTTGCACGCTTGATTTTCTGGGCTCAAGAATAGCTGGATGGGTGATCAAAGTCAACGACCAGGCAGCGGCACGCGATGTAGTCTTGGCGCACGGCTCGATGGCCTGAAACCTGTGGCGGTACTTCGGCTTAGACTCGGTGGCGAATATGAGATGACGTGGGGGAACGTGGGCGAGATGCCAAACTCTGCCTGGCGGCCATGGCACGATTGGCATCCAACAATAGCCGTGCATTCATGTCGGCAGGCTCCAGTGTGGCTGGGAAAATATCAGGATTGACCCATATTCCGCTGGCGATCAAATCTGCTACTGGCTTCCTCCACTCGCTACGCTTGCTAGACCCCAAAATAGCGCGAAAACCGATGAGCAGTGCGTCTTGCTTGGTGAACCTGCCCCACATGGCGTCTGATGGCATACCACAAAAAGGCCAGACGTCAGGCTTGTCCAGCCATGCGCCAGGGCTGGTAAGCATTTCCAAAACAATGTTGTCGCAGGGGGCTTGCGGGGCGGCATTCATTCTGGCGCTGGACAGACAACTCCATGCCAATCCAAGGTTGGCTGGAAGCGAGGATGGGACGTGCGATGCCTGGATGGCAAGAAGATGGTCGGTGAACAGCTTGGCGCTGGTCAATAGTCCCGGCTCGTCCATACCTGTCCACGCCGCGACGTCGCGCAGCCTGCCATGAAGGTTTGAAACAGTTTGTTGATTCTTGCTGGCAACAGCAAGGAGCAGCGCGCCAGGCAGCATGACAGCCAGGTCCTTGCTCAATGGAGTCGCGTTAAAGGTCTTGCCGGCCACCTGGTGCCAGCGCTTTACGAACAAGTCATCAAAGTCGTTACTGGCGCGCTTACGGGGCGGGCGGGTCAAGTCGCGAACAACGCGTAGCGCCCACCACGGCAGCTTGCCTAACCCCGAGAGGAGTTTGTCTTGCCCGTCCGGATAAATGGCCAAGGACGGATCGTCCTCCAGGCCGGCATCTCGTATTTGCTTGCGCCATGATGTCCACAAAGCGGTTGAATAACCATTGGCATCGAGAACGGCTAAGCCGGCGGTGGCGATTGCGTACATCTCCAATGAATCTGAACCCTGGCCGGCGGCGCACAGACAATCCATCATCGAAGTCAGGTCATGTGCATTCAGGTTGAGAGGGGAACGGGTACGTCTAAGGCGAGCTTTCCACGCGGTGATGGTGGCTTCGTCTGCGCGAAGTCCTGATTGCAATAAAACCTTGAGCGTTTCCGGCTGAGCCAGATCAAGCAAACGTGGTGGCAGCGGGGCTGAGCGCGCCAGCCACCATGCCAGCGCTCTGGAGAAACCATGCCCACCATTTCCAGCCCAAACCTCTGGGGCGCTACGCTGCTTGGCGCCAGGCCTTGCGGACGGCATGGCGATCTCAAGCCAACTTGATACTGGAGGAGCGGCCGGATGATCTGCCAACCTGTCCATGAGCCTTGAGTCGCCTGTTGCCAAAGAAGTAGCAAAGGCATCTTGAACAACATGGCGACTGACTGGAGAAACATCCAGCATGGCCAGTAACAAGTCCACGCCATCAAGGGCCGGACTGGACTTGCTTGACAACACGTTATAAGGCGACCAGCGCGGAGCACAGGCACGGATCCAGGCGCTTAAATCGCTATCGCCATCAAGGCTTGGCTGCGATGCGAGCCCAAGGTCAAGCCAGCTTGAGATGGCCGATGGATCGTGGGTTGCGATAATGGCTAGCAAGCGCCTGGCATGTGTGGTTGTTTGGCTCATTTCCCTATTGTACCAGCACCGGTGCCGGATTGGGCATGGTCGGTAGTCGATCTCACGGCATATTGGTGACTACCAGATTACAACCAGTGTGCGCTAGCGACAGTCGGCGCGGTCGGTAGCTGTCCAGCTCGTTCGCAGTAGCGCAACCACGCGGGTGGCAAAACACTTGGGTGCCACTTTTGGTCGCATAGGCGCACGGGTGGCGCTGGTGACCATGGAGCCACAAACTTGCGCGGGCGACCATGTCTTGCAAGTTGTTCAAAAAGTACGGAGCAAGGGCAACTGTGCGCAAGATTGGTGGACAGCTGCGATAGAGGGGTGGCCAGTGGGTTATCACAACGGTTGGCAAACCAAGCCTGGCAGCATGCACAAAGCCTTGGTCTAGAAAATCACGGGCAGCAAGATTGGCCGCCAGCATGGCGGCTACCGACCAGCGCATACCATGCCTTGAGATACGCACGAAGTCGGCGATCACGCCAGCGTCCAGGCTGCTGGACAAGGAGGCGCGTAGGAGCGGGTTTGGTATGGCCAGATCTGACCATAGTGGGGTGCCGAGAAAACGCACCCCGTGGAAATCAAAAGTGTCCTCACACAAAACATGAATATTGGAGCCTTCAGCTTCGCGACGCCAACGATCCGTGGCGAAGTCCATGTCGGATCCGTAGAAATCGCGGTTACCGGGGATAAACAACGTTGTTTGATCTGGAAACGACCTGGATAACCAACGTATTGGCGAAAAATCAGTGTTGGCGGCTGCGATATCGCCGGCCACGATCAAGAGGTCTGTCAGTAGCGGTGCTGTGATCCAGGTGGCTACATCTGCGTGGAAGTCGCTGGCCAGAGCCACGGTAAAGGACTGAGGTTGCAATATCTGGTCAGCTTTATCGATAAACATTGGCGAGGTCTTGGTGGCTATAGGCATGTTTCAAATGTTACGGCAAGCGCACACTACGGGCTAGCGATCTGACGGTAATAAGTAAATAACTGACGTGCGAGGCATTGCCAGCGGAGCTAGGACGTGAGAAAATACTCACATATCTCCACTCAACAAGACTCGGCACATCATGGCCAACAACGAAGAATCCTCTCAGATACCGCCCTTTGTTGTAACCGTTTCCGGGCGGGCACTGTTTGACTTGGAAGAAAGCCATGCCATTTTTGAGAAGCAAGGAATGGTGGCTTATTCAAAGTTTCAGCGCGAACGCGAAAATGACCCGCTATGCCCTGGCCCTGCCATGTCTTTGGTTAGAAAACTGCTCGCCCTTAACGACATGATTCCAGACGGGCAGCCTGGCATTGATGTGATGTTGTTGTCACGAAACTCCGCCGATAGCGCACATCGACTGCTCAACAGTCTGAATCACCATGGCCTTGGCATGGTGAGGGCGGTGCTTACATCGGGGACACCAACATCTACCTATATTGAAGCATTGAAAACACAGCTATTCCTATCGGCCAACCCAATCCAGGTCGGGCGGGCCATTGAAGCCGGAGTGGCAGCGGCCACCGTTGCGACAAAAGCTGGGTACACGGCTGCTGCCACGTGCGATGACAAGATACGGATCGCGTTCGATGGTGACGCTGTACTGTTTGGAGACGCCTCCGAACGAGCCTATCAAAGCGGCGGGCTGGATGGTTTCAACCGTTTTGAAAGCGAACACGCCAAAGAGCCCATGGAAGCTGGCCCGTTTCGTGGGGTGCTGGAAATGCTGCATCGTATCCAAACGCTGTTCGATGACCGACCGGGGGAATGCCCGGTACGCACGGCGTTGGTTACGGCGCGCAGCATCCCGGCTTCGGAGCGGGCGCTGGCCACCTTGAGACACTGGGGAGTGCGGGTGGATGAGGCGATGTTCCTCGGCGGTAACGCCAAAGGCCCGATTTTACGCGCATTTGGGGCAGACTTGTTCTTTGATGACTCCAGCAACAATATCAAGAATGCGCTGGAATACGATGTTGCCTCGGCGCACGTTCCTTATGGGGCGCGCAATGCGGCTGGCGCACAAGAGCAACAGTTTTCGGGTGGAGATGTAGCGAAGGCTGGTACTGACAAAGCGCGAGTGGCTGGGGTGCGGCGGAGCTTTCGGCCCTGACCGCAAGCCGGCGCAATGACATGGCGACACATACAGGCAAACATGGGATTGCTTACAACAGCGCAAACCTGACTCGAGAAGAAAAGGAACAATATTCGAGCCTGAAACTTGCGGTTGCGCAAAACAATATTTCCGGCATCGAGGAAATCCTTGCAGTTGCACCAGGCATGCTTTACATAAAGGGTGGCGCTAGAAGAAGGTATGACAAAGGCAGCGATGGTTTTCATATTGAGCGCGACACACTGCTGGACGTCGCGGTTGATCACGGCGCCGCTGGGTCCGTCAAGACATTATTGAAAAACGGCATAAGAATAAATCGTACGCGGTGTCGTTTAACTCCTTTCAGGCGTGCGATCATTGAGCACAGGCCGGAATGCGTGCAGGCCTTTCTTGATGGACGCGACAGTTTGGGCGCACAATATCCTTGTGAAGGCGGCGAGCCGATTCCCATTGCGCTACTGGTTGCGGGTGCCGGCAGGTGGCAAACAGAAGATTTTACAAAGGATGAGAGTGTCGATGAAAGCCAACGGTTCTGGGCGACGCTTGGGATCTTGCTAAAATCAACCAGCACACCCTATTTACGAGATGCTGATAGCATCGCCACAGCCATGTGTGAAAACAGTTTTCTGTCAGTTGACATGGCCAACAAACTATTGGCACACATGGATACCGAGTGGAGCGGATTCAAGACGATACTTGATAGCTATACGGCAAAATCACCAACTTTTATCAACATGTTAAATGGCTTTGCCGACAAAAGCAAAGACGGCATCGACACGCACGGCGGCATCAAGGCCCTGATCGCAAGGGCACTAGATGGCTGTCCAGGCGAGGCGCCTGATTTTACCAGCCCACGGATACGTGCGTTATGGGGAGCAATCAGGCTTGAGGCGGTGGCAGGTAATCACAATGCTACCGGACAACGCAGACGTCAGCGCGTATGATTTTCCATCAATTGGCTGTTCCCCACTTCATTGCGAAATATTTTTACGAACGAAGGGTGCGCTGGTGACCGGTAGTGACTGGCGGCATTGCAGCCAGGCGCTTTGCCCTGAGAGCGGCGGCGGCGCGCTCCCCCATTATGCTTGCGTACAATGAGTCAGCATCGGCGTTGACTGCATAGGTTGTGGAGTACACCTTGGCCGGACCGATGTCTGGTGGCATGCCGTGCATTACAAATGCGTACTGATCATCCCACAATCTGAAACCGTCAACTATAGCCTGTGATGTCAACGGCTTGAGACCACTAGCTGTACGCGGACGGTTAATGGCGACAACGCTGCTGGCAATGCTACTGCCGATATCCCAGGCAGCGGCGATTTCTGTGTCCCCATTTTCTTCAGGGGTTATCCATGACAAGCACAATGATGTACGCCCATCGTCGGTCACCTCGTCGTGGCGCAAGTAAAACTCATTGGCGCCAAGGCTTGCTCCCAGATCGCGGGCGGCTTTAAGACTATTCAGCAAACCTACCATCTGGCCAACTTGTACGAGTACGTCTTGAACCGCCAGATCCGGATGGTCGTCGAGCAGAATAGCTAGATCCGTACACAGTTCGTTTTTATCTTCCATCGGTCTATTCTAGGCATTTGGGGATTGAATACAAGCGACTTGAAAGCTAAACTTCAAGTATGAAACGACGAGTCGGCAAAAACGCCAAACATTATGATCTCAATGCAACTCGCAGCTTGTGGGGTGCGGTGGAGCGCGATGACGGGGCGGAAATCAAGCGATTGGTAGCGGCAGGCGGGGATCTTGGCGTGCGCGGGCAGCTACACGTTCCGGCACTTGGGCACGGCGGGCTTAGACCGGTGCGAGACGGATTGCTTGATACGGCTATAGAAAACAAGGCGCCTGACGCATTGGCGGCGTTGATCGAGTCTGGGATACCGATGCGACGCAGCGCTGGCGGAGAACACCCATTCCACAAGGCGATAAGAGCTGGATGGGTGGATGGCGTTGATTTGATGATGCGGGCACGCGCCGACTTTTCCGCCACATCGCCAGTAGAGAACTACAGTGGCGACACACCCGTGGAGACCGTACGATTCTTGTGGAAACGGGTCGGGCAGGAGTTGCTCGAAGAAGCAATGATGACGCAACTGTTTACACGCCACGGGAAAGGACGCGTCAAGGCCGACAGATTGCTCGGTAACCTGTTGGCGCGCGGTGACAAGGCGCGACTGGCGCGGTTGGAGCAAGGGCTGCCCGAGCTTGGCGAACAGATACGGGTGGCGCTTGCCGATAAAGGGGTTTGCGAGGCGCTGCTCGGTGACGCTGGGGTGTGGATTGGGCATAGGGGGACGCTTGAGTTGATCGGCGAACTTGCCAGGCGAGCTCCATGCGGACAGGATTTAGGGGGTAGCGTTGCGGGCGATGTCAAAGCGGCATGGAACGCGGCCAGGCTCGAGGCCAGACCAAGACAAGCGGCCGGAGCAACACGCAGCCGAGTTTAGGAGTAGTGGCGGCGAGCCGGTGCGGCATGACGCACTTTTGCTTGCAAGCGCATGGCGTTGGCACAAGCCATAACCTCGTCGCCCATGGCAATAGCTTGAAGCTCGGCGTCCGTGGTGAAGGCTGACAACCATTTGACAGCACTGGCGCCTTCTATCTGCGGCAGGCTCGAGTATTCCATGGCCAGCCGCAAATCTTCGCCACAAAAATAGGCCCAATCGTTGAGTTTACCCGTAAGCTCGTCGAGCTGCCAATCGTTACCGCGCGGTGTGGCCATGAATGGAAGGAGCCGTCCGTGTAGCTCGACTGACTTGTCTTTGGTCAACCGGCTGGCGCTATCGATGACGATACCACTGAAGCTTAACTCAAGGCGGCACTTGCCGAACTTGTCAAACTCGGTGTCGAATGGAACTGACAGCTTGAAGCTTGTGGCGCCGTAGTCGCGCGCCAAGGTACAAGCCTGGCGCATGGCCTTAAGCAGAACAAGGCGGCCGGCCAAACTCAATAAATCATCGGGCTTCACGGCTGACTTGTTTTCCATGAGCACGGCACCAAGGGTCGCGTAGTCAAGTGTCTGCTGGCGGTTGCTCATGATATCGGTAACGTATGGGTTTGAAGTGAGACAAGCATGTTGGTTGGGCGATTAGAGACCAGTTGGCTATTGAGCATATGGCAACTAGCGCGGGCGCGGCCCACGTGGTTTTGGCTTGGGTCTGGACAGTGGCACTAGCAGGCCAAGCGCATCCTTGGAGCCGCTTTGCATGGCTGACCAAATGAAAGGCGAATAGTCAGTACTGACATCCAGTAGCGGCAACAGCAACTTTACCATCTTGGCGCAACCGCGGTGAGCCGCACAGTCCAGAGCGTGACGGTAATCGAACGCTTGATCAAGTAGTGGCAATAGCAACTTTGCAATTTGCGGGGAATCACTTTGAACTGCGCGCCAGAAAGCTTGCGAACAGTCAGTGCCTGTAGGCAATAACGGCAACAACAACCTGGTTATTTTGAGGTGACCGCGGCTTGCGGCTGATTCCATGGCCAGCAAATAGTCTGTGCGGCTTGATTGCGGCAGCAATGTTTTCACTACTTCCAGGTGTCCATTTTCACAAGCAAGCTGCAAGGCCGCACAATTACTGGCCATTGGGTTGGACAATGGCAGCAAAGTCCTGACAGCTTTCAGGTGCCCATTGCCAGCGGCGGCGGCGAGGGCGAGGGTGCAGCTATGCTCGCTTGGCGGCCTTGCCATCAATAACGAAACAAGCAACCGCATGTCGCCATTTGCGGCGGCAAGGCGCAGGCCGGCAGCGGGATCATGGGACTGACTGTTGGGGTGGTGGCTTGCAGCTGTGCTGATTGACGGCTGGGGCGTGTCCATGTTTCAAGTATAGCGCATTGAGATGGGCAAACAAACACGGCAGGCGTGCTTTAGTTAGCCTTGGCGAAAGCCTGCGACTGCCTCCGGGCTGGTAGCCTTGTACCATGGCAGATAGGCACTATCCAGGCGCCAACCTGTACCGCGATTTTCCATTGTTATCAGCCAGCGCAGTATTTGATCCGGGAGCAAGCGAAACACCACTTGCGAGTCTTGGGATGGCTGGCGGCGCAAGGGGCCAGTTACAGATGGATCTACGAAGTTGTGGTGGGCGCGTTCCCAGGCGTGAGCCGAGAAGACTACGCGCAGATCCGCGTGGTTGCGCTCCAGAGTGAAAACGTCAGCTCTTGGCACGGCGGCCGTTAGTATCCCGTCACGGTGTTGACTCAAGAACGTATAGGCGTGCCTTGCGTCTACCAGATCACGCGGGAATGCGGCCATGTCTTTCCAGCACACTTGTGCTGGTAGCAGCCACACCAAACGCTCGCCTGCCACCTCATCCAATAGCAAAGTCTGCCGTCCCAGACCGCAGCGCCTGCCCCATTGCGCTGCGGCCAATGGGTTTCCCTCCAAAACCAAGCGAGTTGACGGGGCGCGGATGGGCGAGATGGCTTTTTGGCTAAGCGGGCGGCCTGGAGCGATGAAGGCGCGATCTGCAAGCAGTCTTGTCAAAGGCAAACGCAACGGGTGTTGATGGCCTGCGATCCATAAATCCAAGGCTACTTGCGAGAGCGGCAAATCGCGGTCGGCATCCAGCGAGATAGCAAGAGGCAGATCAAGTCCAAGACTTACTGCTGGGACACGGCGACGTGAGGTTGGATCGGTAAGCATCAGGCCAAGCCCCGGGCTCAAGTTTGCGGCGTGGGAGCGCAGCCATTGGGAGGCTGGACTTGCGGCACCCAAGGCCAAAACAGCACGTAGCCCGTCTAGCTGCTGATGGGCGGCAGCATTCGCCTTGGCAACCGCGGATGCGATATTGGCTAGATCAGGTGCTGGCGGGGGTTGGAAAACGCGCTCGACCAGATCCAGGCGACGTCCGGTAAGGCCTGCCTGTGGGTCGCACGCTGGCGCGCTTGGGTCACCCCACCACCACATGCGGCGCAGCACTCGAGATGGCGTGGTGGCCATGTTTGGGGTTAAAGCATGAAAAAGCGGAGCAGCCAGATACAGGCCGCGTTCAAGGCGTGTAGCCAGGGCGGTGCGAGCCGCGGTTGGCAACACCATGCTGCGCGCAAGCAGGCGTTCGATGCGAGGGCAAGCGCCGGCGCTTGCCGGTGGCAAGCCAAGCTGGGCTGCGAGTGTTGGATATTGCCACGCCCACTCTTTAGCCAGGACCTCACCAGGAGCCGATAATAGATCCAATGGACGCAGAAGGGTGCTGCCAAGGTGAGCCGACAGGCGGTCGCGCTTGCCACTTTCACGGGCAAGCAGGCGACGGTCTGCTGGAGTGTCCAGTGCCAGCGTCTGATAGCGCGGCTGTACTGCCTGGTCACGACGGTGGATACGGCCCCAAAACTGCCAACGCGCAATGGGGCTTAGGGACATATCCCATTCGATCATTACACGCGGGCGGCGATCAGCAAAGCTGCGGGATGAGTGGAGGCTTATGCCGGCGGCACCAGCGCGGGTCAGCACTATGGCATCAAGGGCGCCGGCGTTGAAACTGCGTACCTGGTCGGTGCGTGGCGGGTCAGCACGCGCGGCAACGCTCCAGCCAGTTGTTGTTGGCTCCAGACACAGCATGCGGCCTGAAAGCTCGCCGCAACGGATGCCAGCGGCAGCCAGGGCACGACGTAGCTCATCCAGCGGTGACAAGGTCGTCGCCGGCAAACGCGCCAGGGCGTCTATGGCGTGGGTGCGCAGATCAAAATAAAGTGTGCGGTTTGGGTCTGATACCGGCAAAACAATGGAAGGGGGAGCCATAACATCGATAAGCGCAGCCATGCGGTCGCGCCATAACGGCGGGGTGGCAAGCTGACGGGGGATGGAAAGATTGGCGGATTGGGATGACTCTTCAGACTCTTCCTCGGTTATTGGCAGTGACGAAGAGCCGCTTAGGTAGGCGCGCAGCGGAGCCTCCCAGGTACTATCGGTGACAATGACTGGCTTCTCACCGGCTGCGACGGCTGCGATAACCGCGTCGATGAGGGCCGGCAGTCGCAAAGCCATCATGAGTTCGCGGACGGTGCGGGACAGAGGTGCCCCAAAACGAGTCCACGGCGATTGTGGAGAAACGATTGTGCTGGCTTTGGACAGGCATCTCCAGATGTCTGAGAATGCTTCGAGTGTGGCGGTTTGTGCCGCGTCTGGGGTGATCCATGTTATCGCAGGCGGCGGCAAGGGCGGATGCTCGCGGCGCATAAGGGCGCCTTGCGTTGCCATACCCACTGTAATGGCCTCACGCAAAGGTTGCGAATCTGGCAAGAAAGCGTGGCGGAGCAAGCGGCGCAAAGAGGGCGAGGGCAGCATGGCCTCTAGATAAAGACCAAGGTTATGCTCGCCTGCGGCAAAAGTTGCCGAGGCAAACACAACTGATGCAGCCGATTTAAGGAGCTTGCCAAGCACTGAACGGGTGCCAGAAATGCCAGCGGCATTGTGAGCCTCATCCAGCAATACCAAGCCGCGACCGGCGAGGAGGCGCGACAGCCACTCACAGCGATCAGCGCCGCTGCCGCGAGCCAGACTGGCGTAGGTTGTCATGACCAGCGCGGGAGTGACAAGCGTGGTTGGATCGCTGGCGAGCGTGGCGGCGTGAGTGGTGGGAGTGGAATGGGCAACCCTGGCACCCGACCCGTCGCGCAGGCTGGCTGATGAATGGAGTAATATTGGCAAAGGCGGAGCATCGGTTACGGCTTTCAAGTCGCGCCATGCGTCTTCGAACAGATCCGTATTTTCGGTTACCCACACCACTGGCAAACCTTGACGATGAGCGGCTAGCCCCAAGGCCGCCAAAGCGCGGCCTTTGCCAAAGCCGGTTTCGTCGGCCAACACGAAACGGCGGTGGTTGGCAGCGGCGGCAAGCCCCATGGCAACGGCATCCACTTGCTCTGGGCTTAGCCGGTTGGCAAGCTCGGCAAGCGTTAATCCAAGAGCCTTGGCTACATACGTGTCCGGATCTGATGAGAGCGCGGCTAAAGCCACATGCATGGCGGCTTCCAGGCGTTGTGGCGCCATGCCTTCCACTGGACGCAAACGGGAGCGCGGGCGGTATGGGACCCTGCCGTATGAGTCTGGGGTTGGCTGTGGCGCACAGGCCGTGACAACCGGTGGCGGCGCCCAGGCAGACCAGTCCAAGGTTGTGTGGGTAGAGTTAGCGCTGCCCATTTCCCAGATGGAATAGCCTGGTAGATCGATGCGGGCAGGGGCGGTTGGCAGCATGGCTGCAAGAGCGTCCATGTGCTTGGTTGCGACAGCACATTCAAAGACCACCCAACCTTTGGCACCGGTAGCAAAGTGCCGCCACCATGAGATCAGATCGGTAGCGCCAAAGGCTGCCAGCGAGGATACTGTTACCCATACAACACAAGCATCGAACTTGGCGCGTTCGACTCCAACACCGTAACGGCGGCTATCGTCGCCGCGCAGTGGTGGCTTTGGCCAGGTCGCCATTATCTGGGCCTGTGGAGCGGATGGGTCTGACCCTTGACGAAGGGCGCGCAAGGAGCGTGAAGTCGATGGCAACATGCGAGTGGCGGCGTCGGCGGCCTCCAGTAGCCCCACTTCCAGAAAGTTGCCCTTGAAGTGGTGGGTGTTTACGTATTTTACAAGATATGATGCCAGGCCTATCTGGACACCGCGTGCGGCGGTAGCCCCCCGCAAGGGAAGACAAGCCGTCCAGAAGTTTGGGTGGGTTGCCAGAAATCCGTCGCCGGCGGCGCCAGCGACCCATACGTCCAGTAGCGCCGCGGCACGGGCGGCGGTAAGAGCCTCGTCAAAAGCATATTTGATTGACTTGGTCGGAGACGCATGCCAGATCGCAAGAGCGCGCTTTGGATCATGTCCGAATGAGGCGCTGATGGATGGCGAAGCCATGGCGGTGCCAGCCATACGGGCAGCCGCCAGATCGTTGGCGCGGCAAGCGCGCGTTGGGGGCAATGATGCCTCATCGAGCAAGCCCGCTTTGGTAGCAACCAAACGGTGATCGTTGATGGTGGCTAGAACCCGCTCTCCAAGCGGGTTCAAGCCCAGCAGGCGGAGAGACGCTGGCACGACACTCCTTGTATCAAAAAGAGGATCGGGCGCAAGGCCCGATCCGTGTGCGTTGATCAACCGCCAAGTCGGCGGCGACCGGACAGACCACCCGATGCTGCCTGGGAGCCCTGTGGTTGTGCTACGGGCTGGCCGGCAGTTGTTCCCTGGGTAGCCTTGACGGCAGGCTGGGCGGCAGGCTGGGCGGCGACTGGCGCTGCTGGCGTGGAGTCAAAGGCCGCGCCGAACGGATCGGCGCCTTCAACGCCAAAGGCGTCAACATAGGCGTTGTGCCCTGGGTCTGTAGCAACCTGCGCCTCGGAGACAGGCTTGCCAGAGCCAAAGGCGTCCAGATCGGTCTCAGAAGCACCGACAAAGGCGCTGGCACCGGCTGAGTCATGTGCCGAGGCAGTTGAGCCAGGTGTGGCGGGGGATGTCGTGGACAGCTTGGGTGGAGCAAGCTCTGGGGCCATGTCAACCACGCCGCCAGTTGATGAGCGTAACATCTGCTGTAATGGAGCGAGTGAGCCATTCACCAGGATTCGTTTGGCGAGGTAGGACTTGACGATGACAGGCTTGCCGTCGGCGCCCATGCCAACATTGTCTCCCACCAACAGCAGAATGTCGCGAACGGCGAAGTTCTTGCCAACGTAAGCCTCCTCGCCCTCGCCTTGGGCCAGACGCATCGGAGTGTGAGCCATGCGACTCAATGGGGCACGATCCGAGCGCGGCATGACAAAGGACGAATCGGATTGGCTGGCGCGATAGGCCTGGTAGGGCAGCACCTCGATCACCAAGCGGTCGATGTCAGCCTTGTAGCGCTCCTCGATGTAGTCAGCGTAGCCCGGGACATCATCCGAGCCTTCTGCGCCTTTCACGCCGTCGATGCTCTCCAGCAAATCACGGCCTGAAATTGGACGTGAAACCCGTTGTGAGCCACTGTCATCGAAATACCAATCGCGGGCGAAACCTGCGTCGATGAGTTCAAATACGGGAACCGTCTCTTTCTTCTTGGTGGCGGCATTGTAGATATCACGGGTACGGTCGGTTTTGAGCAAAGTGCGAAGCTGGAACCCATAGCGCGGCTGGAAAACCTTGCCTTCAGGGTCATAGGCGGCTTCGACCTCGTCCATTACCGCGGCAAGCTTTTTGATGGCGTCGGCATTATTTACGATATCCAGAGTTTGGTCCGAGAAGTGCTGAACGAAATCAACGCGACCCATGTAGGATGAGATTGTCAAAACACCTCTGATGGCTTTTTCCGGGCTATTTGAAGATGCCTGATGAATCCAGTTGGCTTCTTCGATGAAACGCTCCTTTCCACCCACCTTGCGGCGTCCCTGGAAATGACAACCTTCCAGCGCGACCCAAGTGCCAGGTGGCAGGTGTTTGGCCATGTCGCCATCGATCAGGGGACCTGACCACCTGCCTGCCTCGCGGCCAGGCTCTTTGGCGCGGGCCCGAGCGTCGGCAGACTTTTGAGGATTGATGTGGACTTCCATTTCCTGGCCGTCTTCAATGCGCTTGCACACCATGACGGCGGATGTAAGGTCGTAGGAGACAACTTCTGCCAGGTGGTTACTGGGATACCGCTTGCGGTTGTCGGAAATCTTGGTGAATGCGCGAGGAACGTTGGCGCCGGGCTGATGAAAAGGCATGGTGAGACTCCATATGGTGAGTTTTCGTTCGATCGTCTGGGGAGACGTCACGTAGCGAATCTGCGTTGTGAGTCCTAATTATGCTCCATGATTGAGACAAAAACAAGTGGCTTGAAGCAGGCATGTTTAAGGCGGTCACGATCCAGGCGGCTCGCACCGTGCGACGAAGCGGCTGATTGTCTGAGCGGCCTTGCGTAACTACCAAGAGCATTTCAGGTTGCCCGGCTTTACCGTTTGCGCGCACTACCAGCGCGGATATCAAATCTGTGCCAACAGCTTCCCAGCCATTGCCAACCAATGAAAACCTTGTTGTGGCGAGGAATTGTAATGAGAAAACAGGCGTGTTAGGCTAGCGGTTTGGCGCGTGGCAGGTTCAAGCCTTAGCAGACTAAGGCGGCAAGCCGCGGCTCATCGAAGAAGACGAAGTAGAGGCAAGTATGCGCACCCAGTCAGCCGTTACGACAACCTACTCAACCATGGAGGTGGAGCGCCTGAAGCAAATGGCGAGCGATGCCATGCGACTCGTGGCTCCATCACGGATAACAGACTTTGTGACCGTGGTAGAGTATATCATCACCGTGAACCCTAAAAGCGCCGTCAATCAACCACCGGCCACCTTCGACAGGATGGAAGAGTGGCTAGCAATGCTGGCCAAAAAAATGGCGGGGCTGTACGTCAAGAGAAAGCTGCACATACCCGAAACGAAGCTGAACAAAGCTACTGTTGCGCTTCTTGTCGATGGGTTGGGCGTCAAGAGATCGCAAATTCCAAGCATCGAGCGCGGGAACCAGTTGGTGAGGTGCGCCGAAAACATTTCTGGGCATATTCTCGAGAGCTTTATCGCGTCGGTCGCTGAGCCGCGTGGATGGACTCGGTGCGATTCGATTATCAGACATGTGGATTTCATCAAGCGACCAGCAAATGGTGAGCCGTGGCGCATGCTCCAAGTAAAGAATAGCAACACAACCGAAAACTCTTCGTCAATGTCTGTGCGCAAGGGGACGAAGGTTGAGAAGTGGTTCTTGAATTTTTCCGGAAAAGACAAGACGAACTGGGAGGCCTTTCCGGATGAATCTGTACGGCCGTCTCTTTCCGACGAGAGGTATGCAGAATTTCGCGCCAATTATTTGTCATTGCAAAACATGCCACCTCAGGCGTAGGCAGGCTGTAAGATGGACACTTGAGATGGCGGGATTGTCGATGTCCCTATCTCCTTCAATGAGGAATATATTATCGGCAACATCAGTGGGCGCTTCAAGTAGTGCGCAAAAACCCACTGCCTTCAAGATGGAGGTAGCTTGGAGCCCGCCACATCCGGAATACAAACTCCGTAAATTGCCAGTCGTTTTCAAGGCGGGCGCGCTGGTTGCAAAACTCGAGGATACCACTAGGTTCCTAGTCACTATCAAAAACACTTTTTGGCACCCAAAATGAACAAGCCTCAGACGCCTTTCTACGACAAGAAACAAATATCCAGGCTCTTGGGCGTTCCCTTCAAGACCTTGGCGGCTCTCATTGAGCAAAAACACCTTGTTCCCGAAAATCCAGAGTCGTCCGATCCAAGGTATCCGCTGTGCGAGGTTGATCGCATTGGGCCTGCGAGCCTTCTGCTTTCCAGCCGCTGGGAAGAGCATCTAGCCATCAAGCCCAGGCGTAGCTATACCTCCATCGAACTTTTTGCGGGTTGCGGTGGATTGGCCTTAGGCATGGAGCAAGCCGGTTTCAAGCATGTCATGCTCAATGAGTCGGCGCCTTATGCTTGCCAGACGCTACGCACCAACCGGCCTGAATGGAACACCCTGGAAGGCGATGTGACTCGGCTTGATTACTCTGATTATACAGGTAAGGTGGATGTTGTTTCAGGCGGGTTTCCATGTCAGGCCTTCTCCTTTGCTGGACAGCGACGTGGGTTCGGTGATACCAGGGGAACGTTGTTCTTTGAGTTTTCCAGAGCCATCCGAGCAATCCAGCCAAAGGTTTTCATTGGTGAAAACGTGCGCGGCCTACAGCAACATGATAATGGCCGAACACTTGAAACCATCAAGGCAGAGATTGATGCCATGGGCTATGACCTGGTTCCACCTCAGGTGCTCCAGGCCATCCTCTACAAGGTTCCACAAAAAAGGGAACGGCTCCTCCTGATAGGGATTCGGCGTGACTTGAGGCTGCGCACCAAGACAACATTCCATTGGCCGCAACCCTATCATCGTATCTTGACCGTCAGGGACGCCCTGAAGCGCGGAGATCTCTATGATAGCGATGTTCCTGTGTCTCCTGGACAAGCCTACCCAAAGAGCAAGGCTGATGTCTTGGCACTGGTTCCACCGGGTGGTTATTGGCGAGACTTGCCGGTTGCTGTCCAGAAGCGCTACATGAAAGCAAGCTTCTACCTTGGAGGAGGCAAGACCGGAATGGCGCGACGTCTGGATTGGGATGAGCCGAGCCTTACTCTTACCTGCGCGCCAGCGCAGAATCAAACCGAACGCTGCCACCCCGATGAAACCCGTCCGCTAACGGTCAGGGAGTATGCCCGTATCCAGACCTTCCCAGACGATTGGCAGTTTGCCGGGCCACCATCGGCTCAATACAAACAAATAGGGAACGCAGTGCCCGTGAACCTCGCCAGAGCCATCTCTTCATCCGTGGTAAGATTGCTCAACGAGTTGCCGCATTAGGACATTTTCTTGTTTGGCTTTGTCCGCCATGTTGTGACAAGGCGGACAGGCTGGCGATTTGTACTCATGGACCTTTGGGGGCGTTCCTTGTGCTTGGTACGGCTGGTTCA
>CAJDWE010000010.1_pt1 | contig 19595 bp, 21 predicted proteins | sample 7391521 | NCBI WGS metagenome assembly CAJDWE01 (sample SAMEA7055732, study PRJEB34461) | soil metagenome | biome: terrestrial ecosystem; feature: Peninsula; material: soil | place: Antarctica | collected 2016 | reverse complement strand
CAGCATCCTTACAACCACCAAGAAGACTCTTGGCATTAGCGAAGACTACATAGCCTTCGACCCCGATGTCACGATGCACATCAACTCAGTCTTCTCAACTTTGAGTCAGTTGGGGATCGGACCTATTGACGGTTTCGAAATAGAGGACAAGTCAACCGTGTGGTCAGACTTCCTCGTTGGGGACAAACGACTCAACCAAGTAAAAACTTACATGTACCTTCGGGTACGACTTCTGTTCGATCCACCGGCAACCTCGTACCTCATCGACTCACTGCAAAAGCAGCTGAACGAGATCGAGTGGCGCCTCAATGTGTACAGAGAGGAAACGGGATGGACCGATCCAAATCCAGTGCTGGTGCCCGACGATCTCTAGACGATATTCTGGAACATCACGGCATCCTCGGCATGAAGTGGGGTGTTCGCAGGACTAGAGAGGCATTGGCCAAGAGGCCGAAGCTTCCTTCGTCTGCAGATCACACCAAGGCCCACGATACCGCGAAGGTTGTAAAGAGGCACGGCACTCGAGCTGTGAGTAATCAGGAGCTTCAGACTCTTGTAACTCGCATGAACCTCGAGCAGCAGTACTCTAACCTTTCATCCAAGAGCAATCAAGGTTCAATTAAGAAGGGACACGCGCAGATCAAGACTGCTGTGTCCATCGGTAAGACAGCAAACGAGGTTCATTCGTTCGTTACAAGTCCTACCGGTAAGCTTCTCATCTCAGGGGCTATCGTTGCGGCTAATGCGGCAAAGAAGAAGGCCGGAGCATAGAGAGGAGGGGTTGGCGATGGCAAAGCCCAACAAGGCTACACCAATCTATTACGGGCGTTTCCGCGCGGCGGTAGTCCGAGGCGACATTCCGGTAAACCGGGAGATAGCCATGGAGATGAATCGCATTGACGGGCTCATCGCCAACCCCAACATCTACTACGACGATCAGGCTGTAGAAGGTTTTGTTCGCTACTGCGAGAGCGAGTTGACTCTGACCGATGGGTCAGACCTATACTTGTTGGAATCGTTCAAGCTATGGGCCGAGCAGATCTTCGGATGGTACTATTACGTTGAGAGAAGCGTGTATCATCCAGGAGCAGACGGAGCGCCAGGCAAGTACAAGACTAAGACAATCAAGAAACGTCTAGTCACAAAGCAATATTTGATCGTGGCTCGAGGTGCAGCGAAGTCTATGTATGCTTCCTGCATTCAGAGCTACTTTCTCAATGTGGATACATCCACCACACACCAGATCACCACCGCGCCAACCATGAAGCAAGCGGATGAGGTAATGTCTCCTCTCCGTACTTCTATCACGCGCGCGCGAGGGCCACTATTCAAGTTCCTTACGGAAGGGTCTATGCAGAACACGACCGGCTCTAGGGCTAATCGTATGAAGCTGGCCTCTACCAAGAAAGGCGTTGAGAACTTCCTAACAGGATCTATCATCGAGGTCCGTCCTATGGCTATTAACAAGCTTCAGGGACTTCGGATCAAAATGGAGTTAGCGGACATTCTCAAGGGTGAATACCTTGCGCCTCACGTTTCTATCTGGCACTACAAGCTCGACGAACTTGAAGAGGTAAACGACCCAGCTATGTGGCTGAAGGCTAACCCGAACTTGGGGCTTACTGTCACATACGAAACCTATCAGCTAGATGTTGAGCGAGCCGAAAAGGCTCCTGCTTCCCGTAATGATATTTTGGCGAAGCGATTCGGTATACCGAGAGAAGGTTACACATACTTCTTCACGTATGAAGAGACTATCCAGCATCGAGCTCGGGAATTCTGGGAGATGCCTTGCGCATTAGGAGCTGACCTCTCACAGGGCGATGACTTCTGTGCATTCACATTCCTCTTCCCGCTTAGCAGTGGGAAGTACGGCGTAAAGACTCGAAGTTACATCACTGAGCTCACGCTCATGAAGCTTCCAGGGGCTATGCGTCACAAGTACGATGAGTTCATCAACGAGAGCAGCCTCCACGTTCTTCCGGGAACAGTCCTCGACATGATGGAGGTGTACGAAGATCTAGACTCGTATATTCAGACGTCGAAGTATGACGTTCGTACCCTAGGTTTCGACCCATACAACGCCAAGGAGTTTGTCACTCGCTGGGAAGCAGAGAACGGACCGTTTGGAATCGAGAAAGTAATTCAAGGAGCTCGAACCGAGTCGGTCCCGCTAGGGGAACTTAAGATTCTGAGTGAGCAGCGAATGCTGTTGTTCGATCAGAGTCTGATGTCGTTCGCCATGGGTAACGCAGTCACACTCGAGGACACCAATGGAAACCGTAAGCTGCTGAAGAAGCGCCAGGACGAAAAGATAGACAACGTCTCGGCACTGATGGACGCTTACATCGCATACAAAGCCAACAAGGAGGCATTCGAATGAGTGTAGAGGAGGTGACTAATGGCAAAGTTTAGAGATCGTTTGGCCCACGCATGGAACGCATTCTCCGGTCAGCAGCAAGCTGAAGATAACTCTATGGGTTTTTCAACAATCAGCTATGGTGATCGAGCTCCCAACCGGGCGCCCATGCGTTTCAGCAACGAGCGGTCAATCATATCCTCGATTTACTCCCGAGTGAGCATTGATTGCGCCCAGATCGCGATTCGGCACGTTCGACTCGACGATGAGGATAGGTACATTGAAGACATCGACAGTGGATTGAACAACTGCCTAACGCTAGAAGCAAACATCGACCAGGCAGCACGAGCATTCCGGCAAGATGTTGTAATGACACTCTTTGATACGGGTGTTGTTGCACTGGTGCCGATTGACACGTCTATCAATCCCAGAGCAACAGGTTCTTACGATATTCTCACCATGCGTGTGGGGACTATCGTAGGATGGTACCCCCTCCACGTCAGAGTAAGTGTCTATAACCAGGCACGTGCTAAGCGAGAGGAAGTGATCCTACCTAAATCGGCCGTAGCCATTGTCGAGAATCCACTTTACTCGGTGATGAACGAGCCGAACTCAACTCTTCAGCGACTGATTCGTAAGCTCAACATGCTGGACTCCGTCGATGAGGCTACGAGCTCCGGTAAGTTGGATCTTATCATTCAGCTTCCTTACGTGATCAAGTCTGAAGCCAGAAGGCAGCAGGCGGAGCAGCGTCGTACAGACATCGAGTTCCAATTGAAGGGCTCACAGTACGGCATCGCTTACACGGATGGTACGGAGAAGATCACGCAGCTTAACCGTCCAGCTGAGAACAACTTGTTGAAGCAGATCGAGTACTTGACTGCTCAGCTTTACAGCCAACTGGGACTCACCGTTGAGGTGATGAACGGAACCGCTGATGAGAAGGCAATGCTTAACTACATCAACAGGACCGTCGAACCTATTCTTGCAGCAATCACAGAAGCCATGGCCAGGACCTTCCTAACTAAGACAGCTAGGACGCAGAAGCAGGCCATCCAGTACTTCCGTGACCCGTTCAAGTTGGTTCCGATTAACGACATCGCTGAGATCGCCGACAAGTTCACTCGTAACGAGATACTGTCTTCTAACGAGATTCGTTCAATTGTTGGGATGAAGCCATCCAAGGATCCGCAAGCCGACAAGCTTCGGAACAGTAACATGCCGGACGTAAACCCGGCAGCAGCACCACCAAACCAGGCGGCACAACCGTCGTCACTAAGTAAGGAAGGAGTCAGTCAAAATGGGAGCTGATTTTTCAGGCTACGCCACAAAGGCTGGGCTCAAGTGCTCTGACGGTCGAACCATCATGCCGCATGCGTTCAAGTCGCAGGACGGTATTACGGTTCCGCTCGTCTGGCAGCACGGTCACAACGAGCCATCGAACGTCCTTGGTCACGCTGTCCTCGAGAACCGTGAGGATGGAGTCTACTGCTACGGTTACTTCAACGACACCGAAGCCGGTAAGAGTGCGAAGACCCTGGTCCAGCACAAGGACATCACCAATCTCTCGATCTATGCTAACAAGCTGGTCGAGCAGGCCAAGCAGGTACTTCACGGGGCAATTCGTGAGGTCAGCCTGGTCCTTTCAGGTGCCAACCCCGGCGCTCTGATTGACAATGTGAGTCTCGCTCACGCCGACGGGTCCATGGAGGACCTCGAGGACGAGGCAATCATTTACACCGGTCTTACTCTGGAGCACGAAGACCAGGGCGAGAAGACCGAAGAGTCAACCGAAGAGACCCCCTCTGAGGAGACTCTCGAGCACGTCGATAGCAACGCTACTGTCCAGGACGTCTATGACTCGATGTCACAGGAACAGAAGGACGTCGTAGATTACATGATCGGAACTGCCCTGGAGACCCTGGCAGCCAAGCACAGCAACACCGACAGTGCCGAGGAGACCCTCGAGCACGAGGAAGGAACTGAAATGTCGCGTAACGTCTTCGAGCAGAACGACGAGGGCACCAAGCCCGACCACGTTCTCTCTCACTCCGACATCCAGGACATCGTCGCTGACGCTGTCAAGGGTGGTTCACTCAAGGAAGCCGTAGAGTCCTATGCTCTTGCTCACGGTATCACCGACATCGACACCCTGTTCCCGGACGCGAAGACGCTGAACTCCACTCCTGAGTGGGACAAGCGCCGGACCGAATGGGTCGCTGGTGTGCTTTCGGGCACGCGTCACAGCCCGTTCTCACGGATCAAGACCCTGTCTGCGGACCTCACGTTCGACGAGGCTCGCGCCAAGGGTTACATCAAGGGTAGCCTGAAGAAGGAAGAGTTCTTCGGCGTTGCCAAGCGAGTCACGACCCCCACCACCATCTACAAGAAGCAGAAGCTCGACCGTGACGACATGGTCGACATCACTGACTTCGACGTTGTCGCCTGGCTCAAGGGCGAGATGCGTCTCATGCTGGAGGAGGAGCTCGCGCGTGCGATCCTCATCGGCGATGGTCGCGAGGTCGATGACGAGGACAAGATCAGCGAGACCAACATTCGCCCGATCGCAACAGAGGACGAGCTTTATGCCACTACTCTGACGGTGAACGTTGACGACGCTTCGTCAAGCCCGAACGAGATCGTGGACGCCGTGACCGCTGGTCGCGTCTTCTACAAGGGTACTGGCACCCCGAACTTCTACACCAAGGAGTCCGTCATTGCCATGTTCCTGACCGCTCGCGACACCCTCGGGCGTCGTATCTACCGTTCGCTGGATGAGATCGCGACTGACCTGCGCGTTGGGTCTGTCATTCCGGTGGAGGTCATGGAAGACGAGAGCGACCTGCTTGGGGTCATCGTCAACCTGGGCGACTACGTCGTTGGTGCTGACCGCGGTGGAGACGTTTCGATGTTCGATGACTTCGACATCGACTACAACCAGTACAAGTACCTGATCGAGACCCGGGTTTCCGGTGCACTCACGAAGATCAAGGCTGCTCTGGTTCTCCGCAAGACTTCTGCCGCCAACGTTCTGGTGAAGCCTGCAGCGCCGACGTTCAACGCGTCGACTGGTGCACTGACCATCGTTGACACCACTGGCGTGGTCTACAAGCACGGTGCGACTGTCGTCAACGCTGCGGGGAGCCCGTACACCGTTGTTGCCGGTACTCCGTGGGTCATCGACGCTACTCCTGCCGCCGGAAAGTACTTCGGCGACAACGCGTCCGACAAGTGGACCTTCACCAAGTCTGCGTAATAAGAGAGGTACCCAATGGCAAAGTTCTACGGCAAGATTGGGTACGGAGAGTCGCATGAGTCAAGCTCCAACTCTGGGGTGTGGGTGGATACCATCGTCGAATATGAGTACTACGGCGATGTCGTCCGCAACACGCGTAAACTCAAAGAGGGAGAAGGTCTCAACAACGACCTTTCTGTAGGAAACTCAATCAGCATCGTCGCAGATGCATACGCCAACGAACATTTCTTTGCCATCCGTTATATTCAGTGGGCGGGGACTTTGTGGACGGTAAGTGACGTCGAAGTGCAGAGTCCCCGCCTCCTGTTGCGGCTAGGAGGTGTTTACAATGGCCCCACGTTCGCAGCTCCAGACACTCCTTAGGGGAATTCTGGCAGCGGATAACGTATATTTTCAGCCACCTCCTAATGTGGCGTTGGTGTATCCCTGCATCATCTACATGCGTGCACAAGCGAGCACGGATTTCGCGGACAACAGCCCCTATCGCCACATGAAGCGGTACCAAGTGACTGTAATCGACCGTGATCCCGACAGTGCGATCCCTGATAAGGTCGCTGAACTGCCGTTGTGTCTATTCGATAGATTCTACACGGCAGACAATCTCAACCATGACGTCTTCAATCTTTTCTACTAAGGAGAAAAGCAATGAGTGAACTGAAGTGGGACCAGGTTGGCGAACGTCTCTATGAGACTGGCGTTGACCACGGTGTCCTCTACATGCCCAACAACGTTGGGGCTTACACGGATGGGGTGGCCTGGAATGGGCTTACCGCCATCACGGAGTCCCCGTCTGGTGCAGAAGCATCCCCGCAGTACGCCGACAACATCAAGTACCTGAACCTGATCTCCGCGGAGTCGTTCGGGTGCACGGTGGAAGCATTCACGTACCCGGAAGAGTTTGCTGTCTATGACGGCACCGCTTCTCCGAGCGCTGGTGTGACTATCGGGCAGCAGAGCCGCAAGCCGTTCGGTCTTTCGTACCGGACCAAGCTGGGCAACGATGTCGAAGGCACTGACTATGGCTACAAGTTGCACCTGATCTATGGTGCTCTTGCTACTCCGTCGGAGAAGGCTTACGCGACCATCAACGACTCGCCTGAGGCCATCTCGTTCAGCTGGGATGTCACGACCACTCCGGTGGATGTGGCTGGCTACAAGCCCTCTGCTCAGTTGACCATCGACTCCACCAAGGTCGACGAGGCTAGCCTCGCTGCTCTCGAGTTGATTCTGTACGGCGCCGCTGGCGTCGATCCGGCGCTTCCGTTGCCGGGTACTGTCATCGCGCTGTTCGCTGGCTCGGTTACGGTTGCAGTCCCGACGAAGCCGACCAACGTCGGTAACGTCATCACCATCCCGACCGTAACTGGCGTGACTTACTTCATCGATGGCCTTCCGGTCACCGGTGCCGTCACGATCACCGAGAACACCATTGTCACGGCTTCGCCGAACGATGGCTACATCTTCGGTCCGGTTGTCGACGACGACTGGCTGTACACGTACGCCTGATCGTCCAATTAGACAGAAGGAGGCCAGAGAGTGCTCACAATCATTGTCCCAGGCGCAGAACTCTTCAATGCGGAAACGCAAGAGTTCGAATCGTCCGAAGACTTTGTGCTCGAACTTGAGCACTCTCTGGTCTCCCTGTCAAAATGGGAGTCTTTCTTTGAAAAACCCTTCCTAGGAGATGATCCCAAATCTGACGTTGAGGTTCTCAGGTACATCCGGTTCATGACCATCACCGAGTATGTACCTTCTTCGGTATACCTCCGTCTATCTGACAAGAACCTTCGAGATGTGAATGCGCACATCAACGCTAAGATGACTGCTACTTGGTTCCCAGAGACGAAGTCTGGTTCAAGAAGCCGTGAGATCATCACAGCGGAAATCATCTATTACTGGATGTTCAGTTTAACCATACCCCTTGAGTGCCAATACTGGCATCTCAACCGCTTGTTCACTCTCATTCGGGTGTTCAATGAGAAGAACCAACCCGAAAAGAAGATGTCCAAGCAGCAACTCGCAGCCCGCAACCGTGAGCTGAACGAGAAGCGCAGAGCCATGTACAAGACAACTGGGTAAGGGAGGCCACCATGACAGAACTAAGCTGGGGTACTCCCGGCGAACGATTCTATGAGTCCGGTGTAGACCGAGGAGTACTATTCGTAGATAGTGTAGGCGTTGCGTGGAACGGTTTGGTCTCTGTTAAGGAGAATCCCTCTGGGGGAGACCCGACTCCGTACTACATCGATGGTTACAAGTTCAGCCAGATCGCATTGTCTGAAGATTTCCAAGCAACGCTCGAAGCATTCTCAAGCCCTCGTGAGTTTAGAGCTTGCGACGGGTCAAAGGAGCTCATGAGCGGCCTTACTGTCACGCAACAGCGTCGTAAGCAGTTTGGTCTTTCGTACAGAACTCGTATAGGGAACGACGTAGAGGCAACAGACTTTGGATACAAGATTCATATTCTGTACAACGCGATGACGGGCCCATCTTCACGGGACAACAACACGATAGCAGCTAGTCCATCGCCGATAACTCTTAGCTGGGATATTTCAACGCAGCCGCCACAACTTTCAGGCTCTCGACCGACCTCTCACTTCGTGATCGATTCGACGCGGACTGACCCGGAGGTGCTAACGAGTCTTACGGATATTCTGTACGGCTCCGACTCAACCGATTCGAGGCTTCCTACACCTTCTGAACTAGTGGGGTTGTTCGCATGACTAAACTTGTCTGGGGAAATCTTCTGGACAGGGTATACAAGGTCGGCGTTGACCGAGGCGTTGTATATTCTGGAGGTAATGCCACGGTTTGGAACGGCTTGACTTCAGTTAAGGAAAATACTGTCGACTCTGAGTTGACTGATGGCTACTACAACGGCGATAAGTATATTCAGGAAAGAACTCCCGAGGGTTTTTCGGGAACCATTGAAGCTTTCACATACCCGGACCAGGTAGACAACCCTTACACTAAGTTTGACCTGACATACAGAACAATGCTAAATGTTGGCTACGAGATTCATCTTGTGTACAACGTTCGCGCGAGCTCAAAGAATGTAGAACGTAGTACGTTCCAAGCTCAAGCCGAAGCGGCACTGTTCGGTTGGGATATTTCGTCCGTTCCAGTGCCACTTGCAGATGTTAGAGCTAGTTCGCATCTGATCATCAACAGCAACGACGTGCTTCCCGGGATTCTATCCGCCCTAGAGGACACGTTGTACGGAACTGAATCGACCGCTCCGAGCATGCCAACAGGTCCAGCCGTAATCACGCTGTTCGACACGATGGCCATATTTAGAGTTGTCGACAACGGAGACGGCACCTGGACAGCAACCGGTCCTGACGACTGGTTTGAAATGCTGGACTCGACAACGTTCCAAATCGTAACCCCATCGGCAGAATACCTAGACCCCGACTTGTACAAAGTTGGCTCGTGGTAAGGAGGAGATCTAATGGCTACAATAACCGGCTTTACCGCAACACGAATGCTAGCTTTTGAGACCTCCATTGATGCTCGAGTCGACACTGTCGAAGCTGAGGTAGTTGTCAGTGGTGCAGTAGATGGTTCGGGTCACTTAATCCTGACGACGGGTGATAGTTCAACGATCGATGCTGGTTCCATCATGCCCGCGTCGTTTGAGGTTCTCGTTCGGGACCTTCTATACCCGGTAGGCTGTATCTACACGTCAACAGTTGCCACGAACCCGGGTTCTATATTTGGAGGAACTTGGGCGGCATTCGGATCTGGTCGTATCCCTATCGGAGTTAATTCCGGAGACGCCAGGATCGACGCTTCTGAGAAGACCGGTGGCACCGATACGCTTCTCGACGATCATCTCCCGGATCACAGGCACTTACTCGCCGGAAATACTGATGACGCCGGTGCGCACGGCCACGGGCTTGGTACTCTGACTACTGGGTCTAACTCAGCGGCGCATACTCACTCTGCTGGTGGACTAACTTGGACATTTACGTCAACCGGCGCCGCCGGTGGTGGTACATCTAATAACGGTGGTTTGTCGGTTGCCCAGGGAACTACTGGTAGTCGTTTCGACCACCCGGTAGCAGTAGTATCAGGCACAACAGGTAACCAGTTAACTAATCACAACCACACTGTCGCAGGAACTATAGCTTCAGCAGCGGATCATAACCATGCTCTTCCGGATTACACTGGTGGAAAAGACAACACCGTCGGCGAGAAGTTACTCCCCCCGTTCATCTCCGTGTACATGTGGAAGCGGACAGCTTAGAAAGAAGGAGTCGTGTTTAGTTTAAAAGCAGAAGGCTCCTATAACAAGACCGAGAAGTTCCTCGCAAAGCTCGCTCGCGATGATATTTTCTCCAAGCTGTCCGACTATGGTCAACAAGGGGTGAATGCTCTATCTGCAGCAACCCCGTATCGTACTGGAGAAACATCCAGTGACTGGTCCTACGAGGTAATCTCTAAGAGAGGCGAACACACGATTTCTTGGAAGAACTCGCACATGGCTGGGGGCGTTCCTCTAGTTATATTACTACAGTACGGGCATGGTACCGGAACTGGAGGGTATGTTCAAGGAAGAGACTTCATCAACCCAGCAATGCGACCGGTCATGGACCAGATCGCAAACGACGTATGGAAGGCGGTGACTAGCGCATGAGCGGCATTGACAGCAGAGTCGTACAACTTAAGTTCGAAAACTCGCAGTTCGAAAACGGCGTAAAGACGTCAATAAAGACCCTCGAAGGCTTGAACAAGAGTCTGAAGCTAGACGACGCCTCCAAGAGTCTCAGTGGTTTGAGTGGAATCCTCAAGAACCTCGGCCTAGGAAACGTTGGAGATGCTCTGGACAAGGTCGCGTCTAAGTTCTCCATATTTGGAGCGATCGGGTTCTCCGTTATCCAGGACCTAACCCGAAGGTTTCTCGACCTGGGCGGCAAGATGCTCAGTGCTATCACAGGCCCCCTTATCGAAGGTGGTAAGAAGAGGGCCCTGAGTATCGAACAGGCCAAGTTTCAGTTCAAGGGCCTGGGTCTAGATGTAGACAAGACCATGGCTAGCGCATTGGCCGCTGTAAAGGGCACCGCGTTCGGCTTGGATGAGGCCGCCACAGCTGCGGCGTTGTTCGGTGCTTCCGGTATGAAGGCCGGAGACCAGATGACCAAGTCACTGCGCGGTATCGCCGGTGTTGCAGCTCAGTCTGGGTCTTCCTATGCCGACATTGCCGACGTCTTCACCAAGATTGCTGGCCAGGGTCGACTGATGGGTGACGACCTTAACCGGTTGGCATCTCGTGGTATCAACGCCGCCGCAACTCTGGGCAAGTCCATGGGCAAGTCTGAAGCAGACGTTCGCAAGATGGTTACCGCGGGAAAGATTGACTTCAAGACGTTCTCTGATGCGATGGACACCGCCTTCGGAGCTCACGCTACCGAAGCAAACAAGACTTACGCTGGTGCTCTCTCTAACATGAAGGCCGCGTTGTCTCGTATCGGCGCGTCGTTCTTCACTCCGTGGTATGAGGGTCAACGCAGAGTCCTAAACGCGTTTTCTCCACTGATCGATAACGTTGCTAAGGCGATCAAGCCTGCTATTGACGCATTCGGAGAGTTCACGCTCCTTAGAGCAGACAAACTTGCAGCTTCATTGAAGAAGATAGACCTAACTGTTCTGACCAAGACGATCCCGATTGCAGTTCAGATCATCAAGAATGTTATGGCTGCGTTCGGTTCTATCATCGCCCCGATCAAAGATGCGTTCCAACAGATCTTCCCAGCACCAACCGTTGCGACAATCGTAACTCTCGCGATCAAGATTGCGGCTTTCACTGCTAACCTCAAATTGGGAGCAGATGCCGCGGACAAGGTAAAGCGTACATTCGCTGGACTCTTCGCGATCTTCGACATCATCGGTCAAGTGATCTCTGGTGTCATTGGTGTCTTCGGAAAACTCATCGGTACCATCGTTAAGGGAAGCGGGGGTTTCCTCGACTTCACCGCGGGTGTTGGCGACTGGCTCGTTAAGCTCGATACGGCTATCAAGGAGGGTGGAAAGCTCACCGACTTCTTCGATAAGCTTGGAAACGTACTTGTCATACCTATTAAGTTCCTTCAGGCTATTGGCGCAGGCATCCAAGCTGCGTTTAGCCACTCGGGAGAGATCCTGCAGACAGGAAAGGTCGTAGAACGCTTTGGACAGCGCCTGAGCCCACTCAAGAAGCTAATCGATTTGATCGGTGCCGCTTGGGAAGGCTTCGTTGGCTTCATCGCTAACTCCGTGCCAATGTTCAGGACTGTGATCGACAAGATTGCCGCCGTGTTTGGTGGTCTAGGTAACGCTCTTGCTGACGCAATCAAGAACGGTAACTACAAGTTGCTGCTAGACACTATCAACACGACCCTCTTCGCGACTATCACCGCCATCATTACGCGGTTCTTCAGCAAGGGAGTTAAGGTTGACTTCGGTGGAGCAGGCATTATCGGTAAGATCAAGGCAAACATCGGCGCATTGACTGGTACGTTCCGTGCCATGCAGCAACAGCTTAAGGCTAAGACGCTAATCGAGCTCGCTGGTGCTATCGCTCTGATTGTCGGGTCAATTGTTGTTCTGTCTTTGATAGATTCGGCTAAGCTGACCGTCGCTTTGGCTGCGCTGGGTGTTGTCTTCGCACAACTCCTTGGCGGTATGGCTATTCTAAGCAAGATAGCCGGTAGTGCAGGCTTCATTAAGTTGCCGATTATCTCTGCGTCACTGATTCTGTTCTCTACAGCCATCCTAATTCTGTCTGCTGCGGTCAAGGTTCTTTCGACTATGAGTTGGCAGGAACTGGCTAAGGGTCTGGGTTCAATCGCAGTATTGCTCGGTATATTGTCAGTGGCCATGGAGCCTTTGACCAAAAATTCTGCGGGGCTAATTGCTGCGTCAGCCGGTTTGATCTTGCTGGGCGTTGCGCTAACTATCATCGCGGGAGCAGTTGCTATATTTGGAAACATGAACCTCGACACGTTGGCTAAGGGACTAGGTTCAGTAGTAGTCGCACTCGTCTTGATCGCTGATGCTATGAAGCTGATGCCTTTGACGTTGCCTGTTACTGCTGCGGGTCTAGTACTAGTCGGCCTTGCTCTGAACCTGGTCGCAGCCGCAGTAAAGATATTTAGCAGTCTAAGCTGGGAGGAGATGGGTAAGGGACTTGTCGGATTGGCGGGAAGCTTGCTCATCATCGCTGGTGCTATGGCGCTCATGGGCGGTCCATCGCTCATTGTCACCGCCGCTGGTCTCGTTCTGGTAGGCGTTGCACTGAACCTGATCGCTCCGGCGCTGAAGGTCATGTCGTCTATGAGCTGGGAAGAGATCGCTAAGGGCCTAGTTGCTCTTGCGGGGTCTCTGGCCATCTTGGCCGCGGGTATGTACTTAATGAGTGGTGCCCTTCCGGGTGCTGCGGCACTGCTCGTCATCTCGGCTGCTCTTACTATATTTGTCCCCGTGCTTATGGCACTAGGCAGTATGAGTTGGGATGCTATTGCTCACGGTCTGGGCGCCCTTGCTGGAGCCTTCATCGTGATCGGTGTGGCTGGACTACTTATCTCTCCGGTTGTCCTCCCAATTCTGGCCTTCGCGGCAGCAGTTACTTTGCTTGGTGTCGGCGTGCTCTTTGCTGGCGCAGGTATCTTCCTGTTCGCTGCAGCCATAACCCTTCTAGTAGCCGCCGGATCGCTCGGTGTGGCCGCTCTAACAGCTATATTCCAGACGGTAATAGCAATGATACCCCAGGCAATGTTGGCCCTTCAAACGGCCCTCATAGCCTTTGCAGCCGTCATCATATCGGTGGCCCCCGCCTATGTAGCAGCGATCGTTGTTGTCCTCGTGGCTCTTATGGACGCCATCATCAAACTGATTCCGAAGATCCGAAAGACCTTGTCCGTCTTGCTCGATAACATGATCGCGCTCTTGATTACTTATATTCCGAAACTGGTTGACGCCGGATACAAGATCCTCAACGGGATTCTTAAGGGTATCGGTGACAACATCTACAAGATGATTACTCTTGCGACTAAGATCATCACGGAGTTCATTCGTGGTATCGGAGACAACGCGCCTAAGGTTGTGAAGGAAGCTGCTGCAACCATCATTAAGTTCATCAATGGTATCAGTGCAGCGATCGACGCGAACTCTGAGGCTCTAGGTAGGGCTGCCGGTAAGCTCGGCGTTTCTATTATCAAGGGAATCGTCAACGGCATTAAGGGCGGTATCGGCTCTGTTATAGATGCAGCAAAAGACATGGCTAGTAGCGCACTTGATGCTGCAAAGAACTTCTTGCACATCAACTCTCCGTCTAAGGTCTTCATGGAGGTTGGTGGATCTATCACTGAGGGTCTTGCAACAGGTATCGATAAGTACTCCGACGAGGTCATCAAGCCTACTGAGGCTATGGCCAAGAAGGCTCTTACAACTCTAAGCGAGTCTATGGCTCATGTCTCTGACGTTGTCAGTGGTGACATGGAGTTTAACCCAATTATCACTCCAGTCCTAGATCTAGATAGCTTTAAGAAGGACGCAGCTAGTATCAATGGGATTCTAACTCCTGACCAAATCGTTCCGACTACGTCGGCTCAAAATGGGAGTATTATTTCGCAGACCACAAAGGACGATAAGGCGAAGCTGGACGAGGCCGCAAATGGTGCAGCACTCGGATCCTCCATCCAGTTCATTCAGACCAATAACTCGCCGAAGGCACTGTCCGCTGCGGAGATCTATCGTCAGACTAAGAACCAGTTGTCAATGGTGAAGGGAGCGCTGCCGTCCTAATGCTTACAAAAGTTGAAGTAGACAACCTGCAAGGCGGAACGCTTTCGCTGCCACTACAAAACCCGACATCGGGATTCTATGTAAAGGAGATTGAAGGACTCGACCCTGTCAAGGCATCTATTGTTACCTCCTCGTTCGCTCAACTGGACGGCTCTCAGTTCCAGAACAGCAGCCGGGATAACCGTAACATTATCTTGACCATTGGTATTGAACCTTACTACGGTGCGTCGACGGTCCGAGAGTTGAGGAGTGCTCTATACGCATTCTTCATGCCGAAGACCACCGTAAGTTTGGGTTTCTTTGAGGACGGAGTTCACTTTGTCGACATTCAAGGCGTTGTCGAGTCATGTGAGGCCGCTATCTTCTCGAAAGACCCGGAAGTCGTTGTCTCGATCGTCTGTTTCAACCCGAACTTTGTTGCACCCGATTCCGTCACGGTTACGGGTAACACGGTGTCTGGGGACACAGAGCAGACTATCGCCTACGAAGGCACCATTGAGACTGGCTTCCTCTTCTCGATTGCGGTCAACCGCACGATCTCGGACTTCACTATCTACAATCGCCGTCCGAGCGGAGAGGTTCGGCAGTTCCCGTTCTCGGCGTCCTTAATCGCTGATGATGTCGTGGAGATCAGTACCCAGGCCCGACAGAAGAGTGCTGTGCTCACACGAGCTTCGGCCGATTCGTCGATCCTCTACGCTGTTGATCCTCACGCTATTTGGCTGAACCTTTGGCCTGGCGACAACTTCATTCGAGTTCTCACGTCTGGGGCAGCAATCCCCTGGTCGATCGAGTACACACCTAAGTACGGAGGGCTTTAAATGGAGCTCTATATTCTGGACGATTCACTTCGTCGGACCGAAGTTATTGAGAGTTTTGAATCGGTCATCTGGACTGAAAGATATTCTGCAATTGGGGACTGTGAGATCGTCATCGATCCGGGCCTCGCCGATCCTTCGCTTTTCGTGGAGGGAACGGAACTTGCCATCGACAAGTCCAAGCTGATCATGCAAGTTCAGACCATCGAGAAGAAGACTGAAAACGATGGGACCGAGAAACTCACTATCAAAGGTATGTCGCTGGAATCAATCCTGGATGATAGAGCTAACCAAAGTGCCTTCGCTACGGCTTCTGACCCTGCGGAAACGCTGGTCCTAACCGATAAGCCAGCAGACATTGTCCGTGATCTGTTCGATGCCATCTGTCGAAACAACACGGATATTCCAGAGGACAACATCCAGTTCCTGCAGCCAGGAGTGCTATCTACGCCTGGGTCAATTGCAGAGCCAGCAGACATTGTAGAGATACGGCTCGAGGTGGACACGTTATATTCTTCGATTAAGAAGATCTGTGACGTATACAACCTCGGCTTCAGGCTAATCCGGAACCAGGATGAGTCTGAGTTATATTTCGAAGTGTACACAGGTGACAACAGGACTACTTTGCAGACCACCTATCCCGCCGTGGTCTTCAGTCCCACACTCGACAACCTGTCTGGTGTGACCGAGCTGCACTCAATCGCGCTGCTTAAGACCGTGGCGTACGTGTTTGCTCCTAACGGTTCAGCGATCGTCTACGCTCCTTCTTACGATGACACAACTACCGGTTTCGACCGTAAGGTAGTCGTCGTGAGAGCTGATGACATCGATCTGGCTGCTGGAGTAGACCTCGATGCTGCGCTGCAACAGCGTGGACTAGAGGAGCTGGCTAACTGGCGAGTCGTCGTAGCGTTCGATGGAGAGATCCCGCAGTCAAGTTCATACCAGTATGGCGTGGACTACTTCATGGGAGATCTCGTCGAGCAGCGGGACGAGAATGGAACTGCAACCAACCTTCGGGTTGTGGAGCAGATATTTGTATCGGACAGCGAAGGCGAACGGAGTTACCCAACACTCCAGGTCGACCTTCTGATCACTCCGGGTTCGTGGTTCGCCTGGTCCTCTAGCGAGGTCTGGGACGATGCTGACGGATACTGGGAAGACGCATAGTAGAGGAGGTATCACATGGCTGTCGGAGACGATGCCGTAGGAGCGGGTTATCCGCTTGTCCCCAACACGGGAGAAGAAGGCCGAGTTAGGTACGGTGCTCGAGAAATCAACCGTACACGTGACTTCATTGCACAGATCAAGGCCCTAATCCCTGCCACTTGGCCTGTTGCTAAGGGTGGGACTGGTGCTACTACTGCTGCCGGTGCACGTACAAACCTAGGTCTACAAGGTGCCATCACAATCGATACAGCCAACCCTACCGGCGGCGCCGACGGGGATATTTGGCTCAAGTACACGGCGTAGGTGAATTATGCCCACTCTATACAGCGGTTGGAAAACTGGAAGTGTTAGCGGACGGTTCCGAATTGACTGGACCCGTACATACAATGCTGCGCACACCGTAGCCAACTTCTCCGGTGCCGTCTACATCGAGTTCAATTACAGCACGTACGACAGTGTTAACGACTGGGCTGTATCTGGAGACGACGGTTCGCACAGTGGATCTAATATTAACTACAACGGTAGCGGGTTGTTCAAGATCTACGCGTTCTATATGAGTAAGGCTGCTGATGCGAACTTCAGTGTTTCCGTGGGCAGAATCGAGTCTATCGGAGGCTCGCATAGTGCGTCGTTTGTCTTGGACGCGGGTGAGTTAGCGCCATATTTGACTGGCGATTACGCAGCTACCGCAATCACTAGTACTGGATTTAAGACCTCTGGTCTATCTGCTACTGGTAACGGTTCTGCGATCAACTATTCTCAGGTGCAATGGAATACGTCTCCGTCTGATTCGGGGGCGCACTTCACTACCGCCGCAGGGTACACGAATGTAACTGTTACTGGTTTGCAGCCTAACACGCTTTATTATTTCAGAATGCGGATAAGCAATTCGGGGTACGGTTACGGTGCTATGGGTAGTTGGCACGCATTCAGAACCCTGGCTACGATACCGGATGCCCCAACCGCCTGGAACATCTCGATCATCTCCCAGATAGACGCTGGGATTACGGGTAACGTGGTGTCAGACAACGGTGGTGCGACACTAACCGATTGGCAAGTCGAATACAACCTATCTGCGTCTGATACGGGCGCGTTATACAACGAGTCGGGTAGTCCTACACTTGCCCCAGGTATATTTGGATTGACCCCGGGTACGGTCTATTACGCTCGATTACGGGCTAAAAACTCCGTTGGTTGGGGTGCTTGGACCGCTTGGAAGACATTCACAACCCTTCCAGGAGTGTACGTACGTGTCGACGGTGTGTGGAAGAATGCTATCCCCTACGTTAAGGTCGATGGCGTATGGAAGCAAGTAGTCCGGTACGTCAAAGCAGGCGGTGAATGGCGCCAATAAAACGTTAGGAGGGAGCTATGCCTGTATCAGGCAGAGACCCATTAGTCGACCTGGAAATCAAACTAAATACCTTGACTAGTCTGATCAATTCGAACGATGAGAAGATCCATCTGACCTTGGTGTCTATAAAAGAAGATGTTACCGAGATCAAAGAGCGTGAACGATCGTATGTAACCAGAGAGGGATTCGCCTTCTATGAGAAGGCTTTCTGGATCATTGCGTCAGCAGTAGGCTCCATGTTGGTGGGCGCTATATTCTACGTAATCACCCGGAGTGGAGGGAATTAATGACAGGGCACGATCTAACCCCAAAAAGTAAGGTCAAAACGCTAGTTGCTCAGCTGGTTCTTTTGGGAATCGTTATAATGACAATTGGCGTTGGTTTGGGTATCGTTGCTATGGTGTGGCCGTATGACGATGTCCGATACGGGGCAGCGGAAAGTGAGGTTCTGAATCCAGATGAGACGGTTCAACAGGGCGGGGTCCTCATAACGACAAATCCTAGTTTCTGTGTAGACAATCAGGACGTAATTATCGAACGATGGGCAGACCGTTTAGATAAAGACGGCAATGTTTTGGCTTCGTTCCAGATGTTCACAATTGTGTTCAGAGGAGCAGGTCTCGGCCTCAAGTGTTATATTCCGTCACTTAACAAGTTAACCCTGCCAAACTACGTTGTCTCTGCCGATGGAACGAAAGCGCACTTCCGATTGAGGCAATACCTGTCCTACCATCCCAACTTTCTAAGAACGGTTACACTACAAACGACCAGCACAGACTTCATTGTTGTTCCGAACCCCGTTGTTAGAGTTAACCCAACCAAATGAATGAGGTACCGCGCATGACATTCTCAAACAAGGCGTATGACGTTCTCAAGTACGTCGCGCAGATCGTTCTGCCTGCCCTAGCGACCCTCTACGCGGTCCTTGCAGGCCTCTGGGATCTCCCTCGTCCGGATGCTGTCGTCGGCACGATTGTCGCCTTAGACACCTTCCTAGGGGTGCTCCTGCAGCTCTCTAGCAGCTCTTTCAACAAGTCTGACGCCAAGTTCGACGGCAACATCAACGTTGTTGGTCTGGCCGATGGCGCCAAGCAGTTCAATCTCGAGCTGCACGGTGATCCAATGGATCTCGTAGGTAAAGACCAGGTCGTTTTCCAGGTCAGCCAGGTAGACGGCGAAGTTCCTTCTGAGCCCGAAGCAGAGCCGACTGGTAAGTAATCGCGTCATATTCATAGGCTATAGTGAACCCCACCTAAGGAGAACGCAATGTTTACCAAAAAGCCCTCAGCTAACACTGAGCTAGACAACGCAATCGACCGAGTGCTGTTCGAAATGCAAGGATGTACCCCTGAATCTAAAGAGTACGCCGCAATTGTTGACCAACTGGTCAAGCTACACGCCCTAAAGCTCGCAGAGAGCCCACAGAAGCTGTCGCCTGACACGAAGGCAATGATTGCAGCGAACCTCTTCGGAATCGCGGTCATCGTTGGATACGAACGCGCAAACGTCGTTACGTCGAAAGCTCTCAGTTTCATACTGAAGCTCAAGTAACATCCAATCCAAAGAAGGAGCCATTACCTAGACGGTATGTGAGATTAAGACCTCTTACATATCGTCTAGGTTTTGGTTTCCCGGCATGGCTTATGTTTTTTGCATCCCGAAAAATCCCCGGGGGGAGAAAACGGTAGAACCATCGCGAAAAATACATAGTCTATAGTGAGAAGATAGTAAGACACGAATGTGTAACTTAACTGTTACCTACTGGTGCGCAAATCAACGCAAAATACATGTTTCGATGGCATGTAACCCTAGTCTTCTTTTTTTGCCTCGCGGCGGAAACACACTCTATAGTGA
>CAJDWE010000013.1_pt1 | contig 21453 bp, 23 predicted proteins | sample 7391521 | NCBI WGS metagenome assembly CAJDWE01 (sample SAMEA7055732, study PRJEB34461) | soil metagenome | biome: terrestrial ecosystem; feature: Peninsula; material: soil | place: Antarctica | collected 2016 | reverse complement strand
CCCTTCGTACCAGAGGTTCATGGCTGCGTTGTGGTCACGCTCGTGGGTTACCCCACATTGTGGGCAAGTCCACACACGCGTGGAAAGCTTTAACCCCTTGTTCAGGAAACCACAACCAGGGGTTGAGCACAGCTTTGAGCTTGCAAACCAGTGGCCGACCTTTAGCAGCCTGCGACCATGTAGCTCACACTTGTATTCGAGTTGACGAATGATTTCTCCCATGGTTGCCGAATGCATGCGCCGGCGAAAGCCTCGGTTGAGGCTTTGTGCCATGGCGTGTAGGCTTAAGGATTCGATGACGATGGTATGGAAACGCTGTACCAGGTCAGTGGTCAACTTGTGAATGGCGTCTTGTTTGGAGAATACCTCCTTGAGGTCAAAGGCTGCGATACGGTGCTTGAGCTTCATGGCTCGATTGGATAGGGGAATACGGGTACCCTTGGGGATGGGCTTTCTTGGATCCAGGCCCATTTGCTTGACCTTGGCATCACGAGCCTTCGCCATCCGGTGTTCATAGCGCAGCTTGTGCTTGCATACCCGCTTAGGGGTTTGCGGGTGATCCAAAACGGTTCCATCCGAGCATGTGGCACGTACGGCTATCCCAACATCGATGGCAACGATACCCGCAAGATCATCAGGGTTCTCATAGTGAACCACTTTGGCAGCCCGGGCTGGCTTGTTGGTAGCCATGGGCACCTGGATTGCGGTAAGCACGGCAAACCACTTGCCAGCGCGCTGCTTGACGGTAACGGCTGAAATGTGTCCCAGCCAGGGTTCGGACACCTTGCATGTCACCCAGCCAAGACCGGTCAGCTGGATGCGATGGTTGTCCTGATCCAGCAAGGTATCGATACGGCGATCATCCAGCGGTATCCGGATTGCATCGTGACCGGTTCTGGAGTGGAAGCGTGGCATTCCTGGTCTGCGGGCACCTGTCCCAGGCGACCAGGTAAAGTAACGCATCCAGGTTTTCTCATTGTTACGCAGCACCTGTTGTAAAGAAGCGCGTGGAACTTGCGCAAGCCAAGGCCTTGCTGGATCCTTGCGCAGCTCGGTCAACGCTTTGGAGACTAGACCCGCGGATAGCTTCTTGCCGGTGTCCTTGACCACGCTGGGAGATAACTTCTTGCCGGTGTCCTTGCGGGCGGCGGCCTGGGTTGCAACTGTCCAGTTCCACACATACCGGCAGCAACCGATCCATTGCCGCAAGGCTGATGCTTGCGCAGCGGTTGGGTAAAGGCGCACCACGTAGGCACGCGATAGTTGTCCAGGCCCGTTTTTACGCGGTGGGCTCCGGGGTGGCTTTTCCTTGTCCGGATCGGCAGCGGTGGCAGTAGCGTCAAGCATGGGGTGAGAGGATCCCAGATATGCCGCCGGACGTCTACCTCACTCGATTTACGTTGTTACCGGGTGAGACCGAAAATCGCCAGCTGGACGTTCCGATTTGACTTAAACCGGCGGGGTCGTCGATATCCCTATCTCCTTTAATGACCCAGCCGCAGCTGGAAGGGTATTGGTTTTTCAAATGGAACCATACCACATCCCTGGCGGCAAATATCTACAAGTTCCATAAGCTTTTGTCGGCCTATGGTAGCCAATGTCGTCGTTGGGAAGAAATGCATAACGGATCATGCTGTGTAGTTGAGCGGGTTTGTGACACATATCTGATGCCAAAAATACGTGAGTTTGCCAATATGGTGCGGCCACCTGTTAGAGACGTGGATAAAACCGTGTCCGCACCAGCTGCTGATACCGTCGATTTGGACGCCAGCCAAAATGATCCGCCATCATTGTGGTAGACTTGTAGCTCACCGATAGAAAACAGATTGTCATGACAAATCAGACTGCCCGGGAAATGTCTTGCGCCTTGTTGGTGGAAAGCCCGGCTGGGTGGTTGCTGGCTCACGCAACGCACACGCCGCGCTGGGATTTGCCAAAAGGCCACCTGGAGCCAGGCGAGACCCCCATCGCAGCAGCTTTGCGCGAATGCCTGGAGGAGACTGGCCTGGATTTCTCAAGCCAAGAAGCTTCGATTGAAGACCTTGGATCTCATCGTTACTTGCCAAAAAAAGACCTGCATCTGTTCAGGCTGCGCGTACCGGCCGCGCTAGACCTTTCGGCTTGCTGCTGTTCGACCTTTTTCCGCCGCAAGGACGGACTCGAGATACCAGAGACCGACGCATACGCGTGGGTTTCCTTGCCGCACATCCAAGCACGTATCGGGAAAAGTCTTGCCAGCCTCTTGCTAAGCCTGGGGCTCCTGGACCGCAGCGAGGTGGTAAGTGCTTTGCGCGCCAAGCCGTGTAGCTAGTCGCCTGTGCCCGGGCAGTCGCTTGAGCCCGATATAGCCACAAAAGATGATTTCCTGGTATTCAATCAGCTGCCACAGGGCTTCTCCAAGAAGTTGGCAAGTAGCGCTACAATAATCCGATGCTAGTCAAGTTTGACAATGCCTTGGATATCGCCTCGTAAGCTGGAGACCTGAACAGGGTTAAGCAACTTGTTGAAGCCGGCGCCAACCCAAAAGCCGGCGAGTCTGCGGCTTTGCGTTTGGCCGCCGAAAACGGCCACATGGAAATCGTCAAGTTGTTGTTGCCGGTGTCTGATCCAAAAGCTGAAGGCTCTTTGGCGCTGTAATGGGCATCTAAAAATGGTCACCTGAAAATCGTTAAGCTGTTGTTGCCAGTGTCCGACCCAAAAGCTGACGACTCTTTGGCGCTGCAGTGGGCTGCTGGAAACGGTCACCTGGAAGTCGTCAAATTGTTACTACCGGTATCCGACCCCAAGGCTGTCGCTTTTCGGTCGTCACGTCAGGCCGCCAAAAAAGGTCGCCTGGAAATCGTTAAGCTATTGTTACCGTACGGTAACTATAGCGAAGTCTTTGAGCGCCCTGATTTCATCAGGGCGCCAGATTGCGACCTGATGCTTTCGTGCCTGCCGCCTCGGTTCATCAAGCAATTCATGATTGGCAATCCGACTCTGGACTTTCCGCGTACCCGCGCCATGCTGGCCTCTCAAGTCTTGCGCGCTCGAATGGTGCCAACGAAACAGACTACCTGCAAGCGCCGCCGTGCATGAGACCCTGCTCAAGTACTATAATGAGACCATGCCAACCGAACTTGACAACGCATTAAGTGAAGCCGCCGGAAATGGGCAACTGGATAAAGTCAGGCGACTGCTTGGAGCTGGCGCTGACCCGAAGGCTAAATATTCTTTGGCGTTGCAATCTGCTGCCTTTAACGGGCACCTCGAAGTTGTCAAGCTGCTGTTGCCGGTGTCAGATCCAAAAACCAATGGATCTGACGCACTACATTGGGCGGCCTTAAACGGCCATCTTGAGATCGTCAAGCTATTGCTGCCATTGTCCGATCTAAGAAGCGACAATTCGCGCGCACTGATAGGAGCCGCAAAAACCGGTCACCTGAAAATCGTCAAGCTCTTGCTGCCGGTGTCTGATCCAAAAACTGACAGTTCTTGGGCGTTGCGAATAGCTGCCGCCCGCGGCAATCTGGAGATCGTCAAGCTGCTGTTGCCGGTCTCCGATCCAAAGGCGGTAAGTCATCGAGTCAAGCGGTTGTGATCTTGTGCTGTCATGCCTGCCTTTAGCCAAAGTAAAGGAGTTCGTTACCATCCACACAGGCCTCGCCTTGCCACGTTCACGCGCCTTGTTGGCCGCACAAGCATTGCACAAGCGTCAACCAATTACCGCGATTACGTCGCGTCAGCGCGCATAATCCATTCGTGCCAGGCTCCAATCGCGCCGCTGGGCGTGATATTGGTCAGCGTGCTATAATAACCCGATGTCTGTCGCGTCTGATAATGCACTGGCTAATGCCTCGCAAACTGGGGACCTGGATGGCGCCAAGCGTTTGCTTGTTACTGGTGCCGACCCGAAGTCTGATGTATCTTGGGCGCTGCAGTTGGCGGCCAAGAGCGGTCACCTGGATATCGTCAAGCTGTTGTTGCCAGCGTCAGACCCAAAAGCTGATTATTCTGGGCCACTTAGACACGCTGCCGAAAACGGGCACCTTGAAACCGTCAGACTGCTGTTGCCTTATAGCGATTACGTCGCGGCCTTAAAGCACACGCCATTCACCTATTCATCGGGTTGTGACTTGCTGCTTTCGTGCCTGCCAGAACCTTTCGTCAAACAATTCATGAACAGCAATCCGGACTTGGATATGCCCCGCACGCTCGCTTCGTTGGCAGCGCAAAGCTTGAGTGATAGAAAGCCACTAGTAAAATCAGTCACCCGCTTACGCCCGCGTTCATGACAAGTGCTCAAGTGCTACAATAAACCCACGCCAACCAAGCCGGCGCCGCAACGGCGCGAACGTGACCAGCGCAGCCATGAATCTGCGGTACGAAGGGATGCGTTTGTCGTGGTTCGCCGCACCGTCATATCAAGAATATTATACCGACACGCCGGCGCGAAGTTGTGGCCGTTCAGCGCCAGCCGTAGCCATCAAAGCATCGGCGCCATCGTCATTTTAGCGCACGAAAAAACTATTTTGTATACTCAAAGCGCAGCCGTCGGAATGGAACCGGCGGCTGTATCGTTGTGGGTGAGAGAGCAGGCTGCACAAACGACCAGCCGCTACTACACCCGTCATGAGCCGCCGAGCCTGACGCCACAGTGCTATACTTGAACGATGTCTGTCGCCCAGAATAAAGCCCTTGCGCAAGCAGCCAGGAGTGGCCGCCTGGGAATCGTCAAGCAACTACTGACCCAGGGTGCCGACCCGCTGTTTGACAACTCTCGTCCGCTCTGGAAGGCCTCTGAGAATGGACACTTTGAGATCGCCAAGTTGCTGCTGCCGTTGTCAGATCCAAAAGCTAACGAGTCTTTAGGGCTGCGGTTGGCCGCAGAGAACGGTCACTTGGAAATCGTAAGGCTACTGTTGCCGGCATCCGATCCTAAAGCTTTGAGATCCTTGGCACTTTCAATGGCGGCTGAACATGGGAGCCTCGAGATCGTCAAGCTGCTGTTGCCGGTATCCGATCCAAGAGTCAACGACTCTTTGGCACTACGAAATGCCGCGGTAAATGGGCACCTGGAGATCGCCAAGCTGCTGTTGCCAGTATCAGATCCAAAAGCTGACAACTCTTCGGCGCTATATCTGGCTGCCGGCACTGGCCATCTCGAGATGGTCAAGCTGCTGTTGCCGGTGTCTGGACAGGTGACCGGTTACCATTTAGCGCTGCACATAGCTGTCAGAAACAATCACCTGAATGTGGTCAAGTTTTTGGTATCAATGCCAAATCAAAAAGATGCCGATTGCGCCGCGTTGCTACTAGCCGCCAAAAACGGTCACCTTGAGATAGCCAAGCTGCTGTTGTCGATAAATGATATTGACGCGATTCTGCTTGCCCTGGACACCATCAGTGTCAGCGTTTGTGATTTCCTTTTATCGAGCCTGCCTCTGTCAAAAATAGGGGAGTTTGTTGCCACCCACCCACACCTCACTTTGCCGCATTCTTGCGCCATGCTGGCCTCAGATAGCTTGCAGAAACGGTCAGCAGCCACCCCCGGTCACGGTGTAGCTACGCCACGCCAGCGCGCGTGACAACCACCTGGCTACAGCCCAATTGGTCTCTCACCCCAACGCCGCTATCTGTTGCCGCTACTTGTCACGCCACAGCCTGGCTGCTCGCGCAGGAGCTCCATTGGCCGACTGTTTGTCGTCGCGATCCTCCTGCCGCAGTGCATCAATGGCATACTGTGGCACGCGATATCCAAGCCCGCGCAATGACTCAAGCCTGTCAGCGCAAGCACACGCATCGGGGTCACTGAACGTCTCGCCGGCATGAGGCAACTTGATGGTTTCGCGTTCGGCAGTCTCAACCATCTCCATAACTTGTTTATGCCGCGCATACCACCGCGCTGCGTGCGCTCCATCCTCAAGCGTTACGACTTCAGGCAGTTCTCCGCCAAACACTACCCGGTTCCCTGCGACGTGGGTAGTGAAACCTCCAGTGACGTCTGCGTATACATAAACGTCACATTGGAAATCGTTGCTGCTGAATCGACAGTAACTCATTTTGTCACCAATATTGCAATAGTTGGGTATTCAGGCCGCGTCTGCAGCCAACCGCACTAAACATGGTCGCAATTGTCATGTAGTCAAGCCATATCTTGTTCCACCGCCGCCGCGTCCGGTTAGCCACAAGGACTACGCTTGATCGTAGCTATATTGCCTGGTAGGATAAGCTTGCTTTACCGGTTAGAGCTATAACATGAATAGTGGTAGCAAACTTGAAGACACGTCAACTGCCGTGACGGAGGAATCTATCGCGGCAGTCATGAATGGTATCGCCGCGTTCGCCCGATCCGAACTCGCCCAGACAACACAGGCCGGCCTGGAAAGATATTGGTTTTTCAAATGGAACCAAACTGCTTCACTTGAAACCAATATTTACAACTTCCACAAACTGTTGAGTCTCTACGGTGGTCAATGCCGCCGTTGGGAAGAAATGCGCAACGGGTCATGCTGCGTGGTTGAGCGGGTTCGCGACACATACCTTATGCCAAAAATCCGTGAGTTTGCCAAAATGCTAATCAGCGCTTGAGCCATCGCGGAGCCTGTGGCGCCCACCCATAAGCCTGCGTTATTCTTGCACCAAGGATCCAAATATGAAAACGTACGAGATACGAACAATCAATGATCTACTAAGAGTCCCAGCGGAAAAGAGGGACGCTTGTCTGCGCCAAATCCAATACGCCCTCGTGTTGCATGAGTTGGCATTTGGCAAGGATTCACAAAAGGTTGGCCTTGATGTTATCACTTGGGCAGACGATGCTGATCGCACAGTGCGCCTGCTGGACGACAACGAGAATGAAATTGTAACTTTGCGAATCACCGACGCCGTAGATTCGTCAACCGATCCAAGCGCCCCTTCGCCGCTGTAATAGGCTTATCACTAGTTAACATCAGGTAGGGTGCCATGGCAAATCAAGCTACCAAGGATTGGTCTCTCACCCCAACGCCGCGGTTACCGGTTCCATCCCGATCGTGACCCGTCCTGGAATGAAACCGCGGCATTCCAGGTCTGCGGTCACCTGTACCAGGCGACCAGGTAAAGTAACGCACCCAGGTTTTCTCATTGTTACGCAGTACCTGTTCCAGTGGGGCACGTGGAACTTGCGCAAGCCATGGTCTTGCTGGATCTTTGCGCAGATCAGTCAACGCCCTGGAGACCGCCCCGGGAGATAACTTCTTGCCGGTGTCCTTGCGGGCGGCGGCTTGGGTCGCAACTGTCCAGTTCCACACATACCGACAACAGCCGATCCATTGTCTTAAGGCTGCCGCTTGCTCGGCGGTTGGGTAAAGTCGCATCACGTAGGCGCGCGATAGTTGACAAGGTCCGTTTTCCGCGCCGGGCGGCGGGGCGGCTTTTCTTTGTCCAGGTCGACAGCGATGGCAGTAGCGTCAAGCATGGGGTGAGAGGATACTGGATATGCCGCCGGACGTCTACCTCACTCGATTTGCGTTGTTACCGGGTGAGACCGGAAATCGCCATACGGACGCTTGCGATTTGACTTGAACCGGCGGGGTCGTCGGTGTCCATCAGGCGATGTTTGCGTAAACCGCCAGACTCATGTCCTGTTCATAGTCACCGCCACCGCGCGTAGTCCTGGCTTGTCATGCCTGTGTCATCGGTATTTTCAACCACACGCTTACTCGCCCGCGCCTTCCAATGAAGCCACCCGCGGTAAGCCATGCCAAAAATGCCCAGCGCCGCCAGCGTGTTCTAGTTGTTTTCACTGTTCCGTTCGGGTAAGATGGCGCATGGAAACAACCAGCCCCAACGAGGCGTATATCGTTCCGGATACCGCGCCGTTCAGCGCCTCGTGTCAGCCATCAATCAGCGCCACTGCCAGCGTCTGCCGGAGTATCTAAGTCATGGATTTCTCGCGCCGTGCCTATGACCACAGCTTTCGCTTCGACCCAATCACGCGTTCTTTGCTGGACACGGACTTCTACAAGCTTTTGATGTGCCAGTTCATCTGGAAAACCCATTACCATACTCGCGCCACGTTCACCGTAGTCAACCGTACCAAATCCATCCGCTTGAGTGATGCCGTGGATATCGAGCGCCTACGTGAGCAGCTCGACCACGCCCGCACCCTGAAGCTCACCAGCAGTGAACTCGTATGGCTGCGTGGCCAAAGCTTCTACGGTCAGCGAGACCTGTTCGAAGACGGTTTTCTGGACTTTCTGCGCACCTTCCAGCTCCCACCATACCGCCTCGAAAAAGAGTCCATTGATGGTTGCGAAACCGGCCAGTTCGTGTTGGAGTTCCAAGGCCCATGGCTTGCGGTTTCGATGTGGGAGATCCACGCCTTGAGCATCCTTAACGAACTACGTTACCAAGCCATCATGGGCACCATGAGTCGCTCTCAGCTGGACATTCTCTATGCTCGTGCCAAGGTCAAGCTTTACGCCAAGCTGACTCGCCTAAGCACGCTGGATGGTCTCAATATTACCGACTTTGGGACGCGCCGGCGCCATTCGTTCCTGTGGCAAGAGCACTGCGTATTGACTGCCCATGAAGTTCTTGGTGATGCCTTTACAGGTACCTCCAATGCCTATCTTGCCATGCGCCACGATCTGGAGGCCAAGGGCACCAACGCCCATGAGTTACCTATGGTCATGGCCGCCCTGGCCGGCTCCGACCAGACAGCGCTGCGCCAGGCCCAATATGAGGTCTTGCAACAGTGGCAGCGGGTTTACCGCGGTGGCCTTCTGGTCATGCTTCCGGATACTTTCGGAACCACCCAGTTTCTCGAAGGGCTCGATCCGATCATGGCCATCGCCTGGAATGGAGCTCGCCCGGATAGTAAACCTGGTATCCAGGCTGGCGAAGAGTTGATTGCTTTTTGGAAAAAGGCCGACCCTGGCCAACTGAAGAAAAAGCTGATCATTTTCTCAGATGGACTGGATGTTCACCTGCCAGGCGAGCCAGTACGTGGGGAGGATATCCCAACCCTCCATCGCCGCTTTCATGATCAGGTGCGGGTGGGCTTTGGATGGGGGACTTGTCTGACCAATGATTTCATCGGTTGCCACCCATTGGATTCAAATGCCATGTCCCCTGTCAGCTTGGTGTGCAAGGTCACTTCCGCAAACGGTAAGCCCTGTGTTAAACTGAGTGACAATTACATGAAAGCAACCGGCGCCCCGTCAGAAATTGCCCGTTACCGTAATCTGTTCGGTGACCGCGGCATGAGCAATGTGCCGGTCTTTGTTTAGCCAGGGACAGTCAGTGAACACTCTTGTAAATCCTGTTGACCGCGTCCATGATGCGTTACTGGTCATTGATGTCCAGAATGATTTCTGCGCCAATGGGGCTTTGGCCGTGCCAGGCGGCGATGAGATTATCCCCGGGTTACTCGCGCTGTCATCGCGCTTTGATACCATTGTCCTGACCCAGGACTTTCACCCGCAAGGGCATGGTTCTTTCGCATCAACCCATGGCCTGCCGCCCTTTTCGACCATCGATATGGCTTATGGCGAGCAAGTTCTGTGGCCAGACCACTGCGTCCAAGGATCACAAGGTGCCGATTTTCGTTCCGCTCTTGTAAACAACGCCAACGGCTGCGGGTTACTGGCAAAAGCCTGTGCCATCATTCGCAAGGGTATGAATCAGCACGTGGATAGCTATTCCGCCTTCTTTGAAAACGACCACTGCTCGGCAACCGGCCTAGCCGGGTTCTTGAAGGGTCGCGGTATATCCCGGGTGTTTTGTACTGGCTTGGCCTACGACTTTTGCGTTGGTTTTTCAGCATTGGACGCAGTAGCAGCAGGACTCAAGGCTGTCGTCGTCAAAGATCTGACTCGCGCCATCTCCATGCCCATGCCGGGTGGTATAGATGCCACATCGGTCGACGCCATCGAGCGCAAGTTTGCCATGTCCGGAGTAGAGGTAGTGTCTGCGGCCGACTTGGCTCCAAGGATGCCAGCACCACGTCGTGGCTAAAACCGTTCTTGCGGTTTCCCCGCCAAAGGCCGTACAGGTCGATGACTTCCTGTGCGCGATTCGCTATGCATGCCAAGGTTGCGCTTGGCAAGCTGTCCGGCTATGCTTGGCGGTCATGTCCTTGCCCACTGAAAACAAACAAAGCGCGCAGCGCGCAACAGTGGGATATCACCGCGCCACAATCGCTCCTGGGCGCCTTGGGGAGACATCGAAGATCCAAGAAGAGCTCGAAGAGCTCGAAGATGCCATGTCCCAAGGGGTAGCCATTATGGCTGAGACCGAGTTGGCAGACATGTACGGCGCGATCCAGGCTCTATTGGAACGTCACTTTCCACACTTGTCGATGGCAGACCTTGACAAGATGGCGCAAGTAACCAGAAGAGCGTTTGACTGCGGCCATCGGATTTCCAAGGGCTAGACTCTGAAATCTCGTCAAGGGTAAGCCTCATGTATCCAGTATGCATCCGTTTTGGAGTTCGGCTTGATCGTGTTCGCAAAGACTGAATGTCATATTTGCAGCACCGCATGACTGCGGCAAATAAGAGTCGTTGTATACAAGGTGGGCCTTGATATCAATCTCGTGACTCACGCTTTTACGACGCAGAGCTTTTCGGGAGCGCATATATTGGCCAGGAACCTGCACACAACGCAATACCCTTGACCCTTCAAGGGTATTGGCGATTTCGTGTGTGTTCATGCCAGTGTTCCGTCTTGACGCTCACTCCCTGCGCGCTTGACACTACCACCTCTTATGCCACGGTCGCTTCTCACGGCCAGCCACTAGCCGCGCACCCTGTGGCGAGGGCTTGGCTCTTGCCCTCTGGCATCATGTAGCCAGCCAAGCCACGCTGCTTGCCATCCAGCGCGCAGTTTGTCCACAGCATGGCGTGTTTCGCCCAGGCTGCCTTGTCGCTCAAACACTTGTGCCCATTTTTCCAGTCGAACCTGCAGATCTTGTATTGCCATGCCCATATCCGCCACCGCCACCGCATCGCCAGTGTTGACCCAGGCTTGAGCTGTTTCAGTGATTCGCAAGATTGATTCGCTTATGTTTTTGGCAACAATGTGGCCAATATCGATGGTAGAGTTGATAGCTTGGACAAGCGTTGCCACATATTTTATGGAAATCGTGGCTGGCGGTGGCAAGTTGTTTATCGCCACCAGCACAGTTTCAAGCAGCTCTATCTCTAGCCGCCCAGGCTTTATTTTGGTTCCTTCGCGTGCGGCATTGCGGTCTGCTATCACGCCACCGACAATTCCAGCCATTTCCCAGCCGGCGTCTGTGCCAAGAACACCAATATTTTTCATGAGCCACCCTGGCACGCCAAGACCTTTTCCTTCCACCGTGCCAAGTCTTGCAACCCGCATTATCGTCGTGAGCGCAGTACCGATGTTTTCCGCCCATTCCGGTGTCCTTACAACACGGGATATTTGCGTGAACATGGCTGGGTCAACCAGCATGTCGCCAGGCCATTTGCTCGTACGGTCTTTCCATGCAATCTGCGGCATGCTGGTAAGCTTCGTAAAATATCGATGCTTGCCATTGGCTACATGGCAAGCCACCGCGGTTGCTATCAGCGTGCCCAACCCCTGCGCGCTCGCCGTCCGCTGGAATCCTTTGTACTCAAGAAGACGCCTGCAAATGTCGGCGCCACGCTCGTCGCCAGCTTTCATTGACGCAACCTCGGCACAGCATTTCAGCGCTGCACCAACCAGCAGAGCGTCTTCACGACTTACTTTTTCATCGCCAACCGCGACACTTGCAGCGGTCACCCCATCCTCGTCATCACTTTCAAGTAGCCACCCCTTGAGTATCTGGATGTTGTTCATTCGCTTGCCCAGGTCACATGACTGACAAGACCTAGCCACAGCATGGTGTGGCAAGCTGTCATTGTGTAGTAATAAATGTCGATTCGAATGTGTCAAGGTCAAGTAGGGTTAACCCACAACCAGGATGATTATACCCAGCCCCGGTGTCGATCAGCCACCTATTGCCAACGTGCGCCACCCTGGGTACCCGTGTATGTCCACAAATGATCGCCTTGAGCCCAAAATCTGGCAACGCGGTAGCGAAGTCTACGCGCCCGCTCCCAGACATGATCAATACAGCCTCATGCCGATCCCACAAGACATCAGATAGCAGTTCATCAGCCATATGCATGCACAACGGCCTTGTCGCTCCAGCGGCGGACAACCTATCAAGCTCAAGCTTGACATCATTCCACGTTCTGCCGTTGAGCCCGGCGTGGATAAACCCAACGGTTCCGCCTCTCGTCTCAACCTCGAGTGCTACCGGCAAGGTATCCATCGCGTCTCGCCACTTGCAAATTTCTGGTTTAGTGTAAGCCATGGCCCAACCGCCACCATTGCCGCGCCAGTCGGCCATCCAGCCAGCATCGTTGGAGTCAATCAGCATTTGGCAATGATTGCCGCGGACGCAATGAAACCATGGTCTGTCAAGCAGTTCGACAAAAAGTTCTGATTCCTTGCCGCGGTCAATCAGGTCGCCAACACCAAAGAGCCTATCGGCCACCGGGTTAAAGCCAACCTGCTCGAGCCCTCGATATAGCTCAGAAAAGCAGCCGTGGATATCGCCCACCGCAAAGTCACGCCCGCGTTGGTTGCCGGGAAAGCGTTGAAATAGTGCTGGCGCGCTGTTTTGCATTAGAACCCTTATGTGCCATGAATGATATCACGCCACGCCTTTCAAATATAGTCAAGTTGGCCTCGCCCACAGTGTGCCTTGACGTTTCTTTGCCGTTGTGGCACACTTTGGGCGTGAATACGCAAACGTTTTACCAACCATATGGGCTCATCTTAACGAGCCCAGGTCCGCTAGGGGCCTGGGCATGGGAGAGACTCAATGGCAACAAAATCATCCCGCCGCGCTTTGCGCAGGCATCACCGCGAACGGTTGCTCAAATCGCGTAATCATTACTGGAGCATGGGTTCCCCTGGAGTTGATCCGCGCGACGCGGACAAGCGCCAGGGACGCGTTACACGCACCCCATGTCTTTGCTCGTGCCGGGGGTGCGGCAACCCGCGCCGTTATGAAGGCAATGCCGCCACCGCAAGAACCCGTGCCGAAATCCGCTGTCTGCTGACCATGAACGAAGATATGGGAGCGGGTGGTTGAGGCAAGCCCCCACAATGCGCGCTTGCCATAATATTGTATTCAAGGCTGGCATCATGTAAACACCGCGCTGAGATCAGCCTGGATATTCAAAGTAAGTTCAGCCAGAATCATACAGCCCAACCCATTGCCGCAACAATCAAGGACTCACCTCCGTCCACCGCCTTCTTGAGTTCCAGTCGTCGCCCGCCGGCGTTTTAGCCAGTCCTCGTGTTCCCACGAACCCGCCTGTCACATGTTTGATCAAACAGTTTCAGGCACGGCTACGCAAATGCCGTCAATGCTTGTCGCTTTCAGACTTGGCCGGTGGCGTCAGATGAGAGTAGGATAAGCGTATCCCCTTGGGCAGACATCACACGTGGACGCACTCGCTCTGCAGAAATTGAATGCCGCCGATTTTCCGCGGCTGTTGACAGTCCAACGCCGCCGCAGCCAAGTACTTGACGCAATCGGCGCTTTGGCTGGCGGTCTTGCGTCCGCCAAAATCAGCAACGTCGAGCTGGGTCGGATCCGCACCGAGCTGTCAAGCCTTGTGGAAAGCGCTTGGGAGTCACAAGTCATGGAGCCTTTTCTTTACTCTGGTCGTTATCAATCCTTGAGCGAATCTGATCGTGCCTTTTTGGATGGATTTCGGGTATACGGGCTTCATGACGTCCTGGCGGCTCACCGCAAACTCGAATCCTCGCGTGTCAATAGCCCCGTAGCCGTCGTTGTGCGCCAGGTGCTGGATGAAGCAATCGTGCTCGCTCGTGCCGCCCGGGATCTGAAACAGTTCGTGGTCAAGCGTAACCAGTTGCCAACGGCCACCAAGCCACTCGACAACCCCAATAAGATTGTGCGAACCTGTGCTTGCTGTTTTAGGGACATTGCCGTTGTTTCAAGCCGAAACATGGCTCATCATGGATATGCCAGGCCAGCGCCAGGCTTCCAAACCTCCAGTTGTCCAGGCATTGGTTTTCCGCCTCTCGAAGTCTCCAGCGCCGGCCTGACATGGCTTGCAGCCTCAATCAAAAATACCCGCGCAAGTCTCGTCAAGGAAAAAGACAAGCTTCCTAAGATCACGCAAATAACGACCCCCGCACGCGCTGGTCACAAGTGTGTTGTAGTTAATATCGGTGACCCAGGATGGGATAAGGCAAAAGCGCACCGGCTGGCACAGATAACGTCTGGCATAGCCACGATCGATGCACAGTTGCCGTACTTGCAAGACAAACTGTCGCAATGGCGCCAAACGGAAACATCCCCTGGCCAACCGGTTTTGTCTGGCAAACAACGGCCTCCTGGCGGCAAGCCATGAAGAATCATCAGACATCGGTGTCGTAACGCTTAAAGTCCTTGGACCGAACCGCTATCAAGAGCCAATACGCGCGCCCACCGTATCTTGTGCTAAAATGTGTGCCAGCCACCAGAGGATAGTCGGCGTGAAAGCAAAAGCTCCAAAGATTACATGGCGCGTTTCGGAGGCCTCATCTGGGCTGTATCGAAGCTTTGATCGCCGCGCCTGGCCTACGGCAAGCTATGCCGATGGATCTTTTTGTGCATCAATCATATGCGCTGATGACTATGTTCCAGCCCTTGCGCGCGTAGGCAATCACGCTCCGCTCAAACTTAGAATACGCGACCACTCAAGTCAGAGTTGGAAAATGGTGGCCTCCAAAGCAAGCTTCGAGACACTTACAAAGGCCAAGCAGGCTTTGGTTTCCATCATTGAAAAAAATCCTCACTTGGTTCCAGTCATAGCCGCGCCGAATCCGGCCAACACTTCCACTGAGAATGTCGCAGAAGCTGTTTCCCAATGCAACGCAAGCACTACCGGGGGTAAGACTTGCAACAGTAAAAGTTCGCCTTCTTGAACTTTGTCTGAAAACGCAGCCTTGCATGCGCACAAGTTGACCATTGTAAACTTTGACTGTTGAGAGCCAGTTTTGATTTGCTGCCATCGAAGGAGATAGGGGGATATCGACGACCACGTCGACTCAAGTCAAATCGCACGCCTCTGTGTGGCGCTTTTCGGTCTTACCTGATAACAACGCAAATCGAGTAAGTAGCCGCCCGGCTGCATATCCGGTATCCTCGCCCTGTCTCGACGTTATTTCCATCGCTACCGGTCTCAACAAGGAAAAGCCACCCCAGAGCCCACCGCGGAAAAACGGTCCTGGACAACTATCGCACGCCTACGTGGTACGGCTCTACCCGACCGCCGAGCAATCAGTAGCCCTAAGGCAATGGATCGGTTGCTGTCGGTATGTGTGGAACTGGACGGTTGCAACACAGGCCGCCGCCCGCAAAGATGCTTATCGGGATGGAACCGGTAGCTGCGGTGTTGGGGTGAGAGACCAAAAGGATGTGTCATCGAAGATCGCCGTGTCTTGCCAGTATTTTTGTCCGACGCTGCTATAATAACCGCATGTCAATCCTCACCAGCGCACACGACTTGGCCCTTCTGGCAGCTATTCATGCCAAGTCGGCGGCTGGTGTAATGTCTGCCTTGCGTGCCGGCGCCGACCCCAATACGCGTGATGTAGACCGGATCCCGGCAATATCATTGGCGGCAAGTATTGGCAACCCGCAGATTACCAGAACGTTATTGGAGTTTTCACCAGACATTACGGCTACCGACAAGTATGGCAACAGTCCGCTGCACCGTGCCGTGGCTATTACCCCCACGCAATTCGCAGCTTTTTTCCCAAACGACATCTTCAACCCGGCCATTGACCGGCCACAGTCTTGTTTTGATGCTCGCAAATGTGTTGCCATGCTATTGGCAGCAGGTGCTTGCGTGGATGCTGCAAACAACTCACAAGCAACCCCATTACACCTGTCTGTGGGCGGACCAATCACCATTACGCGGGTCTTGCTGGCCGCCAACGCCAACGTTGATGCTGCCATGGACGATGGCACCACCGCGCTCCATCTGGCAGGCGCCAACGGCCGCACAGGTCATGTAAAAGCCCTGCTTGCCGCTAATGCCAACCCGCGCCTGCTTGATAAAACTGGCCGTGAGCCGTTTGTCCGTGCCGCTCGTACTGGCCGGCTGCCGGCCATGTGCCTGCTTGCGCAAGCCTCTCGCAACGCTGGTATGGATGACGCTCAGGCCATGCACCAGTTGCGGGAGATAATCGTCCCCGGCGCAGGCCCTGCCTCTTCGCCCTTGATGTGCAGGGTTCTTTCACAAAGCACGCTCCCGCAGGATATGGCCGACAAACTATTGTTGGCAGCCGCCGTCAATCGGCAACTTGTCAAGAGTCGCTCCTCGAAGCGCTTCAAGTGGATCCCCATTGCGCAAGCCGCCCTGTCCCATTTCAAGGAGGCCAATGCCCCTCAGAATGAGGCCTTGGCCAGATGTGTGCTGCTTTTGTTCATTCGCGCCATGTCCACGATGAAACCGTACCAGCCAAGTCTGACCAGCGGCTTCATAGACATGCCAGTGTGGGTAAACGATTGTCGCAAGGTCTGGCCTGACTTGTCAGGCGACGACCTGAAGCTGCTAACCAGGCCGGCCAATCTATTGCTCAATCTGGACACCATACTGTATGACCATCTTGATCTTGGAAGCCAGAAAGCCCAGCGATTGCTGTGTGCCGCGGCGCGCTCGCTTGGCGGCGCCGCACGCAGATCAAAGACAGGCGTAAAGCCCCCGGCAGCACCAGACGCCGGGCGCCAGCCTGTCGTGTCAAGAAGCCCACTACCGTCCACTGATAAGCTTCCACCAACTGTAATCGATGCCATTCATCTGATCACGGCAATCGATGAAATTCAATCGCCAGGTCGCATTCGCCCTCTGCGCCAGATCAGTTTCTCAGCGCTGGCCGATGGCCAGGTGCCGACCGACCCTGACACCATTTCATTGTTACGTTCAATCCTTGCCAACGACGCTGGACAAGAAATGCTGGCCTCATTGGATTGCGCACTGCTCAGCGCCCGCCCAAGGGTCGTTTCCATCTCTGCAGCCCATGGGCGGCAACGTGGTTGACCGCCTTCCGTCTGTTACGCTCACCGTATGAGAGCACGCTTTGACAAGGCTTTTTATGAAGCAGCCACACGCGGCAACCTGTCGCTGGTGGTTAGATATCTGGCGTTGGGCGTAGACCCAAAATACGACGACTCCCGGGCATTGCGATGCGCCGCCGGAAATGGGCATCTGGAAATCGTCAAGCTGTTGCTACCGGTATCCGATCCAAGAGCCGACGACTCTTCGGCGTTGCGATGTGCCGCTGAAGGTGGACACCTTGAAATCGTCAAGCTGCTGTTGCCAGTATCAAATCCAAAAGCCAACAGATCTGGGGCGCTGCGCTGGGCCTCCGAAAACGGTCACTTGGAGGTCATCAAACTGTTGTTGCCTTGTAGCGATTATGTCGTGGCTTTGGAGCAACCTGGCTTCATCTATTCACCAGGTTGCGACGTGTTGCTCTCGTGCCTGCCGGAACCTTTTATCAAGCAATTCATGGCTGATCATACAGACCTCGACCTTCCGCGTACCCGCGCCACGTTAAACGCGCAAAGCTTGAGCAGCAGAAACTCAACAGCAAAACCGGCAGCCATAAAGTCAGCGCGCTCTCGATGTTGACCAAGGTGCTATAATCATCCAATGTCACCCAAACTCAACGACGCCATGCAAAAAGCCGCTGAAAATGGGCATCTGGATGAAGTCAAGCGTTTGCTTGAAGCGGGTGCTGACCCAAGGCACAACGACTCAGAGGCGCTGCGCTTGGCTGCCGGAAACGGTCACCTTGAAATCGTCAAGCTCTTGTTACCGGCGTCCGATCCGAAGGCCGACGACTCTTTGGCGCTGCGATGGGCTGCCGGAAACGGTCACCTTGAAATCGTCAAGCTCTTGTTACCGGCGTCCGATCCGAAGGCCGACGACTCTTTGGCGTTGCGATGGGCCGCCGGAAACGGTCACCTTGAAATCGTCAAGCTCTTGTTACCGGCGTCCGATCCGAAGGCCGACGACTCTTTGGCGCTGCGATGGGCCGCTGAAAATGGCCACCTGGAAATCGTCAAGCTGTTGTTACCGGCGTCCGAGCCGAAGGACGACGACTCTTGGGCGCTGCAGGCGGCTGCCAAAAACGGTCACCTTGAAATAGTCGAGCTATTGCTGCCAGTGTCAGATCCGAGGGCTGATAACTCTTGGGCGCTGCAGGCGGCTGCCAAAAACGGTCATCTTGAAGTCGTCAAACTGTTGCTACCAGTGTCAGACCTAAAGGCCAATGACTATTGGGCGCTGCAGATGGCTGCCAAAAACGGTCGCCTTGAAATAGTCAAGTTGCTGCTGCCAGTATCCGATCCAAGAGCCAGCGGCTCTTTGGCGTTGCGATGGGCCGCAGCAAACGGACACCTTGAAATCGTCAGGCTGCTGTTGCCAGTATCAGATCCAAAAACTGACAACTCTGTGGCGCTGCGCTGGGCCTCCGAAAACGGTCACTTGGAGATCACCAAACTGTTGTTGCCTTGTAGCGACTATGTTGTGGCTTTGGAGCAACCTGGCTTCATCTATTCAATTCATGGCTGACAATCCATCGCTTGATCTGCCTCGCGCTTGTGCCATGTTAAACGCGCAAAGCTTGAGCAGCAGAAACTCAACAGCAAAATCGGCAGCCATAAAGTCAGCGCGCTCTCGATGTTGACCAAGGTGCTATAATCATCCAATGTCAACCAAGCTTAACAACGCCCTGCATAAAGCCGCCGGAAATGGGCATCTGGATGAGGTCAAGCGTTTGCTTGAGACCGGCGCCGCTCCCGTGGCCAATGATTATTTGGCGCTGCGCTTGGCTGCCGGAAACGGTCACCTGGAAATCGTCAAGCTCTTGTTACCGGCGTCAGATCCGAAGGCCGACGACTCTTTGGCGCTGCAATGGGCCGCCATGAATGGTCACCTTGAAGTCGTCAAGCTGTTGCTACCGGTATCCGATCCAAGAGCCAACAACTCTTCGGCGCTGCGATGGTCCGCCATGAATGGGCACCTTGAAGTCGCCAAGCTGTTGCTACCGGTATCCGATCCAAGAGCCAACAACTCTTCGGCGTTGCGACGGGCCGTTGAAAGTGGACACCTGGAAATCGTCAAGCTGTTGCTACCGTTTAGCAATTATGCCCATATGTTGAAAGACCCTGACTTCATTCAGTCTCCTGGCTGTGACTTGTTGCTTTCGTGCTTGCCGGGATCTTTTATCAAACAATTCATGGTTGATAATCCAACCCTAAGCCTTCCACGCACAACCGCAATGCTGGCAGCACAAGCTCTGAGCCATAAAAGAGCGCCAACGAAGCGGGTTACCCTCAGGCGAGCACGCGCATGACGGTACCTGTACTACAATAGGCTCGTGCCCATCAAGCTTGATAACGCCCTAAGTAAAGCAGCCCGCCGTGGGCAACTAGATAAATAGAATATCTTCTTGAAGCGGGTGCCGACCCAAAAGCCGATGACTCTTTGGCACTGCGGTATGCCATCAACACTGGCCACCTTGAAATAATCAAGCTATTGCTGCCAGTATCCGACCCAAAAGCCGATGACTCGCAGGCGCTGAGGTATGCCGTCACAAACGGTGACCTTGCAATCGTTAAGCTGCTGTTGCCGGTATCTGCTCCAAAAGCCGTCAGTTCCAGCGCCCTGCGCCTCGCGGCCATGGATGGCCATCTGGAAATCGTCAAGCTACTTTTACAGCATAGCAATCCTGCCTGCTTTCATCGGGTTGCGACCTGTTGCTTTCATACGCTCCATCGTTGTTCGCCAAGCAGTTCATGGCTGACAACCCATCCTTGGGTCTGCCACACATCCGTACCATGCTGGCTGCGCAAAGCTTGAGCAATAGAAAGCATCAGTAAAGCCGACTACGTATCGACGTTCTCGAGCCTGACGCTTATCCAAAAGAATGAGGTTTTGCGCTCCAAAAGCAGCATGGCAACACGACAGTACCAATAGTACAAGCCCGCGATATTTGGCGCCACGGGCGGCTAAGGCCGTGGGCGACTGACTGACGGTTGCGGTTGTGGCGTGTTGCCAAGCATGGTTTGCAAGGTTAAAAAATCGATGACAGGTACCCCGATATCATTGGCCTTGGCGAGTTTGGAGCCAGCATCGCTACCGGCTAGCAAATAGTTTGTTTTCGTTGACACGCTACCAACTACTTTGCCGCCAGCCGACAAAATCATGGCTTTGGCGTGATCGCGTGAGACGCCAGGTAAGGCTCCCGTAATCACGAAGGTTTTACCAGACAGCGTCGCGGTCTGGTTTGTGGCTGGTTCAAGAATGGGAGTCGGAATGACACCGGCGCTGGCCAACCTCGCCAATAAACGAGTGGTCTGCTTGGAGTCAAAGAAAGTCATCGAAGGAGATAAGGACATCGACGACCCCGCCGGTTTAAGTCAAATCGGAACGTCCATATGGCGATTTTCGGTCTCACCTGGCAATAACGAAAATCGAGCGAGGTAGACGCCCGGCGGCATATCCGGTATCCTCCTACCCCATGCTTGACGCTACTGCCATCGCTGCTGATCTTGACAAGGAAAAGCCACCCCGGAGTCCACCGCGTAAAAACGGACCTGGACAACTATCGCGTGCCTATGTGGTTAGACTTTACCCAACCGCTACGCAAGCATCAGCTTTGAGAGAGTGGATCGGTTGCTGCCGGTACGTGTGGAACTGGGCGGTCTCTACCCAAGCCGCCGCCCGCAAGGACACTGGCAAGAAGTTATCTCCCAGCGTGGTCTCCAAGGCGTTGACCGAGCTGCGTAAGGATCCAGAAAAGCCCTGGCTTGCGCAAGTTCCACGGGCTCCGCTGGAACAAGTGCTACGCAATAATGAGAAAACCTGGACGCGTTATTTTGCCGGTTCCAGGCCTGGAATGCCAAGGTTCCACTCAAGAACTGGCCACGATGCAATCCGGATACCGCTGGATGATAGACATGTGGACAAATGGTTGGATCAAGAAAGCCAGCGCATCCAGCTAACCGGTCTTGGCTGGGTAGCATGTAAGGTATCCGGACCATGGCTGGGACACATCTCCGCCGTCACCGTCAAGCAACGCGCCGGCAAGTGGTTTGCAGTACTTGCCGCAATCCAGGTACCCATGGCCGCCAACAAACCCGGCTGGGCTGCCAAGATTGTCCACTATGAAGATCCCAATGACCTTGCTGGTATCGTTGGCGTCGATGTTGGGATAACCACTCGTGCTACTTGCTCGGATGGAACCGTCTTGGCACACCCGGATACCACCAAGCGTCGCCGCAAGCACAAGTTACGCTACGAACGCCGGGCTGCCCGAGCCCGTGATGCCCAGATCAAGAAAATGGGACTTGATCCCAAGCAGCCGTTACCCAAGGGCACCCGTATTCCCATGTCC
>CAJDWE010000007.1_pt1 | contig 22703 bp, 33 predicted proteins | sample 7391521 | NCBI WGS metagenome assembly CAJDWE01 (sample SAMEA7055732, study PRJEB34461) | soil metagenome | biome: terrestrial ecosystem; feature: Peninsula; material: soil | place: Antarctica | collected 2016 | reverse complement strand
TACCTACTGGTGCGCAAATCAACGCAAAATACATGTTTCGATGGCATGTAACCCTAGTCTTCTTTTTTTGCCTCGCGGCGGAAACACACTCTATAGTGAGAAGAGGATCCAGCAATGGACCCGATCACCAATCATGACGATTGACTGATACATCTTCTCATTCTTTTTTGCCTACCCACTAAGGAGAACTGATGAGCGTCAAGAAGCACTTCAAGAACAATCAGAAGATTTACTTCGGCATCGCCATCGGTGTCGGGATCGCAGGCATTACATGGGTTATAGTGAGACATAATTCAATGTCGAGTATCAGCCATGATGTTATCGTGACTGCCGAGCGTGATGCTATCGTGCAAGGAAAGAACTCGACTTTGAACACCGTCTCTTATTTTTCGTCCGAACGACAGGGCCCTCCATCGTGGGTTATTCGGTGCTTAGAGACGAACCTGGTTTACACCTCTCAAGCTAGTGCTGCTTCTGAGATGGGCATCAGTACCAGTAACTTGTCGCGCCATCTTAATGGGCTTCAAGACAATGCTCAAGGCTTCACATTCGAACGGATCTGTATGGTCGCGGCTTAAACACGCTCTATAGTGAGAACTAGATTAAAACTCCAGTCCGCCGAGTCACCTCTTCGAGGAGGCCATACTTTGACACTGACATGTTTGGGGCGGTATACGGATTCTAGTTCTCACTATAGTCGTCATGCTGCCCTGCTCTGGGCGACATATTCATGGTCTTAATCACCGGAGGTCTCTGGCTGATCTGGATCTTCGTACGAGAGATGAGGAGCCAGTAATGGCTATGTCTGAGCAACTCCAAGGACTTACCGAAGGCGCAATGATAATGCGCGAATCTGCACAGAAGGTCATGGACGCCTTACTAGCTCTGGCTGACACTGATGCGCAGAAGGAAGCCGCTAGGTTGGCTAACCAGGTTCTAGAGGCTCAGACCAAGCTAATCGAAGCTATGATTGAAGCAGTGTTCGTAATGGACGATCACTTCGAATCCATCATGGAACTAACAGAAGGGAATGAGCAGCAGTGCTGAAGACCGGATATTTCGAAAAGAGCGGGGTGCTCTACCTCGTTCCCCCCAGGCGTCAACTCCGGACCGAACCGGTTCCATGCCACATGTGTGGCCTCAAGATGGAGCGAGGTGTACCAGTACCAGCGACCATGACGTTCCGGCATTCCGGATTGTGCATGTCGCACGAAATAAAGACGCATGACAATGACGTCTTAGTAGCACTAGAGGAGGCACGACGTGACTTTGATTGAGATTGCTCATCGAGTCGAGAAGCTAACTATCGACAACTCTCCCACGATCTGCACTGCAATTGGTGTAGCGGGAGTTCTGTCCACGGCTGTCCTTACGGGGAAGGCTACTATCAAGGCTGTCAGGATTCTTGAGGAGAAGCATCAGACCAACTTCGATGACCTTCCTCCCCTGTCACGGCCAGACGTCCGGCATATTTGGAAGGAATTCATTCCTCCAGCGACTGTCGGAGTCATCACGATCACTGCCGTCATCTTGGCTAACCGGATCAGTTCAGGACGTGCTGCTGCACTCGCGGCTGCATATTCACTGTCTGAGAAGGCTTACGCTGAGTACAAGGACAAGGTGTTCGAGAAGCTCGGCGCAAAGAAGGAGCAGGTCGTACGTGACGAGATTGCACAAGATCGCGTTAACCGTACCCCTGTAGGTAAGCAGGAAGTCGTCATCACCGGCAACGGAGACGTCCTCTGCTTCGATTCCCTCACTGGACGGTACTTCATTAGTAACATGGAGACCATTCGAAAGGCTATGAACGACACGAACGCGAGGATCCTCAGCGACAACTACGCAAGCCTGAGCGATTTCTTCTACCGGATTGGGCTATCTGCCACCACCATCTCTGACGAGGTGGGTTGGAACGTGGACAACCTGATGGACATTCACTTCAGTACTGTCATGTCGGAGGATAGCAAACCATGTCTCTCACTCGAATACCACGTAGCTCCTATCCGGGACTACTACAGGCTCCACTGATCGCACAGAAAACACCGCCTATAACGACACCCCTACCTACCGAAAGGAAAGATATCATGCCCGAGACCGTGCAAGAGATCACCGAGGTCGTCGAAAGCAAGACCCGCTTCAGCCGTAAGGCTCTGGTCGTCGTCGCTTCTGCAGTTGCAGTTGTCGCCGCCGCCGGAGTCATCTACGTGAAGTTCGTCTCTTCCGACACCGAAGAGTCCGATGACACACTCGACGCTGACGTCCCCACCGACGTTTAGTAGAGACTAAAAGTTTAAAGCCCCCTAACAAGGGCTTTAGACTTTCCCTTTTCGACAAGAAGGATACAGAATGCTGAAGAAATCCATCACCTACGAAGACTACAACGGTGAGACGCACACCGATGACTTCTACTTCAACCTCACCAAAGCAGAGCTCATCGAGCTCGAGGTTAGTGATGCTACAGACGGCTTCGCCGATAGCTTGAAGAGGATTGCTGCCTCAGACAATGGGCATGACATCATCGAGGCTTTCAAGCGGATCATTCTGCTGGCGTACGGAAAGAAGTCCGAAGACGGAAAGCGTTTCATCAAGCACGACGATATCACCGAAGAGTTCACTCAGACGGAAGCATATTCCAACCTGTTCATGGAGCTGGCTACGAACGCTGACGAAGCTGTAGCCTTCATCAATGCAGTTGTTCCGAAGGGTATGGACGTCGATCCAGTTCAGGATGTCCAGCTCCCCGCTATCGAAAACAAGTCAATTCCAGACGGTGTCATGGAGGCGGGCTTTGCTCCAGAGGCGCCATCGTCGGAGTTCGACAACATGTCTGCGGATCAAATGCGAGAGATGCTCCGCAGGAACGGCAACTAGTACGCAGGGGGATTAGCCAGGGGTCTCAGCTCTAAGGAGGCTAATCTTAAACGTCCGCCACCTCGCCCAGGAAAAGGCGCCCCACCCATACCACTCATATTAGGAGACAACATGTACGGGATTCATCAAGGCAAGACCAGCCAGCACTCTATCCGTGTTGGTGACGACGCTTGGGCCAAGGCAGTATCCCGGGCAAAGAACGATGGACGAACTCCTTCAACGATCATCGCTATGTTTGTGATGGCGTACGGCGAAGGACAGATCGACCTTCCGACGCTCGAATTCGCTCAGTTCGAGAACCGCTAAACCTACCGGGCAATCGCCCAAACCAACTATAAGGAGAATACAATGTTCCGCATCAAGGCCGCTATTATTGCTATCGCTGCAACCTCCACGCTCGTCCTCGGAGCTTGTGGTACCGCTTCAGTCGACCAGTCAGGTGCTGCCAAGACCGCTCAGTCTGAGCTGGCGAACCCGTCTGCGTCCGCTGCACCCACCACTGCGCCGAAGGCTCAGGATCCTCGTACGTGCGCTGCTGTCAACGCTATCGCTGATGGCAACCTCTCACTGGACTACCCGATCAACTTCAAGAAGGGCGCATGCGACGACATTGCGTCGGGAACGAAGTCCAAGTCAGACGAGAGCGAGCTGCTGCGCAACGTGGCACGCCCGAACTCCGACTACGCGTTGGTGGCTGTGGCCAAGTGCAACGCCAAGGAAGGCGACGACAGCTGGTATGCACCGGTTGAGAAGAAGCTCAAGTTGAAGGACCTAGACTTCTTCGTTGTATTTGCGGGCATCTTCGTGACTGATTGCTCCACCTGGAAGAAGTAGGCTAATCTTGTTATAGGGCTCGCGTAGAAAACGGGCCCTATAATGAGAACCCCCTACCCTCTAAAAGGAGAACACCATGAACAAGACCAAGATCACAAAGATGATCGCAAAGAACGTCGTTGGCATGTCTGTAGGCTTCACCGTTTCCAACGTAATCGCATCCAACGTCCACATCACTAAGACCCATCACAAGGTCATGGTGTACGTGGGCGCAATGGTTGTCGGTTCGATGGTCGCGAAGAAGGCCGAGCAGCATGTCGACGAGCAGATCGATGCTATTATCGAATTGTGGACCGACGTCTCGACTCAGGTCGAAACCGACAAGAAGTAGTACCCTCAAAAACTAGATACCAATTAACACGGTATTTAGTTTTTCTATTCGGAAGAGAGAGAATTATGGAATTTCCCGCGAACAGCAACACGGAGAAGAAAGAGCCCGCCAAAAAGGAGATCAAGCAGATCGTTACCGGAGAAGTTGTCCGGAAGAAGCGCTCGCTAACAAAAAGGTTCACCGAAACCTTCATCGGTGGGGACGTACACAGTGTATGGTCCTATGTTGCGTTCGATGTTCTCCTCCCAGCAGCCAAAGACATGGTGTCTGACGCTGTAAGCCAAGGTGTAGAGAAGATTCTCTTCGGCGAGAGCACCAAATCCCCTAGTCGACGAGGTCGTCAGTCGACTCCAAACGGTTACGTCAGCTACAACAAGTACTCCCCCCTCAATAATGGACGGGGCTCTATGTCTCGTGACCGAGATGAGGAGCGCCCGATAAGCCGTCGTGGTCGTGCAACGCACAACTTCGATGAAATCATCCTCGCTACCCGGGCCGAGGCAGAAGAAGTCATAGACCGGATGTTCGATCTCGTATCTCGGTACGAAGTTGTGACCGTCGCTGAGCTGTACTCCATCCTTGGGGTCACCGGCGAGTTCACAGACGAGAAGTATGGATGGACAGACATCCGTGGAGCTGGTGTTACTCGCATTCGTAGTGGGTTCCTGCTCGATCTTCCAAAGCCAGAACCGCTTGACTAAACTTAGCCCAGCGCCAATCATATCAAGGAGAAGCAATGAAAGCACCTATGACAGCGATCAGCCGTACATTCGCACGGACGGTCCTGAAGACAAAGGCAAACAGCCCCACCCTCATGTTCGGAGCCGGCATTGTCGCGGTAGCAGCAGGAACCCTTCTTGCGTGCCGTGCAACGCTCAAGCTTGAAGAGGTTATATCTCAGTCCGAGGAGAACCTGAAGACCGCTCACGAGCTCCATGAGTCTGGTCACCTGGATTACTCCGACAGGGACTACATGCAGGACCGGGTCATGATCACCACTCGTCAGGTGGTGCGGATCGGAAAGCTCTACGCTCCCGCCATCATCGTTGGTGGAGCCGGAGTTGCCCTCCTGACAGGTTCACACCACATGCTCAACAAGAGGAATGTGGCTCTCACTGCTGCTTACGCAGGGCTTGAGAAGACGTACAAGGCATATCGTGAGCGTGTCGGCGAAGAGGTCGGCGAAGAGCGTGAGCGAGAGTTGCACTATGAGGCTCAGACTCGAGTCGTTGAGGCGGATAACACCGTCAAGCTTAAGGTGAAGGAGCCGTACGATCACTCGATCTATTCGCGCTTCTTCGACGAGAGCAACCAGAACTGGAAGACGACTCCTGAGTACAACATGCTCTTCCTCAAGTGCCAGCAGACGTACGCGAACAACATGCTCCACGCTCGGGGTCACGTGTTCCTGAACGAGGTGTATGACATGATCGGTACTGACCGTTCGAAAGCTGGTTCTGTCGTCGGATGGGTTCTCGGTAACGGGGACGACTACATCGACTTCGGCATATTCCACGGTCGTACTATCGAAAACCGTAACTTCGTGAACAATGCGGAGCGGTCCATCCTGCTCGACTTCAATGTAGATGGCGTCATCTACGACAAGATTTAGGAGATACTATGAACGTCAGTTTCCTGAAGACGCAGGTTTCGCTGGGCCCCGTCATGGCAGTTACGTTTGCTGTGGGGGCAGGCTCGGCTGCTGCTGCATACTTCATCACGAAGCACCAGTTCCAGACCATCATCCGTGAGGAGGTGGGCCGTGAGATCGCAGACACAAAGCGGTTCTACGCAAAGATGGCTAAGCGTCAAGAGGAAGAACTCTACGCGACTGCCACGGAAGCAGCGAAAGCGCTTATTCCGAAGGAAGAGACTGTAGAGCTAGACGACAGCCAGGATGATATTCGCAACAGTGTAAGCGAGTACGTCAACCGAACCCTCCCCTACGTATCGACCGGGGCAGATTCTAAGGACGATCCTGATATGATTGAGATTACTCACAACGTGTTCACCGATGCGGATTCAGCTTCGGGTGAGTGGGACTACGACGAAGAGTTGAAGACCCGTACGCCAGACAAGCCGTACATTATTGAGCACGACGAGTTCTATCAGAGTGACATGATCTCGACCACGCTGACATATTTCGAAGGCGACGGCGCACTTGCCGACGACAGCGATGAACACATTCCCGACATCGAGGGAACTGTTGGCTCAGAAAACCTTGCACGATTCGGACATGGATCCAGGGACAATAACATCCTGTACATCCGTAACGAGAAGTTAGATCTTCTCATCGAGGTTGTCCGAAACCAGGGTAAGTACACCGAGCAAGTCCTCGGGTTCCTGGAGCACGCCGACGATGGTTACGACTACCGACGTCCTCGTAAATTTCGTCACTACGACGAATAAACCCATCCCACCAAACAGAAAGTAGTCCAATGAAGAAGGTTCTGGCCGTTATCACGGTCATGGCTTTGGCGTTCCTGGGGTTCATCACGTTGGCCCCCGCCGCTTCGGCCCACACAGGAGATCTCAATTCATCTTCCGTCTGCCAGGCGAATGGTAAGTACCTGGTTACTTACACGCTTACGCTCGCTGCTGTCCCTGCTGGGGAGACCGCCACTGTTAGTTGGCGTGTTGGCAACGAGAATTTCTCCGGTACTCCCACCAATGCAAACAGCATGACGGTGTGGGGAACTCAGAAGGGCAATGGCACTATCACTCTCGGTACTAAGGAGATCCCCGGCACTGCAGTTGCGGAGCCGTGGGCGTACGCCTTCACCACGTTCGACAAGGGGGACTCGTTCACCATCGGTTCTGACGGTGGAAACGCAAAGCTCTCTGGTAACTGCAAGCCCACTCAGCCAGACGCCATTACGGGCCAGGACAAGGGCACCAACGCTCCCCTCTGCGTCGTTCCTGCAAACGGAACTGCGACAGTAACGAGCTGGACCCAGAACTGGACTCAGGCGTATGTCTGGAAGAACAACGCGTGGGTTCTTGGCGACAAGGTGTACCAGGACAAGGTCAACACCACAGTAACTGTGGATGACAAGGACTGTATTCCGAATACGCCAGCGCCAGTAACGGGCCAGGACAAGGGTTCTAACGCTCCGATCTGTGTTGTGCCGCTCAATGGCACGGCTACGGTTACGAGCTGGACTCAGGATTGGACCCAGACCTACACTTGGGACAACGAGACTCACGAGTTCGTACTCGGAGAGAAGGTTTACCAGGACAAGGTCAACACTGTCGGAGAGCCGATCAACCAGGATTCATGTATTCCAGAAGCACCCCCCGTGCTGAACGGTACATACACTGGCGAGACTGCTCCGATGTGCGTAGTGCCTAAGAACGGAACTGAGACCTACAAGACGTGGACTCAGAACTGGACTCAGACCGCTGCATGGAACGACGAGACGAACGAGTGGGTGTATGGCGACAAGGTTGTGGGCGACAAGGTCTACAGCGAAGCCATCATCAAGGACAACAAGGAGTGTGCACCGCCGGTCATCATCGTGCCGCCAGTGCTTCCGCCGGTAGTTCCTCCGGTTGCTCCGCCTGTTGCTCCTCCGGTTGCCGCTCCCCCGGTAACGCCAGCAGTTCTCCCCCACACCGGTGCAGGTGACGTAGGCGGCTTCATTGTCGCTGGTCTCGCTGCGCTGATTCTTGGTGCAGGGGCGATCTTTGCATCGCGTAAGCTCGGTGGACGGGCCTCTTGATGAGTTGTATCTCGTCTGGCTCTATAGTCAGGTCGCTAACGTCGATCTGAAATCTCCAAAGAGGAAGTATTGGACTCTCCTTTCACAACTATATTCCACAGAATTCGTGTGGTTCGTGCCGAACGACGACTCCCGGGTAGAAGATGGCCGAGAGTTGCGGTACGAGTTTGTGGAGGAGAGAGACTTAGACAATGCTGACTTAGCATGGATGGGGTTGGGATGCTCCGTTCTCGAGATGCTTGTTGCGCTATCACGGCGTATGGCTTTCGAGACGGACGTCCCAGCTTCGGCTTGGTTCTGGCACATTATCGAGAACCTGAAGCTACACGAGTACAACGATTCACGAAGAGACTTTGCTGACATAGTTAAGGTGGTGATTGATAAGGTTATTTGGCGTACGTACGACAAAGATGGGACAGGTGGACTCTTCCCTTTGCGACAGCCCAACAGGGACCAGCGTAAAGTAGAAATCTGGTACCAGATGAGTGCTTATATTCTCGAACATAGTTAAGGGAGGTGTCATGGATTTCTTTAAGGTAGTTACAAAAGATACACGTAAGGGAGTCTTAGAGATCTCCCCCGAATTCAGAGTGGGACGCACCAAAGATTTGATGGTTCGTGGGCACTCGTTCTATGCAGTATGGGACGAGGCAGAAGGCCTATGGTCTACGGACGAGTACCGAGTTGCTCAGCTGGTGGATGCAGAGATGTATGCCTACGCTAAGACTCTCGATCGTGAGTACAGCATCAAGGACATGGAGTCCTTCTCGACTAGGAGCTGGAAGCAGTTCCGGGATCTCTGTGCAAGTATCGGTGACAACAACCACCCTCTAGACCAGTCAATAACTTGGCTGAACTCGGAGGTAAAGAGGGGGGACTACGCCAGTAAAAGACTCCCCTACGCTCTAGAACCGGGTGACTACAGTGCCTGGGATGAACTCCTCGGGGTGCTCTACCCTGTGGACGAGCGTGCAAAGCTCGAGTGGGCTATCGGCGCAGTAGTAGCCGGTGACTCGAAGACGATTCAGAAGTTCCTGGTGCTCTACGGATCAGCTGGAACCGGTAAGTCAACGATCCTCAACATCATTCAGGACCTGTTCCTTGGGTACTGGACTACATTCGAGGCGAGTGCCCTTGCCAACGTCAATAAGGACTTCGCCACAGAAGCCTTCAGCAATAACCCCCTGGTTGCTATCCAGCACGATGGGGACCTGAGCAAGCTAACCGACAACACAAAGCTCAATAGCATCATTGCGCACGAAGAGATGCGTATGAACGAGAAGTACAAGGCAGGATACACGGCTAAGATCAGTGCGTTCCTGTTTATGGGCACGAACTCCGAGGTCAAGATCTCTGACCGTAAGTCCGGACTCATCCGTAGGCTCATAGATGTCGAGCCCTCTGGTGTTAAGTTCAAGCCAAACCACTACCACGCTCTCATGAGCCGTATCGAATTTGAGCTGGGCGCAATTGCCTGGCACTGTCGTGAGGTGTACTGGGGCATGGGTAAAAACTACTACGAAGACTACGTCCCGACGAAGATGCTGTTCAAGACGAACGTGTTCTTCAACTTTATCGAGGCCAACTTCGACCTGTTCAAGTCACAGGAATTCACTACGCTCAAGCAGGCATACTCCCTATACAAGGAATACTGTGCTGACAGCGGCATCACGAAGGTCGTTCCTCAGTACCAGTTCCGTGAGGAGTTCCGTTCATATTTCGAAGAGTTCCACGAGCGTAAGATGATCGATGGCACGACGAGCTACGGGGTGTTCATGGGCTTCAAGTCTACGGGATTGTTCAAGACTGCCACTAAGGATGATGGAACATTCAGCCTGGTGATGGACGAGACGGTCTCTATATTTGATGAGAAGTATTCTGAGTACCCCGCTCAGTACGCTAAGGACGATGACACCCCCTCCAAGAGGTGGGCCGGTCTTAAGAGTGTCCTCGGCGACATCGATACAAGCAAGGTGCACTACGTCAAGGTTCCTGAGGAGCACATCGTAATCGACTTCGACCTTACGGACGAGGACGGCGATAAGTCTCTGGAGCGGAACCTCGAAGCTGCAAGTATCTGGCCTCCCACCTACGCTGAGTTGAGCAAGGGTGGGGCTGGTGTACACCTCCACTATATTTACGATGGCGATGTGTCACAGCTGAGTAACGTCTACTCAAATGGTATCGAGATAAAGGTCTACAGCGGCGGTGCAGCACTACGTCGTAAGCTATCAAAGTGCAACAACATCCCAGTTGCGACGCTTAACAGTGGGCTACCGCTAAAGGAGAAGAAGATGATACCTGCTACGACCATCCAAAGCGAGAAGGGGTTGCGTGATCTGATTGGTAGAAACCTCCGTAAGGAGATCCACCCAGGGACAAAGCCCTCGATCGACTTCATTCATAAGATTCTGGACGATGCATACAAGTCGGGTATGGTCTATGACCTGACGGACATGCGTCCGAAGATTCTCGGGTTCGCCAACAACAGCACTAACAAGCCACTCGAGTGCTTGAAGATTGTTCAGAAGATGCAATGGAAGTCGGAAGAGGTCGGCGAGGCTGATGCCTTGGCAGAGACCAATAACGACGACGTTGTGTTGTTCGATGTTGAGGTATACCCGAACCTCTTCGTCATCTGCTGGAAATACGAGGGATCGGACGCCGTAGTCCGTATGGTTAACCCCACCCCTAACGAAGTCGAGGCTCTATTCAAGCTGAAGCTCGTCGGTTTCAACAACCGCAGGTACGATAACCACATCATCTACGCCCGGTACCTCGGGTATGACAATGCCGCTCTCTATGAGCTGAGCAGTAAGATCATCAATAACAACCGGTCGGCAATGTTTGGCGAGGCTTACAACATCTCGTATGCGGACATCTACGACTTCTCATCAAAGAAACAGGGGCTCAAGCTCTTTGGCATTCAGCTCGGTATGCACCACGTCGAGATGGATCTGCCTTGGGACCAGCCAGTGCCAGAGGAGTTGTGGGACAAGGTAGTGGAGTACTGCGTGAACGATGTGATGATTACAGAAGCAGTATTCCGAGAGCGCAAGCAGGACTTCGTTGCTCGCCAGATCTTGAGCGACATGTCAGGCCTGTCTATCAACACAACAACCCAGAACCACACCGCTAAGATCGTGTTCGAAGGCGATAAGAAGCCCCAGAGCAGTTTCGTGTATACAGATCTGAGCAAGGAGTTCCCTGGATACAAGTATGACTTCGGTGTGAGCACGTACCGAGGTGAGACCACTGGAGAGGGTGGCTATGTATATGCAGAGCCGGGTATGTACCGGAACGTCGCGGTGCTCGACATCGCAAGTATGCACCCCACCACGATTGAATGTCTCAATCTGTTCGGCAAATACACAAAGAACTTTTCAGCTCTTAAAGCTGCGCGTATTGCTATCAAACATAAGGATTACGAAGCTGCAGGGCAGATGCTGGGTGGGAAACTGAAGCCGTTCCTTGGAGACGAGGACCAGGCTGAGGCGCTCTCCTTCGCACTCAAGATCGTGATTAACATCGTCTACGGTCTGACCAGTGCAAAGTTCGACAACGCGTTCCGTGATCATCGGAACATCGACAACATCGTTGCAAAGCGCGGAGCTCTCTTCATGATCGACCTGAAGCACGCTGTTCAGGAGAAGGGGTTCTCTGTTGTGCACATTAAGACGGACTCGATCAAGATCCCGGACGCAACGCCGGAAATCATCGAGTTCATCAACACGTTCGGCAAGAAATACGGGTACGACTTCGAGCATGAGGCTACGTACGATTACTTCTGCCTCGTTAACGATGCCGTGTACGTGGCTCGTGAGGGTGACAAGTGGACCACGGTAGGTGCTCAGTTTGCACACCCGTATGTCTACAAGCAGCTCTTCACGCATGAGCCGATCGTTTGGGACGACCTGTGTGAGACTAAGAACGTGATCCAGGGGTCTATGTACCTGGACTTCGAGCACGACCGTCCTCTAGCCCTTGCAGAAGGTATGCAGTTCGTAGGGAGAACAGGACGATTTGTCCCCGTCTACAACGTAGGTGGCCTGCTCTACCGAGTTAAGGACGAGAAGAACTACGCAGTAACAGGCACTAAGGGCTATCTCTGGGTCGAAGCCGAGATGGCTAAGAACCTCCTGACTGAGAAGGACGTCAACATGGCGTACTTTGATGATCTGGTCAAGGAGGCTAAGAAGGCTATCGAAAAATTCGGTAGTTTTGATGAGTTCACATCCTAAGGAGTTCTGATGCGGTACATCAAGTTCATTCTGTTCAAGATCGAGGAGGCGGCCTATCATGCCTTCGTCGATTACCCCCAAAGGAAGAAGTGGTAGCGATATGCCGTCAAAGGGCGAGAACGAGAGGACAGCGCAGGTCCTCATGGCCGACGCGTTCAATTGCTGGAAGCAGGGCTCTGGCTATGCTTGGGTAAAGCAGGACGAGTTCCTATTCTCTGCGTATCAGGCAGGGTTTGGGGACTGGACCGCCTATGCTCGAAACAGGGAGTTGCCTGGCTACCGGTTCGAGGTTGAGCATAACCTCAAGAATCAGAGCACGGTCGTACGAATCCATCGTCAGACGTACAGCACTGTGTACGAGCACGCTGAGGAGGAATCGGCATGATCAGGCTGGTCCCCGTCGTATTCTATAACAACGGAGTACGGCGGGTCGTGGGATCGGCGGAGGTGGACGATGAGCTGTACAACGTTCAGCCTAACTCCGAGGTAAACTTCAATGATGCTGGTCTCAGCGTCAGAAAGGATAGCGATGGCCCCAAAACTAGTCCGCTGTCGGTGCGGGTACTGGATCTACGAAGGAAATCGGTGTAGATACTGTGGCCGACAAAGTTAAAGAGTCGTGCTGGAAGTGTGGGCAGTTGACGTTTCTTTGGGAACGCTGCCCTAACTGCAGTGCGCAGAACTGAAAAATCCCCGGGTGGGTTAAACCCCCAGATAAAAGGAGAACAACATGGTTCAAGATAACACGGTGCTCATGGAGAATGTGCGGATCATCTTCCGCAACTTCAAGGGCGCAGAAGGTCAGTACAACCGTGAGGGCGATCGCAACTTCGCAGTTCTGCTGGACGAAGACGTAGCTGCCCAGATGGCTAAGGACGGCTGGAACGTCAAGTGGCTCAAAGCTCGTGAAGAGGGAGATGTGGAGCAGCCGTACCTGACTGTTGCCGTCAACTTCAAGGGACGCCCGCCCCGGGTGGTCATGATCACATCCCGTGGTCGTACGAACCTGGGCGAGGATGAGGTCGAGATTCTCGATTGGGCCGACCTTCGCAACGTCGATCTCATCGTGCGTCCGTACGAGTGGGTCGTGAACGGCAAGAACGGCGTCAAGGCCTACCTCCAGTCCATCTACGCAACGATCGAGGAAGACGCTCTGGATCTGAAGTACTCGCAGGTTCAGGATGTCCCGTCTCGCTCTGGTCGCACAGATGACCCCGAAGACAACTAAGGAGTAATAATGGCACCATCAACTTCGCAGGTTCTCGCAGCTGTAAAGGCTACGGGTTCTCGCTTCGTCCTCGAGAATGGTTGGGATAGCTCAGCCAATGCTTCAAAGCAGTCCCCGTGGGATCCGCACTATGTGATCCTGCACCACACGGCCAACAGTGGGGCTGGCGGTAACAACCCGTCGCTCAACTGGGTCATGAACAACCAGTACCACCCGGTACGGGCCTGTAACTTCCTCATCGGTCGTGACGGCACCATCTTCGTCATCATGGGTCTCGCTTGCTATCACGCAGGCGACGGAGGTCCAGGCAGATGGGGCAATGGTCCTGAGGTCTCGAAGGGTACTATGAACCGTCGTGCTTATGGGATCGAGATCGAGTCCAAGGGTACGTCGAAGAACCTCAGTGCTGTCGATGGCATCACCCAGGCTCAGTTCGACTCGACGGCCAAGCTCACTCATCAGCTCCTCAAGATGATGGGCGCAAAAACTGAGAATGCCATCAATCACCGCACATGGGCTGGACGTCGTAAGACTGACACCCTGTTCGAGGATTCGTTCTGGCATGACCTCATCAACAAGGCTGCTGGAGCGCCTGTACCAGCTCCTAAGCCAACCCCCACCCCTACGCCGACACCAAAGCCCCCCGTGCGTCCAACTGTGAGCATTTCACGGCTAATCGCATCGGCTAAGGCTGACATGCCAGCAAAAACAGGTCACAAGACGTGGCCTGCTGAAGTCATCATCGTTGAGCGCTCTCTCGCACGTGAGGGATTCCTAAACGGTACATACGTCGATGGCTCATGGGGCACTCTCACTCGTGCTGCTTACGCAAAGTGGCAGCAGCGTTGTGGGTACTCGGGTAAGGACGCCGATGGTTACCCCGGTATGGCAAGTCTCACCAAGCTCGGCAACAAGTACGGCTTCAACGTCCAGAAGTAACACCCATCCGCTATTTAAGGACCCTAAAATGATTCAGACGACTACTTACAACCGCAAGCCTCTCACCGTCGAGGCAGTTCAGGTCACGGACGACAACAAGGAAGCCATTGCAGAGTGGTGTGGTGGCAAGATTCTCCCCCACGAGCACAACGGCAAGATGTTCGTCGAGATCCAGGTTCTTCACCCCCTGCACAAGAAGCAGACCCGTGCTTTCACGAGCGACTGGGTTCTGAAGTCCGGTCAGGGCTACAAGATCTACTCGGAGAACGCGTTCCTCAAGGGCTTTGAGAAGGCAGCACTTTCGGGTGCAGAGCTCGAGGGTCCTCTTGCTGGTGTCCATGTCATCCCGGCCCAGCTGTCCTTCCAGTCCTAACACAAGGAGAAATGATATGAGAAAGAAGCTTGACTGGTTCAATGTTGCTATTTGGACCATTCTCGTTGCAGGGTCAATCGCTATCTGGGTTGGCACATTCTTCGCTGTTCGTAACCTATTAGGAGGCTAATATGAGCAAGACCACGTTCGGATACAGTCAGAAGAAGCTCGAAGAGAAGGCGGCAAAGCGTGGGGTCTCGGTAGAGGCATACACGTTCTACCTTTCTCGTCGTGCGGATGTCCGGAGCACTATGAAGCAACTGCTGAAGGAAGCCAAGAGCAACCGGAAGGCTATGAAGAAGGACGAAGAGCCTACGGACGAGAAAGTCAAGGCCATCTTCAAGATGTAAGTCGTGAAATCCCCCTAGTCACAAAAACAGGCGGGGGGTTCGCCAGGGGGGTACTAGCAGAACCGTCTGCTCAGTATCAAACAACCAACAACCCACTTTGGATGGGTGCCCCCCTCGCACACGAAACATTGCCTATAGTGAACCACTACCCAATAAAGCCTACTCAGGCTTTAACTTTTAAGGAGCTGTACTGATATGAAGAGCGTGTATGTCGTAACTCGTAGTAACGGGTCAGTAATAGCTGTGTTCAGCACACAACGTAAGGCTCTCGATTTCATTGCTGACCGGGCACTATTCGATCCACCAATCAAACACGTCGTAGTTCATCTTGGTATCAACTGGGGCGATGGGAAGAAGTACTAATGGATATCCACGAGATCATCGCTAAAGACCTCGAGTTCGCTCAGCAAAAGAGGTTCAAGAAGAACGGTTTTAAGGACTCGTTCTTTGAGAGAGGTACCGTCGAAGACAAGATCCACGGTTTCATCCAATGGCAGAGAGAGCAAAGCAATACCTACCATCCAGACAACCACCGCTAATAAGGAGAATGATATGATCAAGAACGTGTTCGCAAACAAAGAGACTTCCGCCTACGTGGCAGCTGCAATCGCTGTGGTCGCTGTGGCATCGTTCAGCTACGGTTACCGCAACCAACGTAACAAGATCATCTTGGTCACCCCGGCTCAACCCCCGGTTAAGTGATCTAGGAGACTAAGGCCCCTCTAATCAGGGGCTTTAGTTTTTGGATCTCGCGTGAATTACTTGGGCTATAATGAGACCCCTACCCAAGGAGAATACCATGAAGCTATTCGAAAAGATCCCGACCGAATACAACGTCGACAGCAATGTTACCGTGACCCACCGTATCGAAGATGAAACCAAAACTTTTATCCACGACACCATCAGCCACGCAGCATTCACTGCCGTTGTAGCCGGAACCGTTCTACTCGTAGCCAAAAGGATTATCACCAAGTAATCCCACCTCAAAAACTAGAGACCCTAACACAGTCTTTAGTTTTTCCATTTTATTACCTAAAGGAGTGACATGGAGCTGTATCCGCATCAGGAAAAGGCGCTGCACGAGATGCACAACGGCTGTGTCCTCTGGGGCGGAGTCGGCACCGGTAAGTCGATGACCGCAATGGCTTACTACATGAAGAACGAGAACCCTAAGGACGTCTACGTAATCACTACAGCTAAGAAGCGTGACTCTCTCGACTGGCAGAAAGAGGGCGCTCGATATGGGATAGGGGTAGAACGTGATGGAACTGTTGGTGGCCTCCTTACTATTGATAGTTGGAATAACCTTGCTAAGTATGAGAATGTTAAGGATTCGTTTTTTATTCTTGATGAACAAAGGCTGGTTGGTAGTGGTGCTTGGACGAAGAGCTTCCTCAGGATTGTCAAGCACAACCGATGGATTCTACTTAGTGCTACTCCCGGGGACACATGGATGGATTACATTCCGGTGTTTGTTGCGAACGGGTTCTATAAAAATCGGACCGAGTTCAAACGCGAACATGTGGTCTATAACAACTACTCGAAATTCCCGAAGGTCGACCGATACATAGGTGTAGGACGCCTTCTGAAGCACCGTAGAGACATCTTGGTGGAGATGCCATACATAAAGCACACCACCAGGGAGGTTGAGTATGTCGAGGCTGAATTCGACTGTGAATTATTCAACCGTGTCATGAAGAGGCGTTGGCATGTGTACGAAGAAAGACCTCTAAAAGACATAGCCGAGCAATACCGAGTGATGAGGAAGGTGGTTAACAGTGACCCGTCGAGGCTGGCGTTGGTTCGCAATATTCTTGCTGATCATCCTAGATGTGTGGTGTTCTATAGCTTTGATTATGAGCTCGATACGCTAAGGACGCTCGCAGATACCACTGAAGTACGCGAATGGAACGGGCATAAGCACGAAGCATTGCCCACTGGTGACTCATGGGTTTACCTGGTTCAGTACGTTGCTGGGTCAGAAGGGTGGAACTGTGTGACCACGGATACGGTGGTTTTCTACTCATTGACGTACTCGTATAAGAACTTCGAACAAGCCCAAGGACGCATAGATAGGCTAGATACACCCTATGAGAGGTTGCGTTATTTCGTGATTTCTTCAAAGAGTGCAATTGACATAGCAATTCTGGCCTCGTTGAAGCGGAAGAAAAACTTCACAGAGAAGAGGCACTTTTAACGGAAAAACAAGAAACCGCAAAAATCACCACCCCCGCTATGAGCTGTTTCGGGGTTGTTTTGTGCTCAGATGCCTTGTAAAACCGGACATTTCGGACATGGTGATATTTGCGTTATTTACTATAAATACTTTCTTGTACGCGTGAAAAAAATACCTATAACGAGATTAGGTAATTAAAACGAGCGTTGAGAGTTCTTTTGATGTACTTTCCCCCAAAAATCACCACCCCCTATTTAGGAGCTAATTATGGTCGAATGGCTGAGCCTAGACTTCTTGGGCTTCCCTAACTACATTGCAAGCAACAAGGGTATGATCCTCAACGACAAGACCTCTCGGGTGATGCGCACATCGTTCACAGCCTCTGGCACAATGAAGGTGGGGCTTACAGATGTGAATGGTAACCGCCTCACTGTTTCAGTAGCACACATCATCGCGGCATGCTTTTTACCCGACATGGTAGAGGGCGATAATGTCATCAACATGGATGGGAATCGTTCTAACAATTCTGTGGACAACCTAGCGTGGCGCCCGTCATGGTTCGCAAAGAAGTACCACAGAGATCTTCGAGACCCACGTCCATACTACAACGGTCCTATCGAAGAGACTACGTGCGGAATGTGCTTCGAGAACACAAGAGAGGCTGCTGTAGTGTTCGGTGTGTTGGAGCGAGACATCTTCCACTCACTACTGAACGACAATACTGTATGGCCCGGCAACTTGTTCTTCACTCGATGGGTAGAAGAATAGGTATCAACTAGCCGAGCAATCGCAGCTTATGATAGAAGGGATGAAGGCAAGCTTTCATCTCATCCTCTAAATTTTCAGATAATGGAGGCTGTCATGAGCGAAGGCACATACCAGCGCTATCTGATCAAAGAATTGAAGGCCTTGTTCCCCGGGTGTCTGGTCGTTAAGAATGACCCGGGCTACTTACAAGGTATACCCGATCTTTTGATCTTACATGGCGACAAGTGGGCTATGCTGGAAGTCAAAGCATCGAAAGACTCACCAGTACAGGTCAACCAATCCTACTATGTCGAACTACTCGACAGGATGTCGTTCACAGCTTTCATTTATCCAGAGAACGAAGAGGAGGTACTAGATGCTCTTCAATACGCATTCGGCGCTCGAAGGACAACACGCGTTCCTAAGCGCAAGTAAGTACCATTGGATCAACTACGAGGACGAGAAGCTTGACCGAGTCTACACCGCAGCACTCGCTGCACGACGAGGAACAGAGCTACACGACTTCGCAGCCAACGCCATCAGGCTAGGCATCAAGCTTCGCGGTGGGAACGACACGATCAGCTCGTACGTTAACGACGCTATCGGTTTCCGCATGAAGCCAGAACAGATTCTCTACTACTCAGACAACTGCTTCGGTACGGCCGATGCAATCGTATTCCGGAAGAACATGCTACGCATACATGATTTGAAGACTGGTGTCACACCGACATCACACCATCAACTCGAAGTATATGCTGCGCTGTTCTGTCTGGAATACAGATACACGCCCTTTGACTTTGCCATTGAACTACGGATTTACCAGAATGACGAGATCAGAGAGTACGTAGCAGACCCCGAAGTCATCGTTCACATCATGGAACGAATCAAGACATTCGACAAGCGGATCAATGCAATCAGATTGGAGGCGGACGTATGATCATTCAAGAAGATACTCTTGTACACTACGGTACTCCGCGTCACTCTGGTCGTTACCCTTGGGGTTCAGGAGCCGACCCGGAGCAAATGCACAAGTCATTCCTCACGGATGTAGATGGAATGAAGAAGAAAGGACTCAGCGAAGTCCAGATTGCTCAGGCCATGGGTATCACTACCACCCAGCTCCGTGCAAGGAAGACCATCTCTATCAACTCACAGAAGCAGTCGAAGATCCGCCAGGCCGAACGTCTTAGGGCTACTGGTATGTCTAACGTCGCTATCTCTCGTGAGATGCACATCAATGAGTCCTCCGTTCGTGCACTGCTTGCTCCAGGGCAGAAGCAGAAGGCAGATGTACTGCAGACCACAGCCAGCATGCTGCGTGATCAGGTAGCCAAGAAGGGACTGATCGATGTAGGTGTTGGTGTAGAGCATCACGTTGGCGTAGCACGCCCGAAGCTCAACGCAGCTATTGCTGTACTTGAGGAAGAGGGATACAAGAAGCACTACGTGAAGGTGCAGCAGTTGGGCACCGGCCTCAATACCACGCTCCAGGTCTTGTCCGCACCAGGTGTCTCGTACTCTGATGTGTACAAGGGTCGTAACAACATCAAGCAGATCACTGACTTCAGCGAAGATGGTGGCGGGTCCTTTCTTGGAATTGAGCCCCCCCTCCAAATCAACTCGGGTCGATTGGCGGTGCGTTATGCAGAGCAAGGAGGAGCTACAGCAGATGGTGTCATCTACGTTCGTCCGGGTGTTTCTGATATCTCTCTTGGTTCCTCTAACTATGCACAAGTACGCGTCGCGGTTGATGGAACGCATTACCTAAAAGGCATGGCGATGTACAAGGATGACCTCCCTAAGGGGGTTGACCTTATGTTCAACACTAACAAGAGTGACACCGGTAAGAAGATGGATGCACTCAAGCCTTTGAAGGATGACCCAGAGAGCCCTTTCGGTTCAGTCGTTCGCCAGCAGATAAAGGTAGACAGCACAGGCAAGAAGGTTGTCACCTCCGCTATGAACCTGGTAAACGAGGAAGGCGACTGGACTGAGTGGTCACGCAGCTTGTCATCACAGATGCTGTCCAAGCAGAGCCCAAGTCTGGCCAAGACACAATTGGCCCTGACACAGGAGCGTATGCAGAATGAACTTAATGGTATCTCTCAGCTTACTAACCCAGCCGTTCGTAAGAAGCTGTTGGAATCGTTCGCTGATGGAGCTGATGCAGCATCGGTGCACCTTAAGGCTGCTGCTCTCCCACGTCTAGCAAGTCACGTCATCCTTCCTATCAATGAACTGAAGGACAATGAGATCTATGCTCCTAACTATCGAAACGGTGAACGAGTCGTCTTGATTCGCCACCCTCACGGTGGAGTGTTCGAGATCCCAGAACTCGTTGTTAACAACCGTAACCCTGCCGCTAAGAAAGCCATAGGCAGTGCTACAGATGCAATAGGCATCAATTCAAAAGTTGCTGAGCGTTTGTCTGGAGCCGACTTCGATGGTGACACAGTACTAGTCATCCCGAACAATCACGGCTTGGTCAAGACGGCGCCTGCACTAGCAGGACTGAAGAACTTTGATCCTAAGACGGCGTATGCTGCCTATGACGGCATGAAGCCTATGAGTCCTCGTACCAAGCAGGTCGAGATGGGCGTTGTTTCTAACCTCATTACCGACATGACCATTCGTGGCGCTACCACTGCCGAACTCGCTCGAGCCGTCCGGCATTCCATGGTAGTTATCGATGCTGAGAAGCACAACCTTGACTATAAGCAATCCTACATCGACAACGGTATCCCTCAGCTCAAGGTCAAATATCAATCGACGCCGGGCTCGACTGGTCGTGGTGCATCTACCCTAATATCACGTGCCACGTCAGAGATCCGTATACCTAACCAGAAGGCACGTCCTGCAGCAGATGGTGGTGCCATAGACAAGGCCACTGGTGAACTCAAGTTCGTACCAACTGGTGAGTCATACACCACTAAAGAAGGCAAGCTAATCATCAAGACTACCAAGTCTAAGAAGCTTGCTGAAACCAATGATGCTAATACCCTCTCGTCAGGTACTCCTATTGAGAAGATCTATGCTGACCATAGCAACAAGTTGAAGGCCCTTGCTAACAAAGCAAGAAAAGAAATGGTCAATACAAAGACCATCCCCTACTCACCTTCTGCAAAGACCGCCTACTCAAAAGAGGTGGCCTCCCTTAACGCGGCTCTTAACCTAGCCCTCCGTAACGCGCCCCTTGAACGGCAGGCCCAGGTCGTTGCGAATGCCGTAGTCTCCCAGAAGGTGGCCAACAACCCTAACATGGAGCCTTCTGAGCTTAAGAAGATTAAGTATCAAGCACTTGAGGCTGCACGTACACGTACCGGTGCTAAGAAGACACAGATACAGATTAGTGATGGTGAATGGGCTGCCATACAGGCAGGTGCTATCAGTAACAACAAGTTGAAGGCCATCCTAGACAACACTGATTTAGAGTCTATTAAGAAGCTAGCCACACCTAAGTCAGCACTCACCATGACAGCTACTAAGATAGGCCGTGCCACAGCTATGCAGAACAGTGGCTACACACAGGCTGAGATAGCTGATGCATTAGGTGTATCAGTATCCACACTACGTACAGCATTAGGATAGGAGGAATCATGGAACACATGCTAACTACTGTTGACAATCCCTATGATCCCTTCACACAGTTTGATGCGTGGTATCAGTTTGATGTGCATGCACAGTACAACACTTCAGCGTTCTTAGCAAGAATTGTCAAGAACTCTGACGAACTCTCAGATGCTGATCACAGTTTAGCAATAGAAGATGCAATTGATGAAATTGTGAAATTCAACGTTTTAGGTGTTTACAAGAAAGTTTCAAGAAACGTCTAGAAGTGCTTGGGTTCGTCGATGACGGAGGGGGGGACCCCTCGCAGACTAAGCCCCCCCTCTGCATCGGCCGCCTCCCAAAAATTACCCCGGGGGACCTAAAAGTGTGAGCAATCCACTTTCCTACCGGGTGAAAGACTACAAGTAGTACCTCGACTCTTGAGAAAGGAGGGTCAGAACATGGTCACACAACGCAAGGGCCTCGAGAAAGAAGCCTCTAAACCGCGAAGGCCACCAGCAACGACCCTCGACGCTCGAGAGAATCAGATGATTTCGCTCGCCGTAGATCTGGCTGAGAAACAATTGCGCGAAGGAACAGCTTCTGCGCAGGTAATCAACCACTATCTCCGATTGGGAACTTCTAGAGAGCGTCTAGAGCAAGAAAAGCTGACCAAAGAGAACGAACTGCTCCGTAGTAGAGCAGATGCCATCGCTTCCGGCAAGCGAGTAGAGGAATTGTACTCTACAGCTCTCAATGCCATGCGTTCATACGCTGGACAGGACGTTCCGGAGCTAGATGATGGCGATTACTAGAACCTGGGCAGAGATGCGAAGATTCGAGACGTTCGAAGAGCGCTTTGAGTACCTGTCGCTCAGGGGAGAGGTCGGTTCAGCTACGTTCGGCTTCGATAGGTATTTAAATCAGCGATTCTACACTTCTAGAGAGTGGAAAAGTCTACGCAATGACGTCATTGTTCGGGACAACGGCTGCGACCTTGGTGTTGATGGTTTTGAGATTCACTCTCATCTCCTCGTGCACCACATGAATCCGCTCAGCCCGGAAGACCTGAAACACATCGATGACAGTCTGTTCGATCCGAATCTGCTGATTACCACAACACACAGAACACACAATGCCATTCACTATGGCGACGCAAGTCTGCTTCCCCGAGGGTACAAGCCCCGCGGGAGAGGCGACACGAAGCTATGGTAGCTATCTAAGGAGGTGACACCATGAGCGACAGCATCCTTACAACCACCAAGAAGACTCTTGGCATTAGCGAAGACTACATAGCCTTCGACCCCGATGTCACGATGCACATCAACTCAGTCTTCTCAAC
>CAJDWE010000029.1_pt1 | contig 27471 bp, 27 predicted proteins | sample 7391521 | NCBI WGS metagenome assembly CAJDWE01 (sample SAMEA7055732, study PRJEB34461) | soil metagenome | biome: terrestrial ecosystem; feature: Peninsula; material: soil | place: Antarctica | collected 2016 | reverse complement strand
TTCCAAGAGCGGCTATTGCTGAGGCGTCAAGCATGAACGCATATGAGCTTTGACGATCATCATCGAAGACGAATGAGAACTGAAATACATATTTCATGACTGTGACCTTTGATCGTTGCCGCTATTTTAACACATGACAGGCTGGGCAACAAGCCTGCCTGTCAGCGTATGGCGAAACCTACAAGGCACCCATACAGCCTTTCTTCGACTGAAGCCTATGTGTGGTGGTGACGAGCGGTAGCTTGGCAGTTGACCGCCTTGCGACAACGCAAACCATCTGCGGCCAACATGGCGCGGGCGCGTGGCAGCTTCAACGTAGGGTGACTGGCAACGAATTGCACGACCTTATCCGGTGGCATGAATGACAATAGCAAGTCGCAGGCTGGGGTTTTGGTGAAGGCTAAATCTCTTGCAACTATATCGGCGGCGCTTAGCGGCAGTAGTAGCCTTGCTATCTCAGTATGTCCATTGGCGGCGGCTCTTTGTAGTGCCATGGAATCTTTGGCTCTCGGATCTGATAATGGCAACAACAGCTCGACTATTTCCATGTGGCCGTTTTCGGATGCGGACGCAAGCGCGGCGGAATTGTCGGCTTTTGGGTCTGATACTGGCAACAACAGCTTGACTATTTCAAGGTGCCCGTTAGCGGCGGCAAGCTGAAGTGCGCACGGAACGTGTGCACGAGGTTCCGACAAGGGCAATAACAGTGCGACCACTTCCAGCTTCCCTTCACTTGCCGCCCAGCGCAACGCCAAAGAATCATAGGCTTTTGGGTTGGCGCCTTGAGCTAGCAGGTGCTCGACATCCTCGGCGTGTCCATACCTTGATGCCTTGAGAAGATTACTATGCAGACAATTTGTCATTCTAAGGTTGTGCTTTTTGACTAATAGCTATGCACGCTGGCGGGTGCGGCGCGGGCTAATACAAGCAGGCCGGCGTTGGCGCAAGTCTGCGGCAGCCAACAAGGCGCGTATTTGCGGCAGGTCAAGGTCGGGGTGGGATGCTGCGAACTTCCTGACGTACTCAAGCGGTAAGCACGACAACAATATGCCGCATCCAGAAGCATGGGTGAACTCTGTATTTTTGAGAACCGCCGCGAGGGCACTAAAAGGGAGCAGTAGCTTGACGATCTTTGGATGATCATTCTCTGCGGCAGCCCGAAGCGCATAGTAGTTATTTGCCTTCGGATCGGAAACTGATAGCAACAGCTTGACCACCTCCGGGTGCCCGGCCGCGGCGGCGGCTTGTAATCCCCATGACGAGCTCCCCTTGGGCTCGGATAGCGGCAACAACAACTTTACGATCTCCAGGTGCCCGTTTTCAGCAGCCAAATGCAGCGCCCATGAATCCATGGCCCTTGGGTCTGATACCGGCAGTAGCAGCCTGACGATTTCCAGGTGACCGTTCTCGGCGGCAGCCTGGAGCGCTAAGGAATCATTGGACTTTGGATTGGAGATGAGCAGCAATAGTCTGACGATCTCAAGATGACCATTTTCAGCTGCTTTCGCCAACGCCCAGGAGGTGCGGGCACGCAAGTTTGAAACCGACAATAGGAACTTTACAGTATCTAGATGGCCGTGGCCGGCGGCATCGAGCAGTGCGAGCGAAGTGTTGGCTTTTGGATTGGACACCGGCAGCAACAGCTTGACGATTTCCAGGTGACCGTTCTCGGCAGCAGATCGCAGTGTCCTAGATTCGTTAGCCGTTGGGTTGGATACCGGCAGCAACAGCTTGACGACTTCCAGATGTCCGTTCTTGGCGGCACCGTACAGAGCTCTGGAGCAATTACTCTTCGGCCTCGACAACGGCAATAACAGCCTAGCGGCCTCGAGGCGCCCGCGCACGCTGGCGTTATAAAGCGCCATGGATCTACAAGCTTTCGGGTCGGCGCCAGCGGCGAGCAAGCCGGCAACCCTGGCGGCTGAGCCATTTTTTGCGGCTGCCATGAGTTCCGAGTTTAGGTCAGCTAACATTCTTCAAATATAGCACGGCGGTCGATCAAGCGCGATAGCGGCTAGGTGTCGAGTGGCTGGATAACACTGGACGCTGTCGCAAATCTTCCGATGCCAACATGGTGTGCGTACGCGGTAGATTAAGCTGTGGGTGGGCCGCGAAGAACTTTGCGGCACGTGTTTGTGGCAAACAAGACACCAACAAATCACAACCTGGCGTCGAGATGAAAGCATGGTCACTTAGAGCTTTGTTAAGGTCGCTTAATGGCAACAGCAGCTTCACGATTTCCAGGTGGCCGTTCATTGCTGCCAGCTTTATCCCATGAGTGTGTTCGCGGCGATTGGCCTGTTTTGACAGAAGTAGCTTTACGACTTCCAGGCATCCAGCGCTGGCAGCGAGCCTGGTTGCCTCTACGACCGCGGCGTGTGGTGGAAGCGAGGCCAACAATAGCCTGACTATCTTGATGTGGCCTTTGGCGGCCGACATCCTGAACGCGTAACTGTTACTGGAGTTTGGCTCTGATACTGGCAGCAGCAATCTGACGACTTCCAGGTGGCCACCCTCGGCGGCTAGTTGAAGTGCCCACGAATTTGAGGCGTGCGGCTCTGACACCGGCAGCAACAATCTAACGACTTCCAGGTGACCATTCATGGCGGCATGACGGAGAGCCCTGGAACATTCAGCTTTTGGGGCGGATAACGGCAACAACAGCTTGACGATTTCAAGGTGACCGTGCAATGCAGCCAGCGGGAGCGCCGAGGCGTTGATAGCCGCGCCAGCTATCAGCAAACGCTTGACCATGGCTACGTCGCCTAGTTTTATAGCGTTGCGCAAGCGGTCAGAATCGCTATGTGTCGATGCGGCCATTTTTCAAGTATAACAGGCTGCCGGCAGCAGCTAGTGCGGCTGAGTAATATGTGCTGCGGAGGGACGCAGAGGGTGAAGTGGACAACCTGTTTGACCAGGTAATCCAGGGACTGCTACGAGCCTTGCTGGATATGGCCACTCCTAACGGTTGTCTTCATGCGGTGACAGGGGGTATGATACCGCAATGGAATGCCGTAACATGACGGAGAAATAACCCGATGCCGTGGATCAAATGCGCGAACTGCGGTGCCGATGTAGAGAGTGAGGAGCCTATGTGCACAAAATGTGGGCGCCCGATTTTGGTCGAAATGCGGACTGGCGGCTCAATAACCATTATTGTAGCATTACTGCTTGGCGCGCTTGTTATCATCGGCGGTCTTGCGTGGATATTGTCCGTCCCGGCATTTGAAAACGGCAAGAGCATTGGCTCAAGTTGCCAAGTGGATGGACTTGGACACGGCAGCTGTCGGTTCACCAATACAGGCTGGGGACCTGGTTTCCAGTGTTTGAAGGTGACTCTTACAGACGGACACGGAGACTTCGCAGACAGCAAGCCTGTATGCTCAGGGCTGGTGTGGCCCGGCGAAACCAGCAAAAGGAGTATCGTGGTTGCCGTCGGTCACATGTGCGCTGCGGTCAGCGTAATCTCACTAAATCACCATAAGGCGTGCGCAATGAACACCCACTATGTCGGAGCGGATGTTCTTGGCTGGCGCGGTGGCGGGAATGTACAAGTCGGCACTTTTGGTGAGGCAACTGGCATGCATGGGGCTACCGTTGGTGTGCACAAAATGGCTGGTGCTGGTATCGACAGCGAGGCTACTGGCGGCATTGGCGCAATCCAGGCCAAAGACGGTGGCAGCGATGTGAAGGCAATCAAAAAGGCCTCTGCAAAAGCCACGGACGGCAAGATGGCAAGTATTACGTGTGACGAGATTAGCGCAGACAATCCTGCCCATGTGGAAAACATGGGGCGGCTTGCCAAAGAGGCGCACCTACCTGATAGCTATTTCAGCCGGTACGATGAAGACGTGGTGAGCGGTCTGTGCGCGGGCGATTCTGGTGATGTCCAAAACGATGTCGACAGCGGCTTTGTAAAAGCTGGCGAAGTCGAATCAATTGCACGCGTCTTGGGAAAAACTGTTCATCTAAGGGCACGCTCGCAGGCCGGGAAGAGCTATGGGTATGCCAGGGAAAAGTTTTCCGCGATGGGGCTATGTGAAGCTTGCGCAGACAATACGGCGATCTATTACACAAGTAAGCCAGCATCCAGGTGTGGACAGCTTGCAAAACATGCGCTCGAAGGGGACCCGGAAGCTGTGAAGGAGCTCTCAACGTTTCCGGATTACTGTGAGTTACACTAAAAGTGTTGATAGTACGAAAACCGGCGCAATACGGCTAATGGCCGGAGATTCCTGGTGAGCACCCGGCTAGGCGGTTATGCACTGTGGAAATTACATGCGGTTGCGTCTTTTTCCTGGGAGCACGGCAGTCCGTTTACGGCGGAGTCTATCGGAGGCCAGCATGGCGCGGGTGCGCGGCAAATCGAGCGATGAATGTGTGGTTACAAACTGGCGGGCGTCCGGTAGCGACAAGCACGACACAAGTAAATCACAAGCGCTACTAGTGACGAAATCAGGGATTGCCAAAACTGCGGCTACGTCGCTACCTGGAAGTAGCAGCTTTACGATTTCCAGGTGACCTCGTTGCGCTGCGATCTGGAGCGCCCAGGAACTGCAGGTTTTTGGATCAGATACCGGCAATAATAACTTAACCATTTCCAGATGTCCGTTTTCGGCGGCCACGCGCAGCGCCCACGACTTACCAGCCTTTGGGCTGGATAGCGGTAACAGCAGCTTGGCCATCTCCAGGTGGCCGCGCCTGGCTGCTGTATAGAGCGCCCATGAGTTCTTGGCACTTGGGTCTGATACCGGTAGCAACAGCTTGGCGATCTCCATGTGATTGCCTGATGCCGCCCTTGCTAGCGCTATGGAGTCGTTGACTTTTGGATTTGATACAGGTAGCAGCAGCTTTACGATATCAAGGTACCCCCTCGATGCGGCCTGTTGGAGTGCAGCGGAGCAATCATGTAGCGTGTCGGAGAGCGGCAATAGTAACGCAACAATTTCAAAGTGTCCGTTTTCAGTAGCAAGTTGGAGCGGCCAAGAACCGGCAGTCATTGGGTTAGCACCCATGGCTAGCGCGTCTTTAGCGTCCTTAGTACAGCCAAGTCTGGCCGCGGTACACAATATCTCATTGGGGCTGGTTGGCATTGCTAAAGTATAGCACCAGGAGGCCGGTAGATGCCATTAAGATATAGCACCGGAAGGCCGATAAGCACCACTAAAATATAGCACCTGGTAGGAGACGGCGTGGGATTGCGGCGTAGAACGACAATGGCTGTCAAGCGCGGGCGCAGACTGTTCGTACACGCGACAAATCGGGTGATCGGCGACGGTGGCTCTCGGCGGCAAGCGGGGCGCTGATATGTGGTAGGTCTAGTTCCGTTGGTCAGCTGCGAGTGCTTGCGCCTGGTCTGGCGGCAAGCATGATAAGAGCAAATCGCATCCAGCACTGCAGACGAAGTTGTTTGCCGAAAATATTGATGCGGTATTTGATAACGGCAGCAATAGCTTGACGATTTCCAAATATCCGGCGCGAACCACACGCTGAAGCGCCAAGGGCAAAGCTGCGCGTGGTTCGGATATTGGGAGCAATAGCTTGAACACCTCAAAATGGCCATTACCGGCAGCCTCGCGGGTGGCGCGCGACTGACCAGCCGGGGCGTTGGTACCGCTAGCAAGCATTACGCGTGGCGGCGAGTTGAATTGGTTTGGTTTGCTTGCATCTTTCAAGTGTAACTGATACATAGCGTACGACAACGACACAGCTAATGTGGGCGCGGTTGTCGAGCTGGCAAAGGATCTGACGGTAGGTGTGGCAAGCGACGAGCCAGCAAGGAGTGGAAACCAGCCTGCGCACGCAGGAACGTGGCTTCGGCGCTGATGCGCAAACTCGGGATGGCGTCTTCCTCGGTCAGACCCGCTTCCATTTCAAGGATGCGGGCGGTGCGCCTATGCCACCATGAGCGGTAGTCGTCAAGGTGCGAAGTACTGTTGGCTGGTGTCATTTTGGTCTCCCACAAAAACGAATACAAAGGCTGAAGCAGTGGCAGTCCATCGAGCCCCCCTTGCGTGAATACGATGTACCGGAAGTTACTTAGCCGATGTCATGTCAAGCTCTTGTGAAATCCACGTGAGGCTTAGGTGTAGGTTCACATTCGGTTACAAATTATTGTGGACACAATGTGCTTTGCTCCTTGTGCTTTACGCACGAGGCTTGGCAATATGGCCGAGTGTGGCGCGTCAAGCGTTGCTACGGCGGCTACGTTTCAAAAGGCGATTTGAAGCGATGAACTTACGGTTGTGGGCATCCAGATCGGCTAAATGAGCATCGGTGCCTAAGCGTAATGACGTGGAAATGTCTTCACCACGCCATGCCTTCCAGGCGCGACGGACAGATGGACCTGTCCAGGCATGACCAACGGTTGCGAGGAAGGCGCGGTAGGTTGTGGCTACCTGTTCGGCGGATGGGTCTGGGCCCAAGGCGGCCATGGCGCCGGCCACTAGCACGCGGGCGTAACAGTAGACGTAACTGCGTGAGGCGTAATCTGGCCCAAGGCCAAGAAAGCCATTAAATTTTGTTGAATCGCGTGGATCGATAGGCGGCAATCTTGCCAATGTGGCGGCGTTGGCAAAAGCAGCAGAAACGTTCTGACGGCCAGGAGCATGAGCCAGCCACTCGGCATACTCGCTCAACGACTCGCGTACGACCAAAAGCACGCGCTGCGGCGTATTTCTGGGATGCTGAAGACGAGCCCAAAAAGCCTTGGCGTGATACTTTGGCTTGGCGGTGGCACAAACCCATGAGGCCAGGCGGGAAGGGGTAATGTATTCTTCCAAAAGTATCGATGGGAACTCACATACGTCTGATGGGAAGATGGCCTCATCATTGGTTGTATGACCAGCGCCAACGCCATAGTAATGGCCAATATGGCCAACCTCGTGAGCCAAAAGACGCAGATCTTCGACCGATATGAAACGGGCTGAAGGGCGGAGCATTATCTCGATGCTGACGTCCAAAGGAGAATCTGGCTTGACTTGCGTTGGGGCGCGTAGAAGGCTTGTGCGGGCTGACGCGTCATCGAACGCTTGAGTCTTGCGGCGATATGGAAACAGATGGATTGTTACCGGTACGCCGTCTTGGCGGGTTGCGTGAAACCCCCAGTGACGGTTGGAATATCTAGTCGGCTGGCCGGTTGGGGTCCAGCCTATGGCGGTTACAAGCTCTGGGAGAGCCCGGCAAAGCGTCGACACCGTCGGAAACACGCTTGGCTCTGTGTCGGCCGGAGTGGAGTTGATGAGATGGTCGTTTATCACCAGCTCATTCCACGGTCGCGTGGGGTCAACGCCTTGCAGCTCCTTGACGCTTGCCGCGTAGACGGCGAGCGCATCAAACCAGGGGCGCTGGATATTGCCAAGGCCGCGGAGGATGCGCTCAAGAACCCGGTTTATAGCGGCCGGATTATCGTGGGCCTGGGCTCTGGCGGCTATTTCGCGAAACGATGTGTAGCCAAGGCGACGAGCGGCAAGTTGCCGAGACGCCAATAGACGGTCAACGATAGCATCCGACATGGCTGGGGTCTGATTCATTGACCAGGCCAGCTCCCTATCCGGCTCATTAACCAAGGCTGCGGCGGCGTCAAGGAGAAGCGGGTTGCCAGCTGGTAACCAGCCGCCCTCCAGATGCCGATCCTTGGCAAACTTGCGGGCACTGGAACGAACTGCGTCTTGCATCCTGGCGGTCTCTTGCTTGGTAAACTGGATGCCTTGTCCGGCGCTTTCGCGGTGAGTAGAAAGGTTTTCCAGACTGCGCTCGAATCTGGCTGCGATGACGGCTGGCGACTGTGGTTCACCAGAGCCTGGAGATGGACGGCGTTCGACTTTTAAAATCGTAGAGGCAATCCGCGTCAAAGCGGCCCATTCATGGTCTTTTTCACGTGAAGCAAAACGATCCATGGCTGCCGGGACACCGCGCCTGGCTAGATGAGCACAAAGAGCCGACTGGCGACCACACCAAAGCTGGGAAACATCCTTGCCGCGTACCGCGTCAGGGTCGGCCAACTCAATCCAGGAGCGCAAGGAGTCAAGTGTAGCAATATTTGATGTCCAGGCAATAATTGCGGTGCGGTCTATTGGCGCTGTAATAAGTGTCTTGGCACAGGCGCGCACCTGTTTCCACGTCTCCTCAAACGCACCACGAACGGCGCGGGTGTTATAGGGCGGCAATGACCCTTCCCGGTCGAGCCAGGCCTTCATGAGCTTGGTAGGGCTGCTCTTGTTGGTCATCTATGCAACTACCATGGAATGGGTAAAAGTTAACAGCTACCTGTACGAGCACCTTGAGCCGCGAGTAAAACGGTCGGGAACGTGCCGCCCCTCGCCGTCGTCCTGGGGATCTTGCCATTGTGGCGGATGTGCTGCGGCAGTGGCAGCCAGAGAGAAATGAGTCGAAAACCAGTTAGCAAAATCGGCGGGCTTGCGGGCGGCTATGTCACGGGCGGTCGAAGCCTCACCCGTCAAGGGATCAACTACCGGCAGGTCAAAGTTGGCGCGTGGGTTACCAACCAAAGCTAAGATCGTGCCGCGATCACCGTTTAAGGTTGCCAGATGCGGAATGGGCCAAAAGTTGGCGGTAGTCACAGCCATTGGATCTGCCCCGTTTGCGAGCAGCAGGTCGCGGGTCTGGTTATCGCTTGACAACACACTGTGCTGGAGGAGGGTGCGACAGGTGCGAACCAATGGAGGCCCAAGCAGCTGGTTAGGCCTGGCGTGGCGGGACAAAGCCATGATAACAGCGGCATGGTCAGCGTGTAGTACAGCTGAGATAAGGAGAACATCAACACGATGGGAAGTGTGGCGGAAGAAGGGCATGGTCATGGTCGATTATGTGGGGATGGGGCCGGCTGTACATCAGGGTGGACAACCCCGCGTTGAGCGGCTGACGGCTTGAAGTCGGTTTCGTAGAAGCCAGATCCGGAGAAGCGCAAGGTAGGGGCGCTGAGGCGTTTTTCAAGGGCGGCTGAGCGGCAGGCTGGACATTGTGGCGGGGTAGCGCCAAGCTTAACCAGAAGGTCGACTTTGGAACCGCACTTAGCGCAGGCGTACCAGAAGGTCGACTTTGGAACCGCACTTAGCGCAGGCGTAAGCGTAGATTGGCATGGCTTCATTCTACGCCATACCGGGCGACAGGTCTACACCGATAGAAAACTATAGAGCGGCTGAGGGCTTGCAAGCAACGATATGTTAGCCACAAAGTATATGCGGCGGCTGGTGTCGCTTGCGGTGGGTGTGGCTGAGCGCTAATATGGGCGGTCTGAGCAGCTTGGCTAGCGGCAACCTTTGTTGACACACGGGGAACAAGTATGAAGGCGTATGGGGCGGAAAACGTGGGGGCCTTTATTCCACCAGATGGGTTCACGGCTGACAGCCTGTTTCATCTGTCTACGCGGCTCTCCGCGCCAGCTCGTCGTGCGAAAGCGCGATCTGATAGCTTTACACCGTTTGCCAAGCGATCCTATCACTATCGGAGAGGGCTTGCGGTGTCCTTGGGGTGGCGCATTCGCACTGATCCGAACGGACGCGGTATTTTCACCACACATGACATCTTGCCAGGATCTCGGGAATGGGGGGAGGCGCCCGCCAGTAGCCACTGCCAATGGGCGGACGCCTTGTTTTTGAAAACCGGGCAACAACCCGCCATGTTCTTTAACGCAACGATCCGCACCTTGGCGCTGGTATGGGCGGAAGGCATCATTGCTGCTGCTGAAGACGCCATTGATGCAGCAATTTCAACGGATGACGCCAATGAGGCGCGGTTACGGAGTTTTTCGAGACGCTTGCCGGGTGGCGGCTGTGAGATGATATTTGCGCCGGCCAAACGCTTGGCTAGTCTAGGCGGGCTAACTCGTGAGGGCGCCATAGCGGGGTGGTTACGCGAACACTGGGAAACCCGTGGCGACATATTTGTACCACGTCAGTCTGCCAAGCTATGCCGTGAGTATGGCTATGGCGTTGGTCTGAACTTGGTAACTGGCGAAAGAGCACTTTCTCTGGACGGAGTCGTGGCCGCCATTGCCTGTTTTCGCAGTTATGGCGAGCAAGATTACATTCTTTCCAAGGAACCATTTGGCAACTACGCTGAGACAGTTGATGCTATCTTGCGTGGGCACCTGTGCCAGTGGGACTGCGTGCAGGCTGACGCGGACGACGAGCCGAGACCAGAGTGGCCGGAGGATGCTGTAAGCGTTGACAGCAATCTAATCAGGATATGATCGATGTGGCGCAGTGGACGTCATGCCAGCAACGACCAAGACATACTATTTTTTGAAACCTGGCATTGGTTGCGCCTTGTGGCAGCAACGGAACTTGATACTTGTAGTGAACCATGTCAATCAATACGACTACTATACCTGGCGAGACCTACCGCAAACTCATGTGCGTGGTGTGCGGCTTCATTTACGATGAAGCGAACGGGTTGCCAGAAGAGGGTATTGCGCCTGGTACACGTTGGGAAGACATTCCGGAGACTTGGACTTGTCCAGATTGTGGCGCCACCAAGAGCGATTTCGAGATGGTTGAGCTGTAGCCTAGAGACCCTGCCGACTATGGCGACGACAGTCCAGTAGACAGCGGCATCTTCAAGCTCATCAAAGGCGTTTCTTGAAGCTGACAGGCGCCGGGGTCACCCCCTCGCCGGTGGAGGCGTTTCAGCCAGTGTCGCCGGAGAGGCGCTTGCTGACACTGGACGAGCCATGTCGCGACCATCTCTTCAGAGGTTGCTTAACAAGCTTATTGAAAACGAAAGAATCAAGGCTGTCGGTGGTGGGCGGGGGCGGGTTTATGCGAAAAATGTCGGAGATATGGTATCAGGATGATTTGCCGTTTCAGTTGAGGATAGGCCGAAAGTCGGATATAGGCGGGCACTATTAGTGATGGCTTCTCTTATGACGCGGCACGGCCGGCGCTATAGCACTGTCTGCGAGATTGGCTGAATCAGGCTTTTGGGTAGTGACGTTGGCAGCCTGGCGAGTATGGTAGAAATTTATCAAGCTGCGTTGGCGAAGATGGGAGTTATCGGTAATGTCATAGATGGGCGGTTTGGCTGGTGACGTGTCACTGATGGCTGGTTGCGACAATCTTGAAGCCTCTGACTCATGGGAAACAGTCACTGGCGTGTAGATGGCACCAGCGGCAATGAGCATCTTCGTGATCGAGTCTGCGCTGCGGCCTGGTGCCCAACACGCCCTTACGATCTCCAGAGCCCCAGCGGTTCCAGACCTGCAGATTCATGGACATTGGAAACGTGCTCCTGTCCACCGTGGCATTGACGTTGGCTCCAGCGGCGATCATTTGGCGAATAAGAGATGGCGACGATCTCATGCATAGCATTGTCAGCAAGGGGGTTCTTCCAGAGCGGTTTGGCTCCTCTTTATCCGCGCCAGCCTTGAGCAACGATGCCAGCGTCTTTGGCTTATTCGGCCGAGGCGCTCGCGAAAAGAGTAGCGAGGTTAGTGCAGTCTCATGTACGGAGTGCGTGAACATGCCTGGAGGGAAATCATTGCGTGCGTTGACGTCAGCACCAGCGGCAAGCAGCCTGTCAACTATCTCAGCAGCGGCATGGGCAGAAGCTATCGATAGCGGGGTAATTGCTTGCGATGGAACATCAGGCAGCGCACCAGCGGCGAGCAAGCGGTCTATTTCAATGAATGCTTTTGGATCACTGCCATTGACAACACTGGTCACACCTGCGAATGTAGCACGGAGCACGGCTGCGGCTAGTGGGGTAAACCCTTCCTTGGAAACAGCATTGATATCAGCGCCTGCGTTGACAAGCATACCCAGCGCCTGCTCCGGGACGGCTCTATGGAGGATCGTTTTGCCGTTGGCTTCGCGTTGACTTGGCGATGCTCCGGCGCATAGTACGGCGGAAAGAATGTCAGGGCCGAGCTTGGCGGCCACAGCCATGCTAGGAACAATAAGAGAGGAAGAGGCGGATAAGCGTGCCGAGGCGCCGGCGGCAAGCAAACTTTTGGCGATGCGCGAAAGATTATCAGCAGGTGTCGACTTGAACGCCGGGGCGAAATTCATATCGCTGGCAGATGTGTCAAGCAGAACACCAAGGGCAGAATATTCTTCCAGTATGGCGTTTGGGGCACCGCTATTATTGAGATAGCGCTCTGGCAAGACAGCAGCAAGCATGCGGCTGGTAACCGGCTCATTAACTAGCGCACCGGCATTCAATAGCGACTTTATCGACTCAAACGACGCCCCTGCGGCTACCGCAAAGTACAATGGCGGCAAGACATCTTTGCATTTGGCGTTAATGTTGGCGCCGGCGGACAACAGGGCGCTTATCACTTCCGGGTGGTTGGCTATAGCAGCGGCGGCAAGAGGTGGAAAGCTACCAGGGGGGCCATCTGGGTTGGCGCCTGCGGCTGCCAACTGCTTGACTAAATCCACATTCCCCCAGGCCGCAGCGATTGCAAGGGCTGCCGCTGGCAATCTACCTGGCAACCCGTGCGGCATTGCGCGCAGCATCATATCCGAACTGGCGCCTGGGGCGCCCGTGTATTCGAGCATCTCTGGAGACATACCTGGTCTGGACAACAGATTTAGGCAGGCCCGAGTGTTGTTGGAGCGTGCCGAGAGCCATAAGGCCTCGCCGATTACCGTACTGGCGGGGGTGACTGACAGAATGTCGTCAATGGCGACAGGCTGAAGAGCGAGCAAGTCGGTGTTTGCTTCGTCGTTTGCTGAACGGATAAAGGAATAGCGATCTAGTAATACCTTGAGCTGGTTTAGCCAAACTTCTTGTGTGAGCTTCAAGCGGCCCGTTGCAGCCATGCGGGCTGCGATACAGGCGCTAGAACGAATATTATTGTTCATAAATATGGCGTTGCCCCACGCCTCTTGAGCCTGTTCGGAAAGAAAAGGCGGCAGCGTAGCGTCGTTGGCGAGCAAGGTCGCTATAACATCTAGAGATGTTCCGGAAAGGATCCCCACCGCGAGCGGGGTTAGCCCATGCTCGTCAAGTTCGTTTACTTTGGCACCGGCGGCCAGACTTGCGCGCAGCCCGTTGTTGTCTTTTGAAAACACAAAGTCATGGATGGTTTGTGCGACTTGACCATTTGGCGCATTCGTGGCTGTCATGTTACTTCCTATCTCGTGTGGCGTGGTGTTATTGTACCTTGTTTTTGGTACAGCAGAAGACTGCCGCATATGCTTGCTGGTGGACGACACGTTGGAGGCCGCTTATAGTCGGTTGGCGTGGAAGCTGGGCGCGCTGACTAGCGCGTGGGATAACCAGCGCATGGCCACCTAACCGTCAAGCCAGCATGACAGGATTGTTAGCGGCGTTGCCCACGGCAGGCACAACGATGTCAGATTTGCGCTTGCATACAGCCTATGAGAGGATTACAAGCATGAGTACCGAACCAGCCATGCATGCGCCCCTGCGCGGGCGCCTTGTTAGCGGTATCACCCGACGCCAGGGTGGGCGCAAGATAGATACGTGGAGGTTTGCGCCTGGGGGAGGGGATGTTTACGAAGAGCACAACGGCAAGATTGTGTTCGAGTTGTTTATGGGTGACGGCATGGATATGACGGTGCGCACCTGCGATATCCCGCCGGAACGGTGGACAGACCTACACGGTTACGACTTACGGCGTCTACACGATGAAGCCTTGAGCGCAGCCCGAGCCGAGTTTGATCTTAAGAGTAAGCTTGAGTGGTCCAGTTGGCTTGAGGTCATGGTCAGCGAAGCCGATAAGGGGGAGTTACGAAACACCATCAATAGCGTGAAGGCTGGACTGTCCTACCGGCAGATACCGTGTGCGATAGCGCCAGACGGGACGCGATACACTGTAAACGACGACGGGATTACAAGAAAGTTTCCAGAAGCTGTGCTGATATACCAAGACAAGGATGGCGAAAGCTTTGGCTTGCGCGGTAATATCAAGACCGGGGCTATAGATAGCCGGGACGCCAAGACCCAGTTTACCTATTTGCCAGACACTCCAGAAGCGCGGGCCGGACTCGATAACATTGCCGCTGCCATTGACAAGGTCAATCAGCGGCTACAGGACTTCTTATTGCCTGAACAAATCCAGCATACATTGCAGCAGGTAGTATCTGGTACTTCGGCTTTATTGCTGGAGCCTCCGAAAGATTCAGGAGAGGTCAATAGAGTCGTGATGCGCAAAGCTGTACCGTGAAAACCCGACGAGGCATATAGGTGGCGTTGTGCGGAATGCAGACCATACAATGTGGCTAGAGCTACTAGTACCCACCCAGTGCTCTGCTATAACGTTCGCGTAGAAGCTCAACACGTTTGACGTAAACCTGAGTTTCCGGGAAAGGCGGCACGCTAGCATATTTATGAACCGCGGTGGCTCCGGCATTGTAGGCGGCGATAGCCAATGTGGCGTTGCCGTGGAAAGCTTGTAGTAGTTGCGCAAGGTACCTTGCGCCGGCGTAGATATTCTGGGTGGCATCAAAAACATTGCTGACATCGAGGGCGCTGGCCGTATCTGGCATCAACTGCATCAAGCCACTGGCACCTTTTACCGACACCGCGTTGTGATTAAATCCTGACTCAGCATGTATAACCGCGCGTAACATGGCTTCGTCCAGGCCAGTAGCGTGGCTGGCTTGACGGATGTCTGCGCTATAGGCGCGCAAATATAGCGGCGTGGTAGCCCAATCAATACTGGAGTGTACAGCGCAAGCGACACATGTGCGCATGATATAGGTGAACAGTATTCTTGCGCGATGACCTTGTGCCTGAGATGCAATGTTGGTGTACTTGGTTGATCCATCGGTGCTGGTAATGGCGTATATTGCACCACGATCAAGACCAACGCGAGCGGAGTGTTGGGGCGGCGCGGATACAGGGGCAACGGCTGCTTGACTGACGCGTAGCACCCGGATAGTCGGCAATGACGACGTGGACAGCGGCTGCGGCGATGCCGTGGCTTGCGATATAGCCGGCACACGTAGCAATGACACCACGATGGCAACTGGCGGGGGTGTCTTGGTGGCAGGCAATAGCTGGCTTAACCCGCTGTGTGGGGGTTGAGCGGATGTCTGGCTGGCGATTGGCAGCTTGCTTCCGGCTAAGAGCCTTGGCCGCCTATTCGACCGATTGGGACGTGATCGTGTTGACGAAGCGGTGGAATGAAACGGTCTGCAATCTGTATAGGCATCCGGGCGGTTGGTAAATACGTTGGCACCGTGCTTTGCGGCGCAACGGTACAGCGTTGATGCCACTGCGTGAGCGTGCGCTCCAAATGTCATGGAGACTGCGGCCAGCGCAACGATAACCAACGTGTGTACCGCTGCTTGTGAGCAAGACCGGCGGCGGCACATAGCCCGTCCAAACCGTGCTGGTAACACGGTTAGCCATTTCATCGTGACTCCCATTTTTGGCTGTTGCTGGATCATACGTGCGACTTGGCAATCTGCCTGGCAATAGATTGGGAACACATACTACCAGCAATGGCGACTTTGCGCCTCTTTGCGTCAGTAACTTGCGGGGATGTAAGGAGTGGCGCCGATTTAGGCGGTGGAAGCACGACTGGATCAAGCGCGATATCTTGCTTTTGACGCTGAGCGGGCAGGGCTTGCGGGCCAGGATCTGGGCGTTGAGGGCTGCTGTAAGGGGATGGAATGCGCGCAATACCTTTGTCTCAGCGCTTGACAAGAGCGCATGCAAAGAATGGTTGCGGCTCAAGATATCCGACCAATCCTCGACTGGCTTGGGGGGCTTGCTACTGGCCTACTGGCAGAGGGTGAATACGCCAGTCCGGGTACGGCAGGCGCGTCAGACCGATATTTTCGAGCATTATCGGACCGTTATCCATGGCCCAGCTGGTTACGTTTTTCGTAGCTTGGCGTGAATGTTTTTGGGGTGGACACCAGCAGTAATAGTTTGACGACCTCTAAACGACCGCTGCTGACAGCCACTTCAGGAGCTAAAGAGCCCTTAGCCATTGGATTGGCGCCTGCTTCAAGCAAGTGCTTTACTTCATCCAACCGCCCATTTCTGGCGGTTTCACTTAATGTGTTGTCAAGTTAGGTTGGCATTGGCTCATCATGGTACTTAAGCAGCCGTCATGCGCGCGAGCGCTTGCATGTAGCCTGTTTCGTTGGCACCCTTCTGTGGCTCAAAGCTTGTGCTGCCAGCATGGCGGTGGTACGTGGAAGGTTCAGGGCTGGGTTGTCAGCCATGAATTGCTTGGCGAATTGTTCTGCCAGGCACGAAAGCAGCAAGTCGCAACCCGATGAACGGATGAAGCCTGGGTACTTCAAAGCCACGACGTGATCACTATGAGGCAACAACAGCTCGACGGTTTCCAGGTGGCCGTTTTCAGCGGCCAGGCGCAGCGGCCAAGAGCTGATGGCTTTTGGATCAGACACTGGCAACAGCAGCTTGACGATTTCCAGATGACCGTTTTCAGATGCCCGTTGCAGCGCCCAAGATCTATCAGCTTTTGGATCAGACACTGGCAACAACAGCTCGACTATTTCAAGGTGGCCGTTTTCGGAAGCCACCTGCAGCGCCCGAGAGTCGTACGCCGCTGGGTTTGACACCGGCAGCAATAGCTTGACGATTTCAAGGTGGCCATTTTCAGATGCCATCTGCAGCGGCCAAGAGTCATCAGCTTTTGGATCTGATACCGGAAGCAAGAGCTTGACGATTTCCAGGTGGCCATTTTCAGATGCCCGTTGCAGCGCCAAAGAGTCATCAGCTTTTGGGTTGGCACCCGCTTCAAGCAGATGCTTGACTTCATCCAGCCGCCCATTACTGGCGGCTTCACTTAATACGTTGTTAAGTTTGGCTGACATGGTCTCATCATAACACTTGAGCGGTCGTCACGTGCGTTGGCGCTTGCAGGTAGCCTGTTTCGCTGACACTCTTCTGTGGCTCAGAGCTTGTGCTGCCAGCATTGCGGTGGTGTGTGGGAAGCTTAGGGTTGGATTGTCATCCATGAATTGCCTGGCGAAGGGCACTGACAAGCATGAGAGCAACAGGTCGCAACCGTGCGATCTGACCAAGTCTGGATCTTTTAAAGCTTTGGCTGGATCACTATACGGCAAAAGCAGCTTGACGATATCCAGGTGACCGTTTTTGGCGGCATATTGAAGCGCCAAAGAGTCGTCAGCTTTTGGGTCTGACACTGGCATCAACAACTTGACGATTTCCGGGTGGCCATTTGTCGCGGCCCACTGCAGCGCGTAGGAGTTGTTGTCTTTTGGGTCTAACACTGGCAACAGCAGCTTGACGATTTCCAGGTGACCGTTTTGGGCGGCCAGTCGCAAGGCCAAAGAAGCGACAGCCTGTGGATATGACACTGGCAACAGTAGCTTGACGATATCCAGGTGACCATTTTGAGATGCCCGTTGCAGCGCCAAAGAGTCGTCAGTTTTTGGATCAGACACCGGCAACAACAGCTTGACGATTTCCATGTGCCCGTTTTCGGCGGCCCATTGCAGCGCTCCTGAGTCGTCAGCTTTTGGATCTGACACTGGCAACAGCAACTCGACTACTTCAAGGTGCCCATTTTTTGCGGCGCGACGTAGCGCATAGGAGTTGCCGGCTTTTGAGTCGGCACCCGCTTCAAGCAGATGCTTGACTTCATCCAGCCGCCCATTACTGGCGGCTTCACTTAATACGTTGTTAAGTTTGGCTGGCATGGTCTCATCATAACACTTGAGCGGCCGTCACGCACGGTGGCGCTTGCATGTAGCCTGTTTCGTTGGCACCCTTCTGTGGCTCAAAGCTTGTGCTGCCAGCATGGCGGTGGTGCGTGGAAGGTTCAGGCCTGGGTTGTCAACCATGAATTGCTTGGCGAATGGCACTGACAAGCATGAGAGCAATACGTCGCAGCCGTGCGATCTGACAAAGTCTGGATCTTTTAAAGCTTTGGCTAGATCACTATACGGCAAAAGCAGCCTGACTATTTCAACGAAACCGCTTTCACACGCCCATTGCAGCGCCAAAGAGTCGTCGGCTTTTGGATCAGACACCGGCAACAACAGCTTGACAATTTCAAGGTGGCCGTTTCCGGCAGCCAAGCGCAGCGCTAAAGAGTCGTCAGCTTTTGGATCTGACACTGGCATCAACAACTTGATGATTTCCTGGTGGCCATTTGTCGCGGCCCACTGCAGCGCACAAGAATTGTCAGCTTTTGGATCTGACACTGGCAGCAGCAACTTGACGATTTCCAGGTGACCGTTTTGGGCGGCCAGGCGCAAGGCCAAAGAAGAGACAGCCTGTGGATCTGACACTGGCAATAGCAGCTTGACGATTTCAAGGTGATCATTTTCGGATGCCCGTTGCAGCGCCGAAGAGTCGTAAGTTTTTGGATCAGACACCGGCAACAACAGCTTGACGATTTCAAGGTGCCCGCTCTGGGCTGCCATCCGTAACGCCCAAGAATCGTTGGCCTTTGGATCGGATACTGGCAACAGCAGCTCGACTACTTCAAGGTGCCCATTTTTTGCGGCGCAACGTAGCGCATAGGAGTTGCCGGCTTTTGAGTCGGCACCCGCTTCAAGCAGATGCTTGACTTCATCCAACCTTCCATTTAGGGCTGCCTTTTGCAAAGTATCGGTAGGGTTGGCTGGCATGGATTGATTGTAGCACGTAGGCAAGGCGAGCCGAAGGGAATAGACATCTGGTTTTGTTGGCACATATTTCGCAGTCCAAACTTCACTACGCAAATATGGTGTCGCGGCCATGAAGCTCTTGAGCAATTCATCAGGAACAAATTGAAACAGATGTGCGGAAAATAATGGGCTGATATCTTGATCCAAAATATATCGGTGTGGACTGCGCACAAATCTACGGCTTAAGCGATGTCCTCGGCGGTGAAGCGCGGGCGATGGCAGTTTCTACCAGCGCGGCAAGCTGGGTCGCCGACAGCGCGCAGGAGTCGAATCCCGGAGGAGATAAGTCAGTACCATGCTGCACTACAACCATGGAAACTCCACACTCGCTTGTGGCGAGTGTGTTTGCTACTGCTACACTCTGTACGGGATCGCCTGATTTTGGCTGCGCAGTGCCGGCACGCACCTTATCGATAAAGGCCGCGCGCCACTGCTCGACTATAGTTTTAGCGGTGGATGGAGAGGCTTCATATGAGTTGAACCCTTCGACAAGAGTTTCATCGTCACTGGTTCCTGAAAAGTCATGAATTCCAAGAGCGGCTATTGCTGAGGCGTCAAGCATGAACGCATATGAGCTTTGACGATCATCATCGAAGACGAATGAGAACTGAAATACATATTTCATGATACGGCCTTTTGCTGTCACTGCCATTATAAGGTGCTAGCGATGGATTGCAAGCTTGACCGCTGGCGGCGGAACCTGGTAACGATAACCATTTTCATACTAAATCAAGATATCCGAAGGGGTACTGGCAAACGCAGAGACGTCTGGCGATGAGCTACATGACGTGGCTTGAAATCAACAAACGCCCTATACTGTTCCAATGAGCACTCAATTAGCTTATGCGCCTGGCGCCAAGGATGCTTTGGTCATCTATCACGGCGACAACTGTCATGACGGCTTTGGGGCGGCATGGGTTGCGCACCGACACTTTGGAGATCGAGCCAGTTATCACCCTGCGATCTATGGCGCAAGCCTGGATTCATGGCCAGACTTTGTCGGTAAACATGTCGTGGTGCTCGACTATTCCATGCCTGTGGAGATGCTAGAGGGCATTCGAGCCAAAGCTGCGTCCTTCATTCAGCTTGATCATCATGCCAGCGCCATGGAAAAGTACCACAAACACGGGGAGCTTGGCGCAAGCGATTGCATATTTGACATGGATCATTCTGGAGCCATGTTAGCCTGGAACCACTTCAACCCTGGCACGCCTGCTCCGGCCTTCCTAAGCCACGTCCAGGATTACGATCTATGGCGTTTCGAAGACGAAAAGTCGTTGCCGTTCAGCCTGGGTGCGCGTACACGACCCATGGACTTCCCCACCTGGGACTCTTTTTTGGACGATGAGCATTACGAGGCTGTCGTACGCGATGGTCGATTCATCGACGCCCAATGGAATATGTGGCTGGATCAACTGTCTAAACGGTCTGTACCCGCAATGCTCGGCGGGCATCCAGTCTCAGCAGTTTGCGCTGGCAGCTCTTTTCGCTCGGCGCTCGGCAACAAACTCGCCAAGCGCGATCTCGTTTTTGCCTTAACTTTTCGCGGTTGTGGCGATGGTACTATTTCTGCCAGCTTACGGAGTCTTCCCGATATTATGCCACCGTGTAAAACGCTGGCTGAATCTTTCGGCGGAGGCGGGCACCCCTGTGCTGCAGGCCTTGAGCTTGGGAGCCTGAAGGAGCTTTGCAGCGCCCTGGGTTGGCCATATGGTGAGGTTGACCAATATCATTATTGCAAGGAGCCATCAGAGCAGGCAAAAACAACGAACGCGCTAGAAGAAGTCGAAGCATGGGCAACCAGTTGCGACGCTGGCATTTTACGGGTTGATGGACGTCCGATGAGTCCATGGAAAGCGCTCACTTTGGAAACTGAGCGGCAGGCCATAGCGGAACTGCTCGAGGCACAACGGCAGCATGTGTTGACAACCGCCATTCATGATGCCTTTATTGAGCCCATCCCTGGGACAAATGGGCTTACGCGCGCCACCATTCTCCTGGATGGGATCATGGATGACAAAATCATTGCCACCTTACTTGACAAGCACGCAGCAGTCATGGGCGTGCATGTGACATGCCATGGGGTTGCGCGGTATGTGTCAGTAACGTCGGCCAAGACTTCTTGGGATCCAAGGGATCTTGGGCAACGTCTGCCCCGAAGAACGCCAACGTCGGGACAATAACAAGTCTGATTGGGAGGCTTGTCACGCGGGCAAACTTCTGGCAAAACGAGTCAAATGCACAAGCGGATACTCGGCAGCTTTCTGGCTAGGCGAGCCTGGCGTCCGCAAGCGAGCGCCAGCTGTAGCAGTCATGACTTACTGGAAGCCTTGAGGGGGGTGGGGCACGAACAGTCGCCTGACACCCTCAAGCGGAGAAAGCCTACAACAGTCTGGCGGCCTTGCCAAACGACGTGGCTATGATCGTCGGCGGGCTTGGCTTAGCCAGCCGTGGGCGGATGGTCGTTTGCGCAAGTTTTGTGCAGCCAGCATTGCGCGAGTACGCGGGAGCTCAAGCGTAGGGTGATCGGCGACAAACTCCTTGGCGCGCAATGGCGTGAGGCACGACAACAACAGATCACAACCATGACTATGAAAAAAGCTGACAAAGTTTTGATTATTTAGCACTACATCGACGTCACTAAGCGGCAATAACAGCTTGACTATTTGCGTGTAACCATTCAGGGCTGCCATTCGGAGCGCCCAAGAAGCGTTGGCTTTTGGGTCAGACAATGGCAACAATAGCTTTACGATTTCAAGGTGTCCATTCGCAGCGGCGAGACGGAGCGCCAAAGAATCTTCTGCCAATGGATTGGCACCAGCGGCAAGTTGCCGCTTTACAGTTTCAAGGCAACCAGCTTCTACGGCGTGCAAGGAAACATTGACTGGATTGGTTTGACTTGATTGCATCGTTCAAGTGTAGCCGATATACAAACGCATAACAAAGGCCAAGACTGGCAAATGTGCTCAAGTAAACCGTAGAAGCGCATCGAGATATGGCGAATGACGAGGAAGCCGTCATTTTACACTTTCCCGATAAGCACGAAGCGACGAGAAACCATGCGGGCTAGTTAGGCGCTCCGCAAGCCGGAAGTCATTTGCGTTGAGATTGCTGGCTATTAAACTGGTGGCATAGCACGACCTGTGCTGAGGCCGCTCTTTCGCTCCGATGACCGCTTTCGGGCTAGGCGGCGGGCTTGTTTGGTGAGACGAGTGAACATGTCGGTGACTGCGGCATAGGCGTCCTGGCCAGAACCGGTAGCCTGCAGCGGGTGGCTTAGCTCTTCGGTGTTACCATCGGCACGCCAGGTCTCAGGTATTCCAGAGACGGTCTTCTTCTCGATACTGACAACCACACTTAGGAAATCAGCCTTCCTTAAATACTTAAGCAGACCCTCTTTTTGGTTCAAGACGTGCTCGTGCAACGCTGGGGACACATCAACACCTTGGCCACTTATCTGGATATCCATAGGCATCATTTGCTCCATAGTAGAGATGCTTGGATTCTGGCACAGTTCGCGCCCGAGCGGAAGGGGCACAGAGGCTACCTGTCCGGGTAGGCAAGGCCTTAAGGCGTCAGAAATACCCAAAAACTCCCCCAGGCAGCCTTTGTGGTAGTTGCTGGCAATCAAAGTTGGCATTAAGATAACAGCTATCTTGGCAACGGACGATCATCATGGTTACTCAGTTTACTCCACATAGCGCACTCTCAAGCAGACTTGCTGCCATGTTCAAAGGCTCTCAAGCGCCAGTTGCCAAAGACGCAGCACTGGAAGCGAGTGCTGCGGCTGAAGATAGTGCCCAGTCAATAGAAGCCGCACATTGGGCGAGCGTACAAATAGCGGGGCTGTCCATCCCGCCTCCCGCCGTTACATCCGCTGAGGCCTCCATGCGCGCAGCCATTGATATCTACTCTAGAACTGGTGATTTCTCCCCCCTTGGCAAGCTCTTACTGCAACCTGACCAGGAATCTAAGCCGACCGTGGGGTCTACGTTAGCTGACCAAAAGCAGGAATCCGCTGAGGCCTCCATGCGCGCAGCAATTAATCTATACGTTAGAACTGGTGATTCCTCAGCCCTTGGCGAGTTCTTTCCTAAATTCAAGCCGACAGCGTGGTCTACGCTAGCTGGCTCCAACCCAGACGTCTCCTTGGCATTGAAAATCGCAATCGAGGATAACCAACTCGAGGCAGCCAAGATAGTTCTCCCGTTGGTTCCACTGGAAACCAAATTGAGCGTGCTTAAAGAAGCAGGGAAGGATGGCCGTACTGATATTTTCGAAGCAACGCTTCAACTGATACCGGCATCGGAACTTGAAATGTTGTGGGATGATTCAAAGCTGTTCACAAAGCTTTGCCAAGACCTATTCGCAACCTCTTTACCGCCAGCAGCGGAGATGCCAAGACCCTCCCAGCGCAAGTCTACAGGCCCCAGGTGACAATCAGGCACGCCATTCCGGTAACCGCGGCGGCGGGGTGAGGGGATACTGTATATGCCGTCGGACGTCTACCTCACTCGATTTGCGTTGTTACCAGGCGGAACCGGAAATCGCCAGATGGACGTTCCGATTTAACTTAAACCGGCGGGGTCGGCGAGATCCCTATCTCCTTCAAAGCTTTGGCTTGCACGGCAATATCAAGACCTGGGCTATGGACAGCCGGGATGCCAAGACCAAGCTTACCTATTTGCCAGACACTCCAGAGGCGCGGGTTGGACTCGACAACATCGCCGCGGCTATTGAAAGGGTTAGCTTACAGCTACAGGACTTTTTATTGCCTGAACAAATACAGCGCACATTACAACGGTCAGGGGCTGATATCTCAACTTTGTTACTGGAATCTCCGAAAGACTTGGAGGAAGCAAACAAGATTGCAGTGCGCGGATGTGTACCGTGAGATGGGAAGGCTGACGGGAATGGCGATTGGCGTGATGCAACCACCGGATGGCCGCGTTACCCATGCGATGACGGTCAACGCGCACAGCGCTGGCTGTTGGCGAGAGCAGGTTAGGATACTCGCGGTCTGCTAAAGCTGCTGGCGGCCCGGCCGGCTATTTCAGTGTGAGCCTCGTTTTTGGCTGTTGCTGGAGCATGCGTGCTGTTGGGCAAGCGACGAGTATTACCGCAACACAACGGTCACTTTGGGCCCTTGTATCAGTAGCTGGGCAAGATAGCGGTGGCGCTTGTTGTGGCTGGCAAGACTTGATCAGGCGCGAAACCTTGCCTTTGGCGCTGGGCAAGTTGGCCTTGCGGACAGGGTTTGAGCGTCGAGGGCTGCGGCCAGTGGCGGGAAGGCGCGCAGTACCTTGGCCTCGGCTAGATCCAATAGCGCGTACAAGGAATGGTCACGGCTCAAGATATCAGACCAATCCTTGACAAGACCGGGCAAACTTGCCACTGGCAGAGGATGAATGCGCCAGTCCGGGGGTGGCAATGGTGACAGACCGATGTTTTCCAACATTATTGGACCATTGTGCGCGACCCAATCTGTCACGTTTCTCATGCCCTTGTCATCCTTGCGAGCGCGCAGAATGCGAAAGGCGCTCATTGAAACTAATGTGTTGCCGGCCAGGATTGGCGCTACCGTTGCTGTCCACAGATTAGGCAGTGTACAGGAGTCTTGTGCTGGTGGCTGGAATAACTCGGCACGTCTATGTGCTGCTTGGCCACCCAATACCAGGTGAGAAAAAGCCACAGCAATACGGTTGACGATTTTTGGCGACGGGGCTGATTTGGAGGCTTGTGCAACAAGGAACCCAAGCCTGGCCATGCTGGCTTGTGCGACACGATGGCGATCCTTGCGAGGCGTTTTCATGAGGACATCAAGCATGGCTCTTTTGAATGCGGCATGATCACGAGAAGCTCTTATGGAGCCAAGCCTAATATCTTCGAAACCACACAGTACAGTTTCAGCCAGGCGATGGATGGCCGGTATGCCGAACTCGTCCTCTAGGTCAAGCCATGGTGCAATCTTTGGCGAAATGTTGCGTAACCATGGTTTCAAGATAGCCATGGCCTGTACAGTGTAGCGACCGTTTGTGAAAGATGGACAACCTGCGTGGGGGCGGTTGTCAAGATTGTCCAACGTATCCAGTAACAACGACGGAACGCCGTCGCATGGCATTGGCAGGTCGAAGTTGGGCGAGGTTGAGCCCATCAGTGCGTCAATAGCGCTGGGAGCAGCGTTGAGACGATTCCAAGTTAGCCACAGGATGCGCGATGCTGCGCAAGCCTGGACATGACGGCCGTGGCGCTTGCGCCATGCTTGAGCCACGGCATGGCATGCCTGGGCACGAATAAAATCTGACTTGAATGGACCGAAAGAACAGGCCCAGCTAGCTTCGATGGGGCCGCCATTTTGGCCTGAGGTGTCTGGATCCATCCCACGAGCCAGATCGCTGGCCACATCTTCTGGACGATGTGACTTGGGCGGATGTCCGCGTGGATAAAAAGCCTGGGCGACGAGGCTCATGGCGAATAGCTGTTTGACATTTGGCCATTATAGCTGATTTGTAGCGCCCGCCACGCGACACGGCCAGAGCAGGCGCGGCTGGGGGCAAACCGCGCACGTCTTGCCGCGAGCACGCCAAGGCACCGGGGAAACTGGATGCGGTCAACGCAACCAAACCCCTAGTTGTACTCGGTGCCGCCTTTGCGCAATAAATAAGCAGCGCTAACCGACTTCAAGGCCACCCTCCCAAGGATCGGATGAGACCGCTCCATGACCGGTGTTACGACCAGCCCCTCCCGGATATGTGCGGATTGTCCAGAAATGGTTTCAAGCCCGTCGGTATACTGTGCCAATAACGCGACATCGAACGGGCCGCGGTAAAGCACTGGAACTCGCTCTACATTGAGTTCAGCGGCCATAACGGCAACCTCGTCGTGGTCTACAAAACGACCGTCAACCACGATTGCAAATATGCGCAAGAGCGGCTTTCCATTGGGCTGGCCGTAAGCCAGGTCCTGGATCCCCGCGCCTGCCACCTCACCCAGCAATAAAACCGGTGCGTCCAAGCGCTGGGCCAGCCTTGGCAAAGACTCTACAAGCGCACTTTGGCAAGCCGTCTTGACGTACAAGTTGTTCTGGTTGGCGGAATTGTGCTTGAGACCCAAATGCCTGCTCATAAGGCCCTTGCTGGATACGCCAAAGCAGCCGTTGGCTGCGTGCCCATTTGGGGTCTGGCGAGCCAATCGTTGCGGCAATCCAATCGCCAACATGAAAGTTCCGTGTATTTTTTCAGTAAACACGACCTCTTCACCATCGGAAAAAACATCTGGATAGGCTTTTATGTTCTCAATGTCGAAGTTTAACCGCTCATGAGGTTCCAGCGCATACACCTCGCCGGCCAGCGCGGTTGGAACGGGCGGCTCAAACTTGACTACGCCAAGCTCTTGTGCCACGTCTTGACCAAGGCGCCAGTTTGGCCTGGCCGCAAGACATAATCCTTGCGACAGAGCGCCACGCAAACGCACAGCCTTGACACGGTTGTGGGCAGCACCGGCCAGTCTTCCGGTTAGACCCATCTCCTCAATCAATGAGATTGGCAATACCGCGCCTTCTGGGAGATAGGCAACGGTATCACCGGTTCGAAACTGTCCCTTGCCGACCACGGCTAAGTAATCGGCCACGCGTGCAATCTCCAACGCTTGCGCGTTGGGATGTGGCTCAACGATAACTGTGACGACTTTAACCGCAAAAGTGCTCATTGATGTTACCCTGGTTGCAGGGAGCTACTCTATCACAAAGACCACCAAAAGTCACACGATATATCGCTTAGGTCTTGCCTGTTATAGATTGCTTGATGGACACGTACCATACCGGCATTGTGAGTCAATATTTCACGATCAAACCAACAACACAACCTCCAAGCCAGAAGCCAACGACGGCGATATCCAACTACGGCTATTGCGCATGTGTGGGCGCCTGTTGAATCCGATTGTACATTTCCAGTAGGCACTTTTAGGTGTCACAAATTATAGCTTTTGCCAATGACATGCTTGGCCGGATTGTTTATATGGACGCAGTCATTGCGGGTAAACGCAGACACAAGCATCGCAGTCTCACACCGTTTACTTTCTTAAATTGTGCGGGTGAACTTGACGGCGAGCTATTACGACGACGTTAAGGTCGCAAGGACACCGTAGAGTATTATAGCGACAGCCTATTACGGAGACTGCGGCTTGCGGATGCTTACTTCGGCGCCGACGACGGCATTATTTTGCATGATCTCTTCGATTCCAAACTGCACTTTGGCCGGGATGATATTCAGCGGGTAAAAGGACTCAACAATATCCATTGCGCAAACCGCGTTGGTTACCCCAATAATACGCGCTAGCGCACGAATATAGTTAATATCGGAGGAACCAGATTCATCCATTCGCATCGCCATGCATTTCATGGCGAACAAATATTCAGGAGCGGGGGTTACTACACACAGTCCAGTCTGGGTAGCGGAAAACTCTGGAAACGGCAACAATGTTTCCGCGCCGGCGCGGAAACCCTTTACGGCATCATTTAGCCAATCTTCTGGCCAGCCCTCTTCAGCTGCGATTTTGGCTGTGATAGATCGCAAGGCTGGCGCATTGGTCATGATGGCCACGTCCACGTCGCGGGTTATATCGCGCAAGTCGAAAGCCAAGGCCAAAGCGGCGTCGCCGTAAATAGCTATATTTACGAGAACGCCCAGCTCTTGCGCCAAAATGTCAACTCGGCGTAAACCACGCAGAATGTCATCTTTGGGCAAACCTACTGAGCCCTGCTTTGATGCCATCATGCCGGTCCCAGCATGTAAGAAGGTGTCGGGTGGTCTTTGCGGGGGCGGTATAACGGAGATTTTTCGACAAATGTCATCCGGCGGCG